>OZSS01000010.1_pt1 | contig 89837 bp, 96 predicted proteins | sample 1779911 | NCBI WGS metagenome assembly OZSS01 (sample SAMEA2603589, study PRJEB24840) | metagenome | biome: Water; feature: Photic zone; material: Seawater sample | place: Mediterranean Sea | collected 2013-11-12 | depth 10 m
ATTTAATTGATTTTAAAGAGGATGTGATCCTTATTCAAAAACATTTCATAGCTCTCAAAATCCGAAGAATATTCTAATGAAACAGCAAACTTATCTTCTTTAAGAAAATGGCTGGGGTGGTAGGATTCGAACCTACGGTACACGGGATCAAAACACGTGGATATCGTTATCAGGAGTTATCAGGATTCGTATAACCCTTTTAAATAGTTGTTATGCGTCCCATGCTTCTGATTAGTTATCAGGAAAATCACGAAAACTGTTGTTAGAAAGCGTTTATTGCTTAGATATTTTTTAACTTTTAAGCTGTAAATTTATAACCCGTACCATGCTTCTCAATAAATCCGAATTTTGGCTCTAAAGTGTGTCCACTCGTACACATAACTTTGTCCGTACTAACCATATCAAGCATTTTCTTCCTAGAGTTCAGTGCTTCTCCACTGTCTATGTCGAATACTGTGGAAGCATTTGGATCATTAAGTTGCAAATTGGGAGCGTGGATTATATCCCCTAAATGAACAAGAGCCTGATTATCACTATCAACTCTAAACCCAGAGTGGCCCGGAGTATGCCCTGGTATGCTTAGTAGTGAAACACCAGGAATTAGATCTTTAGTAAATGAAATTATTTCCTTTTTTTCATTATATGCGTCTAAAACACCGCTTGCTAAATTTGCCCAGTCAGCTCCGTTTATTTCGATGGAGTCAAAGTTATTTTTTGTCCAAAAATTGTGCTCTGAATCCAATACTTGTAATGCTGCATTTTCAAAAACAGCCATTCCATCTGTACTTATTGCACCAGCAACATGATCTGGATGAAGATGCGTGAAAAATAAATCGGTTATATCGTTTAGTTCAAGTCCAGTCTCCTTAATAGCATCTTGAAGAAAACCACAGGTAGGCCCAAACAATTCTCTGCATCCTGCATCAATTAAAAGATTTCGATTAGCGCTTTGGATCAAATATGCGTTAACGTTACCGTATATAAGCTCACTATTTTCACTGTCATTAATTATTGCTGCATCTTCCTTTCTTAAATTAACCAGAGCCTCTTTAGGGAGATAAAGCTCACCATCTCGAAGTGCTGTTACTTGAATGGAACCCACAGATATTTTTGTAGTTCTAGACATATTTTGAATTTCCTTTCTCATCTTCTTCGCACTTCAAAAAGCATATACTAGTCTTAACAATATGATAATACTTTTAGCAATATCCCACCCAGTATTAATATTGAGATATTTTTTGGACCTTGGTATCGGGTAGTTTTGTGTGGGATATTAATTTAAATTAAGTATGGCTGGGGTGGTAGGATTCAAACCTACAGTACAAGAGATCAAAACCCGTGGATATTGTTATCAGGAGTTATCAGGATTCTCACAACCCTTTAAAATAGTTCTTATCCTTCTCATGTTTCCTATGTGTTATCAGGAAAATCACGAAAACTGTTGTCAAAACTGGTGCCAAAAGTGTTATCAAGATTTGGATTAATTGGGCCAAGTAAAGTGGTTCTTTTAAGAGACTATGCACAGTTTAATTTATTCCGATAATACACTTTGAAAGTTTGCAGTATTTTAATTTTTTGAAAACTATTTTATGTTTCTAGATAAGTAAAACCATAAAAGGATTTTAATATATGTCTGAGACAGAAATATGGACTGTTATTAAGTATAAACCTAAAGAAGGTTGTGAAGAAGATTTTATAAAAGAGCTTAAGAGACTTGAGGAAAGTATGAAAAAAAACAAAGAGTATAGTTTTCTTAATACTTTTATTCGACTAGAAACGGGAGAATTTGTACAAATAGCTAAAATGCCTAATTTAGATGCTTTATTAGACGGCCAAGTTACAGGCTTGGAGTGGCTTGACAGTGTTGATCATCTTCTTGATAGGTATGAAAGTGACAGTAGAACAGAGGCATTTTCCGGATTTGTAATATAATGTTTACATAGAAAATTTATAATTAGTACCCATGGAAATAATTACGATTAAGGAGAAAAGATATGAAAAAAACAGCAATAGTAACGGGAGCATCTCGGGGATTTGGTCGAGGAATCGCTTATGTGCTTGCCTCAGAAGGACAGTACAAAGTATTTGCTACAGCGAGAAATAAGGACGCTTTAGATAACCTGAAAAGGGAAGTAGATGAGTTGGGATTTAATGGTGAAATTGTGCCGGTTGCCTTGGATCAAAATAATGATAACGAAGTTATAAAATTTTCAGAAGAAATCATGGAGGGGGATACTAAAATCGACCTACTGGTTAATAGTGCATATCAAGGTTTGATAGCTATGACACCCCATTTTGGTAAGCGATTCTGGGAAAGGCCAATATCCGTATATGATGATCACATGAATGTAGGAGTTCGGAGCTCCTACGTAATGAGCAAACTTATTGTTCCAAATATGATACAAAACAATGGTGGATTAATATTGCAAATTTCAAGCTATGGAGGCTTTTTTTATTTTTGCGATGTTGGGTATGGAGTGGCTCACGCTGCTATGGATCGGTTAAGCTATGACATGGCTACAGAATTAAAGGATCAAAATGTTAGGGCAATTACAATACACCCTGGCGCGGGTCAAACAGAAATTACTGCTTTCCCAGATGGTGAAAGCCCAAATTTTGTTGGTCAAGCTGTATTGGCATTGATGGAAAGGGCAGATGATAATTTTCTGGACAAAACAAATGGTAAAACACTCTTTACTATTGATCTCGCAAGAAAATTTGGTTTTAAAGAGGATTATGATACTGACGGCTCTGTGAATGAAGCTCGTTACCAGGGTTCAAAACCATTTAAAGAAATGATGTTAAATACATTACCGCAGTATGATACTGAGTCTGGATTACCAAAATATAGCGACACTAACAATGAAGGATTTTCTGATCTTTTTATAGGAGCGAAGCCGAAATAGGTATAGAAAATACATTCTTGTTTACCAATAGATATTTTAGCTAATACTTTTCACTTAAAAGCCTATTTGAATAATGGCTGGGGTGGTAGGATTCGAACCTACGGTACACGGGATCAAAACCCGTGGATATTGTTATCAGGATTTATCAGGTTTCTCATAACCCTTTAAAATAGTTCTTATCCTTCTCATGCTTCTTATGTGTTATCAGTAAAATCACAAAAACTGTTGTCAAAAAATTAATTTACACGGACCTAGTGCATTCACTTCTTTATAACTATGTGATTATTGATGTTTGTAATGCTTCGATGTAGTGAGTTCTCCATACACTTATATTAAAAGATTGTAATTGATCAAAAGCACTAAGCCATCTCCTCAAGCGTTCTTTTTTAGACATTTTTAGGGCATGATGCAATGCATCTGCTACTCCCTCCGGATCATGAGGGTTCACAATCAATGCGTCGGGAAATTCCTCTGCTGCGCCAGCAAATCTTGACAAAATTAGCACCCCTGGATCACTCACGCGTTGAGAAGCTATATATTCCTTTGCTACCAAATTCATTCCGTCTCTCAGCGGTGTTACTAGTCCAATCCTACTATTTCTAAAAAATCCCATAAGACTTTTTTGCTGGAATCCTTTATTGAGATACCTAATTGGCGTCCAATCAAAGTCACCATACGCACTATTTATTTTTCCAGCACTAAGCTCTAATTTTCTTCTTATTTCTTTGTATTGAAAAACAGAGCCTCTTGAGGTCGGGGCTATTTGAAGCAAAGTAGTTGATCTGATGTGTTCACTATGATTTGTAAGAAGATGATTGTATGCCGAGAATCTAAGCTCAAGTCCCTTTGAATAGTCTAGCCTATCGACGCCGACAATTAGTTTGTCCGTTTTAATACTTTTGACTAGTCTTTTTACTTGAGTAGAGTTATCAGTTTCTTCTGATATTTTTATAATTTTGTTTGTATCTATAGATATTGGAAAATGTTTTACTTTAGACTTTTTCCCTAAAGCAAATATTGATCCATCTGGTTCAACTGAGCCTCCTAGCTCACTTATGATATAATCTAAAAAGATAAGTACATGTTTTCTAGTTTGAAAGCCTATCAAGTCAAACTCTAATAGAGCATCAACGAGCTCTCGATGATCAGGTAATGCAGTCAAAATTTCTTTTGATGGCCATGGTATATGTAAAAAAAAGCCTATTTTCTGAGTACATTTGAGCTTTCTCAACTCTTTAGCAATTAATAAAAAATGATAATCATGAACCCATATCAAATCTTCACTTTTGAGAAGTTTTTTAATCATTAAGGAAAAAGACTTATTAACCTTTTTATAACTCTCGAATTTTAATTTGGAATAATCTACTAAGTCCAATCTATAGTGAAAAATGGGCCAAAGTACTTCGTTACAATAACCGTTGTAGTAATTTTCATAATCTTTTTTTGTTAAATCAACAATGGCATAAGTAATTCCTTCATCCTTTTTAACAAGTGGTTTAATATTCTTATCTGTAGTGACCGCGCCACTCCAACCAAACCAAAGACCGTTTGTCTCCTGCAGCGTATCAAATAATGCAACTGCAAGACCGCCAGCTGCCTCAGGTTTCTTTTCCTTGGGAAGCATAACTCTGTTAGAAATAACGACTACTCTACTCATAACTCTCCAATTGATTTACCTTGATTTTAGAAGCTGCTCCATTATTTCGTGAACGGATTTAACATTAGGTAAAAAGAAGTTGGCTTTACTTCTTTTATAATTTCCAACACGAACTGACCAGCCGCCTATCTTGTTAACAGTTTCAAAACCATCTTCATCGCTTATATCATCACCGATAAAAATCGGTCTTCGCTTTATAAAAGGTTTAGTTTTCATGTAGTATGAAATTGCCGTTCCCTTATTGTGGCTCAGAGGTTTAACTTCCAAAACTTCCTTTCCTTCAAGTAAAATTAATTTTGGTTCATACTTTACAATCTCCAACATTATTTTATTGATCTCTTTCCTATCGATCGTTGAATTTCGAAAATGAACAGTTAAATTTGAACCCTTGTTTTCAATCTCTATATTTTTTTTGCCATTAAGTAATTCACCAATCTTATAAGCAATTCCCTTTATTTTTCCAGAATCGGCTTGGTACTCCTTAAGTCGGAGTGTATCTCTCAATTGTGCTCCGTGGTTTCCAGCAACAGAAATTTTATCGTTCTCAAAAATCCTATCTAGATCGTCTAATGATCTACCACTAATAAGAGCTAACGCACCTCCAAGTCTATTACGGATGGTTTGCAGTTTTTTTTGCAATTTAAAACAAGGTTTGATCAAGCTTGGACTATTCTCAATCTCATATAGTGTGCCATCGACGTCCAGGAATAGAGCTAGTTGTTGGATATTTTTCGGAAGTAATTTTACGGTAAATACTGATGCCACTTTCAAGGTTTCGTTTTTTTTGATTAAAATCAACTTTTCTAAACACCTTACTAATTCGACGGGTTAATATACCACTCTAGAAGCAGATAGGTGTAAAATACGCAAAACAGCTACATGGTATTAACTAAATTTATTTCTTACAAATATTACGTAACGTAATGCTAATAATTTAATTCATTAGTGAGTCTTAAACTAAGGCATTAATAGGTAGCATTACAAGATTTTAAGCAACGGTGCACAAGATAAAAATCCGTAGATATGGTTATCAGAAGTCACAAGATCCTCATAACCTTTTAAAAAAAGCTCTTATTCTCTATATTCTTCTTTTGCGTTATAGGGAAAATCTTTAAATCTCTTGTCAAAATTGTTGTCAATTTTCCTTTTTAGTCTATGTCGTATTGAGTAACCGCGGCGTCTTAAGCCACCGCCTCAGAAATAAGATTAAAAAATTTCCTCTGCATAATGATTAACAAATAAGATGGATTTAAAAGAACTGTTTAAAAAAATTGCCGCATATTTTGTTTCGGTCAAACAAGGTACACTTGTTCCAGCCATTTTTGCTGTTTATTTAGGATTAGCTGAAAACAATCTTGTAGCTAATGCTCAGTTTTTTCAAAACATTACCAACAAAATAGAAAATAACGTACCGAGATTGTCTTATGGCGTGGCCGTTACAGATTTTAACAATGATGGAAAAATGGAGTTTATAGTTACAGGGTTTCGGTATCCTAATCTCGCACTAAGCTATGAGAATGGTTCGTATACAAATATTAATTCTAGTGAACTATTTGCTGATGAAAAAAGGTCATCGATTGGAGTTGTTGCTTGTGACGTGGATCAGGATGGATATGAAGAAATTTATTTCTTGAATACCGACACTTACAGTGGAACGAAAAAATATTCAGATCGTCTAATAGACGCGGACAAAACGATTTACGATATTTTCAGTTTTAAAAAAAATCAGTCAAACTTGAATCTTACGGCGGGTAGGTCGGTGGCTTGCGTTGATAGAACTGGCAACGGTAACTATGGAATTTATGTCTCCAACTATGGGGGTCCAACAAGATTTTACGAACTGAAAGCCGATATTATCCAAGACATCGCACCTTCGCTTGGAATAAATTCTACGACCGGTGGTCGTGCTGTCGTAGCAGGGCAGATTCTATCAGGAAAAGTCGATATTTTTGCTGCGAATGAGCGGGGACCTAATTTTTTACTCATAAACGAGGGCGGCACATACACTGACAATGCTTTAGAGTACGGTATCGATGACACTCTCCAAAATGGGAGAGGAACGACTCTATCAGATATTGGTTATAATGGAAGCTTAGATCTTATTACAGGAAATTGGAATGGTTTTCATAGAATTTACACTCATGCAAACAACACATTTGTCGATACAGCATCTTTAAATTTTAGACAACCTTCGAAAATAAGAACGGTTATATCCGCTGATTTCGATAATGATGGTTTTGATGAGATATTTTTGAACAATATCGGTCAACCAAATAAATTATTTAGAGTTCTAGACAACAATAAACTCGAACAATTGGAATTGACGAATGCTCTAGAAAAGACCGGTCTCGGTACTGGTGGGGCAGTAGCGGATTTAAATGGTGACGGAATTTTGGAGCTACTGATTGCTCATGGTGAAAGTGCTCCTGAACCATTAAGCCTTTTTTCAGCTAATGTTAAGGATGATTTTCAATATTTAAGAATAGAACCTAGGAACTATTATGGTGCGCCAGCAAGAGGTGCTACCGTAACACTTAAGACAAATTTCAGAACCCACGCTAAAACTATAGATGCTGGCTCTGGATATTTATGCCAGATGGAACCAGTAGCCCATTTTGGAATCCGTAAAAATGAAGAGATTGAATACATCCAGATAAATTGGACTGACGGTCAAAAATCAGAATACAAAATTGAAAAGCTGAATCATCAATATGTTTTCAACCAAGGTAAAACGAATTGATATGACCCGGTATATTTTGACACTTTGTGTCATGTGCTTAATGATCTCCCCAATAAGCTTTGGAGAGTCTCCAAGTTCTGATACTTTAAAATTGATGCGTTATTATGAAGAGTTACGCGCAGATTGGGGTAAAATATTTCCGAACAAAAACAGAAATGCTGGCGGTGCTCTATTTTTTAAATATATTTTTGATAATTCAGACTCTAGAGACGAGTTTTTTGAGAAGAATAAGATGTATTGTAGTGTCTCTGGGTCACTTGTACGGCCCGGTTCTCAACCTGAATTTGTTTCTGTCAGAGGCCAAGATGAAGAATTAGTTTGCGGCTCGCTTTACAGATGTTGTTGGCCCTGCTCTTGTGATGTAATGAAATTTGTACAGGTTCAAGCCCTTGAAAAAACATTTGATGATAAACCGGAATTAATTAACGTATTAACAATCAAAAACCCGTGTGAAAAACCAGATTTTCCAGAAGAAGTCGATAGAGAGTCCATTTGTGTTGGTGCCTCACTAAATAAAAAACGAGTGACTGAAATAAATGGAAGGCTTGTAGTTGGAGTGCTATTCGAAAGCAAAATCTGTTCACCTAAGGACATTGAAAAGATAAATAGAGAAGTAATAACCGGAAGCTACTGTCCACTTAGAAATAATACACCACTCAAAGAGGTCAGGGGAGGTATGGGGGACATTTTCATAAAAATGGCTAATTGAAATTTTTATTCGATCTTGCTTTGAATATTGATCACTTGCCGTGCATATTACCAATACATGGCTGGGGTGGTAGGACTCGAACCTACGGTACACGGGATCAAAACCCGTGGATATTGTTATCAGAAGTTATCAGGCTTCTCGTAGCCCTTTAAAATAGTTCCTATGCTTCTCATGCTTCTGATTGATTATCAGGAAAATCGCGAAAACTGTTGTCAAATGTGTTGTCAAAAAACCAGCCAAAATGTGTTTAGGAAAATATTTAAGTCTTTGAAATTGTTATTTACATGTTTTGGTCGATCATTTGCTAAGTTTCATCTCTTGATTAAAACAAATATCGAAATTATAGCTTTTTAAAAATCCGGCTTGTTGTAATAAAGCGCTTTACCTTCTCATAACAAGAAAGAAAAACGAAGCTAAAAAAACTGCTCAACTCAGAATTTTCAGAATATTGAATTTGTATTTGATGAATTCAAACAGAGTTGACGTAAGGTTTTTGTTTTTATCTTCAGATTAGTGCATATAATGAACTTAAGCCAATAGAGAGGATAGGAGGATGACCTTGCATTGTCCAGGATGGATACTTTGTATTTTTTGTGCAAATGCGGCTCGGGAGTCCTTATTTTATTCAGCGCCGCTCAATGTTATTATAAAAAAATATACAGATGAAATTGCAGTTCATTACAACGAGATCTCCGCAGAATTTCTACAACAGTGCAGTGAGAAAATTTTGGGTTCGTTAGTTGAAGTTGAAGCAGGAGAGAGCGCGGAGGAAGTTATAAGAGGATATTTGTATCAAAAGGTCAAATTCAAAGATGATGGGTCTATAAGGAAATTAGTAGGTCTATTTTCATCTGAGTTTAAGGGTGAAAGATCTCAATCCGGAACAGAAAAGTATATTGTCACAAATTTTAGAGCTTTTTTATTTTCATTAAGGTCTGGAAAGAAAGTTTCCTGTCCTCCTGGTTGGCAGGTTGATCAAGTGCCCGACCTTAAGTGGGTACAAGAGGTAATGATGAAAAAAGTATCGGTATTCGACGTTTAAATAAACTTAAGAAATGATTTCTGAAATGGCTGGGGTGGTAGGATTCGAACCTACGGTACACGGGATCAAAACCCGCTGCCTTACCGCTTGGCTACACCCCAACACCTATTGTTGTAATATCTTAGCACTTTTGATTCAAGGAATTTAATTATAGCTTAGTCAAAAGATTTTACGACATCATCAACGGCTTTAATTCTACACAAAAGCTCCGAGAGTTGGTTAAGGGGAAGCATAGAAGCACCATCCGATGGAGCTGTTTCGGGCTTTTCATGGGTTTCAATAAATACCCCCGCAAGACCAATTGCTGTGCCTGCTCTCGCCAGAGTTTCAATGAACTCTCTTGATCCACCGCTCTCAGAACCTTTTCCTCCTGGTTGTTGAATAGAGTGGGTAATATCCAAAATGGCTGGGAAACCACTTTTTTTGAGGATTTCTAAGGAACGCATATCACAAACCAAATCATTATAGCCAAAGGTTGTGCCTCTTTCACAAAGAGTGAGGTTTCTATTACCAGTAGATGTAAATTTTTCGCACACTTGTAGCATTTCTGTTGGAGATAGAAATTGTCCCTTCTTTATGTTAACAATTTTTTTTGTTCTACCAGCTGCAAGAATCAAATCCGTCTGTCGACATAAAAAAGCTGGTATTTGAAGAATATCTACTTCTTTTGCCACGAGTTCGCATTGTTCTGGAGTATGGACATCGGTCAAAATAGAAACGTTCAGACTCTCCTTCAGTTTTCGAAATATTTTAAGCCCTTCTTCAATTCCAACGCCACGCTTTGAGAGATGAGATGTGCGGTTAGCTTTGTCAAAAGACGATTTGAAGACAAAATTAATAGCATTATCTGCACAGATCTCTATTAACTTTTCAGCGATCATCATAGAATGTTCCAGACTTTCAAGCTGGCAAGGCCCAGAAATAAGCGTCAGTGGAAGCCTATTTGAGATTTTTATATCATTCAATTCAATTGTATGATGAGTGAGCTCGTCATTATTCATATAAATGTCTTTTTTTAATTTACTTATTTACTTTTAATATTTTATATATGTGTACGTTATTTCTTTATTTTTGAAAAGGTTGAAATTATTTTGAAAATCTTAGTACTAGCAATTTTATATAGTTCAATTTGGATTGCCTTTTCGGGGCACTTTGATTTTCTCTTACTGTCTTTTGGAGTTATATCAGTTTTACTAGTTTTATACACACTTCGACGCATGAGAATAATTGATGAAACGCCCATAAGGTTTCAAGTGAACACCTTCAAACTCGTAACATATTGTTTCTGGCTAATTAAGGAAATATTAAAATCCAATATTACTGTTGCAAAAACAATACTAAGCCCAAAAATAAATGTTAAACAACATATGTTTGATGTGCCTTTATCCCCAAAAAGTGAGGCAGCGCAGGTCATATTTGCAAACTCAATTACGCTTACCCCCGGAACGATAACTGTTGAAACAGAGAAAAATAGCCTTTTGGTGCATGCACTTAATTTTTCCGATAACACCAAAGATGAAATAGTGGATATGGGAAATAGAGTAAGTGAATGTGAGAGGAAGGGAACATAAGCTGTGTTTTATGTTGCAACCATCTCAATTCTGATCTCGTTTATTTTGGTTCTCATACGTTTATTTCTGGGACCAACATTATATGACAGAGTTCTAGCATTAAATGCGTTTGGAACATTAGCCGTGCTCATGATAAGCGTCGTGGGGTTTTTATTTGGTAGGCCTGACTTTCTGGACATTGCATTATTATATGCCTTACTCAATTTTATTGGCACAATCGCGATACTTAAATTCTTTAGATATAAAGAGATTGGGGATAAAAAAGCACTGAAGAGGAAGAAAGCATTATGAGTATGCTGGTAGATCTATTTAGCTGGGCTTTTATCCTCTTAGGATCTTTTCTTCTTTTGACTGGAAGCTTAGGCTTGATACGGTTACCAGATTTTTGGTCAAGGCTTCATGGGGCATCCATAAGTGATACAGGAGGTGTGCTGTTTTTAATTTTGGGAATGATGTTACATGTGACAACCATATGGGTCTTTTTTAAACTCCTAGCTATAGCTGTTTTTATCTTTATTTCTTCGCCCACTGCTTCGCATGCCATTGCTAATGCAGCCTTTGTGACACTAGGATACAAAAAAAATAAGGGATCAAAAAAATAGAGTTATTTATCATCATATGTTTCTTTGCAGTTTTGGTCACTATTGCAATAATGGCGTTAACATTAAACCATCTGTTTGCGGTCATAATGTTATCGGGTGCTTTTAGCTTAGTTTCCGCGATGCTTTTTGTGGTTATGGATGCTGTCGATGTTGCCTTTACTGAGGCGGCTGTTGGGGCAGGGGTCTCTACCGTTTTGATGCTCTCCACGATGGCGCTCACTGTGAGGATTCAGAAAGAGACAAATAAGTCTATGTTATTACCGATCCTTGTTGTCTGCATGGTAGGGGTCTTGCTTATTTATGGAACCTTAGATATGCCAAACTTTGGAGCCTTTGACTCGCCAGCGCAACTTCATCTTGGGTCAAAGTATCTAGATATTACGTATAAAGATATGGGAATTCCCAACGTTGTGACAGGTATATTAGCTAGTTATCGCGGGTATGACACGCTTGGTGAAACAGTCGTCGTGCTGACTGCTGGTCTTGGGGTTATTCTATTGTTGAGTGGTCTCAAAGGAAGAAAAAATAAAGAGTAAGACTATGAAGCATCATTTGATTTTAAAAGTTATTACAAAATTTATGGTAGGAGTAATCGTTTTGTTCGGGCTGTACGTGCAGTTTCACGGAGACTACTCTCCAGGAGGAGGCTTCCAAGCGGGTGTAATTATCGCGGCTGCTTTTATCCTTTATGGAATAGTTATGGGCCTAGAGAATGTACAAAAAGTCATGCCCATATGGTTTGCTCAGAAGGCCGCAGCCTTAGGTGTTTTAGTATATGCATTAACTGGTATTTTTTCTATGATCTTTGGTTTTGAGTTCTTGAACTATCATGCGATTAGCCCTGAACATCCAAAACATGGGCAGCATTACGGGATCATATTGGTTGAGTTAGGTGTCGGGATAACTGTTAGTTTCGTAATGATCGCAATCTACTATAGTTTTGCCGGCCGCACACCACGTCTTGACGATAAAGAATGGTAAGCGATGGATAATAATCTCAACTTTATATATGGGCACTTACCGTATTGGTTGTTCATTATCCTTATGCTCTCAGGTCTTTTCATAGTCGTATCAAGAGGCAACCTAATCAAGAAAATTGTAGGATTAAATATTTTTCAGACGTCAGTTTTCATGTTTTATATATCAATAGGTAAAATAACGGGTGGGACAGCTCCGATATTACTTGATAAGTCTTATAGTAATTCTGAAGTAGTATACTCGAACCCTCTCCCACATGTTCTTATTCTTACAGCGATTGTTGTTGGTATTGCCACTACCTCCCTTGGGCTAGCTCTTATAATAAAAATCAGAGAGGAGTACGATACTGTAGAAGAAGATGATATCCAAAAAATGGATGAAAAAGATTTAAAGACAAATAACAAGAAGAATGTTCTGGAGTTTAAGAGTTAATGGCTTCAGAAATTAAACAGGGTACTCTAGATCTTATCAACCATTTACCAATTTTGCAGGTGATCACTCCTATGTTGATAGCACCTATATTGATCGTACTTAACAATAAAACATTATCTTGGCTGCTCAGTTTTGTGGGTGCATTAGGTTGTCTAATTATATCGTTGTTATTGATACAAACTGTCAGCGATGGTAGCACACTCACATATTTTCTCGGAGGATGGGCGCCACCAATTGGAATTGAATACAGAATAGATGCCGCTAACTCAATATTATTATTCTTAATCTCTATAATCAGTGTCATTGTACTTATCTTTTCTTATTCTTCACTGCAGTCTGAGATTCCAGAGGAAAAACACACCTTGTTTTATGCGTGTTTTCTTTTATGCCTCACCGGATTATTGGGCGTAGTGGCTACGGCCGACATTTTTAATGTTTTTGTCTTTTTAGAAATTTCAAGTTTGTCAACTTATGTTTTAGTGGCTCAGGGTTCATATCTCGACAGGCGTGCACTTTCCGCGTCATTTAATTATTTAATCATGGGAACGATCGGTGCGACCTTTTTTGTAATTGGTATTGGATATATATATATGGCGACTGGATCTTTAAATATGATGGATATAGCGGAGAGGGTTAGTGAGTTAGGCGATAGTAGAACTGTTCAAGCCGGATTTGCATTTATTGTCGTTGGGATGGGTCTTAAGCTCGCGATGATCCCTTTACACGTATGGTTACCTAATGCTTATGCCTTCGCTCCGACAGTAGTGACGTGTTTTTTGGCTGCAACAGCGACTAAAGTAGCACTGTATGTTTTGATCCGTTTTGTGTTTTCAGTATTCAACTACGAAGATAGTTTCGTCAATGAGCTTTTTTTCTTTCTCTTAATGCCTCTCGCAATCATCGCAATGATTGCAGCATCGGTGATTGCTATTTTTAAACAAAACTTAAAGAAGCTATTAGCTTATTCTAGTCTCGCACAAATTGGATATATGTTACTTGGATTATCATTAATGAGTGAAAAGGGTCTAGCGTCTTCATTGGTGCATATGGTTAATCACGGTTTTACAAAGGCAGCACTATTTATGTCTTTAGGCGCTTTTATGTTGAACACAAGAAACGTGTACATGAACAGTTTGCAGGGTTTAGGAAGATCAATGCCTTTTACATCGGCAGCCTTTGTAATTGGTGGCTTAAGCTTAATTGGCGTGCCAGGCACGGCTGGCTTTATAAGTAAATGGCTTCTTTTAGAAGCAGCGCTTGAATCCGGTTATTGGCTCGTGGCAATTCTGATTATAGTGTCGTCGCTTTTTGCGGTGATTTACATATGGAAGATAATAGAAGTACTATACTTTTCAGAAGGCTCAAAATCGTATAGCGAAGTGAGCGTTCTCACATTAACTCCTATATGGATACTGGCCTTATTTTGTATATTTCTTGGTATCAATACTAATTTAACAGTAGATGTGGCAAATATGGCTGCAGAAATTCTTTTTAAGTAGGTTAGGTTTTATGCCGTTAGAGTATTTGATATTTTTAACACTTTTTACACCGGCATTAGTTGGGGGTTTAAATTTAATTTTTCATAAAAATGCAAATGTAAGGGACGGGGTTACGTTACTAGGCGCCCTTGTGACATTTTATTTTAGTGTAAATATTTTCCTAGGGTTTGATGGGCAGGCTATACAATATAACTTTGTAACCATAATGCCAGGAATTAATATTTCATTCCATATAGAGCCTCTTGGTATAATATTCTCATTACTCGCCTCTAGTCTTTGGATACTCACTCATATTTATGCAATTGGATATATGAGAGGTGCAAAGGAAAAAAACCATTCGAGGTTCTTTCTGTTTTTTTCAGTTTCAATAGCGAGCGTTATGGGAATTTCTTTCTCTGGGAACCTTTTTACTTTATTCCTCTTCTATGAACTTCTTACCCTTATTACTTTCCCACTGGTCTCGCATAAGGGGTCATCTGAAGCTTTAAGAGGAGCAAGAGTTTATTTGTCAATACTCTTGGGTACTTCAATTGGTCTCCAGTTGCTTGGAATAATTTGGATTTATTTTTCCGTGGGCACGTTGGATTTTGTAAAAGGGGGGATTTTAAATGGCTCCTTTGGATCAATCGAATTAATAATATTGGTTGGTTTGTTTGCCTTCGGGATAGGGAAGGCGGCATTATTTCCTTTCCACAAGTGGTTGCCAGCCGCAATGGTTGCTCCTACACCTGTCAGCGCTTTGTTACACGCTGTTGCTGTAGTTAAAGCAGGAGTATTTACTGTTCTTAAAGTCGGTGTTTATACATTTGGAGTAGAGAGTTTGTCGCTATCAGGGGCTACAGATTGGCTAACGTGGCTAGCTTGCTTCTCGCTGTTGTTCGCCTCTCTGATTGCTATGACAAAAGACAACTTAAAAGCTAGACTGGCTTACTCCACTATCAGTCAATTGGCCTATGTTGTACTCGCATTCTCTCTTGCAAATAGTCTTGGTATTTTAGGCGGTGCTTTGCAGATAGTTACCCATGCTTTTGGAAAAATCACTCTTTTTATGTGTGCTGGATCGATATATGTTGCAACGAAGAAAACGAATATAAGTGATATGCAAGGATTAGGGAGAGTTATGCCAATTACGTTTTTAAGCTTTCTTTTCGGTGCTATATCAATAATAGGTCTTCCACCAATGGGTGGATCTTGGGCAAAATGGTTTTTAATTATGGCTTCACTTGAAGCAGATAAACAATTCGTGATTATCGTTCTGCTTATAAGCTCACTTCTGAACATCGCTTATCTCTTACCTTTGGTTGCGAGAGGCTTTTATCTTAGGGCAGGTGATCAAAAAGCTTTAAAAAGTTTTAAGGAACCAAGCGCATTTATTTGGCTACCACCCGCGATAACAGCGAGCATCTCATTTCTGCTGTTTTTTTACGTAGACTATATTAGAGATTTTATGATCAATTTTGGTTTAGTAGGTTAAGGTAAGAAAATGAAATTCAATCCATTTTTATTCTTCGAGAAAAGCAGTCTATTACGAGCTGCACTAATAGCATTTATATTTCTGTGTGTTTGTTTATTTGCAGTCGATTTTTTTGTTAAACGATATGTCTATTTTGAAATCGAGGGTGTGTATAATTTTTACAGTATTTACGGATTTATAATGTTTTCAATCATAATATTTGGATCACGATTGCTCAGATTTTTCTTGGGACGACCAGAAAATTTTTATGATAAAAAAGCGGTGGATAGCGAGGAATACCCTGGCTTGGAGGGAAAGTAAGAATGTTAGCAACACTTCCTCTTCCGTTTTACTTTCTAATTGGAGGACTACTATCGATCTTTATGCCTAAGGGGGTAATCAAGTCTTCTTTTGTTTGTTTAGTCCCTATTCTAGCTCTCATAGCTCTACTTAATGGGACTTGGGAAGAGGGGTTCAAGGTGCAATTCTTAGATCTTGAGCTAAATTTCATGAGGGTAGACAAGCTTTCGACCGTATTTGGAATAATTTTTTGTATAGCTGCCTTTCTTGGAAATGTATTTGCTTTTCATCTTCGGGAAAGTACACAGCCCTTTGTAGCTCTAATTTATGCAGGAGCGGCTATAGGAGCTGTTTTTGCAGGCGATCTCATAACCCTCTTTGTCTATTGGGAGCTTACAGCTATATCATCTGTTTTCCTTATTTGGGCGCGGAAGACCGAGGGAGCTTATCATTCAGGTATGCGATATTTGATTATTCAAGTTTTATCGGGAGTTGTCCTGCTTTTTGGAGTTGCACTATTTTACTTTGAGACCGGATCAATTTCGTTTGTAAAGATGCAGCTAGATAGCTTAGCTACGGCTCTAATTTTTATTGCTTTTGGAATTAAGTGTGCTTTCCCATTTATGCATAATTGGCTTCAAGACAGTTATCCGTCTGCTACGATAACCGGTACTGTAATACTTTCAGCTTTTACAACAAAACTTGCCGTTTACGCTTTGGCACGAGGATTTCCAGGTACAGAGCTTTTGATTTACATCGGGGCTGCTATGACTGTATTCCCTATTTTCTTTGCAGAGGTCGAGAATGATTTAAGAAAGGTATTGGCGTATAGCCTAAATAATCAACTTGGGTTTATGGTCGTTGGTATTGGTGTTGGAACAGAGTTGGCCCTAAATGGCACCGCCGCACATGCGTTCTCTCATATTTTGTATAAAGCTTTACTTTTTATGAGTGTCGGTGCTGTCCTATTTAGGACAGGTACTTCTAGGGCATCCGAGTTAGGAGGGTTATATAGAACCATGCCGTTAACAGCAATATTTTGCCTTATTGGAGCGGCATCAATTTCAGCGTTTCCATTATTTTCTGGATTTGTTAGTAAATCACTAATTATGAGTGGAGCTGGAAAAGAACACTATCAATTCATTTGGTTAATTCTCGTATTTGCATCTGCAGGTGTTTTATCGCATTCCGGGATAAAAGTTCCCTACTTTACCTTCTTTCATCACGACTCAGGTAAGAGGCCAAATGAAGCACCTACGCATATGCTTCTGGCAATGGGCTTTACTGCGATTCTTTGTATTTACATTGGTATTTTTCCTAATAACTTATACGCAATAATGCCTTACCAAGTGAAATATGAGCCTTATACCTTTGAACACATTCTTACCCAGTTACAATTATTGTGCTTTGCTATTTTAGCCTTCTACATTTTAAGCAAATTAAAACAACTCCCATCGGAAACGCGCTCAATAAATCTCGATTTCGATTGGACCTACCGAAAACTTCTTCCCTCTATAGTTAGTAAACTTCTATCAATTATTGCATCAATTGAACAAAAGGGGCTGAGGGGTTTTAACAAATCTTCACGTCTGTTTGTAGAGAAGGTGTACCAAGTTTCTGGGCCTGAAGGCTTTATGACAAGAATATTGACGTCTGGTACCATGGTTCTTTTCATCGCTATTGTATTGTTGATTGTTTTAGGAATTATTCTCTTCTAATAGTGCCTCTCTTTTTCAACTAAACCAATTGGTTGCAAACCCTTTTTTATTCTGCTCATGTTCTTAAGGATAGCTCTAACAGAACTTTTTAATCGCGTTGGTGCTGATATATGAGGTGTGACTGTTACTTTATCGTGGTGCCAAAAGGGGTGTTTTGGTGGCAAAGGTTCCTCGTTAAAAACATCCAATGTGCACGCAGACAATTTTCCGCCATCAAGTGCTTTAAGAATATCATGATCTTCAACCAATCCACCTCTACCGGCATTAATCAATACTGCTCCATTCTTAACCAGCTCTAGCGACTCCGAATTAATGATAGTTTTTGTTTGCTCCGTGAGTGGTAATAATAATATCAGGTAATCTGATGTGGAGAGGATCTGATTTAAACCCTCTCGTCCCACTAATGATTTTACTCCCCGGAGTTTCTTTTTTGTCGCAGACCAACCTGCTACATTAAAGTCAAGTTTTTTTAGCTTTCTTGCAGTAGCTGATCCCAATGTTCCAAGGCCTAAGATTCCTATATTAACTTGATTCGCGAGTAATCTTTCCTTATTTGGGACTGTCCACACTTTTTCTGTTGGTTTAATATAGTTATCAAGGCCAAGATGGTATCTTAAAACATGGGCGGCACACCATTCGGCCATGCACTCAGTCATTTCAACATCAATCAATCTCACCAATGGTTGGACAATCGTCTTGTTTAAGAGTATTTTTTCAACACCTGCAAATGTAGAAAATATAATCGTATTTTCTGGAAATATCGAAAAATCGGATATTTCACAGTCATCGGAGTATATTATTGCGTTTACTTCACCTCTCCTTGATGTATCTTCAACGAGTTTATAGTCTAAAGATTGGGCGTTGATCTCTTCAAAAAGCATTTTCTTATATTCATTGCTATTGGATCCTGTAGATACAAGAATATTCAAATCAAAACCGATTATTTTTGTGGACGTGGGCGCTTTGAATAAGCCCAAAGCTTAACATAATCACGATCATTGAAGATCCTCCGTATGAAACTAACGGTAGAGGTATACCAACAACTGGCAATAAACCCATAACCATTGCGATATTTATAGAGAAGTAAGTGAAAAAGGTCATACATAGACCAGTTATTAATAAACGAGAATATCTGTCTGTGGTTGCTAGTGCGGAAAAAATGCAAAAAATTACTATAAGGCTATAAATGATAAGAAGCCCAATTGTCCCAAAAAAACCAAATTCCTCTGCCAGTGTGGTAAAGATAAAATCGGTGTGTTTCTCGGGCAAAAAATTAAGCTGACTTTGTGAGCCTTGCATGTAGCCTCTTCCAAAAAGGCCACCAGAACCTAAGGCGATTTTGGATTGTGTAATATGATAACCTGATCCTAACGGGTCTGCTGTTGGGTTCAAAAAAGTATCTATTCTTCTAAAATGATAATCTTTAAGTAGTTGCCATTCGGTACCTCGACTTTGAAACAAAATAAACAATAAAGCGAAGAAGCTTATCCCTCCAAATAAAAAATACCCAAAATGTACTCCAGCAATAAACATAACAAAAATTCCAATCATAACGATTACCAAAGCCGTTCCCAGATCAGGCTGGCGAAAAACTATAATTGCGGGTATTAGAATTAGTAAAAGTGGAAGTAGAACATAAAAAGGATGTGACACCTTACTCAATGGAAGCTTATGATAGTAGTAAGCCAGGGTCATAACTAGTGATATTTTAAATGCTTCAGATGGCTGTAATCTTATTACCTTTAAATCTAACCACCTTTTTGCACCCATTCCAGTATCACCAAAGAAATAGACGGCAATTAATAATGCCAAACCTAGGATGTAACTAAAAGGAGATATCTTCCGCCATGAGGAGATACTGATAACTGACATTAGGAAAACCAAAAGAAAGCTTATCGAAAATCGATTTATCTGAGGCTTAGTCCAAGGCTCCCAATCCCCACCGCTTACGGAATAAAGCATTAAAAAGCCAAATAAAGCTGTCACCAAAATCAAAATTTGTAGTGGCCAATTAATGTAAAGTATTTTGAGTATGGAGTTCATCTTAAATATCTGAGCTCACATTAGTTCTTAGATTTATTTTTCTTGCAATATCTGAAAGTTTATTGCCTACCTCTATTTGTTGTTTTTCTGGATAAGCTGTTGCAGGAGGAATACCTCCGTAAAGTTGGAAAAGTATTATATCTCTCGCAATTGGAGCGGCCACCTTCGAGCCACTTCCGCCATGTTCAACAACAACACTTAGAGCATATTTTGGATTTTTATATGGAGCAAAGCAGGTGAACAAAGCATGATCTCTCATTTTCCAAGGTAAATCTTCATTCTTAATTACGCCTTCCTCACGTTCCTCTTTTGTAATTCTTCTCACTTGAGATGTGCCAGTTTTACCTGCAATAGAAAACTTTTTATTAGTAGATCTAGATTTATAAGCGGTCCCGTCTTTATCATTTAAAACATCAAACATACCCTTTCTAATTGAAACCAAAGTACTTTTTCTTATCGAAAGGTCTTTGGGTTCCTCTAGGTCTTTATTAGGGCTTCTAATTAGATTTGGAGTTACGTTTTTCCCAGATGCAAGTCTCGCTGTCATAACAGCTAGCTGTAAAGGTGTTGCTAAGCTAAATCCTTGTCCAATTCCCACATTCAGTGTATCCCCTACAAGCCAACTGGTACCAAATCTTTCCTTTTTCCATTTTTTTGTTGGCACAAAACCTTTGCTTAGACCGGTCAATGGCAAGTTGTATGATTGACCCAGCCCCAGTATTCTTGCCATGTCCCCTATTTTCTTTATGCCGACTTTACGAGCGAGTTCATAAAAATAAACGTCACAAGATTTCTGAATAGCTTCTTGGAGTGTTAGTTTGCCGTGTCCACCTTTCAACCAACAGTGAAACTTTCTGCTACCTAACTCATAAAAGCCTGGGCAAAATACTTTATCATTTAGTCCAATTAAGCCCAGTTCAAGAGCAGCTGCAGCTACTATCATTTTGAATGTTGATCCCGGAGGATAGGCTCCGGAAGTTGCTTTGTTCAGTAGGGGTTTTCGCTCATCATTTAGTAGGGCGTTCCAGTTCGATTGTGATATTCCTAATACAAAGTTATTTGGGTTATAGCTCGGTGTTGATACAAGGGATAATATATCGCCACTTGCTATATCTATAAGTACCGAGGAGGCGCTCATTCCTTTCAATCTTTCGGATGCAAACTTCTGGAGATTAGACTCTAGAGTTAAATGAATATTTTCTCCAGATTTTCCTTGTGTCCTGTTCAACTCTCTCATTACACGTCCCGTCGCATTAACCTCAACTCGACTGACTCCAGCAGTTCCTCTCAAACTTTTCTCTAACTTTTTTTCTACTCCAACTTTGCCTATTTGAAACTTTGGGATTTGAAGTACAGGATCGACGGGCTTTTCTGACGCGAGATCTTTGTCAGATATAGGTCCGACATAGCCTACAATATGAGCATAAGACTCGAACTCCTTATAATGGCGGGTCAACCCTACCTCTGGAATAATGCCGGGAAGATTGGGTAAATTTACTGATATCCTAGCAAAGTCGTTCCAAGTAAGGTTTTCAGCAACAGTTATAGGGATAAAGGGACTTCTTTTTTTCATATCCCGCAATATTTTGTCCTGACGTTTTTGTTCGAGGTCTATGATTCTTGCCAGTTTCTTTAATACTGTAGCTGGATCAGCAGCTTGCTCTCTTATGAAAACCACCTTATAGTTTTGTTCGTTTAAAGCTATTGGGGCACCAAACCTATCAAAAATGAGCCCTCTTGAAGGTGGGATAAGCCTTAGATTAACTCTATTAGCGTCAGCTAATAATTTGTAGTCTTCTGAGTCCTCAATTTGCAGTTTTCTTATATTCCAACCGAGTAGTGCAACTGCACCGGCTTTTAAGACGCCCGCAAGTATAATTCTTCTATTTACACGCGTTACCAGTTTTGTTTTTAGAGTGGATTCTTTAAATTTTGACATTATATCTTTTTGGCTCTTATTAACTTATAGGGTATATCAAATAAGGGATAACAAATTAAGGTAAAAATTGTTTGTTTCATTATTGTAATTAAATTTATATTTGGGATAAAAAATAACTGGTGTAGAAAAACGTTAAGTATTTGAATCCCAGAAATCACTATAAAGAATATAAAATAGTGAGTGTAGAATGATGACTTCTGTATCTGTTCTTGAAAACGTTCTAAAAATATAAAGCTTGCGAGAACAAGTGCAGTGAGCAAGCCTATAGGCTTCATGTGCAAAATATCTGAAAAAAGTAAAAGAAAAAAGACTAAGTATAAGTTTATTGTCTTTGGCCTATTGAAATTAGTAGAAAAGATAAAGCATAAAAACAGGTCTGGGTAAAATGAATACGCGCTTTGCATGCTAGCATTTGTTAGTGCAGTAGGAGAAATAATAAATACAAGCCCTGAAGCAACGATAAGGATATTATTTAAAAGGTTCGATTGATAAAATTTCATTTTCTAAAATTAAAAGGGCGCCATTCCTACTAACTCACTTTCTTCCCAATCTGTGCTTATTTTTCTAGCGTTCAAAACCCGGAGAAATTCCAAAGACTCAAAATTTGCAATGGGCTTTACTCTTAATTTTTTTCTCTCGTCGATTAGAATATTGCCTATAAGAATATCTGATGGAAAAACATTTCCATCACCCGATGTGAATACCCGGTCTCCAATATTAAGCAATGCTTTTTCTTCGACAAATTCTAATACAGGATAGGGGCTATTATCTCCGATTAGAATACCTTTCTGGTTATTACGCTTTATCTTAACAGGAATTGCAGAGGAAATATCTGTCAAAAACAAGACTCTGGCCACATTTTGTCCAACACCAGAAATTCGACCAACCAGTCCTAGCCCATCAACAGCAGCAGAACCATTTTTTATCCCATCTTTTAGTCCAATGTTTACGATTCCTGATTGATAAAAAGGACTTCCGCTATCAGCCATTATTTCTCCAGTTACCCAAGTAAGATCTGCACTCAGTTTTACATTATTTAGGGCCCTGAGCTGTGCATTTTTCTGCTCTAACTGTAATGCCTTTTCTTTCCACACAGCCATATTCTGGAGAGCTCTTTTGAGGTCTTTGTTCTCTTCTAAAAGTGATGAGTACACTTCAAAATATTTAATAAATTCGCCTACAACTTTTATAGGGTAGTTAAGAGGCTTTGTTATCGGAGAAACAAAATCAATAATTTTCGTTCTAACTAATTCTGTTCTAGTATTATCTACTCTCCAAAGAATAAAAATAGCCGCTAGACATATAAATACCATAACAGTTATGGGGAAGCTCCATGACTTAGATCGATGGTGTTTTGACTTGCTAGCCATTTTCTTGAATAACTAATTTGTTAACTGCCGTAATCTATCACATGAGCGAGTTGTTTTTCAAACTCTAGCGATTTTCCTGTACCCAGCGCAACACAATTGAGAGACTCATCAGCTACTGAAATTGCTAGCCCCGTTTGCTCCCGCAATGCTAAATCTAGGTCTCCTAAAAGCGCTCCGCCGCCAGTAAGCATAACTCCTCTGTCAACAATATCTGCGGCCAAGTCAGGGGGCGTACTTTCAAGAGCCGTCATGACTGCTTCACATATTTGCTGTACAGGCTCAGATAAAGCTTCTGCTACTTGAACTTGGGTAACCTCTGTTTCTTTCGGCACGCCATTTAAAAGGTCTCGACCTCTAATGTCCATTGACGCTCCTCTGCCATCTTCTGGCATACGAGCGGTACCTATTTGAGTTTTTATTCTTTCAGCAGTCGCCTCTCCAACTAACAAATTATGTTGTCTTCTGAGATAGGAAATGATGGCCTCATCCATTCTATCGCCACCAACTCTTACTGACCTTGCGTACACAATGTCGCCCAAACTTAAAACTGCAACCTCGGTTGTTCCACCACCAATATCAACCACCATTGATCCGGTTGGATCTGTTATCGGCATACCTGCTCCTATTGCTGCTGCTATAGGCTCAGCTATAAGCCCGGCTTGTCTTGCTCCAGCAGATAAAACAGATTCTCTAATGGCCCTTTTTTCGACCGGAGTTGCTCCATGGGGGACACAAACAATAATTTTAGGCCTTGCAAACATTCCTCTCTTGTGGACCTTCTTTATAAAATGCTTGATCATCTCTTCCGCAACATCAAAGTCGGCGATAACACCATCTCGCATTGGTCGTATTGCTTGTATTGATCCAGGCGTCCTACCGAGCATAAGCTTTGCGTCTTCTCCTACAGCAAGCACTTGTTTTTTTCCGTCTCGCATATGGAATGCCACAACAGAGGGTTCGTTGAGAATTATACCTCTCGATTTTACATAAACAAGAGTATTCGCGGTCCCGAGGTCTATTGCCATATCAGAGGATATGAAAGCACTCAAAAAAGAAAACATATACTACACCTATTGAATTTTTCTCTACCTTATATTGAATTATGAGTATTAATCAACTTTCAAATGAAACAATTAAAAACTAATTGCTAGGGGTGGCCTTAGTCTTTTCTTTTTTGACCTCTTTACCAGCTTTCCAAATTGAATCAATAACCTCTCCATCCTGGAAAGTCATTATGCCTTTTCCTTCTCTTTTGCCATTAAGAAAGTTGCCATCATATTGATCACCATTTGCATACACTACAATGCCCTTTCCGCTCATTTCTCCCGAAACCCAATCCCCAGTGTATGAAAAACCGTCTTCCATTTTCATTGTCCCTTTGCCATGTCTCTGATTATTTTTGAACTCGCCTTTATAAGTGGTACCGTTTGGGAATTTTTCTTCCCCTTTTCCTTCTTGAATGCCATTTTTCCAATTTCCTTTATATACATAACCATCTGAATAAGTCATAGTTCCGAAACCATTGTTTTTGCCTCGAGAAAATTCACCTTCGTATACTAATCCGTTCGCATATTTAGCTATGCCAATGCCTTCAATAACTCCGTTAATCCATGCCCCCTCGTAAGACCCCCCATCGCTGAAATTAATTTTTCCTTTTCCATTAGGTTGATTATTTTTGAAGTTCCCCTCATATATTGAACCAGAAGAGTACGTAATTTGCCCAAACCCATCCATTTTTCCAAGTGACCAGTTACCCTCGTATCTAAAGCCATCTTTACCCGTTAGAATGCCTTGCCCGTGTCTCAGGTCGTCTTTAAAACTTCCATCATATTTTTCTCCAGTGGTGTAGATGGACACTCCCTTACCGTTTCTTTTCCAATCTACTAAGTAGCCTTCGTATCTATCCCCATTTGATTGGACGAGTTTTCCAATGCCATCAATCTTTCCGTTTTTCCATTCTCCTTCAAGCACCACTCCATCTTTAGTTATAAGTTTGCCAAACCCTTCCTGGAGACCTTTCTCCCAATTGCCTTCATAAGTAGATTTATCTGCATAAATTAATGTTCCATTACCTTGTTTTTCATTATCTTTCCAATTGCCTTTAAAAGCTGAGCCGTCAGAGTAGGCCATTTCGCCATAACCATCGCGTTTGTTATTAGAAAATTTTCCTTTAAAAACAGATCCATCTGTCATCGATAAAGTTCCATCTCCCTCCATTTTGCCATCTAGCCAACTACCGCTGTATTTCGTGCCATCTGCAAACGTCATTGTTCCCTCTCCATCTGGGACACCTTGTTTGAATGAACCCTCAAAAAGCTGTCCTGTGGGATATCTGGCAACTCCTTTACCTTGTATTTGATCGTCTTTCCACTCTCCTTCATATGTAAAGCCGTCAGGCATAGTATACTTTCCTAGACCGTTTCGTAATCCATTCTTAAATGCGCCTTCATAAACGCTTCCTTCATCATATTGTTTAATTTGATCTTGAGCGAAGGTTCCTATTGGGTTTTGCGAAATTAAAATCAAAGCAAGGGTGGACCAAAACTTACTAGTAAAAATCTTCAATAAAACCTCCAAATATATTTTTGCTTCTTAAGTGTCAAATTTAAGCTAAAAAGCTATATTCAATACGTCCGTGCATCATTAAAACTAGATGGACTTAACCACATATTTTAACTAAAATTAGTAAAACAGCAAATTTATTTTGGATGCATCTTTCATGGGGGCTAATCAGCTTAAAATTTCATTAGTTCAGTCTAACTCTATCGTTGGAGATATTATTTTTAATGCTGAATGCGTTTGTGTAAAAGCCAATGAAGCAGCAAAAAAAGGATCAGATCTAATAGTGTTTCCTGAAATGTTTCTCAGCGGTTACCAACCTCTAGATCTTGTAAGCAAAAAATCTTTCTTAGAGGACATCGTTTTTCAGATTCAAAATATAGCGCAAAAGACAAACAGTCTTAACATTAGAATTTTAATTGGAGTGCCATGGCGTTTAGATAACAAAACATATAATGCGCTAATTTCCATATTTAAGGGTAGCATAAAGGTAGTTAGTAAAAAATCCCACTTGCCAAATTATGATGTTTTCGATGAAAAAAGGTTTTTTGTTTCTGGAGACGGTTTAGATCTATTAGATCTTGGAAATATAAAAGTCGGTTTCCCAATTTGTGAAGATGCATGGCATTCAGACATTATTGGTCAACTAAAGAACTTAGGAGCTGATATAATTATTATTCCAAACGGTTCGCCATATGAAACCAATAAGCTTATTGATAGACAGAAAGTAATAAAAAATCGGTGCAGGGAGACCAATCTTCCGATCATCTATTTAAATCTCGTTGGCGGGCAGGATGATCTAGTTTTTGATGGCGGTTCTTTTGTTCTTGACAGTCGAGGCGCTAATGTCTGTCAATTTCCACAATTTGCAGAAAAAACTGAACAGGTAATATTTGAAGAAAGAAAAGGCGTGTGGGAGCCATTGTCGGGTTCTTTAACAAAGATAGGTTCAGACTCAAGCCAAGATTATAGTGCTATCGTACTTGGTCTCAGAGATTATGTTTTAAAATCAAACTTTAAAAAAGTTGTAATTGGCTTATCCGGAGGGATTGATAGTGCCCTGGTTGCTGTTATGGCAGTGGATGCACTGGGTTCTGACAACGTGTTTTGTTTGGCTTTGCCCTCAAAATTTAATTCGATGGAATCTTTAGATGATGCTCGTCAACTATCAGAAAATCTAGGGATTACGCTCGAGACTATAGGGATCCAAGAAATTATGGATAAAACCGACGAACTTTTGGCACCTTTGTTTTTAGAGAAAAAAAGGGACGTAACTGAGGAGAATATCCAGTCTAGATTAAGGGCAGTTTTATTGATGGCATTTTCAAATAAACAAGGGCACCTGTTATTGTCGACCGGAAATAAGTCGGAGGTTGCAGTGGGATATTCAACTATTTATGGAGATATGGCAGGAGCTTATAACCCACTAAAGGATGTTTATAAAACGAAAGTGTATGAGCTAAGTAAATGGAGAAACAACTCTTCAGAGACTAGTAACTTTTCCGTAAAAAAACCTATTCCCACTAGTATTATATTGAAAGAGCCATCCGCCGAGTTAGCCTTTGATCAAAAAGATACTGACTCTTTACCAAGTTATGATGAGTTGGACATGATATTGGAGCATCTTATTGAGGACGATTTAGGTGTTAGCGAGATTATAAAAAAAGGCTATCTAGAAAAAACGGTGTTAAAAGTGAAAAATCTTCTGTACCTCAGCGAATACAAGAGATACCAAGCTTGTTTGGGGCCAAAGATTTCTAGAAGGCCGTTTTCCCTAGGTAGACGTATGCCAGTAGTAAACCATTGGAGAGAACAGATTTGACCAAAAAAGTTTTGAGATTTGCTCCTTCGCCAACTGGCTATTTACACATAGGAAACATTAGAACAGCGCTGTTTAATTACCTGCAAGCTAAAAAGCTCGGAGCGGAGTTTATTTTAAGACTGGATGATACGGATAGTGAACGATCTTCTCAACATTTCATTGATCAGATTAAAAGAGATTTGGACTGGTTAGGTATAAATTGGGATAGAATTGAACAGCAGTCTCTGAGGATAGAAAGATATCGAGAAGTTTTGACTAAATTAGAGAACCAAAACATGGTCTATGAGTGTTTTGAAACTTCTTCAGAATTAGAAATTAAAAGAAAAAAACAACAAAAAAGGGGGCTGCCTCCAGTGTACGACAGGGAAGGCTTAAAGCTAAGCGAGGCAGAAAAAGATGCTTTGAGAAATGAAATGGAGGGTCATTGGCGTTTCTTGCTAAGTGGTGAAAATGTAACTTGGCAGGATGAAATTTCTGGAGAAATAAATGTCCGAACATCGGTGGTATCAGACCCTATTTTGGTGAAGGGAAACGGGCAATTCCTTTATACTCTAGCTTCTGTAATAGATGATTCAGATTTTGGTGTTACTAATGTGGTACGGGGTATCGATCACTTGACGAATACTGCAGTGCAGATAGAAATTTTTAGAAATTTATCGGCAGTTGTACCAGTTTTTGGCCATCATTCTTTGATAGTAGATAGCTCTGGAGAAAATTTTTCGAAAAGAACAGGTAGCTTGTCCATTAAGAGTTTAAGAGAATCCGGTATAGAACCTGGAGCCATTGTTTCAAAATTAGTCTCTCTTGGAACTGGAGACGGAATAAATTTAAAGAACAATATTAATGAATTTATTCAAAAATTCTCGCTCAGTAAATATAGCACCGCCCCTGTTAGATTTGAAAAGGAAGTCTTAGCAACAGTTTCTCGTAAGTTGTTATCAAGTTTGGGTATTGATGAAATTTCTGGGCTCCTCAGCTCGATTGGGGTTCCAAATGAAATGAAGGAAGATTTTTGGATAATGGCAAAAGACAATATTGATGCCAAGGAAGAATTAGCTGATATTTGGAATTTATGTAAAGATGGCGTCAACAAGCCGGTAATTGCTCCCGAGGACGAGAAATTTATTAAGTTGGCGATAAGTTTAATTGGTGAATATCCACGTGAAAAGGATAGTTGGCAAAAATTAACTGAGGAGTTAAAAACTTTAACTGGTAGAAAGGGTAAGGATTTGTTTATGCCTCTCCGTTGCTTTCTTACTGGAAAAAAAGATGGGCCAGATATGAAGAAGCTTTTTCCTTTAATGCAAAAAATACAAAAACCCGGATCAAGTTGAGAACTTTCTGTATTTTACCCTTTGAGGAATGACAGCAGCTTCACCCAATCTTCTTTTTTTGTCATCTTCATAATCATTAAAGTTACCCTCAAAAAACGTCATATTGCTGTCTCCCTCAAAACTTAGAATGTGTGTGCAAAGTCTGTCCATGAAAAATCTATCATGTGAGACAACTATAACGCAGCCAGCAAATTCAAGAACCGCATCTTCAAGAGCGCGCAGTGTTTCAATGTCGAGATCGTTCGTGGGCTCATCCAACAATAAAACATTTCCACCTGACTTGAGTAACTTTGCAAGATGTACCCTGTTTCTTTCCCCACCTGATAACTGACCGACACTTTTCTGTTGGTCTGGGCCTTTGAAATTGAATGCTCCTACGTATGACCTAGAATTGACCTCTAAATCGCCTAACTTTATTACATCCAGCCCATCCGAAATCTCTTCCCATACATTTTTATTGTCGTTAAGTTTATCTCTATTCTGGTCTACATAACTTAACTCTACTGTCTCTCCAATATTCACAGCTCCACTGGTAGGGGTTTCATCTCCTGTTAAAATTTTTAAAAGAGTTGACTTTCCAGAGCCATTAGCGCCTACTACTCCCACAATTGCTCCCGGTGGGATAGAGAAACTAAAATCTTCAAATAAAATCTTATTCTCAAAAGTTTTTGTTATTTTTTCTGCATCTATTACTTTTGAACCCAAGCGTTGGCCATTAGGAATTATGATTTGCGATGTTGATACTTTTTCCTTCTTATCTTCATTCAGTAAATCCAGATAAGAAGTTATTCTGGCTTTCTGTTTTGCTTGCCTAGCTTTGGCTCCTTGTCTCATCCAATCTAATTCTTTTTTCAAAACGTTGTTTTTAGCTTTCTCAGTTTTTTCTTCTAATTCTAATCTTCTACTTTTGTTTGCCAGCCAACTGGAATAATTTCCCTCAAAAGGTAATCCCTTTCCTCTATCAAGCTCTAGTATCCATCCCGTGATTTGATCTAGAAAATATCTATCGTGTGTTACAATCAAAATAGTGCCCTTATAAGCCACCAAATGTTGTTGAAGCCAACTTACCGTTTCAGCATCTAAATGATTGGTAGGTTCATCCAATAAAAGGAGGTCGGGCTCTTCCAGAAGTAATTTGCATAAAGCAACTCTTCTGATTTCACCACCTGATAACCGGGAAACACTCGCCGAGTCATCGGGACATCGCAGTGCTTCCATAGCCATGTCGATCTTGGAGTCAATATCCCAAATTTGGAGTGAGTCAATTTTGTCCTGCAGCTTTGTCATTTCCTCCATTTTTTCATCAGAGTAATCATCTCCTAAAGATGTGGCTAAGATGTTGAATTCATCTAGAAGTGATTTTTTATCGGATATAGAGGCTAAAACGTTTTCTCTAACAGTTTTACTCTCATCTAGAAGTGGTTCTTGTGGGAGATAACCTACTTTTATTCCTTTTGCTGGATAAGCGTCACCATTAAATTCTCGTTCTATTCCGGCCATTATCTTTAATAAAGTGGATTTTCCTGCCCCATTCACCCCAACTAGTCCAATCTTTACACCGGGAAGAAATGATAGGGTTATATTTTCGAAACACTTTTTCCCATTTGGAAAGGTTTTCGATAATTCCTTTAAGGTAAATATATATTGATATGAACTCATTTTCTAATTGCTATAATAGTATTTCAGTTTTGTCATATGTTTTTTAGTTAAAGGATAATAAAAGACATGCAACTAGAATCGAAGACTATGCTAGGAAATATTGGCTACAGAAAACCTATAGGTTTATTGGGAGGGTCATTTAGCCCCCCTCACCAAGGCCATGTCCATATAAGCGAAGTGGCTTTAAGAATGTTTAATCTTGGAAAAATATATTGGGTTTATACCAAACAAAACCCTCTAAAAAAAGTCGGGCCATCTTGTTTAAGAGATAGGGTTCGAGAAACCAAAAAATTAGTAAAAAATCCTAACATAAAGCTGTCCCCAATTGAAGTAATGAATAATTTTGATTATAGCTTTCAGCTACTCAGATTTTTAAAAAAAAGAAATAGGCATGCAAATTTTATTTGGGTAATGGGTGAGGATAACATAATTGATTTCCATCTCTGGAAAAACTGGCAATGGATAGCGAATAATGTCAAAATTGCTGTAATAGCTAGAGGGAGCAATAGATCGTTGGTAAACTCATCAACTTTTGCTGTTAAATATAGGACTTGTAGACTTAGGGGTCGGCAATCAGCACAATTACAGTATTTAAAACCTCCAATTTGGTGCTTAGTCGATTCAAAAAAAATCAAAATATCTTCAACTGATCTGAGAATAAATGCTAAGTAAAAGAAAATTTATTACTTTGACCACGCTAACTGCATTTACAGGGATTATTCCTCTGGGCGCTGTCGCAAAGGTAACAAACATTTTTACCAGTTTAATCAAGAAATCTGGCTTTGAAAAAAACACTAGTTTTATGGCAATAGACCTTAGATCAAACATGCTCATAGGTCGACATAATGAGAAATTAAAGCTACCAATTGCTTCTGTAACAAAAATGGTGACCGCATCTTATTATCTAAATAACAATTACACATTTGCTCCATTTAAAACTGAATTATTTCTCGATGGTATCATAAAGGATGATGTTTTACGCGGTAATCTCTATTTTAAGGGCTATGGAGACCCTACACTGAAGACTGACGATTTATCTCTGTTTATAGATTCTGTAAAAAATTTAGGTATAACCAAAATAGAAGGAAAGCTATTCTATGATAATAGTTATCTGCCTGACGTAAACTATATCAATAAAAACCAACTCCCTCAGTATGCATATAACCCAGGCATGGGAGCAATTAACCTCAATGAAAATCGCATTTTATTTAAGTGGAACCGAGTGGAAAAAGGAAAATATAACATTTCTTTAACAGCACCTGGCTTAAAGAATTCTACAAAAGTTACAAACATTACTATGGATTTGGAAAATTATAAGGGACCCGTCTATAATTATAAGATTGATAAGAATGAATTAACGGAGAGTTGGTCAGTAAATAAAAGAATATTAAGTAGAAAAGGTAGTCGATGGCTACCAGTTCGAGAGAGCTCCTATTATACTGCTGAGGTTCTTAGGCAGCTTCTTATTGATAGAGGAATTGAGATTAGACATATAGAGAGAGGGGTGGTGCCCAAGAAAAGTAAACTTCTATGTACTCACTACTCAGATAAAAACACCTCAATCTTGAAAAACGCTTTAAAATACTCCAAAAATATGGTGACCGAGTCAATAGGGCTTGCTGCGAGTAGAACTATTTCATCCAATCTATACGATCTTGACCAGTCAGCCTTGCTTATGACTAGATGGTTTAGGATGATCACCGGCAAGCAAAACTCGTTATTCTTAAATCATAGTGGCTTGTCTGCAGGAAGCTTTTCAACATCAGAAGACTTTAGAAGGTTTTTAATGCAAGAAAAAGTCCAAAAAAGTCTTTTGCCAGTTTTAAAACTTACTCCAATTTATACATCAAAAGGTAAAGTTAGCTCGGTTGGTAACATAACTGTAAAAGCTAAATCAGGTACAATGCATTACATACGGGGATTAGCTGGATACATATGTAAAGAGGATAAACCCATATTGGCGTTTTCTATATTCTCAGCGGACCTGCGAAAAAGAAAAGAAAATTCAAGTAGTAATTTTGAAAGGCCAAGGGGCTCTTCTGCTTGGCTTTCCAGGGCCGTCATACAGGAAAGACAAATAATTCGAAAATTAATAGGTCAGGTTTAGATTGCTTGTTCTAGATCGTAAGATGCCTTGCCCTTGCACCCCTTTCTATGGCCGCTCCGTGAAGCCGGTCTATGTTTAACTCGTACCTTATTTCTCTTAATAGTTGGAGCTCGATCTCTTTTAATCGTCCGTCTGCTGCAGCTACATCACAAGCTAATGCATAGGCTGTCTCAAAGAGATGCTCAGGCAAAGATACCTTTATCAAGCCAAAAAGTGCATCGAGCCCATCTTCTTCTTCGAATATGTCATAAACTGTTTCAGCGATAGTTTTTACACGAGAAACGTCATAATCTTTAAATATTGGAAGATGCTCAACAATTTTAATTATCGAAACAAATTCTATTTTTGTAACACCCCGATGTGATGTTCCTTCTGCAATCATTATGGCTACCAAAGCATCTTGGGGGCTCAATATTGTTGTGCTTGAGTTAATATCCATTTAAGTACTAGCAATTTTGTACCTTTTATATTATACGAAACTCAATCTATGAGAACAATTTTTATATTTTTATTTCCTGGGGCGTGAAACAGTGAAACAGGTAAAGCATATTCCTGCTAATATCAAAGCCTGGCCAATGCAAGAAGCAGTTGGCTTGAAGAAACATTTGAGCAGTATAAACGAGAATAAAGATAAAATCACTTTTCAAACTGGCTATGGTCCCTCCGGACTACCGCATATTGGAACGTTTGGAGAAGTCATGAGAACGTCAATGGTACGACACTCGTTTGAAAAGTTATATGAAGTGAAGACCAATCTGTTGTGCTTTTCAGATGACTTGGATGGTCTTCGAAAAGTTCCAGACAATATACCAAATAGAGAGTTAGTAGAGAAAGACTTAGAGTTGCCTCTATCAAAAGTGACTGATCCGTTTGGTACCCACAATAGTTTTGCTGAACACAATAATAGTAAATTATGTGAATTTCTTGACGGCTTTAACTTTGAGTATGAGTTTATTTCATCAACCAAGTGCTATTCTGAGGGTCTTTTTAACGACGCATTGGTGCAAGTTCTGGCTAAATATGATGATATTATGGAAATAATGCTACCCTCTCTTGGGGCTGAAAGAAAATTAACATATTCACCATTTTTACCAATAAGTAAAAAATCAGGTAAAGTTTTGCAAGTGCCAACTCTTGAAATAGATACTAAAACTCATTCTATAGTCTTCGAAGATATTGATGGAGAGAAAGTTAAAACACCAGTTACTGATGGAAACGTAAAATTACAATGGAAAGCTGATTGGGCTATGAGATGGTTTGCGTTATCTGTAGATTATGAAATGTATGGTAAAGATTTAATTCCGTCCGCAAATCTGGCATCAAAAATATGCAGATTACTCGGGAGGAAAGCACCGTACCAATTTTTTTATGAGCTATTTTTAGACGATCAAGGACAAAAAATATCAAAATCAAAAGGCAATGGTTTATCAATAGAAGAGTGGTTAAGGTACGGTTCAAAAGATTCTTTAAGTCTTTTTATGTTTCAAAAGCCTAAGACCGCAAAGAGGCTCTATTTTGACTCCATCCCAAGATCTGTCGATGATTACCACAAGTTCTTAGAAACATATCAGCAACAGAGTAAAAGCGACAAGTTTGAGAACCCTGTTTGGCATCTTCATCATGGCGAACCTCCTAAGTCAGAATTACTTGTTTCTTTTTCCATGCTTATGAACCTAGCAGGTGCCACAGGCTCAACAAGTATAGAGACCCTGCTGTCATTTGTACAAAAATATCTTAGTGATAATAATAATTCTATGAACCCCACTATGCATGGAGCTATGCAAAATGCTATCAATTACTTTAACGATTTTTTAAAATCTGCGCGTGTTTTCAAGCAACCTTCAGATAATGAACGTGACGCTCTAGTTGAGTTGGTAAGAAAGTTAGAATTGCTTGACGAACACTGGGAAGCAAACGAAATCCAACAAGCTATCCTGGATGTTGGGAAAAAAAAGGGGTTTGAAAATAATAGAGATTGGTTCAAATTGATATATGAAGTTTTACTGGGTAGTCAAAGTGGCCCTAGGCTAGGAAGCTTTTTCTCTTTGCTTGGCAAAGATAAAACAGTTGAAAAGTTTAATGAGGTTTTACGATGAAGTGGAAGCTAATTATAAACAAATTTTTGGTTCTCCTATTATTTGTTGTGCATTTAAAAGCTGCAGTTTTTGCGGATGAAGGTGGAACAGTTATGGAGGCGGTCCGTTATACCATAAGCTCGCAAATTGATGCATTTAAAGACAACGACGTTAAGAAAGCCTACACGTTCGCTGCACCTAACATTCAAGCTCAGTTCCCCAGCCCGGATATTTTTGGTTTAATGGTAAGGAATGGGTACCCTATTATATGGAAACCGAAGAGCTATAAATTCACCACTTTTAAAGATCTTGGTAATAGGTGTATTCAGCGAGTTTTATTCCAATCATATAATGGATCACTAGAGTCGTATGACTATATTTTAGAAAAAAATGGCAGTGTATGGAAGATAGCTGGAGTGCTAACCATAAAATCGGCAGGCGAAACCTAATAATTATCTGACGAATGGATCTTTTTTTATTTCCAACTCTGTCTTTTCTAGTTTCTGTATTTGATCTCTTAGTCTGGCGGCTTCTTCAAAATGAAGATTTTCTGCTGCCTTAAGCATTTGCGTTTTTAAATCCTCGAGATGACTAGTTAGATTATGACCGATACCGGGAGTCTTTTCCAAGTCAGCTGTTACTCTAGCTTGATCGGTATCTCCTTTATAAAGACCCTCTAATATATCGTTAACATTCTTTTCTATCGTTTTAGGTGTTATGTTATTTGCTGCATTATACGTTTTTTGTTTATTACGGCGCCTATCAGTTTCCTCTATAGATTTTTGCATACTTTTTGTGATGGTGTCAGCATACATGAGAACTTTTCCATTAACATTTCTCGCTGCCCGTCCTATAGTTTGAACTAGTGAGGTTTCAGAACGCAAAAACCCTTCTTTGTCAGCGTCCAATATCGCTACAAGCCCGCATTCTGGAATATCTAAACCTTCTCTAAGTAGGTTAATTCCCACTAAAACGTCAAATGTTCCTATGCGTAGATCTCGCAAAATTTCTAATCTTTCCAGAGTATCGATATCTGAGTGCATGTATCGCACTCTAATCCCTTTCTCATGAAGATATTCGGTAAGGTCTTCGGCCATTTTCTTTGTAAGGACTGTGCAAAGGGTTCTAAGGTTTCGATCCGTTACCTTGTTCACTTCTTCTATTAGATCATCTATTTGAGAGTCAGTGGGTCTAACCTCAATTTCTGGGTCAATTAGGCCTGTAGGTCTTATGAGTTGCTCGGTGAAAACACCCTTTGTTTGATCTAATTCCCACGGACCTGGAGTAGCCGATACATAAATTGTGTGGGGTCTCATAGCATCCCACTCTTCAAATTTAAGTGGCCTATTATCAGTACATGAGGGAAGTCTAAAACCATACTCTGAAAGTGTACTTTTTCTTCTGAAATCTCCTTTAAACATGCCACCAAGTTGTGGAATGCTCACATGACTTTCATCGGCAAATACAATTGCATTATCAGGAATATACTCAAAAAGAGTGGGTGGAGGCTCTCCAGGCTTCCTACCTGTAAGATATCTAGAGTAGTTTTCGATACCATTACACATGCCAGTTGCCTCGATCATTTCTAAATCAAAGTTTGTTCTCTGCTCTAACCGCTGCGCCTCTAACAACTTGTTTTCATCATTGAGCTGTTTAAGCCTCAGAACAAGCTCTGCTCTAATGTTTTTAATTGCTTGCTGCAAAGTTGGTCGGGGAGTTACGTAGTGCGAGTTCGCATAGATTTTAGCTTGCTGTAACTCTTCAAGCTTTTTTCCAGTTAATGGATCAAATTCAACAATTTTTTCTATCTCATCACCAAAGAAAAGGAACCTCCAGGCCCTATCCTCCAGGTGAGCTGGCCAAACGTCAAGCGTGTCACCTCTAACCCTAAAACAACCTCTTTGAAAATTCTTATCATTTCTCCTATATTGTTGCTCGACCAAATTTTTTACTACCTGTTGTTGATTAAAAGTCCCTCCTTTATTAAAACTTTGCGTCATCGAGCTGTAGGTCTCAACAGAACCTATCCCGTAAATGCAGGACACGGATGCAACAATGACTACATCTTTCCTTTCAAGCAGAGATCTTGTAGCCGAGTGCCTCATTCTGTCGATTTGTTCGTTTATCTGAGCTTCTTTTTCTATATAGGTATCTGATCTCGGGACATACGCTTCCGGCTGGTAATAGTCGTAATAAGAAACAAAATATTCCACAGCGTTATCGGGAAAGAATTTCTGAAATTCTCCAAATAGCTGACCTGCCAATGTTTTGTTAGGAGCAAGAATAAGTGCTGGGCGTTGAGTTGCTTCAATTATTTTGGCCATTGTGAATGTTTTGCCTGTACCCGTTGCTCCGAGCAAAACTTGATTCTTTTCTCCCTTGCTTAATCCTCCGACCAACTCCTCAATAGCCGCAGGTTGGTCACCAGCCGGACTAAACTCCGAAACTACACGCAAATCATTCTTTTCGATAATTATCTCACTTATATTGTTCATAACTTTGGCAAGATTTTTACATTCATATTAGATTTAAAGGTTTAAAAGTTCACTAGTTCAATATAATATCATTTACAAAATTTAAACTGATTTTTGGAAATTTTTGATGGTAGCACGAATTTTTAAGACATCTAAGACAGCAATGCAGTCAGGTACTGGTAACGCAGATCAATGGTTCCTAGAATTTGACCAAAACGATCATAAGCCAATTGACCAGGTTATGAGTTGGATCGGATCTACTGATACAACCAGTCAAATACGATTAAAATTTGAAACAAAAGAAGAGGCAACTCAGTATGCGAGGACTAATAATCTTTTGTTTTTTATTGATGTAGGCTCTGAAAGAAGGATGAATATCAGAAAAAATGGCTACGGTGATAACTTTGATTACAACAGAAAGAGGCCATGGACCCACTAGCTATAATTGTCTAAATCTTGTCTTTTAGTTGAGAGCCTAGGCAAATTTGATAAAATTTAAATTTACTATAAACTGTTGGCATGATACCACTTTCTCTCTTGGCCCCGTAGCTCAGCTGGATAGAGCAACTGACTTCTAATCAGTAGGTCGTACGTTCGAATCGTACCGGGGTCACCAAACTTTATATCACCTAAAGAAAGTCGCTCGGTGTTTTACGGATTTTATTCTTCTTTTTTAAAAAACGGTATACTTCTGCTTTGCTTAGCAATGCTTGGTTGGGCTGGAAATACGATAGCCGGGAGAATGTCAACTGGGGAAATGTCACCCATGGTTGTTGTATTTTTAAGATGGTTTATTATCTCGATTTTTTTAATTCTATTTCTAAATAAAAAATTAATTACATCTTCTAACTTAATACATGGAAAATTTCTTTGGCTTTGCTTGATGGGATCACTTGGTCTGACTGGCTTTAATGCCCTGTTTTATATAGCAGCCCAGAACACAACGGCAATAAACTTGGGGATCATTCAAGGCATCATGCCAGCGGTAATTCTATTAGGGTCGGTAATATTATTTAAGGAAAATGTCAATGCAACTAAAATCATGGGATTGATAATAGCTTTTTTGGGTGTCATAGTAGTAGTAAGTCAAGGCGACTATGAGAAATTAATTTTACTGTCTTTTAATTATGGCGATGTGGTAATGCTCTGCGCTTGTTTTTTCTACTCTGGTTTTACCCTCGGGCTGAAAAACAAACCGTTAATCGATCCTATTGTACTAATGACTTATTTTTCGTTGAGTGCTTTAATATTTTCTATTCCACTGCTAATTACAGAACACTATCTGGGAGGTATACAGCTTCCTCTTACGCGTACTGCCTGGATTACGATACTATATATCGCTTTTGTCCCATCTTTCCTTGCACAGGTTTTTTTTATAAGGGGTGTTGAGCTAGTAGGGGCATCCAAAGCAGGACTTTTTATAAACTTTTTACCTATCTTCGCGGCAATTCTAGGCGTACTTTTGCTGGGTGAGAAACTATACATTTATCATTTAATTTCATTATTTATTGTATTGTTTGGCGTTTATCTATTTATGATACTTGGGGATAATGAAAAAAAAATATCGGGTTAAAAAAATTGGACATCATATTGCTGGTGTGCCATCAGATATAAACAAAAAAATGTTCAAACGTGTGTCATTAGAAAATGCAACTTAATAGCAATAAATATTTTAAAGAAATTCTGGAGGATGAAATTAAGTCGGAGTTTGTTATAGCGGATGTACTCCGAAATTCGGACAGACAAAAAGAATTTACATTTTCATTTGAGGAAATATCACTGGATATCACAAGACAGCTCATAAGCTCAAAGCAATTTGCTAAACTTAAGTTACTCGGAAGGGCTAATAACTTCGAGGATGATAAAAAAAGGCTTTTTAATGGATCATTTGCCAATGTTACCGAGAATAGGTTTGTCTCACATTTTCTCGAGAGAAACCCAAACCGACTAAAAAAGAAAGCTCAGCGGTACAGGTCTTTTATATCTCTTCTAAAAAATAGAAAAATTAAAAATTTAATTAATGTAGGAATAGGGGGATCAGATCTTGGAGTGAAAATGGTGTATTATGCTTTGAAGAACGAAAAGAGGGGACCGTCACTCGTAAACGTATCAAATCTTGATGTGACCAATCTCCAAAATGTTCTAAAAGAGAAGGACACTAGAGAGACATTTTTTATATTTAACTCTAAATCATTTTCTACAGAAGAAACATTAGAAAATCTTAGGTTTGTTAAGAATTTTCTCGATAGCGAGGGATTAGATCTGAATGATCATGCGGTAGCAGTTACGTCTTTCCCAGAGAAAGCGGCGGAAGCAGGGTTTGATGAAAATGCTATTTTTGAGGTGCCCGAGGGGGTGGGAGGACGGTTCTCCATTTGGTCACATTTTGGTTTAGGTTTAGTCGTATCTCTGGGTTTAGATAGCTACACGCAGCTTCTGGCGGGAGCATATAAAATGGACAAGCACTTTTTGGAAGAGGAGCTTGACTTTAACTTACCATATATTCTTGGTTTAACAAGAATATGGAATAGAAACATTCTTAATCTTCAAAGTCTTGCTATTGTTCCTTATGAAATTGGTTTGAAATATTTCCCTAGTTGGTTTCAGCAGGTAGAAATGGAAAGCAATGGGAAAAGCTTTGATGCTCTAGGTAATAATCTAGAGTTACCTGCAGCACCTTTGGTATTTGGTGAAATTGGGACTGAGTCGCAGCACAGTTTTTTTCAGTTGCTTCATCAAGGCATAGAAAAAATTCCAGTGGAGTTTTTGGTCCCATTTGAGGGTAAAAATACATTTAATGAGAATAATAAAGAGTTAGAACCCCATTCAAGGTTAATAGTAAATGCTATTGCGCAGGCGGAAGCCCTTATCACGGGAACACAGACAAATAAGGATCAATATAGAAACATGACCGGTAATCGACCGTCCACTTTCATTAGCTGGGATAAGACCAATGCCGAGTCCTTAGGCAAACTACTCGCACTCTATGAAAACGCGACTATTGTGTGTGGATTGTTATGGGGAATTAATAGTTTTGATCAATGGGGTGTAGAACTTGGCAAAGAGATATCAAAGAATATTGATACCGGTCAAAATTTGGAAGATTTATCTTACAGTGCGAGGACAATGCTAAAAGACATTCGCTAAAGATTGATAATTTACCTTTTTAGGAGAGTTTTGAATGCTGCCTCAAAACGCAGTTTGTCAACTTCTCTTGATAAACGTATGTTTGTAACTTTTTCTTCGAAAGATTTAGCGTCTTTAGAGACTATCTCATTCAAAAGTTTCTTTCTCTGTAATTGCTTCTTTTCTTGCTCGTTTTTCAATTATTTTGATCTTTCAATAAAACTTTATGATTTAATAGAAATCTTCTTAGGTATCTCTTTTCTTGGTTCTTCTCTATGTAGATGAATAGATAACAACCCGTCTTTAAACTCAGCGCCATCAACTACCACATTGTCAGCCAGTCTAAAGGTTTTGGTGAAAGCCCGTTTAGCTATTCCTTTATGAATGTACTCTGTTTGACTATTCTTTTCACCATTGCCGTAGACGACCAATTCACTAGAGGTTGCTTCGACCACTAAATCTCTAGTACTAAAACCAGCAAGGGCAAGAACAATTAAAAAACCATTACTTGAAATCTTTTTTATATCATAAGCTGGATATGAGGATTGCTTTACGGAAGACATCCGTTCAATTTCATCAAATAGGCTCTCGAATCCTACAAAGGAACTCATATAAGGAGAGGATAAAAAGCTCATGAATTAAATTTGCCATACAATTTCCACTTTCTCTCTTTAATCTGTTCAGGTTAAGAAATCAATCTCGAAATGATAACTTCGATCACCTTACCTCTAAAAAAGTGGTATTTAAAGATTTCCTCGTTGCCATCTTTAGCAGAAATTATGTTCTTAAATATTTGGTGAGGGAAATCTGTAACAGGTAGCTTATTAAGCTAAATAAAGTAATTGATAAAAGTCCCAGCGTGAGAAGGCTTGCAAACATAAGGTCAGTTTTTACCCGACCGTTTGCTAAAATCATAAGATATCCCAATCCTTGTGACGAACCAACCCACTCTCCAATAACTGCTCCAATAGGTGCATAGACACTCGCTAGCTTTATTCCGGAACAGAGAGAGGGTATGCTATGAGGAATTTTTAAAAACAAGAGGTTCCTCCATTGGCTTCCTCCCATGGTTTTGGCAAGATCAAGATATCTTTTCGGAGTTTGAGAAAGACCATCATGAAATGCGGAGGTGACAGGAAAATAAATGATCAATATTGCCATAACGACTTTCGATAAGATACCATAACCAAGCCATAAAGTAAGTAATGGAGCGATCGCAAATACTGGAATAGATTGACTAAATATCAAAAGTGGTCTGAAGATCAAACGAGCCGAGACAAATATTTCTAATGTTAGAGCAGTAATCATTCCCAATATAACACCAACGGTGAGGCCAATTAAGACTTCTATGATCGTCACAATTGCGTGTTCATAAATAAGTATAGAGTTTTCTTTAAATGAAATTAGCACTGAGTAGGGTGTTGGAAGAATGTAGGGAGGAGGCTCTGCTAACCTTATCAATAGTTCCCAAAAAAACAAAATTGACAAAAAAGCGCACACTACGTAAATAAAAACTTTCATGAATGGTTGCTTTTTATTTTTTCTAGTAATGAATGCTGAAGATCAAAAACAGATTTATCGGAATAGGTTTTTGGAAATGGTGGCTTAAGACTTTTATTGTTCATTGTCTCTTGGCGCTCTAATATGTAGATGCTTTCGCACAGCCTGGCAGCTTCATGAGGGTCGTGGGTAACAAATAAAACGGTTTTTCCTTTCAGACTTTTAAACGTAAGATCTATCATTTCTTCTCTGGTATTTGAGTCAAGAGAACCGAATGGTTCATCTAACAAAACGATGGGCGTATTTTCCATCAACGTTCTAGCGAGAGCAGTGCGTTGTCTTTGTCCTCCCGAAAGCTGAAAAGGGTATTTTTCTTTGTGGTTCTGTAACCCCACTTTTTTTATAATTTTTAATTTTTTTTCTGAAGAGTATTTACGTCCTCTTAATTTACTGCCTAAAGAAATATTATCGCTTACACTTGCCCATGGAAGCAGTAAATCATTTTGTGCCATATAGGAAACACGATTTGATATAGATAATTGATCATCACTTTTTATGCTACCATCGAGTTTTACGTGAGTAGGTAATCCAGCAATTAGTCGCAGAACAGTTGATTTCCCTATCCCTGAAGAGCCAAGAAGGCAAGTCCACTGATTAGCCTTTATTACCAATCTGAGATCCCTAAACAAAACCTCGTTTTCTGAGCGCACACTTCCAATCAATTCTATTGATGGGGAGGTAAAGGACATTATATATCTGCCATTTCCCAAAATTCTTTCTCTAGTAGTGTAGCAGTTTTAAATTTGAGAGAAAGTTCCTGAAATTTGCCTGAAGTTATGTAATTTTCGCCCAACTTTCTTGTTACAGAATTATCAATTAATTCGCCCACTTCATAACATAAACTTTGGTAATCGTTGCCGGCATATGTTTTTATCCACTCATTGTAGACTGCACTATGTTGTGAGGCTCCCAATCTTACACCTATTTCCCCATAGCCAAATACACAAGGAGCGAGTGCAGCCATAAGGTCCAAAAAATCTCCTGAATAACCAGAATCTAAAACAAACCTTGTATAAGCCAAATTTTGATGCATTTCATTTGTCTTTTCTAGCTCCTTGGTTGGGATGCCTTCATTATTACAAAATTTGATATGTAAGTTTATTTCCTCACTTAATAGCGCATGAACAACTTTAGAACAAGTATGCATTTCTGTGATACTGTCCGACTTAACAATCGCGAGCCCCCAAGCCCTAGAAAAATGTTTAAGAAAGATGTAGTCTTGCTTGAGATATGTTAAGAAGGCAATCTTTGGTAACGTTCCATCGCCTATTTTCTCCACAAATAGATGTTCTGTATAGGAATTCCATTCAGTCTTATATAATTCCCTCCAGTTTGAAAAAACTTTACTGTATTCCATTTATTTCCTTGTCACATCTATAGCTATACTCGAAATCGGAAAAGCTTTATTTATTAATTTATTATTAAGAAGAAAATCCTGGAATTCTAGATATCTTCCGGCATCAAATGCCGAAGGTCTCAGTGCAAAACGAGGCAAAGTATCTGCCCATGCCATCCTATTTAATCGATCATTTAGCTCTTTAGAGGTTGACGCAAATATCTTCCAGCTTTCCTCTGGATTATTAATGATGTATTGGGTTGCCAACTCTGTCGCTTTGAGAAATTTGCGAATTTTTTCTTTATCAATATTGTTTGCGTTAGCAACATAAATTAACTCATCGTAGGGAGGAACTCCTTCTTCCTCTAAGAAGAAACATTTCCCAGGCACATTTGCAATCTTCATTTGATTTAGTTCGAAGTTTCTAAAAGCTCCTATAACAGCGTCAACTTGACCAGACATTAAAGAAGGTGACAGTGAAAAGTTAACGTTTACTAGCTCAACATCTTCTAAATCCACACTATATTTCTCTAAGATCGCAGATAGTAGGATCTCTTCTACACCTGCAACTGAAAAGCCAATTTTTTTTCCAGCCAAATTTTTTGGCGTTTTTATTGGACCTTTCTCTAAAACTAATAGACAGTTGAGAGGTGTAGCCACTAGGGTCCCAACCCGGATTAAGGGTAACCCTTGTGTAATTTGCAAATGCAATTGTGGTTGGTAACTTACCGCTAAATCAGCTTGACTAGCAGCCACGAGCTTTGGTGGAGCAGATGGGTCAGCGGGGGCTATTATTTCAACTTCTAGATTTTGATCAGAGAAGTAGCCCATCTCTTGAGCGATAATAATTGGACCATGATCTGGATTTATAAACCAGTCCAACAAAAGGGTCATTTTTTCCTGAGCAACTAAACTATTTGCTGTAAAAAAAGAAAATAAAAGTAATAGTCTCAAAATCATTGTTATTCTCCTATAATTTTGTTTGATCCTTCAAGCGCATAAAAGTGATTAGTAGGTCCATGGCCCTTGCCAACTGATAGATTTTTTGAGTTTCTAATTGCATTAGTTACAAACTTTTTAGCTTTGGAAACAGCTTCCTCTACCGAATAGTCTTTTGCCAAAAAGCTCGCGATAGAAGAGGATAAAGTACATCCTGTACCGTGTGTATTTTTTGTATTTATTCTTCTCTCATTGAACCAGACATAATTATTTTCAGTTACTAATAAATCGTTGCTTGTTATGCCCTCTGAATGTCCGCCTTTCATCAAGATAGACTTAGACCCTAAATTTAATAAAGCCTTACCTTGATAAATCATATCCTCTTCAGATTTAGCGATGGAAGAACCCAGTAGTATCGCTGCTTCTGGCAAATTTGGTGTAACAATTGTAGCGAGTGGGAGCAGATTATCTTTGACAGCTTGGATTGCTCTTTTATCTAACAAAGGCGACCCACCTTTTGCCACCATAACGGGGTCAACCACTAAGATTAAATTTCTATATTTTGCTAATGTAGTCCCAACCTCCTCTGCGATTTCAGCATTCGCAACCATACCAACTTTAACAGAGCTTACGGCAATATCACTGAAGATAGCTTCAATTTGGGATGAAACAAAGTTTGCTGGCACCAAATGAATTCCTTCTACCCCGACAGTATTTTGGACTGTCAAAGCAGTGATAGCGGCCATACCATATACACCATTCGCCGCGAATGTTTTTAAGTCTGCTTGTATTCCTGCACCCCCTGATGGATCAGAACCAGCGATAGACAGCACATTTTTTACGTTATTTGACACCCTTACAGCACCACTTGATTATGTTTGAGAATTCGTTGCATTTCAGCATGCAATAACTCGGTTTCCTTGCCGGGGTCCTCTTTACCACATATCGCAGATACTACAGCCATTCCCTTGCAGCCCCTTGTAAATATTTCTCTACAGTGCTCTTTTTTCAATCCGCCAATAGCAACTGTTGGTATCGATGTAGCATTTACTATATCACTTATACCATCTAAACCGATGTAAGCATTGAAATGCGTTTTTGTTTTTGTTGGAAAAACTGGACTTATACCTATGTAATCGACTAAAGCTGGGTCTGCATCTCTCGCATCTTTAATCGTTTCACAAGACAATCCGACAATTTTTTGTTTTCCAATTTTTCTTCGAATTTCAATAGTGTTCTCGTCACTTTGCCCGACGTGTACGCCATCTGCGTCTATCGCAACAGCTGCCTCGACATCATCATTGATGATCAAAGGGACTTCACTGTTTTTTAATATTTTCTTTAGCTCTCTTCCTATTTCGATCCTCTCTTTTGTTGATGCTTCTTTATCTCGCAATTGAACCATTGTTATTCCACCTTTAATTGCAGCATTAACTGTATTCACCAAACCAAAAGAAGCGCAGAGATGAGGGTCAGTAACTAGATAGAGTTTTAATTTTGAGGTTTCAAACACTAATTAGCCCACTTTAAAGATAAAAAATCATCAGGAGACACTAACGATAGTTGGTCTAAAAAATACATTCTAAAAGATCCGGGTCCGCTTGCATGTAATTTTGCTCTGTGTCCTGCCTCAGCAAATAAAGAGGTTGCACTAACGCTAGCTGTATAAGGATCGGTAATCGCCGCGAAAGCTCCAACCAGACATGTCAAAGAACAGCCGACGGCTGTGACACTCGACATAAAAGAAGATCCTCCTGATACTCGAGTAACTTTTTCACCGTCGGTAATAATGTCGGTCTCGCCAGTCACTACGATTGTACAATTATACTTTTTTGCCAATTCCTTACTTGCATCTAAGGCCGTTTCAACCCCTTCAAGGGAGTCCACACCCTTTGCCTCGGTCTCTTCACCCTGCAAGGCTAAAATTTCAGAAGCGTTACCTCGCACAACTGAGGGATTGAGGGACATCAGTTTAATCACTGAACTTTTCCGATAAGGTGTTGCGAAATGTGCCACGGGATCCAATACCCACGGAACTTTTGCGTCATTAGCTGCTGCAATTGCTTTTTCCATACCTTCAAGCCAATTTGGGGAAATAGTTCCTATATTTATAGTTAATGCGCCCGCTAATGGAGAAAAATCCCCACTCTCTTCTGGGGTATGTATCATCGCCGGTGATGCTCCAACCGCTAGAAGGGTATTTGCTGCGATATCCATCGAGACATAATTGGTTATACAATGCACTAAAGGATTTGTTAATTTTAATTTCTCCAGAGTATTCATAGATCGTTCTCCATAAAAATGTTGCTGTTAAGGGTAATACTCTTTCTCAAGACTCCTTACGCCAGCATTACCCGGTTCAAGTTAAAGGGTTATTCTCAGCCTCGTTGATAATCGAGGCACCCCTGTCAGACTTTTAACAACATCTGAATTGATACAAAAAGTCAAGAGAAAGAATTTTAAAGAAAATATTTTTAAATAATTACGTCATATTAATATAATTGTAATTGCCACCAAAAAACTCAATTATATTTTTACTATACCCCAACCCCAAATCGGCTTAAACTAAGAATTGCCTTGGTCTTCCTGCAATTTTTATTTTAATATCCCTATAAACCTTAATTTCCTATCAAAACAATAAACCCATATTATTGAAACAAAAATGAATAGTGTGAAATTCACAAAGAATAATGGAGTGGGAGTGTTGACATTAAACTCACCCAAAAAAAGAAATGCGCTTAAGTCAGAAGCTATGGTGTTGATACGAGACCTTCTATATAGTGAGGCAAAATCAGATATTTATGCCTTAATAATTTCAGGAGAGGGAGAAGTCTTTTGCTCTGGAGCTGACTTTTCAGAGCTAATTTCAATTATTGGACAAAATAGAAAAAATCAAGAGTTACAATCAAATGATATGTCAAATTTGTGTGATAGTATTCAGAACTTTCCTCATCCGACAGTTTGTGCTTTAAATGGAAGCGCATACGGTGGAGGCGTGGAAATAGCTTGCGCCTGTGATTTTAGAATTTCAGTTCCAGATATCGAGATTATGGTACCCCCCGCTAAGATAGGGATACATTACCACCCTGCTGGAATAAAGCGATTTTTAAATATTTTTGGACAAGCTGTTACAAAGAAACTATTAATCACGGCAACTAAAATATCAGAAGAAGAACTTAAAGGCGTTGGTTTTTTCGATCAGATAATAAATGATGGTGAGAATGTTATAGAACAAGCTCACAGTTTTATTAAGCGAGTTAAGGAGTTATCCTCAGAAGCGGTAACTGGCATGAAGCTTTCTATAAATGATATAATAATGGATAGTGTGAACGACGATATTCTTGATGAGCGCATTGAGAAAGCTCTCAAGTCTCAATATCTAGAGCAACGACTGAAACTTATCAAAGAAAAAAATTCTTAGTATGCTATCACGTATTTTAGGCAGACAGCATACCTTCTAGTCTCTTAGTTATCAATCTGTCGGCCTCATCCATTATTCCGTCAATTAGCTCTTTACAGCTCGGTATATCATTGATTAGACCAACTACCATTCCACATGACCATGCACCAGCTTCCATTTCCCCATCAAGCATGACTTTAGGATATACTCCTGCAACCTCATCCATAATATCTTCAAATTTAATATTGGCACCGAGCTCCTTTTCCTTTTCAAGTAATTTTTCTACAGCAGAATTGTTTAACACTCTTTCTGTATTCCTGAGAGGACGCATAACAAGTCTGGTATCTAGCTCCGTTGCGTTAATTATCGCTTCTTTAACCCTTTCGTGACAAGGAGCCTCCTTAGTTGCCATAAATCGTGTTCCCATATTCATCCCGTCTGCTCCCATCGCAAGGGAGGCAACCAAGCTTCGTGCGTCTGCCATTCCGCCTGATGCAACAAACGGAATTTTTAGTTCTTCAGCAGCTCTGGGAAGTAAAATCATATTTGGCATATCGTCTTCACCAGGATGTCCGCCACATTCAAACCCATCGACGGATACAGCATCACATCCTATAGCCTCAGCTTTGAGCGAGTGCCTAACAGATGTACATTTGTGGATCACTTTTATGTCGGCTTTTTTTAGTTGTTCCATATAAGGTTGCGGATTTCTTCCTGCGGTCTCTACAATTTTAATACCCCCATCTATGATAGCATCAATATATCCAGGATAGTCAGGCGCCGCTACTGTTGGAAGAAATGTTAAATTCACTCCGAAGGGTTTATCCGTCATTTCGTGGCATCTAGCTATCTCTTTTGCAAGATCATTGGGAGACTTTTGTGTGAGCCCAGTTATTATGCCTAAACCGCCGGCATTGGAAACAGCCGATGCAAGCTCGGCAAATCCCACGTAGTGCATTCCCCCCTGAATTATGGGGTGTTGAATATTGAATAATTCTGTTATCCGCGTTTTCATTTTTTAGTCCTGTTTTTCTTTTATGCTATGATATTTTAGTTCAAATATAAAACTATTTTTTTGCTAAAAAAGGTAAAATAGCAGAAAAATCCATGCCTTTACCACCCTCGGAAATGAAAGTTTCGTATATTTCAGTGGCGTGCTTGCCCAATTCGGTTGGAACGGACACCGCTGCGGCAGCTTCCTGGGAAAGCTTTAGGTCCTTTAACATCAAATCAGCTGCGAAACCAGGTTTGTAATCTCGATCAGCAGGGCTTTCCGGTCCTACACCTGGAGCTGGGCAATAGGTGTTTACAGACCAGCAAGATCCTGATGATGTTGATACAACATCAAATAACCGATCCCAATTTAAATCAAGTTTTTGAGCCAAATTAAAAGCTTCACACACTCCTATCATCGAAATACCCAAAATCATATTATTACAAATTTTTGCAGACTGACCCGCTCCTGATCCACCGCAAAGCACAGATTTCTGTCCCATTATTGAAAAATATGGTTCTATTTTGTCGTATGCATCCTTTTCTCCTCCAACCATAAATGTCAACGTGCCATTTTCTGCACCTACAACGCCACCAGATACCGGTGCGTCCATAACCACTATGGAGTTTTTTTTAGCCTCTTTAGATACGTGTAAAGCACTCTCCACATCCACTGTTGAACAATCAACAAGTATTGTTTTGTCGTTACATAAGGGTATGAGTTCTTCATATACTTTTCTCAAAATATTTCCGTCAGGCAACATAGAAAAAATAATACTGCATTCCTCCGCTATTTTAGCAACGGTGTCTTGGGGAATATCTCCGACATTTCTTGGCGCAACATCAAAACCTAATAAATCATGACCAGCCTTGATTAAATTCCTTGCCATGGGTGCACCCATATTTCCAAGTCCTATAAATCCTAATTTCATATTATTGTACTCCTTAGTTTAACGGTGAATAGTCTGAAAAAATGGCTGAAGGTCCTCCTCTGAAACCTCAGTCAGGCTTTTATGTCTCCATATAGGGGTCCTGTCCTTATCGATAACAGCGGCTCTTATTCCCTCCTGGAAGTCTCCAAATTCTTGTGATCGAGCAGTAAAGCTATATTCAGCGTCAAGGGCATCCGAAATATTATTTTGAACCTTTTCCATCTTCAGCATCATTATTGTGTAAGCAACCGAAATAGGAGAGTTAAACCTCAATGCACCTAAGTCCTTTTCAAAAAAAGGGTGATTTAATCTCGACTCTATATTTTTGGGCGATATGTCGAACATAGCTTCCGAAATTTGTGAATAAGATTTTTCTATTTCTGAAGTCTGTGTGCTTTCTTGAAATTTCTTTATCCAATCAACATTTCCGGTCGTGACCAGTTTTTCTTTAAGACCCTCCCACTTTTTTTCTGGCACGAAATAATCGGCGAACCCACAATAAATAGAATCACTAGCACTCATCCTTTTCCCAGTTGTTCCCAAAAACGTGCCTATATTTCCTGGTAACTTAGCAAGAAGGAAAGAGCCCCCAACGTCTGGAACTAGGCCTATACTACATTCAGGCATTGCTATCTTGCTGGTTTCCCCAACAATTCTATGGCTACCATGGCATGAAACTCCTACGCCTCCACCCATTGTAAAACCTTGCATGAAAGCTACAAAAGGTTTTTTGTAGTTAGCAATTTTCTCATTTAGACGATACTCGTCAGCCCAGAACTTCTGACCATAAGCAAAGTTTTTCTTAAAACCGTTTTCGTATAATATCTGAATGTCACCACCAGCACAAAAAGCTCTATCACCTTTTGCATCAATTATTACCAGAGCTATGCTTTCGTCAGTTTCCCATTCGCTCAATGATTTCTCTATAGCGAGTATCATTGAATAGGTTAATGAGTTTAAAACGTCAGGACGATTTAAGGTTATGTGGCCTATATAACCTGATTTTCGTATAAAAATATCCTTCGACATTTTTACTCGGACAAAATGGCTCTTGCTATAATGACCCTCATAATCTCATTTGTTCCCTCAAGAATTTGATGAACACGAAGATCTCGTACAATTTTCTCTATTCCATACTCTTCAAGATAGCCATAACCACCTAGTATTTGTAAGGCGGTATTCGATACCTCGAAGCATACGTCAGTAACTAATCGTTTTGCCATTGCAACTGAAACAGTAGCATCTGGTTTTAAATTATCTAGCTTCCATGCAGCGCTTCTCAAAAATAACCTAGCAGCTTCCAATTGTGTTGCCATATCTGCTAGTTTAAACTCAATAGACTGGAACTTACTGATAGGCTTACCAAAAGCAGACCGTTCCTTTGAATATGCTTTTGCAATTTCATAGGCTTTTTGCGCGCCGCCTAACGACGCTGCGGCAATATTTAGACGGCCACCATCTAGACCTTCCATCGCATATTTGAAACCAGCACCCTCCTCCCCAACAAGGTTTTCGGCAGAGATTGAGCAGTTATCAAATTGCACTATGGCGGTTGGTTGCGCTTTCCAACCCATTTTTTGCTCTTTTTTTCCAAAACTTAGGCCAGCTTGCCCGTCTTCAACTAACAGCATTGATATCCCGTTTGGTGTTTGGTCTCCCGTTCTGCATAGCACAACGTATAAATCTGAAAATCCACCGCCGGATATAAATGATTTTGATCCGTTTAGGCTGTAACCCTCGTTTGTTATAGTTGCCTTTGTTTTTAGAGCAGCAGCATCAGATCCTGATCCAGGTTCTGTTAAACAATATGAACAAACATTATCAAAGCTTACAATACCGCTTAAAACTCTATCTTTTAACGCTTGGTTACCTCTCTTCGATATAACCCAAGCGGACATGTTATGAATTGAAATAAAAGAAGAGACAGAAGGACACGACATTGCAAGTGCTTCGAATACGAGCGTTCCATCCAAGCGAGACATACCTGAGCCACCATCTTTCTCAGAAACAATTATTCCTCCTAATCCTAAGTTGCCAGCTTCTTTGAGAAGCTCTCTTGGAATCTCTTCTTTCCTTTCCCACTCTATAGCATTTGGTGCTATGGTCTCATTACCAAAATCCCTAGCAGTATTGTAAAGAATATTTTGTTCTTCTGATAAAGCGAAATCCACCTATTACTCCATTGTTGGAATTGAAAAGCTAGCTCCTTCCTTTATACCAGTGGGCCATCGCGAAGTAACAGTTTTTGTTTTAGTATAAAAACGGAAGGCGTCTGGTCCGTGCTGGTTGAGATCTCCGAAAGCTGATTTTTTCCAACCGCCAAAGGTATGGTAAGCCAGTGGAACGGGTATCGGTACGTTTACCCCAACCATTCCAACATTGACTTTTTCTGCAAAATCTCGAGCTGTATCACCATCTCTCGTAAATATAGCAGTTCCGTTTCCATACTGGTTAGTTTTTACTAAATCGAGAGCTTCTTGATAGTTTTTAGTTCGAACGGTAGATAGAACAGGTCCAAAAATCTCCTGTTTATATATCTCCATATCTTTTGTAACGTTATCAAATAGGCAGGCACCGACAAAAAACCCATCTTCATAGCCTTGCATTTTGAAATTGCGCCCATCTACTTTCAGTGAAGCTCCTTGCTCTACTCCTTTATCAACAAGCGCCAGGATTTTATTTTGTGCTTCCTTTGTTACAACAGGACCAAAATCTATATCTTTTCCAGCTGTATAAGGACCAATTTTTAAGGATTCAATTTTAGGTATAAGTCTTTCAACTAATTTGTCGGCTGTTTCTTCGCCTACTGGTACCGCTACAGAGATAGCCATACACCTTTCGCCAGCAGCTCCATATCCAGCGCCAACCAAGGCATCAGCTGCTTGATCCATATCTGCATCTGGCATAATTAACATATGGTTTTTTGCCCCAGCAAAACACTGTACTCTTTTTCCATTGGCACAGCCTCTTGTGTAAATATACTCTGCTATCGGTGTACTGCCTACGAAACCCACTGCTTGTATTGTTTCGTTGTCTAAAATAGCATCCACCACATCTTTATCACCATTCACAACTTGTAGTATACCTTCTGGTAGCCCTGCTTCTAAGAGTAATTCGGCCAAAGCCATAGGCACCGATGGATCTCTCTCTGACGGTTTAAGAATAAAAGCGTTTCCCGCAACTATAGCAGGACAAAATTTCCACATAGGTATCATCGCTGGAAAGTTAAAAGGAGTTATTCCTGCAACCACTCCAAGCGGCTGCCGCATAGAATACATATCAATACCTGGACCCGCACTATCAGTAAATTCTCCCTTGAGTAGGTGTGGTGCCCCTATACAAAACTCAGCAACTTCTAATCCTCTAATTATATCTCCTTCAGCATCCGGTAAAGTTTTACCATGTTCAGATGATAACAGTGCCGACAACTTATCCATATCCCTATGAAGTAATTGAACAAATTTCATTATAACTCTAGCACGTTTCTGAGGATTTACCTCAGCCCATTTGGGCTGAGCAATACTTGCTAGTTCAACGGCTTCATTTAGCTCGTCTCTCGTTGCATATGCTACCGTGGCTTGTACCTCACCAGTCGAAGGATTAAACACTTGACCGCTATTGTTTGATTTTCCAGGCACTTCTTTGCCGTTAATAAAATGTCCTATAGATTTCATTTAATTCTCCGAATTTAATTCTTAAATGAACAGCTGAGTAGTTGCAGCGATACATATTAAAAAGTTTTGTCGTTTGATCAACCCTCACTCAAGGAGTAGGGATGGCTTCAATATATTTATATGAATGGTATTAGGGGCACATCGAAAGATGAGCACGCTGACAACAATATTAAAGATCCTAGTAAAATGGCATTTTTCATTATTAATTCTCCTGTTGGTACTTCTGATGATTAAGGTTGTTTTAGGACTTCGTCAACCACTTTCAGTAAACTTGAAGAATTAGGTTTTGTAAATGAATTAAAACTCGCGTGAAAGCTTCCATTCTTATCTAATAATACTTTGTAAAAATTCCATTTGGGCTGAAAACCATGTTCCCTTTTTAACCAGCCGTAAAAGGGATGTGCTTTATTTCCACGAATGGAAGTAATTTCTGTTATTGGAAGTGTGAGCCCGAAAGATACATTGCAGAACTCTTTAACTTTGGAGTTACTTGACAATTCTTGATTGAAGTCATTCGATGGAACAGCAATTACAACCAGTCCTTTGTCTTGATAATCTTTGTGTAATTGCTCTAAATCGGCGTATTGGTTTGTAAAACCGCATCTAGATGCTGTATTTGTTATCAAAATGGCCTTCCCTCTATAGTTATTGAGGTCTAAGGAACCACCTTCGATGCTTTTAAACGAAAAACTCTCTGTTTCGGATAATGCGGGTAGGACGCTTGAAAAAAACAATATGAATACCTTTAAAAAAAATGTCATGTTAACTTCCTAGGCAATACCAGATATGTTTAATTTTGAAAAAGTAAAGAAAAAGTTATGCGTTATTTCCACTATCCGGATTTAAAGATAAGATGAATACAACAATAAACATTCAGATTATAAAAACAAAAACCATCCCAAATATATAGTCTATTTTTTTAGCCTTTAATAGTTCTCGAACTGTATCTTAATTACTTTTGTCACTGTTTAAATCAAAATCTTCTGCGTTAGACACATTTTTGTGTGTAACTATGAAGCAAGCTATAGCTAGGAGAAGGACGGCGCCAGCCTCATACAAAAGGTTTTGCGGATCTGAACCCTTTCCTTGCAAAATTATCATACGGCTCAAAGCAGTAATCGCAATAAAGAGTGGCAGAAGAATAGGTATTCTTCTACTTTTATAAAAAATAGCTACCATACCGAGGACCTCCGTGTAGATAAAAAGCAGTAAAAGATCTGCTAGCTGGACTTTTTGTTGTAAAATCAGAAAATAAATTTCTTGGCACGTGGCAAATACAGTTGCTATTCCAATTAATGTCAAAAGTATCTTTTCGGTAACTTTTATAGTTTCTTCTATCATTTTAATTCCTTTTTCTTTTTTCCTCTATCCCGGATACGCCTTCTCGTGAAACGAGCTCGGACAAAACCTCCTGGATAGAAATATTTTTTGATCTCAACAAAACGCACATGTGATAAAGAGCGTCAGCTGCCTCGCCTATTATTTCTTTTTTTTTCTTTTTTACGCTGGCCACAATAAGTTCTATTGCCTCTTCCCCAAATTTTTCTGCACATTTTTCTGGCCCCTTCTTGAAAAGTTTTGCCGTGTGTGAGCTATTTGGAGCTTCAGCTATTCTTTTTTTTATGGTTGAGTCCAATCTTTCAAGTATTTTATTCATGTCATCCTCATGGGTACATTTGATTTATTAAGAAACTCTTTCACCTCTGCTATGGTTATTTCATTAAAATGAAAAACTGATGCAGCTAGCAAAGCCGATGCGCCACCATCTCTTACAGCCTCAAGAAAATGTTCTACTTTGCCAGCACCTCCTGATGCAATCACGGGGATGCCCACAAGTTGTGTGATAGTTTTCAGTAATTTTATATCATATCCATCCTTCACGCCATCTTGATCCATAGAGGTTAGCAAGATTTCGCCAGCTCCATTTTCTTCCATAATTTTTGCAAATTCTGTCACTCTTATTCCGGTAGACCTTGTTCCTCCATGAGTAAAAACCTCCCACTCATTCTTACTAGGGCTAAATTTAGCGTCTATGGCAACAACGATACATTGGCTGCCGAACTTATTGGCAGCATTAGATATCAATTGAGGGGACGATACAGCTGCGCTATTAAAACTTACTTTATCTGCTCCATGATTAAGTAGTTTTTCAACCTCAGAAACTTGTCGCACACCACCACCAACTGTCAAAGGCATGAAACATTTTTCAGCCGTTTTTTTTACAATATCATATGTCGTAGTTCTATTTTCTTGAGACGCTGAAATGTCTAGGAAACATAATTCATCTGCTCCTTTATCATTATAAAGTTTTGCAATCTCTACTGGGTCTCCAGCATCGCGTAGGTTAATAAAATTTGTTCCCTTAACAACTCTACCATCCTTAACATCCAAGCAGGGTATAATACGAGTTTTCAGCATTTTATTCCTTTAAAATTTTTAATGCATCTTTAACTTTGAGTGCACCAGTGTATAGGGCTTTTCCAGCAATAATTCCCTCAAGATTTGGAATTGCCTTTTTTACACTTTCGAGATTACCGGGCCCATTTATACCTCCTGATCCAATCACAGGAATGCTAACGTTTTCAGATAGCCTTTTGGTATCACTAGAATTCAAACCCTCCATAAGACCATCTCGATCTATATCCGTATATATAATCGCGTCCACTCCACAATCTTCATACTTTTTTGCTAGCTCTAGCGCATCTATATCTGATGTATTTTTCCATCCGGCAGTCGCGACCTTGTTTGCCCTAGAGTCCAAGGCAATTAAAATCCCATCAAACAGCGCACACGCCTCTTTTACGATGGCGGGGCTGGAAACGGCTAAAGTACCCAAAATTACCCGCTCTACCCCTACAGATTTCCAGAACTCTACCTCGTTAAGAGTTCTTATACCACCTCCAACTTGAATCTTGAGAGATGTAGATTTTCTTATCTCCTGAATAGTTTCTAAATTTTTTCCACTTCCTGATACTGCTCCATCAAGATCTACTATGTGTAACCACTCACAGCCTTCTTGTTGAAACAAACTTGCTTGTGCGATGGGATCATCATTGTAAACTACCGCAGTGTTTAAATCTCCTCGCTTCAGTCTTACACATGAGCCTTCTTTAAGGTCTATAGCGGGATAAAAATTCAACTCGACTTCCTTTACCTACATTTTTGTAATAAAGTATGAATTTAAAATTAATACAACGGAACTATTTCGTTAACAAGGTTTAAGAAAGGTTTAGTGGAGCTATGATAATAAATATGATGTCTACGATTTTCGTTTTTTTAATATTTAGCTCGAGTTTGTTTGCAGGTCCGCTTTCAGGTATTTATAAAACGAACCCAAGTAAAACAACCGGAGGCTGGGCCTATGTTAAATTTGGAGCGTGCAAAGAAAATAATGGCCTCACATGTGGAACTTTGGTCAAGGCTTTTTCAAAAAATGGTAAAGCTATAAAAGACTATGAGCATAAAGGTAAATATATTGTTTGGGATATGAAAAAAGAGGGAAATAAAAATTTTTCTGGGGGTAAAATAAAAGACTACAGCGATGGAAAAGTTTATAATTCGAAAATGGAAATAATATCAAAGAATAAAATTGGCGTTTCAGGATGCGTCCTTTTTATTTGTCAATCGCAGGAATGGAATAAATTAAAATAGTTTTCTTAACTTATGACGTCCCACTTTATAAAGTTTTTAATGACTTTAAGCCCTTGAATCTGACTTTTCTCGGGATGAAATTGTAGGCCCACGATATTATCTTTGGCTATAGCCGCAGCAATCTCCTTTGAATGCTCTGTGGTTGCAATGACCTCATTTTCTGAGAAGGCTTTAAATTCATACGAATGAACAAAGTAGAAATGATCATCTACTTGAATATCTTTAAACAGTGGGTGGGACTTTTTAAAATTAAGGCTGTTCCAGCCCATATGTGGTATCTTAAACTTCTGATCAACAACAATTTTTTTTACTTCTCCGGAAATCCAGTCTAGGCCTTTATTATTACTTTGTCCCTCATTTCCTTCGGTTGCAAGAAGTTGCATTCCTACACAAATTCCAAGAAACGGTTTTTTTTTCTCTATTACTTGATCACAAAGTGCATTGTGAACATCCTTGTTCTCCATTAAGTTTAATTTACAAAAGGCAAATGACCCCACACCAGGTAAAACAATTTTATCTGCAGATAAGACCTCTTTGTAAGAAGAGGTCAGCTTAATACTTACGTCTTTAAAGTCTGATGCAGCCGCTTCAAAGCTTTTTAGCGCTGAATGTAGATTGCCACTTCCATAATTAATAATGGCAATATTCATTCTTCACAGGCTTCCCTTAGTCGAGGGTATTGAGTCCAATCTCTTATCTTTTGTTATAGCCATTTTAATAGCTTTACCCATGCTCTTAAAAACCGCCTCAGCGATGTGATGTGAATTAAATCCGTTAAGCATGTCCACGTGAATTGTCGCTCTTGAGTTCGTGCTAAAGGAGTTGAAAAATTCGCGTACAAGCTCTAAGTCAAAATTGCCAACACTGCTTGTTGGAAATTTTACGTTCCAGTTGAGAAATGATCTACCAGAAAAGTCTAAAGCAACTCTAATCAAAGCATCATCCATAGGAAGCAAAAAGAACCCGTATCTATTAATTCCTCTTTTATCTCCCAATGCGTTTGAAAATGCTGTTCCCAAACAAATGCCACAATCTTCGACGGTATGATGGCAATCAATTCCTAGATCCCCCTTTGCATCTAAATTGAGGTCAATTTGAGAATGGAAAGTAAATTGGTCTAGCATATGGTCAAAGAAGGGTATTCCTGTTTTTATCGTGCTTTTTCCTGAACCATCTAGATTTAAAACTAATTTAATATCGGTCTCATTAGTAATTCTGTCTATTTTAGCGTTTCTAATCATCTTTTAGGACTTTAATTTTTTGTTATATTAGAGTATAAAACGGGGTGATAAACTTCGCCCGGTGTCCTTTTAGCATCAAATTTATTTCATTACGAGAGAAAAATGGTAGCAAAAAACTCTAAAAGAAATCCGACGCTTCTCCTTATTTTAGGTGCATCATTTCTTGGGTTCACTCTTTATTCAGGAGAAATTATAGCCGCGTTAGTTAAATCAAATCTATTGTCACTAAGTCTTGAACAGGGCACTGCTGATGATGGAAGAAGAAACACAAAAATATTGGCAAATCAGGAGCTTGAGAAAGTTACTTTAAATCTCAAGAATGTAGAAGAAATGTTGTTAAAGAGTAACCAGGAATTGACTGAGTTAGAAACGGCAAAAAAGAATTTGCAATCTGAAGAGGCAAAACTTTCAGCAAGCGTCGAAAAGCTTAAGTTCGAACTAGTAGACTACCAAAACGAGAAAAGGTTGTTGGAAGGCAGCTCAGGTAGCATAAAAAAGGAACTAGAGCTAGTCAGAGAACAAAATGATCAATTGCAGGATAAGATTAGTGGTTTAGATGAAATTGCGCTGGAAAAGACTAAGTTAGAAAAAGCGCTCAGAAAACTAGAGGAAAAAAATAAAAGTCTTACCGAACAAATAAGAAGTGTTCCTGATAAGAAAAAGTTGTTGGAAAGGTCAAAAGAACTCGAAGAGAAGATAGTTTCACTAAATGAGCAACTTGTTAAGCAAAAAATGCTTGTTGAAGGCTATGAAGCAAACCAACAAGTACAATTAAACAATAGCGGGGTCTCTGAACTAGATAACAACGATGATTACAAGAAATTGATACTTGAATTAAAGAAAGAACATAGAGATGAAATAGGGCGGCTAAAAAGTGAGATAGTAAGAACAGAAAATTATAGAGAAAACTTCGACGAGTTGAATGGTATCAAAGTCGTTTTTTCTGGTTTTATGGGTTATGATCTAAAACGAAAAGAGATAATTTTTATGACCAGAGAAGGCCAAAGAATTATGATGGTTCAAGACAACTTTACTGGAACTTTAGTCGGTGAGTGTGGATTGCCAGTTATATCCAGTGAGAACGAGACCAGATGTGCGGCCACCATAATCGCTAGGCTACTTTTTTATAAAAATGGGCCAATCATGAAAGGCCTAGAAATTGTAGAAGTCAGAAAAAAATAAGACCATCTCATATTGGCACGGTCATTGCAGATTTGTTGCATGATCATACTAAATAGACGTATTCTCCATCATATAATATTCTTTTTATTTATCTTTTTTATTTCATTAAGTGGGATAAGTGGGGTGGTGCACTCTCAATCTCAGAATTCTTACCAACATACATTACAATGCGAATATCTGGCAAAAGAGGCTGAAGTACGTAATGGACTTCCAGAAAACATATTGTTAAGTATATCGAGAGTTGAGACTGGATACCAAAGAATAGATGGCGTCAGGAGAGCTTGGCCATGGACTTTAAATGCTGGTGGTGACAGCGCTTATTTTAAAACAAAAGAAGCGGCTTTAAACTCGTTGAAAAAAAGAGTTAAACAAGGTGTCACAAATATAGATATCGGATGCATGCAACTTAATTATCGTTGGCATAAACAGTTTTTTAAAAACTTAAGAGAGATGATAAACCCAGAAAAAAATGTTGATTACGGCGCAAAATTTTTAAAAAAACTGTATCAAAGACATGGTTCTTGGGAAAAAGCTGTTAAGTACTATCATTCTTCAAAAAGTAAATTTAACGTGAGGTACTATAAAAAGGTCAGAGCAGTCTGGCAAAAAGAGAACGCTCAAAGTACGCTGAAGCCTACCCTGATAGCCTCCTTTTCCAAAAAGAACGAGGAGATCGTGCAAAAAATTATAGACCAAAATGAAAAACCGGTTCCTTTGGTCAAAATTTCAAGTATGGATAAGGATCTAGATGCTCACATTGAAAAAGTTAGTGAACAAGTTTTGGATAAGGGAAAAACTGTAAAGGTAAGTGCTTCTAATTTCAACAATATGGTGGAGACGACTTCAGAGTTTGATTTCACTAGTTTTGTCAAAAATGTCAGCCGTAAAAACACAGCATTACCCAAATATATTCGTGATAATTGGACAATTGTGGTATCAATAAGGAATCAATTAGCGAATGATAATTAAAGTGTAGTTTATGAGCGACGTAGAAAAAAAACTATTGGATGAAATTTTGTTGTTAATGAAAAAATACCCAGATTTTGATGCTCCTTTTTTCAGAACAGACGGCGACCTAGTCATTCCACTAAATAGTGCCCTCAAGAAGAATAGGGAAGCACACAAAAGATTCGCAAATGCGTTTAGCCAGATGATGAAAAATGACGCAAGTAAGAAACGAAAAAACAAAGCTTGGGTTTAAAGTTAACTTCGGTTTTTGGCAATGATCACAAAAGAACGTCTTCTTGAAATTCTGGATAAAAGTAGACCAGAGGATAAGGTAAGTTTTTACGCTGAAATTGGACTATCTTCATTAATTTTGATGAACCTTTTAGCCGTTTCATTGGAGTCAGTGCCAAGTTTGAGTGAGAAATATTCCCGATCTTTTCTTTATTTTGAAATCTTTTCCGTAATAATTTTTGGGGCGGAATACATAGCACGTATATGGGCTAGTTCAGAAAAAAAGGATACGAGACATAGTTCAGGATTTAGGAGAAGGTTAAGTTATATTTTTAGCTTTACCGGCATCATCGATTTTTTGGCGATTGTGCCAAGTATTCTTGCCATTTTCATAACTAGCGTAGACTTACGATGGCTAAGGGTCTTACGATTACTTCGATTGCTAAAAATCTCTCACTATTCCACAGCATTAGAGGATCTTTGGTCAGCGATAAGGCACGAAAGAAGCTCATTCGTAGCCGCTCTTTATCTGTTCGGAATTGCGCTCTTTTTTTCATCTGCAATGATGTATGTGGCCGAAAATACTGCGCAACCCGACAAATTTAGATCAATCCCTGAAACAATGTGGTGGTCTTTAATTACGTTGACAACAGTTGGTTATGGAGATGTTTCCCCACTTACCCCTCTAGGAAAGATAATCGGTGCGGTCACAGCTATTATGGGCGTCTGTGTCGTTGCTCTTTTAACTGGTATCGTAGCTAACGCATTTGCCAATCAAGTTGCACGAAGAAAAGCAATATTAGAGGCAGAAGTGGCTAACGCTCTATTGGATGGAGAAATTTCAGATCAGGAACAAGAAAAGATTGAGTCTCTACGAAAAAGATTCGATTTGAGCGAAGATCATGTGGAAGCAATTATTGAGGTTTTTAAAGATACTAAGAAATAGACAGTTGGTTATTGACCTTGGCATGTATTGTGCAGTTAACACGTTAACAATGGAGAAATACATGATTAACCGATCAACCGAAAGACAGCCAGATCCTGTAATTTTAGAGGAAGATTTTAATTTAGCTTTCAAACTCGTTTTTTTTGATGAAAATGATGAGGAATTACAGCCCGCTCAATACAAACCGCTAAGCACTTTTAGCGTTGAGAGAGATATTCCTCGGCAGTAGTTTTTTAATAAGCGTTTTAGAAAAAGTTTAATAATATTTAGTCTAGTTTGCGGTCATTGCCTCCAACTTAGCTCTTCGCTTTCGTTCCGATGAAGAAGGAATATTTAGCATTTCTCTATATTTAGCTACCGTTCTTCTGGCCAGCTTAACACCATTTTTGCTTACCAGCTTGGCAATTATATCGTCACTTAACGGTTTATCACCTTTTTCTTCATGCAAAATTTTCTTTATCATATTTCTTACAGCAGCAGCAGACTTACTATTCTCTTTGTCTTCTGTTTCAATGGTCACACTAAAAAGAGATTTTAAGGGAAACGTTCCCTTGGGGGTAGATACCAACAAACCGTTTGTTACCCTGCTCACTGTACTTTCATGCATTTTTATTGCCGTAGCAATATCTTTTAAGGATAAAGGCTGAAGGAAATCCATCCCTTTTTCTAAAAAACCACTTTGCCTTTTAACTATTTCTGCTGCGATTTTTAAGGTCGTTATATTTCTTTGTTCAAGAGCCCTCTTTAACCACCTCGCGGATGATATTGCTTGGCTTGCATAACCGTCAATTTTGTTGTTGCGGCCTTGTGGCGATAACTTCTTGGCGTAGTCTTCATTAATATTTATCGATGGCAGTGTCGAACGATTAAGGTCAACTATCCAATCGCCACCCACTTTTCTTACTAAAAGGTCTGGTTTATGATTATTTGAAGCCTCTGAGGAAAAAGAGGACCCTGGTTTCGGATCTACACTTCTTATTATTACCAGAAAATCTTTAATTTTTTGTTCATTGCAACCAATTCTCTTCATTAGACCCTTCAAATCACCTTTGCCAAGTAATGAAAGATTTTCTAATAGAATTGAAAGTTCGTTACACATTAAGCCCTTTTCCAATATCTGAAGGCGTAAACATTCAGACAAATTTCTGGAAAATAAGCCCGTGGGTTCTACTCCTTGTAACTTTACCAAAATACTCTCAAGATCGTCATAATCCATGCCAGTCTCAATCTGAATGTCATCAAGAGATTTTCCTAACCAACCAGAGGGTTCCAGTGCTTCCAAAAAAAATCTGGCTATGAAATGTTCTCTTGGTGTATTTAATAAATAAGGTAATTGTTCTTCAATATGTGCAATTAATGATTTTTCGTGGTTGGGTACGGTAGAAGCTATAAGGTCCCAATCTTCACCATTATTTGATTTAGCATTAGTAGACATGCCATAATCAATATTGGCATTATCATAGCGATTATCGTAGTCCTGATTGCTGGTGGGATCATCAGAAAAATTAGTAGTGTCATTTGCAAGAACCTGTTCACTATTAGACTCATTTTTATCTGATGGAATGATATCAATATCTTTTTTTTCTGAAGCCTGTGTTTCTTCTTCTACATTTATGAAAGGGTTATCAAAAGTTTGCTCCTCTAGAAACTGTTTCAACTCAAGGTTAGTTAATTGAAGTAGCTTGATAGCTTGTTGGAGCTGTGGAGTCATTACCAATGACTGTTTTTGTTTTATATTTAAAGACTGTGTTAACTGCATTTCAAATCTCCTTGTCGTACAATGAAAGCAGTTTTTACCCACAGTTCAAAAAAATCAATTTGACACGCTTTAATGACGATTTTTTGAAGACTTTATGCAATAAAAACAATATCTTGCATTGTGCGCTCCAAGCCTAGATAAAGCGAGTGTCAAAAAAAAAACTATTAAAAAGAGGAAGCTTAAGCTAAATTAATGTAGAGGTTGATTATGTTCAGAATAAAGCAAAGAAACACCCCAGAAGGCCCATGTTTTGCCTGTAGACTAATTAGATCTTTTGTAATGGCCACGGCGATGCTGATAGTTTTGGGGTTAGTCGCAAGTGATAGAATCCATTTATTGAAGTTTATTTCTACCGACTTGATAGCAGGGCTCATTTTGTTATTTGGCCTAATTTTGTTTCTCTTTAAGCTCTGGCAATGGAAAAGAGACAAGGTTCAAAAGAAGATGTAGAAAAAAGAACTCTTATCTATCTCTGACAAATCTTACTGCTAATTCTTTAATTGGAGAAAATCTATTGAAAGAGAATCCAGTGTGAAAGTTAACGCTTACATAAAATCTGTTGTTAAAAATACTCTTGTCACCTGTCCAATATGGAGCGTTATCTGTATTTGGAAAGAGCTCTTTGTTTATTTTAGGAGATGAGCACTCAGTGCATACTATGGAAGTTAGCTCTGCTTTAGACGGCAACCGCCATGTCCCACCTAGCTGTTCATTGGCAATATCTAGAGCTTGTGGAACTATATCCAAAGAAAGGTTAACAATATTTCCAACACACGTTTGCCCATCCCATCGCTGGCCCACCGAGCACCTCAACCATTCAATCTTACGTTCTAAGTCCACAACTATATGCTCGTTCGTAATGAATCGACGACCATCCGCATAACTGTAAGAGCCAATGGTAATTGACATCAAACATAAAACTGTAAAGCATAAATTTTTCATTTTTTCGTTCTCTTGTATTTGTAAGCAATTTTATTATATTATTAAACAAGTTTGATGCCAAAATTTCTATAGTTTTTAAATTAATAGAATCCATTTGGTACTAAAATTGCAATGACGATGATTGCAGGTAAGAAAAGTAAAAAAATAAAGGATAAACTATGGATATAGCCTCTCTTCTGGGATTAATCGGAGCACTTGGTTTTATAATTTATGCAATGGTTTCGGGGGGTGGAGTTGGTCCATTCATAGATGTTCCTTCATTAGCGATTGTTTTTGGGGGTACATTCTTTTGTGTTATGTATACCTGTCCTTTGCCTACATTTCTTGGTTCATTTGGCGTTATGGCTAAGGCTTTCTTCCCGCCTGTAAAGCCCCAAGATGAGCTAGTAACAAAGATGGTTGAATTGGCTGGAATTGCAAGAAAAGATGGTATGATGGCGCTTGAAGGTCAGGATGTACCTGATAAGTTTTTTTCCAAAGGATTGCAGATGCTTGTAGATGGAGCAGACGAGGCTAAGCTCACAACGCAATTAAATCAAGAGATAAAAGCTATGAAAGCTCGTCATGAGAGCAATCAAAACGTTGTAAAAGCTTGGATAGATATTGCCCCAGCTATGGGTATGATTGGAACGCTCGTAGGTCTAGTTTTGATGCTAGGGAATATGGCTGATCCAAAAGCTATTGGTCCTGCTATGGCTGTTGCTCTTTTAACAACATTGTATGGAGCATTTATAGCAAACGTTTTATTTTTACCAATGATAACGTCTCTCGAAGGATATACGGCATATGAAGTTACATATAGAGAAATGGTTGTCATGGGGCTGAGGAATATAGCACGAGGAGAATCGCCCAGGAATATTCAAGATCAGATGGTAGCTAATCTTCCACCCGCAGTTCAGCAGAAACTAGAAGCTGCTGCATAATAAAGATTTTGAGAGTATCGAAAAGTGGCAGAAGAAGCAGAAGCAGAGATAGAAGAAGAAGAAGAGGAATGTCCTAAATGTCCTCCGGTTGGAGCGCCAGCGTGGATGGCAACATTTGCTGACATGGCTACGCTTCTGATGGCGTTTTTTGTTCTGATTCTTTCATTTGCCGAATTTAATGTCCCAAAATTCAAGCAGATTTCTGGTTCACTAAAAAATGCATTTGGTGTCCAACGATTAGTACCAGTTGTTGAACAACCAAAGGGAACAACCGTATTATCACTAAACTTTAGCCCTTCTCCAAGTCCATCGGTTACCAAACAGATGACCCAGCAAACGACTAATTTAGAGAAAAAGGAACTCGAGGTAAAAACAAAAGATGATGAGGGTGGTGAACAAGATAAGAGTGCTAAAGAATTAGTTGAGGCTCTACAAGAAGCTGTGGATAAGGGTGAGATAAAAGTGGAAGCAATTGGTGAAGCCGTGAAAGTCGAAATTGGTAATGAGGGCATAGCCGCAAAAGACCTGCCTAAGTTGATACAAGAAACTCTAGAGGCTATTGAAGAAGCCAAGAATAAAACGGGAAATGTCGATCAAGAAGTTCTTTTTGGTGGGCTTGAAGAAAAATTAAAGGAGCTGGCATCTCTTGCTCAAACTGAGGCTGATGGCGAAACCAAGGGCTCGTCAAAAGACACTGGTTCCGGAGTTGATGATAATGATAAATCTGCAAAAGAAGATTCAGCTAATCAAGCGGCAAATGAACTTGAAGTCGCATTAAAAAATGAAATTGATAAGGGGTTGGTTAGTGTAGAAAGAAAAGATGGTAAGGTATTTGTCACTGTAGGGTCTGGAGGCGCATTTTCATCTGGATCAGCCGAATTAACGTCGCAAGCAAGGAAAATAATGGAAAAAATTGCTGACAAGGGGGTAGGGGAGACCGGTACTGTAACCGTCTCAGGTCATACTGACAATGTACCTTTAATGTTTGGAGGAAACTTTAGAGATAACTGGGATCTTGCAGCAGCTAGAGCATCAAGCGTTGTACAGGAGCTCGAGAAAGCGGGAAACATTAGTACGGATAGAATGAAAGCAGTGAGTTTTGGCGAGTCAAAACCAATAGATACAAATGATACTTCTTCCGGTAGAGAGAAAAATAGAAGAATTGAAATCGAAATAAATTTTTGATCGACCTCTTTTAAGCAACAAAAGGTGACTACAAGATTTTAAAGCTATATGATGCTTTCTTTTATAAACTTATGCGGTATTTTTTACCATATAATTCAAGGACAAACTGACAAAGATCCTTTTAGTTTTATGCTTTTAAACTTTGAGCAAGCATCAAAAGATACGCCGGCTTATTTTAAAAGTTTAAATTGGGATGCGTTTCCTAATGGCTACGCGGACCTTATTAAAAATGAAAAAATTTGGCCACGGATGCTAGGAATGCTTTAACAATTGGTTTTAATGATGCTTTAATTTCCCATAGAAACAAGCGATTTCAAACGGAAAATTTAGATCTATGGAAAGAAATGAAACAAGGATATCTCCCTGATTTAATTGAAGAAGAAAATGATGAAAATTTGTTTAAGTATATATCAGAACAAGTTAAAAAGCTTATTTTGTCGACAAATATTGAATTCGTAGCTTCAACTTGTATCGGCAAAAATGGCAATCCTGTTGTTTACGGGCTGAATGTAAAAGCAGAAAATACGAAAAACTATCAGATAAATTACAATACCCATGATTATGATGATATTTACCATTCGTGGTTTATCATAAATCAATTAAATCATTTAGAACAAGAACATCCGCTTATTTGTGAAATAGGATCCGGTTACGGCGGCCTAGCTTCAAAGATAAAAAATAACATAAAAAAATCTAAGATAGTTATTTTCGATCTGCCGGAGGTAAATGCAGTTCAAAGTTATTATCTTTTAAATACGTTCCCGGATCAAAAGATCTATGGTTATCAAGATTTTTTGCAATATGGATCGAAAATACTTGAGGCAGATTTTGATTTTTTAATTGTGCCTGGATGGACTGCAAATGATCTATTGCAAGGTAAGGTAATGGATGCTTTTATCAACGTTAGATCAATGATGGAAATGAATAGAAAAGTCATTCAGAATTACTTTAGTGTAATCCAAACTAGTCTTAGAGAAAACGGACTTTTTGCTTGTATAAACAGATACATGAAACAAGTCATTAAGGAAGCGAATACTACCGAGATTAACCAAATGGCAAACTATCCGTTTGATGCTTATTGGTCGCCACTCTTATCTTTTCCTTCAGAAATCCAGCCCCACATTCATTTACTTATTGCAAGAAGGGAGAGTCATAAGCCAATCTACCCTTTTAAAGAGATACTAAAGACTGTTAGACAAAATGTTTATCGTAAACTTTGATTAAATCTTAGCTGTTTTATCACGTATATTGTTGTGGAGATTTAAGGACATTACCAGACTTATTCTTCTTTATGGTAGTAGAAACTTCTTTTTTATGAGGTTTTATAAGCGGGTTAATAAAGTTTACTTTTTCATCGATATTGCGACACATTTCTTGAGCTTCTTTGTTTGTTCTAGCCGCAATTATAGCCCAAACTTGCCTGTCTTGAAACATACCGTAGCTTCTTCTGAGCGTAACCTGGCCTTTTCTAAAGTAAAGAGCCACTAATATAACAGCTAAAATAAAAAGAAATATATTCACACTAAAGGTAAGAAGGTAAACGCAGAGTATAGCTAGTAAAGGTTCCCACATTTTTTGTTGTAATAACCATACAGGAGGTAAAATCACAGCTACCTGACTATGGGTAGTGTCATATACATCTACTACTCTTTTTACGTCTCTGAGTGCTTCAAAAATACGATATTCCTCTTTTCGACCCATATCCCTTTTCTGAAATAATTCCATTATCATTTGGGACTCGTCAGGCCGAGTGAATTCAAAAATGCCGCCTAAAGGACCTCTGGTAAATACTTCAAAAAATTTTCCATTTCTCCAGATCGTTAAGAGCCACATGTCTCCTTCTTCTCCACTGGATAGAAGATCAACCATATTATCTATACTGTCGTGATAACTATTGCCGTCTATTGCTACAACTATATCATTCTCTTTAAGTCTCAAAGCTTTTGTTCTAGAAGATTGCCCATGTTCTTTAAGTTTCAAGAAGGTTTGTAATTGAGCTCCTTGGGAGGCATTATCCTCAAAATCTTCCAATTTTTCATCGGACATTTCTAAGCTAGAAAGTGCGTCCACCTCGCTTTGAGTTTGTTGGTTATCTAAATCTTGCATAGTTGGTTGTTTTCAGAACTTTACGGGAATTTAATGAGCCCGTCTGAGCTTTTTATTTTACTGAATATTTCTTCATTCTTTTTATAGAGAGACCTAATTTCTTTTGTTAATTGGGTTTGGGATTTAGATATTTCCTGCATTACCGTGTTGTCTGCACCAGGAGAGTCAATATCTTTTAAGGAAGCAAGAAGTTGCTTTTGATAGGCATCAATTCCTATGCTAAGTTCATTTAGCTTCTTCTCAAATGTTTGAGCGATTTTTTCTGCAAATATATTGACCGCTTGCTCTGTATTCTTAGTCATCGCTTCCTGTAAGCCTTTGTTTTGCTCGAGCACTCTGCTTGCAAGTGCATTAGTTGCGACCGCAATTTCTTTTCTAAGTGAAGATAATTCCTCAACTAATTTTGCATTCTGTTTTTCGAGAGCTACCTGACTTTCCATAGCTACAGATAAAGCTTTTACGTTATCTTTTAGATCATCCACATTTTCGGCAAAAATCACCAGAGCCTCTCTGTTAGTTGTTGTCATTACACCTAAGTCTGACATTGAACGAAAATATAGAACAGATGAAAATATCATAGCTACAATCGCTGCGATCATAGAACTTCCAAAAATTATAGTCGTATACCGATGTATTTGTTTCACTTGTGTCTCCAGCTTTTTATGCTCTCTTTTTACTTTATTATACTCAGAGGTTACGTCGGTTGCCGCATCAGCCGCATCTAAGGCGATTTTAATACTTTCTTCTATGGTACTTAGATCTGAACTCATTAATGTGACCTCCCACGAGATTCAATGTTTTTTTCTAAATTTCTTCGCTTATAGTAAGCACATTTCATGCCAGTTGTTGCTATAACCTCTTGATAAGGAATTTTTGCTGATTTGAAGCCAAATTTTCTGCATCCCCATCTTCTTCTGGGGTCATGCGTTATAAATAAATGGATACACTGGTTACAAGTTGTCATAATTTTCTGTTCTTTTTTGCAACGACAGAGTCAAAAAGCCTAGCAATTGCGTATCTAAAAACGGCAAGGCATAACAAAAAACATACAAACCAGATAGATATAGCTCTCAAAATGTTGCCCGCATAGAAAGCCTCAAGTCCATTTAATAGAGAAAGAAACGCGACTCCCCCAAAACAAGCTGAACTTATATAGTCTCCAACAGACTCATGGCTTCGTCTAGGCATATTAATTCTCCTTTAAAATCGTTCCATTTTCATTAAACCTTAAGTCTTCTGGAACATCAATATCTGGCACGTCTATATCTTCTCCTCGATCTAACTTATACACATATGCTAATGCTACGGCCACGGCGTTGTAAAGCTTTTCAGAGATTTCTTCGCCAATTTCTCCTGTAAAAAATAATGCTCTTGCAAGTAAAGGGCTTCTGAAACTTGTTATACTCTTCTCGACGCCTATATCCATAATCCTTTTAGCTATTAATCCTTTACCCATAGCAATAATTTTGGGAGCTCCTGATTGGCCGACTTCGTACTTAAGGGCTATTGCAAAATGAGTAGGATTAGTAATGATTGCGGTTGCTTGACCCATATTTTGCAGAGCATCTTGCTGCTTCGCAGATTTTGTTGCGCTCTCCATTTGAAGTCTTCTAATCTTTGCTCTTACTTCAGGAGATCCCTCTGTTTGTTTATACTCGTCTTTGACTTCTTGCTTGGTCATTCTAAGGGACTTAATGTGCTCGTACCTCTGATAAAAATAATCTAATGCGGCGATAAGCAATAAAGAGATAAGTAATGCTCCTATTAACAGAGGAAAAGATGATTGTGTGAGTTCTAACCCAGTCTTTAAGGTGCCATCGGTAATTCGTAATATTCTGGGGAGCAAGTAGTAAATAACTCCTATGGCGCTTGCAAATAACAAACCAACTTTCAATAAAGCTTTGCCAAGCTCGACTAAACTCTTTAATGAGAACATTCTTTTAATCCCACTTAGAGGGTTAATTCTATTTGATTTGAAAGAGAGCGCCTTGGGGGCAAAATTGATACCACCAACGGCAAATTGCGTAGCCAAAACGATGATCAACATCGGTATTCCTACTAGTAAGCTTATTTTTAAAATGAAGAAAAGTGCCGTAAAAGACTTTGTGGCTGGTAAATCATCAAGTTTATCATTTCCAGACAAAACAAAAAGATCGCCCCATTCAAATAGCAATGCCTTAAAGCTAAATGAAAAAGCATACATCACTAATAATGCTCCAGCGATTCCAGTAAAGACAAACATTTCTTTGGAAGTTAGAACCTTTCCATCTTCTTTATGTTTATCAATTTTACGTTGGGAAGGTTCCTCGGTTTTCTCCTGTCCATCCTGGTTTTCTTCAGCCATTTTTAAGACTCTCAATAGTTGTCATTAAATGATCTAGAGAGGAATCAATCAAGTCAGAAAAAGCAAATCCCAAGTTGCCTATGGAAAAGTATAAAATAATAAAAGTACCAAGCATAGTTATTGGAAAACCAAACGAAAACAAATTTAGTTGTGGAGCTGAGCGCGTGATTATTCCAATTGCTACGTTGATAAGCAGTACAACTAGTACTACTGGTAACATTATGACCGAGGCATTTAAGAACATAGAGCCAGAGGCAGCCATTCCACCATCGATAAGAGCTGAGGGTACTGGAAGTGTTCCTATGGGTATTAACTGATAACTTTCTATTATTATTCTAAGTGCTATTAGATGCCCGTCGACCGTCAAGAAAATCATAATTAGGAATAAGTATAAAATTTGACTTACTACAGGGGTCTGCACTCCAGAAACAGGGTCTATTTGTGCGGCGTAACTCAGACCAGCGCTTGTGGCTATTTTTTCTCCTGCCAAAGAGGCTGCAGAAAACATAATAGAAAGTATTAGCCCAGCCGTTACCCCAATAGCGACTTCTTTGAAAATAATAGCAATACCATATGCTGAGGTTAGTATCTTGGTGTCAAGCTCCAACGGGTGAATTGAAAAAACTATTATAGATATAACAAACGCTATTATAATTCTGACCCTAAGCATAATAAATCGTGCGCTAAAAAACGGAGAGGCAATAATGAATGCGCTTAGTCTGATACTCGTTAAGAAAAACGCTAACAATATTTCAATGATGTTTTGTAGATCTAAGCCGGGGATAATATCGTTTAATGGATATCCCATTTGCTAGGCTTGGCCAATTGATGCTATTTGATCGAAAATGAAGGCAAAATAATCTGCTAATCCACTCAACATAAAGTTCGCAATTAAAGCTAATGTTAGAAGAACAAGCACTAACTTTGGGACAAAACTTAAGGTCATTTCGTTTATAGAGGTAGCTGCTTGGATGATACCAATTAAAAGACCGATAGCGAGGGCCACTAACAGCACTGGTCCGGCAGATATTATTATTTGCCAAAAGGCATCTTCTAAATAATTGACATTAGTGTCGAATTCCATTCTAGAACTCCTTTATTAGTTTGATACATAAGTTGCAACAAGAGATCCTACTGTCATTGCCCAACCATCAACTAAAACAAACAGAAGAAGCTTGAACGGAAGAGCAACTAACATTGGGCTTAGCATCATCATTCCTAGTGACATCAATATTGACGCAATAACCATGTCTATGACTAGAAAGGGAAGAAAAAGTAGAAAACCTATCTGAAAAGCAGTTTTTAGTTCTGATGTTATAAAGGCTGGAAGTATAACGGTCAGAGGAATGTCTCGATAACTGTCATAACCCTGATCTCCTATCAAATCAGTAAACATAGACAAGTCATTTTCTCTGGTATTTTTTACCAAAAAATCTTTTAAAGTATTTGAACCCGTCGATAATGCAGACTTTGCAGGTAATTCTCCTTCGAGATAGGGGTCAAGTGCCGTTTTATTTATTTCTGTTAGAGTTGGGGTCATTATAAAAAATGTTAAAAAGAGCGCTATCGCTATTAAAACCTGATTTGGTGGGGTTTGTTGAGTTCCCATTGCCTGTCGTAATATTGATAGAACAATTATAATTCTCGTGAAAGATGTAGCACCAAGAACAATTGACGGGAGCAACGTCAGTCCAGTCATTAATGCAAGAATCTGCAGAGATAATGAGTAGGTGGTTTCCGCATCACCATTGCTTTGGATTTTCAAAGCGGGGAGACCTTCGGCAAAATTTGATAAGCCATTTTGTGCAAGGGCTGTATCAACTGATACAGAGAGCAATAAAGTAATTATTAATATGGATACGCCTTTTAATATATTCATCTCTTAAAACCTAGTTTTGGATTCATCTTTCGTGCATTGTGTATTGCATCTGACAGTATATTTTTTTTGCCCTTAGCATTTTCCTGAGCGCCTATTTCATCATTTTCGTTACTGGTGAGTTTTTTCAGTTCCATATTTCGTTTAATGAGTGCTTTACTCTTTCCTTCATGAGGAATGACTGTTGGTGAAGATCCTTTAGCAGAAAAATAAAGATATTCTTTGTCATCGACCCTTATTAATCTTACACGCTCAGTGCTGCTTAGACCAAAGTCATCGATAAATCTTATTCTCTTATTTTTATTTAGATGGTTTTGAAAACTAAACTTATTATTTTTTAGCAATTGCTGCAAAACAATAAGAATGCCTAAAAATATTAATACAACAATAATTTGAGTTAAACTTACATCTTGAATCTGCATACCTGTCTCCTTCTCAAGTAGAAGGCAAATAGCATGCCAAACTATTTCAGTTTACTAAACCATTGTTTTATATAAATTAATTTTATTTTCTTTTAGGAAAAGTCAAAAATTTGGCACCACTATTTGACACTTTCTATTCTCTTTTGTGGATCGACTATTTCGACGAATCTGATTCCAAATCTTTCGCCAACCATTACCACTTCGCCTTTGGCGATCATTGTCCCATTGATTAATATGTCTAAAGGGTCTCCTGCTAATCTGTCCAGTTCTATAACGGACCCCTCATTTAGCCTAAGTAGTTCTTTTATTTTTAATTCGGCACTTCCTACTTCAACTGTCAGTCTTACGTCTATATTTTCTAACACTCGAAGATTATCCGCAGAAGCTGAGTTTTGATCTTTTTCTTCTGTATTTAGTGACTGCTCGTCAGTTTGCTCTTCTATATTTTCTTCTTCACCCATTGCATGACCTTATATGTTATTTACTAAATCTTCTTTTTAAATTCACTGCAGCTTGCCCAGAGAGTTCTCCTAGCTCACTGAGAAATACTAGTTGATCTTCAATCAATACTTCAATGCCTTCACCCACGTATATTGGAAAAGTATCACCTTTTTTGGTTTGGAGTAATTTGTTCATAGGAACCGTTGGCTCGCTTAATCGGCAACTGACATTTAAAGGAACTTCCATTACCATTCGTTCCAACTTTTCTTTCCATGTGTAATCATCATCGATCACTTCACTTTGCACTCTTGATCTGAGCTGTGACGCTATAGGCTTGAGTGTCTGTAGAGGATAAATGACATCAAAAGTAGCAGCGTCCACACCAGGCAGCTGAACCACAAAAGAACATATGATTACCATTTCTGCATTATCAACAAACGAGGCGAATTGAGGGTTTACCTCTCTACTTTGTTCCTTGAGAGTAATTGGCATCAGATCGTGCCATGCTCTTTCCAACATTCTGTTGAGGCCCTCTGATATGATTTCTATTAACCTCTCTTCAGTGCTTGTAAACTCACTTCTTTTCTCTTTTATGGACTCGATTTGCCCACCATAATATGAGTTTGTCAGAATTGATATAAAATTTGGATCCATTACCAGCAACATATTTCCCCTAAGTTCTTCTAATCTGTTAGAGGTTAAACTCATAAAACTTTCGATCCCTGACGAGTACTCATCAAATGTTTTCACTTCGGGGGGGAAAGAGGAAATTCGGGGAAGTATTCTAAGCATGGGAAGAAAAACACTTCTTGCTTGTCGAGCAAATCTTTCGTTAACAAGTCTGAGAGCATAGTAATCTCCGAGCAAAGATAATTCGTCTGCCCCAAACTTGTATGGTCTGACGTTAGCTGCCTCTGATATATCTGATGATGATGAACCTTCATTATCATCGGTCTGCAGACCCTCAATTAATGCATCAACCTCTTCACTAGATAATTTTCTTGATGATACCACTTAAGTTCCCATTTTCCTTTTATTGAAGCATAAAGGAAGTAAAGTAAACATTCTCAATACCCCCAAATCCTTCTAATGCCTCTAATTTCGTATTTAATTCTGCTGCCATCGCTTTTGCAAGTGCATCTCTTCCAGATTTACCTTCAATATCCTGCTCTGAGAATTCACTCATCACGGCTAAAATACTTGATCTTAACGATAATTGATGGTCTTCTACATTTGTTATAACATTCTCATCATATTGTGTTGAAACTCCAATTCCGGCTTGCAAAAATTTCCTGGAGCCTCTCAGGTTTGTCGTGAAGCTGCCTGGGAACTCGTAGTAAGTTGTTATGAACTTCTCCACCTCTGGAGCTTCCTTTTTTTGAGGCCCTAAATTTGCGGCTTCTTCCGCAGCTTTTGCATCTTCGGCTTCTTTCATCTTTCTTTCAATTATTTCTTCTATTTCTGCAGACGGGTCAGCGGGTTTACCACCGAACAAAAAATATCCTGAACCAACACCTACACCGATTAATGCAATTGCCCCTAAAGACATCATTAAAATTCTCATTAAACCGCCTTTTTTAGGCTCCTCTTCTTTTTCTTCTTCTGCCATTTTGCCTGTCCTTTTTTCTAAGCTATGAGGTTGAGCCCCTCATTTCCACTTTTTAATTTGTTGATCTTTTCTGTTGGCTTTGAGCTACCTTCGATATTAGTCTTTTTTGCTGTTGAAGCAAGCTTGGGTGAATGATCTTTTCCCTTATGATTACCTCCAAATTGATTAGTTTGCGTTTGAAGTGATGCTAGCTTTAGTCCAGACCCTTCCATCATCTGAGATAATTTTGACTCAGCGTCTCCCAGAAGAGCAGCAGCATTAGCACTTTCGGCAATAATATTAATCTTGGTGATAGTGTCAGAAATATTAATTATAACATTTAATCTACCTAAACTTTTGGGTGTTAATAGGATTTCTAGCTGCTCAATTCCATCTTCAATAGATTTCTCTATTTTTTCTATTAAGTTATTGCCCCAACTTTTAGCCAACATATTTAGAGTATGAAGTAATCTATCATTATTTTCTTTGTTAAACTGTGGGGATTTTTGAATATTTGATGCCTCGAAATTGGAAATGTTATCTAACTTATTTGATAAAGTTGAAGGTGGTCTAACTAAAATGCTTTCAGAATTCAGATCTTTTGTAAGAGTAGTGTTTGTAGAATTTTGTGCTAAATAATCCATTTTCAATTCAGAAACTTTTCTTCCATTATCCATGGATAGCGCTACTTTTTTTTCTGAGCTCTGAGAAATATTTATATAATCAGGTCTAGATGAAACCTTTTTACTGGGACCAACTCCCACGTCATATTTTTTTGAGGTATCAAGTTCAGATCCTTTTAGTTTACCCCTATAAGCTTCATTAAGATTTGTTTCGGCTGAACTAAGATTATTTTTATTATGTAGTGTAGCTTCTTTTTTTATTGTATCGATTTTTTGATCTTGAGGCATAAGTTTACCATCAATTTTTGATCTGTGTTGGGATATAATTTTTTTATCAATTGCTGCTTTAACTTGCTCATTTAATTTTATTCTTATTCGGTTCAAGATAGGATCAAGTAGTGGGTTTATATCTTTGCCATTCTTTTCTAACTTAATTAAACTCTCTAATTCTTCCAAGAATGTCATGATATGCAGAAAATGTGCATTACCAAGGCTATTTAACTCTTCCGAATTAATATTAGCTAAGCTAACCCCTTCCACGTTTATTTGGTCAAATAGATTTTTCAGTCTAATTTTAATTTCTTCTAAAATCTCATCGGATAAGTCCAAATCACTTGTTGACAACATCTTAGCTATTGCGAGAATATCAAATTCAGCTTCATCACTTTTATCGAGGTTTTTTTTTGATTTACTCGTCTCATCATTGGCTTCTGCCTCAACGCCTCCAAACAAATCATTAAAAACACCCCTTTTTTCAGGTGTATTTGCTCCACCATTACCAGTTTCTACAAGGTCAAATGTCATGCTACTGTTATTTTTTACTATTTCTGTCATGTAAGCCTATCTAAAAATTAACTTTGCAAATTAAGTGCCAACCTAATAATGGATTAAGCTTTGTTTATTTTAGGGGTCATGAGTTCTTTCTTAGTCTGAAGCAAAGAAGTCTCTTTTTTTCTTTTCTCATCAGCCTTAGTCTTCGCCCTTTTCATATTTTGGTGTTCAACGGCAATACTTTTTTTTAATTCGGTAAGCTCTTTCTCTATAAATTTTTGTTTCGTTTCTGACTGATTAAGCTCCTCAATCAATTTTTGTGAGTACCAATTTCGAGATTTGAGAAAATACCCAGATTCAAGAGCAGAATTATCTGTTGACCTTTGGTTCTGCAATTCTTTGATTTGTTTGATAAGACTTGCATTTTTTTCAGACTGTGAGGCCAATTGGTCAGAAATTTTATTTTGTCTATTTAGGTTTATTTTTTTCTTAAGTGATAGGCGATCAAAGATATTTTTCTTTAATTTCATAAAGCTTATCCCTTAAGTAATTTTAGCAGGTTGGCCTTACTATCTGCAAAGTTCGAAGCTGTTCCTTCCAGTTGACGGATATGCGCTATAAGATTTGGCCAAAGTGATACTGCCAAATCAAGATCTGGATCCTTTCCTTGAGTATATCCGCCCATTAAAATAAGGTCCCTATTTTCTAGATAGAGAGTAATGAGTTTTCTAAAAACACGAGCATATTCGCTGTGTGTTTCGTCAATTATTTCATTCATTACTCTACTTACGGAACTTGATATATCAATAGCCGGATAAATACCAAGTTGGGCTTGCTGTCTTGATAGTATAATGTGTCCATCAAGAATTGCCCTTGCGGTATCAACCACGGGATCATTCTCATCATCTCCATCCGCTAAAACGGTATAAAATGCGGTTATTGACCCTTGTTGATCAATCCCAGGACCTGATCTCTCAATTAGTTTTGGTATTAATGACACAACCGATGGTGGATATCCTTTTGCTGTTGGTTGTTCACCGAGTGCTAGGCCAATTTCTCGCCGGGCATGAGCGACTCTGGTGAGCGAGTCCATGATTAATAGTACATTTTTTCCTTTAGATCTAAAGTATTCTGCAATTGCCGTTGCTCGATTGGCCCCTCGAATTCTTAGTAATGGGGATCTGTCCGCAGGTACGGCAACTACTACTGTTTTGTTTTTTGCTTCCCCTGAAAGTATATTTTTTACAAAGCTGCCTACTTCCCGTCCTCTTTCGCCAATAAGCCCTACAACGACTATTTCGGCTTCCGTGTATCTGCACATCATTCCGAGCAACACGGATTTTCCAACACCTGATCCTGCAATAATACCAACTCTTTGCCCCTTACCTATCGTTAGGAGGCTATTGATAGCTCTCACGCCTACATCAAGTGGCTTACTAACTGGATTTCTAGCTAAGGGGTTAAGAAACTTCCCATTTAAGGGCCAGGTTTCTGGCAATGAGCCCATTGGCTTCCCATCATAGGGGTTTCCCATAGCATCCACAACTCTTCCCAACAAGGAGTTTCCAACCTTAACATGATGGCCTTCATCAATTACTGAAACTTTTGCCCCAGACTGAATCTTGGTATCACTTTCAAACATAGACAAAATGTTGTTACCTTTTTTAAACCCTATTATTTCAGCCAGTGTATCTGTTCCGTCTGATGTGGCCACTGAACAGATAGAACCCAGATTTGCTGGGAACCCATCGCATTCCAAGAAGTGTCCATCATATTTGTTGACCCTTCCAGAAGTAGTTAACTTGCCGGAAAGCGTTATGCTATTTATGGCTTCGATTAATGCAAGCGAACTATTTTCCTTCATTATCAATCTCTAATATCTTATCATTTTCAGCTTTCTGCGTTTCCTCTCTGTTGTCAGACCCAGCTTCCTTTTGCGCACTGTTCAAATTATCTGTTTCTGGTTCATTCTTTTCTATTGTGGCAATACTCTCTTTTTCTTTGATTAGGATTTGTTCCGAAATGAGGTCTCCTATTTCTACCGCACCCATTTGAAAAATAAAATCGCCACGAAATAATTCGGAGTTCTCTTTTATTTCGACTTTTTTATCACCTAAAGATTTTGCCAAGTTTTTTTTAAGTAAGTTAGCGTCTATTGGGTTCAAATTTAGTACCAAGTTTTTTGATTCCTGTTCTATCTTATCAGCAAATGAAATTATTTTGTTTCTGAAAGCGTCAGGGTTCTCATCTATCGCTCTTCCCGCTCTTTCACTAGCGAGTCTGGTTATTGATCTTAAGATAGATTGAATAAGATTAGACTTGTCGACCAACTCTTTCTTTTTGATATTCTCTATAATTACTTGGAAGGTTTCGAGTGCCTCTTGCTGTTTATTTTCTAACTCTGCGATGGCAATTTTTTTTCCAATTTCAATACCTACTTGTTTGGCCTCTTCCATACTGGAAGCCCCATCTTGTTCTGAAATATTGGGTGTCTCTTTGACTATATCTTGTCCGGCAGGCATATGTTGAACTGAATCAAGTTCAGAGCCTTTTTCTTTTGAGGTATCCTTTCCAACTGGTGCATTTGATATTGATGGACTTTCTAAGGTTTCCGATCTAGAGGTTGATGGATTGTCTGAAGAGTTACTGATCTCTTCCTGTTCACGTATACTTTTGGAATTTGTCTCTGAATTCACAGCGTCCGTATTTAGATCGCCATCAGATAAGTTTTGACCCGGACCTGTCTTATGCTCACTCAAGTTCTCGTTTTGCACTGGCTTAGTTGAATCGGCATTTTTTTGTTCATCAATAGGTTCTTTTATTCGATGATCTGAAGATGTTGCAATCTGGGTTATCGATGTTGGTTTAAAATCCACTAAGTTTCGTTCAGGAATAATATCTTGTTTTTTATAGCCTAGTTCCCTTGAAACTTTTATTAGCCTTGTTATTTCGGTATCTTCTAATGGCGAGCTATCTTTTTCTTCTAACGGTTCCATTTATTTATACCTAACATTGGTTAAACATAGTCGTCTCCGCCACGGCCAGCCAACACTATAGAGCCTTCATCGGACAATCTTCGAGCAGTATTTATTATTCTTTTTTGAGCCTCTTGAACCTCACTTAGTCTTACGGGGCCGAGCGCATCCATTTCATCCGAAATGTTTGCCGCAGCCCTTTGGGACATACAGTTCATCATTTTCTCCTTAAGTTCTTCATCAGCTCCTTTCATCGCTAATACTAGATCCTCAGTCTCCACGCTTCTTATTATAACTTGCATAGACTTATCGTCAGATTTAATTAAATTATCAAAAACGAACATCGCCTCCTGTATATCAGTCATTAGGTTTTTACTGAACTTAGCAATTTCTTTAAATATTTTCTGTTCGTCGTCACCTTTCATAAAATTCATAATGGAAGCAGCAGCTTTGACACCACCCACCTGAGATGCCCTCAATGATGTGTTAGCAGCGAACTTCTTCTGCATTACAAGTTCCAAGTTTTTCAGAGCTTCTGGTTGTACGGTTTGTATTGTTGCAATTCGCTTGATTATTTCTGGTTGGATTTTCTCATCCAGCATGACCAAAACATCTGATGCCTGTGTTGGTTCTAAATAAGAAATTATTAATGAAATAATTTGGGGATGCTCATCGGATATTAACTCGGCTATTGCTCTCGAGTCCATCCACTCAAGAATTTCTATTGCATTGCTGCTCTCACTGGGCGTTATGCGCCCTAAAATCGATTGAGCTCTATCTTGACCTAAAGCTTTGTTTAATACATTTTGAATGTAGTCGCCAGCGCCTAGCCCCAAACTTGTTTGTTCTTTAATGATTGCTAGAAACTCATCTAAAACCTTATTAACAGTATCTTGATCTAAACCTTCGACGGAATACATCGCGCTACCAATATGCTGGACCTCTTTGGGGGACAAGTTTTTAAGAATCTCTGAAGCCTCATCTTCACCCAACAGCATCATCAATATTGCTGATTTCTGCGTTCCGGTAAGTTTATCAAAAGCTTTGGATCTATCTTCTCTCTCTTGCTCAGCCATATTTATTTCCTACGCACAATCCCATTCTACAAAAATTTACCTTAATTCATATCTTTTTGTATCATGTTTTTGAAAACATTTGATACTCTTCCGGACTCATCTTGGACAATCATCCTAATGACAGCTACCTTGTCGTCATAAGTATTTGCTGTATCAAGCATTTCGGCAGAGATTGCCTGCTTTTTGGGCTTTAGTTTCGCTTTTATGTCTTCTAAGCTCTCACCTTCTTTTACTTCAATTGCATCTAAGTCTATATCGTCATCCATCCCCGATACAATCTCACCCGCAACGCCTGCCCCAACTGGTACAAGCATTCTGCTAAGCAGTGGTCTTATTACTCCAAGCGCCACGATGGCTAATATCGAAATTGTTATAAGTTGTGTTATCAAGTTTTTTATCAAAGGAATTTCATACCAAGTGACCTCCACTCCTTCCAGGGTTGATATAAAGGGAGCGCTGCTAACAGTGAGCTTATCACCTCTCTCATCATCGATACCCACGGCACTGGTTATTAACTGCCTAATTTCTTCAAGTTTCTCATCAGATAAGGGCTGAGAGACCTCCAACCCAGTTTCAGGATCGATACCTTTAGGACTTCGCAAAAGTACCGCCGCGTTAATTTTTAGTATCTTTGTTGATGGTGCCATTGTAGTAGCAATTCGTTTACTCACCTCATAGTTTTTAATATCACTTGAAGATCTATTTCGAGTTTGCCCCTGAGCATCACCGGCTACAGGTGTTTGGCTTAGTTCTGCCTCAGTGGGCGCGGTATTTGATACTGCACCAGGAATTCCTTTTGCTGGTAGATCAGTAGTTAAATCTAAAGTGCTTTGTTCACTTCTTAGTGCAGTGCCATCAGGGTCTACTATCTCTTCGGTAATTTCACTCTTTGTAAAATCAATATCGATATTGACTTGAGTGCTGACATTGCCCGGTCCAACGATTGGGGTCACAAGGGATGTGATCCGGGATCGGTAGATATTTTCGAGCTTCACCCTATGTTCCAATTGTGAATCGTTGAGCATACTGTCTGGGTCATCTAAGGATTTTGATAGGAGTTGACCATTTTGATCAATAACGGTTACATCTTCCTTTGTCATATTTGGAATTGATGACGATACTAAGTGAATAATGGCATTTACTTGTCCACTTGCCATAGATCTTCCGTTTGGTAACTGGACGAATACCGAGGCAGTGGGGGGCATTTGGTTTCTGACGAAGACCGATTTTTCTGGAAGCGCTAAATGAACTCGCGCTGATACGACACCTTCGATTTCTCTGATCGATTTTGCGAGCTCGATTTCCTGGGTTTGTTTCAATCGCATAAGCTCTACAGACCGACTAGAGCCCATAGGTAGGTCAGTTAAAGTTGAATAACCATCGGGTGCACTACTAGGTAGTCCTTGAGCAGCCAAACTTATTCTGGATCGATGGTAATCTTCAACAGGTACTAGTATTTCTCCTGTAGTCGGGTCCAGAGACACGTCGACTCCCATATTCTTCAAAGCGTCCTGTACTTTTGATTTTTCAGCATCCGGGAGTGATGCATAGAGTGTTGTTCTTTCAGGTTGCTGTAAAAGTGAGTAAATAAATATTCCCAGCACAAGAACGACAACGGCAATAACAGCGGGTAATGATCTTTGAACGCTCGGTTGATTGGCTATCTGTTGAACGTTGGACAGAAACTGACCCGCCTGTGGGATCAAACCTGTTCCTTGCTGTACTTGCCGCGTTCCTGTAAACTCTGTTGTATCTGCCATAATTTATACCTTTATCTCTAACTATACGGGCATGCTCATTATATCTTTATAAGCTGAAAGCACCTTGTTTCGTGTGTTGAGAGTCAATTGAAAACCTAATGAAGATATTTGTTGATTGATCATTACCTTAGTTAAATCGTTTTCAATTCCCAGCTCAAAATTTCTTGTCGTCTCTGCGGCTGTCTTCTGTGCATCAGCCACTGTGTCTAGAGCTTTTTCCATTCTTACTCCAAAATTCCCAAAATCAGTATCATTGCCTAACGTCTTGCTTGCGCTTTCAACGATTTGGTTGTGAGAAGATAAAACTTTACTCGTAATGGATCCGATCTGTGTCATTTAAAACCTCAAATTGCTAGCTGTTGTGTGTTTTCATCCAGTAAGGAGTCTGTCGAAACGTTTAGAGGACTGTTATCGATAACAATATCAGTTGAACAAATTTCTTTTTCTTCGCAAAGAACTAGGGCTCTTTGAACTATATTCTCTAATTCTCTTACATTGCCTGGCCAGTTATGACTCAAGAGAGTCTCTAGTGCCGACGCTTTTAACCATGGAAGTTCACCAATTGATTTACAATGTCTGTAAAGCAGCGCAGTTGTTAGAGGTATAATGTCATTTTTCCTATCCATTAGGTGTGAAGTGGCAAGAGGAAAAACGTTCAGTCTGTAGTAAAGGTCTTCTCTGAAAGCTCCCTTTCTAATTTCCTGTAGCATATTTCTGTTGGTAGTGGCGATCACTCTGACATCTACAGGTAGGTCTTTCTGTGAACCAATCGGGGTTACTATTTTTTCTTGTAAGACGCGAAGTATTTTTGCTTGCAAACTAAGGGGCATTTCACTTATTTCGTCTAGGAGCAAAGTTCCTCCATCTGCAGCTCTGAATATTCCTTTATTAGGGCTCGATGCACCTGTAAATGCTCCTTTTTCGTGTCCAAATAGAATTGCTTCGAGCATGTTTTCTGGAATGGCAGCACAGTTAATTCCCACAAAGGGTCTATCACATCTGGAGGAATTATTATGAATGAACTTTGATAAAACCTCCTTGCCAGTACCGGTTGGTCCATTTATGAAAACCGTAACATCCGTCTTTGCTACTTTCTCAGCAAGCGTCACCAATTTCTTTGTGATATTATCTCCAGCAATAAATTGATTGTTCTTTGTTGTGAGCGTTGCAAACATTTGAAAGCCATATTCGGCAATTGTATCCTTTTGTTCATTATCTTCTGGAAAATTTATGAACACCAGTTTTCCACCTAAATCTTCCTTGACAGAGAACGGTTCGTCACTCTGACTTATTACAAAGATTGAGCTCGCTCTATAGCTTTTTGCGATTTCAATTAGACGTGCCTGTCCATTGATGGAATTAAAATATTTTTTAGAACAAACAAAACAATTTTCAGAAATTCTAGCATCTATTTTTTTTTCGCCCACCGCCTCGGTGTCTTTCGAAAACTCAACAATTGCTTGCCGGTCTTCCAGAATGTCCTTTAACTTTGTTGGGTGGGTTAACCCCTCTCTTTCAATAATAACTTTTAACATACCTAACTCTCCTTTGACACACCGTTAAAGGCAAAAAGCAGGCCAAATATTTTTTATTTTGTTATTTTATGTATAAGTTGTTGAATTATATGTATTATTTTTAATATTTATTATTTCGAAATAATCTGGGCCAAAAAAATTAGATGTTCAAAAATTTGACTTTAATCCTATATTTTTTCTATAGGCGTGTTAATATACGTTAAAATATTGACGGCAATGAAGATTGATATATGCAGGCGATAGAAGAAATAATTTTAGGAAACTCTTTAGCTATAAAGGAAATGAAAAAGCTAATTGAGATGGTGTCGCCCTCCAACACGACCGTTTTAATTCAGGGAGAAACGGGTACCGGGAAAGAGTTGGTTGCTGAGGCCGTACATGTAGCATCAGCCAGAAAAGGGGATAATATTTCTGTTAATTGTGCTGCTATTCCTTCGGAGCTATTAGAGTCTGAGCTTTTTGGACATGAAAAGGGTGCTTTTACTGGGGCCGACCGTGCAAGAGCCGGCAGGTTTGAACAAGCAAATCATGGAACAATTTTTTTAGATGAAATTGGAGACATGCCTCTGCCTTTACAATCAAAATTATTGAGGGTGCTGGAAGGTAGAAAGATACAGAGGGTAGGCTCAAATAAAGAAATAGACGTTGACTTTCGTTTAGTGTGTGCAACTCATCAAGACCTTGATAAAAAAGTGGAAAAAGGAGAATTTAGAGCAGACCTGTTTTACAGAATAAATGTCTTTCCGATAGAAGTTCCTAATCTTGCATCTAGAACTGTGGACGTTCCCATTCTCGTAAAAGGGATAATAGAAAAAATTAAATTCTCTGGTCAAGATATTAATGTAAGTTTCAGTGAAGATGCGCTAAAGGTTTTATCCAATTATAGTTGGCCTGGTAACGTTAGAGAACTAAGGAATGTTATAGAGAGAGCATCAGTGTTATTCAACGACAAATCGGTGTCTGGCAATAATGTAAAGGAAAACCTCTTGAGGTTAAAAGTTCCCGATCCTGATGAAGAACAAGATGAGTTATGGGCCGCGTCGACAGACTTGGTGGAAGTTGATGATAAAAAAGAGGGTGACGAGACCCTAAATCTACCCATTCCAAAACCAGAACAATACAAGGACTGGTTTCTATATTTTGATAAAATGGATCTAAGAAGACACTTAAGCGAAATTGAGATCGTTATGATAGAAGCAGCTTTAGTAAAGACGGACGGTATGGTAAGCCAAGCCTCCGATGCTTTAAAATTGAGAAGAACTACTTTAATCGAGAAAATGAAAAAATATGGGATTTCTAATAAATTTTAGGGGCTTATTGCTTATATGCTTGGTGCATTTTCCGCTTTCGTGAAATATCCAAAGTGTAGTGCTTAAATTTAAGAGAAGTTTCTTCCTGATAGTTTCGAACACTAGAAAGTAGTTTTTGTAGATCAGCTAATTCTTGTTGGGTTATGTTATTTTTGTAACTATCGTCACCTACTAAGATTTCCACTGACGTTTCAAGGTCTGTTGACAGTAGGGCCAGTTTTTCAAAATCACTTTCTTTTAAAGCGATTTCTATTTTGCTTTGTAAAGATTTTATTTTACTTAAATAGTCATGCATTTAGAAACAAACTCAGCTTATCGACTTCCAACTATCTCTTATTTCTGTCAATGCGGTCAAGGCATTAATACTTTTATTTACCTTACAACTTTTAAACTCCTCTATTAATGTAACTCTCGTGTATTCATATACTTGGAAAAGACTTTTCGCTATATTAAGGTCTTTTTCAAAGTCTACACTTGACTGAAGGGTATATAAAATAGTTAGAGCACGAGAAAAACTAGACGACTTCTTTCTAAAATTTTCGGTATTGGGAATTATATTGGTTTGAAAAATTTTCACGGACTTTATAAGTTCGTCGAAACATTTTATTAAAACGGAGTTAGCATCTGGCTGTATAACTTCCATTTTATCGGTATTTTTATATTGTGCAGCTGCGTTAGTATGTTTCATTTCTTATAACGTTGATTTTGTCATTTTATTATGGTACCTTTTCAACATGGTTGATTCGATTATAGCAAACTCTACAGCTCCACAGCTCCAGCCTGTTCAAAACAGGTCGGTGGGTAATGCTGCTGTATCCGATGCAAGTTCAATGCCAATTACTGACGTGGTTGATGATGTAATCGATGTTACACCTCGCGCAATGGATAGCGATGCAAATAATGCTTTTTCTAGCGCAGGGGCACCTGAACTTAGACCGCCAATTGACACCAACATTACGTCAGGAGCTCAACTTAGACCGGCGCTTGAAAACTTTCGTCCACTAGAAGTCACAACAGAACGTGCCTTGGAAAATAGAATTGCGGATATTGAGATTACACCAAACAGCGAGATTGATGAAATTGACACCGAATTGTCCGTTAATAATGCAAATTCCATAGCTGCGTTTACGGATCAAAACACAGAACTGCAACAGTCGGTTGATATTTCTGCTTAAATTAATCTTTTTCTATGTATGATATAGCGTCTTGAACCTTTAGGTACTCAAGAAATAAGTCCGCTTCGTTAAGAACGCCTAAAAGTTTGTTGTGGCCATCCACAACTGGTATGCTCTCCCCGACAAAATTGCTGACTTTGACAATAGCCTCAGAAATATTTAAATTACTATTAAGTGTCAACGGTGATGTATCTTTTGGAATACTCTTCTTTGTTTTTGACAATATAGCGTTCACTTTTATTTTGCCCAACAAGACATTCTCATCGTTAACAAAGTAAGCCTCAGTGAATTCGGACTTATCAAAGGTTTGCAGTAGCTGCTCTTGACTTATTTCATTACCAACTTTTAAATAATTATTCTTCCCTAATAAATCTTTAACGGTGATTTCGGATAATAAAATTTCTGTTCGTCCTCTTGAGATTTTAAAATTTCTGTTCAGAAGCTGTTTGTCAAAAAATGAGTGCCCAAAGATAACAGTGCTAATTACACATGAACTTGCAACGCACGTGATAGCGACAAAAGCCAAGTCGTAAGATTGGGTTAGCTCGAAAATTATTACTATGGAAGCAATTGGAGCTCCAATTACCGATGCTGATAACGCAGCCATAGCTGCCAAGATGAGAGAGTCGCCAAGTATATTGATACCAAGTCGTGACGCAAGTACGGTAAAGATTGCTCCAATGCTTGCTCCTAAAACTAGTGCCGGCGAAAAAACGCCTCCAAAGAAACCCATACTTAGGCAAATAATTGTTACGAATAGTTTGAAGATTAGAATTATAAATAGGAATGATAACGAATATGAATTTGCAAGCATCCCCTCAATAGTTTCCCCACCTAATCCTAGGATTTCCGGTATAAAACCCCCACATAAACCGCAAATGACCGCTGCAATGTAAATCCGATGTACTTCTGAAGACGAAACCTTAATTAAATTTGCTTGTAGCGATAACAACCCCCTCATAAACATAACAGCTATAATTGCGCACAAAGGTCCCAATAAGAGAGATATACTAACAGAGGGCAATACGGCAATGTTAGAGTCCGTATTCTGAAATAAAATACCTGTAGGAAAAAATTGATTAGCAATTGTTGCACTCACCACGCTGCTTACCGCAATGGGCGCAATAGCTCTAAATGAAAAATGTCTGAGAATTGCTTCATGCGCAAATATAATGCCTCCAATTGGTGAATTAAAACCGGCTGAAATTGCGGCGGCAACACCACAGCCAATAAACACATCCCTTGTAAGCATAGTCTGTGTGTATTTTTTTATAAGTGATCCAATAGTACCCCCAAGATGAACTAATGGACCATATTGACCAACAGAAGCGCCACCGGAAGCGGATACAAAGGCAGAAAAAGTCGATAGGAATCCCGTTTTTATATCCAGCTCTGCGTCATTACTATGCGCACTTAAAATAACATCTGCGGGACCGTGATATCTGGATATATTCAGATATTTTTTTACGATTATAATTAAGGTAGCCGTCAAAATTAGGAAAAGAAGAGGTGAAATTGTAAAGCACAGACCGCCTATACTGAAAATGCACGAGTCAAAGTTGACCCTAAAATCAGCAGCACTTTGTACGCCAAATACAAACCCAATGGAACATAAAGATACTATAGCCCCTATCACTATACCAGTAAGTGAAACGTGAAAAGTGATGTTTAAAGTTTTCAAAAACATAGTAATACAAAAATTGTAATACTAGTGTATTTGAAAATTACAATCCGTCAAACACAGATGATGGCTCAGCAACTAACTCTCCAAGCCAAGATGCCTCCGGTTCTTCTATAATAGTCCAACTGGTTGGAGCATAATTGTATATATTTGATCGGATGCTAAAAATAAATGCTTTAAACATTTTCACCATCTCCTTTTCTTCGGGAAGGGGTACTTTCACACCAGCAAATTCCGTCTTAAACAAGCCCGTTATTTTCCTTGGTTTGTTATCCCTATGGTACCTAAAACGTCTAAAAACATAAGCGTTTAGTATTAAAGCGGCACTTTCCGCAGCTTCAATCTCTGCTAATGTTCGTAACTTGTCTTCAGCGATAGATGCTATATAACCTGGGTGAACCTCATTATACTCCGTTGATAAACCGCGCGCATACTTTTTGGATATATTATCAAGCTGGCTTGACCCGGTTAAATAATCCATAGCCGAGTGTGCCGTCACTATACTAGCGATCCAAAGCGGACAATAATTGCTCACATAGTCTCCCGTTAATAAGGCACATTTTACCAGTTAATTTTTTAGTACCATTTCCTCAATGATCAAAACTATAATGCCTTCGCGGGTAAATTTCAAATTTTTATCTAAAATCTTGAAAATTTTGCTACTTGGATTGAAGGTAGCCAAACTAATAAACTTGGATGAGTTTGGCTAGCCAATTATTTGGGTGTGATACTTTTCCAACCTTCTGATATTTCGCCCACTAGCGACAGAACCTCTTCTAACTTTTTAACATCCTTCTCAACAAGATATTGTTTCACTGTTCTTGCACAATAATCGTATAGCTCAACCAATTGTTCGGCTAAATCACCACCTTTTTGGTGATCCAATGATTCTGCGAGTATCGTAAGACATTGTAAAACTTTTCCGTAGCTTACAAAATCTGTTTTGGGATGTTTAACTATTAATTTTTCTAAATTTATTTCAAGCTGATCAAAAAGTATTTGCACCCTGCCGTGGGGTGTCTCAATACCTTTGATATAAAAATTCTCTGCTTGCTTATATGAGGTCGCTGCGTTTGAATAACTCATGATATATCTCCTAAGTTGAACCTAAACAGCAAAACGACCGGTACAAGAATTTGTTTAACCGCTTTGTTTAAATAAACTTATACTCAAGAAATATTATTTTAATGTGTTGATAAATCTTTTACGTATTACGGCTACTTATTATTTATAAAAAAATGAAACCAGCTCGTAGTATTATCTTTTGTTCATTAGAGGGTTTTTGTTAAACTATTGTCATCGTTTTCTGTGTATGGCACAATTTTTGCGAAATAAACTAAATAAAATCAAAGTTTGTCGTTATTAAGGGTATAGGTTAAGGAAAATAATATGAGAGTTGACTATTTAAGTGCTTTGAACAACCAAGGTTCAGGGCTAAATATCACACAGATCGTTGACAGTTTAGTGCAAGCAGAGACTGCGCCTCTTACAAGTCAAATTGATACAAAGATCTCTAAAAAGAACCAACAAATATCTGGCTACGGGATTGTGGCGGCTGAATTAGGAAAAATGAAAGACTATGTTGCAAGTATCAAAGGCTCGACAGCTTTTTCTGTTTCTACTGACAGCTCAGCAATATCCGTTAAGGTCTCTGATCAATCGCAAGCAACAGACTTCAATGCCAATCTCTCTGTTTCCGCGCTAGCTTCTGCACAAACGTTAGAATTTACTGGATTTACGAGTAAAACTGATTCAATAGGGACTGGAACAGTCAATATCGACTTTGGAGCATGGTCATCTGATAGTTTTACGGCAAATTCCACTGCAACGAGCCAAAGTATTGCTATAAACTCATCGAATAATACTCTTAATGACCTAGCAAAAGCTTTGAATGATTTGACGGGTGTAAGCGCCACTGTTACCAACAAGGGTGATGGAACTTATTCTTTAATTGTTAACTCAGCAACTGGACAAAACAATGCATTGAGATTGACCGCAACAGAGGATAGTGGCAGCACTGGATTTTCAACATTCGATAACTCTTCTACAAATAGCAGCAAGCAGGTTGTGGCAGCAGCAGATGCGCAGTTAAACATCAATGGCGTTCAGATTTCCCGAAGTTCTAATACCATCACTGATTTAATAGATGGATATGAATTTAAATTAAATGCGACCACGTCAAGCACTGCTTCAATAG
>OZSS01000011.1_pt1 | contig 83826 bp, 79 predicted proteins | sample 1779911 | NCBI WGS metagenome assembly OZSS01 (sample SAMEA2603589, study PRJEB24840) | metagenome | biome: Water; feature: Photic zone; material: Seawater sample | place: Mediterranean Sea | collected 2013-11-12 | depth 10 m
TTTTTTCCATTTTTAGTATGATATACTTCTGGATGGAACTGGACGCCGTAAATTTTCCTAATATTGTCGCCAACAATTGAGAAAGGAGATGTGTCCGATCTGGCAAGCTCTAAAAATCCTTTCGGTAGTTCAGTCACAGCATCTCCGTGACTCATCCAAACTTCTTCTAAGTTTTTTTTGAACAAATTCTTTAGAAGTGGGGATTGACTTTTAATGACTTTCAGGATTTTGGTTTTACCAAATTCTCTTTTTTTTGCCTTTGATATTTTGCCTCCTAATAGTTTGCAGATTAGCTGATGTCCGTAGCAAATGCCCAATACTGGGATATTTAGTTCGAAGACTTTTTTTGAAATCGTCGGACTTTGCTTAATTCTAGTGGAATCTGGCCCCCCTGATAAAATGATGGCATTTGCTTTGGTGAGAGATATAGTTTTCAGAATATCACCATACCAAGGAATTATTTCGCAATAAACATTAAGCTCCCTAACGCGTCTTGCTATTAACTGAGTGACTTGACTGCCAAAATCAATAATGAGGATCATAATGGATCATTGTCATTTAAATTCATAAAAATTGGTGTTATATCCAGTAATATTAGGTAACATAAGATCCGCGGTTTACAAAACTTATTTCTGATTGGTGATTAAGATTGAATAAAGGAAGAAGAAGTTCTGGAGGAAGGGCTGCTAGACGTGAAGCTAGAACCACTCAGCAAATAGAGTTCTCAAAATACATTGAGAGAAAAATCCCAAATTTTGAAGTGCTCAATACAGAAGCCTTAGAGGCTATTGAGCATAGTGCAGAAGTCATTCTTGCAGAGATCGGAATTAAATTTCCTGATAATAAATTTGCTTTGAACTTATGGAAAGAAGCGGGTGCTGACGTAAAAGGAGATTTGGTTAAAATACCCAAAGGTCTAGCACGAAAGCTTTGTCTTACTGCGCCAAAGTCTTTCACTCAGCATGCAAGATCTCAAACTAATAATGTTGAAATAGGGGGGAGGAATTTGGTATGTGCTCCTGTTTATGGACCTCCTTTTATACGAGATCTAGAGAGTGGCAGGCGCTATGCTGAAATTAGTGATTTTGAAAAGCTCGTAAAATTAACTTATATGTCAAAGTGGGTTCACCATTCAGGAGGAACACTTTGTGAGCCAACAGATATTCCGGTGAACAAGAGACATTTGGATATGCTTTTTGCGCATATGACGCTTTCAAATAAGCCTTATATGGGATCGGTTACCGCACCCGAAAGAGCAGAAGACTCTGTTAAAATGAGTGAGATTCTTTTTGGCAAAAAGTTTGTCAATGATAACACAGTTATGACATCGTTAATAAACATCAATTCGCCCCTAGTATTGGATGCAACAATGATGGGAGCCTTGGAAGTGTATGCTAGAGCCAACCAAGCGTGTATTGTTTCTCCTTTTATCGTTGGAGGTGCAATGGCACCTGTAACCGTGGCTGGCACGCTTTCACAAGTACTAGCAGAAGTTCTAGCAGGTGTAGCGTACAGTCAATTGGTAAGACAGGGCGCTCCTGTTATATTCGGTACTTTTGTAACATCAATCGATATGAACTCTGGTGCGCCAACATTTGGTACTCCTGAGTCCTCAAAAGTTTTGTACGGAGCGGGACAGCTGGCAAGGCGGTTGGGTATTCCATTTAGATCAGGAGGGGGTTTGTGCGGCTCAAAAATACCTGATGCTCAAGCAGCATATGAGACATCTAATAGCTTGCATGCTGGATTGATGGGTGGAGTTAATTTTATGTTACATTCATGTGGTTGGTTGGAAGGCGGATTAGTTGCAAGCATAGAAAAATTTATAATGGATGCTGATCAATTAGGTGTATTGAACTCTCTTTCAAAAGGTATTGAGGTTGATGAAGAGGCTTTGGCGTTCGAGGCAATTAAAGACGTCGGGGCAGGAGGTCATTTTTTAGGGTGTGATCATACTCAGAAAAACTTCAAATCAGCTTTTTGGCGTTCTGATGTTTTGAATTACAAGCCATTTGAAACATGGCAAGAAGAGGGTGAAAAAGATTTAACCTATGAAGCTAATAAGAGGGCAAAAAATCTTTTAAAAAGCTATGAAGCCCCAGAACTTGATATCTCAAAGAGAGAAGAACTGTCAGAATTTGTTGCTAAAAAGAAAGACTCTATGCCGGATGCTTTTGTTTGATTTAATAGTTACAAATCATTTCAAAATCATGTTTTTTTAAAGAGGCCCCGCCTACAAGAAGGCCGTCCACGTTTTCTACTGACAATATTTTACTACAATTTTCTGCATTAGCAGAACCGCCATAAAGGACAGGAACGTCAATATTAAAGTGTAGGCTGAGTTTTTTCTTAATATGTAGGTGGGTTTCTCTTATTTCATACTCGTTTGGGGTCAACCCAGTTCCAATTGCCCATATAGGTTCATATGCAACTATCAAGCGACTTTGAGCGCTGACTTTAGTAATGCAACTCTTAATTTGCTTTTCAAGCACTTGTAGTGTCTGGTGAGCTTTTTTCTCTAAAAGTGTTTCACCAATACAAACTATCGGCGTTAGTTCGCTTCTTATAACTGACTCAACTTTTTTCAGGATCAAGGTGTCAGTTTCTCGGTATAATGTACGACGTTCAGAATGTCCAATTATAACATAAGATACATGGCTATCTCGTAACATTGTTGCAGATATTTCGCCTGTGAAGGCTCCATTATCTTCCTCACTACAGTTTTGTGCTCCTATTTTTATAAAGTCAGGTAAAACTGACTTTGCCGAACCTAAAAGCGTGAAGGGTGGGCATAAAATGATATCGTTTGGTTTTGTTTGTGAAAATGTTGAAAATTCTTCGAGAAGTTTTTTAGATCCATTCATTTTCCAATTGGCAACGAAAATTTTGTGCTTGTTTTTGCTCGATATATTCAATTCATTTGACATCAAACTTTATGGACTCTCCGCAGCCACATGTCTCAGAAACATTTGGGTTGATAAATTTGAAGCCAGACTCTAAGAGACCACTTTCGTAATCAATTTCTGTTCCAAATAGAAACATTTGAGCGGTGGGTGCTATCACGACTTTTGCGCCATCAACCTCAATTACTTCATCAGACTGTGATATTTCATTCACATACTCCATAGTGTACTCCATACCAGCACAACCTCCTTTTTTGAGGCCAATTCTAAGGGCTTTCCCCGCACCACTTTCCATGATCTTTTTTATGTGGTTAGCTGCAGATTTACTTATGCTCAGAAAGTTGCTCATATACTGATCACATGAAGCCTAACTCTAACCGGGCCTCATCAGACATCATCTCCATTCCCCACTGAGGTTCCCAAACTATTTCAACGTGCACAGAGTTAAGCCCTTCTACAGGTTTTACCGCATCGGATACCCAACCCGGCATCTCACCAGCAACAGGACAACCTGGAGCTGTCAATGACATTAGAATTCTTGCATCATTTTTATCACTTATCTCCACAGTGTAAATCAAACCTAAATCATAAATATTTACTGGGATCTCTGGGTCATAAACTGTCTTGCAGGCTTCCACTATCTTACCATAAAGAGGATGGTCAGTTGTTGAGGGCTTCAATATTTGCCCTTCATCCTTATATTCCTGTTCGACATTATTTATGTTTTGTGACATTCTTGCATAGCCTTTTTTTCTAATATATTTACAAGAGCTCCGAAATTCAAGAGAATTAAATGATGAATATAAATGGATTTTCGGTTTCCCACAAAGAAGGCAAGGCCAGAAGCGGTTTTTTAAAAACCACAAGAGGAGATGTTGAAACTCCTGTTTTTATGCCTGTCGGGACTGCTGCAACTGTTAAGGCAATTACCCCTGAAACTCTAGAAAGTATAGGTAGTCAAATTCTTCTGTGTAACACGTATCACTTGATGATTAGACCGGGAGAACAAGTGGTCAACCATCTCGGAGGGTTGAATGAATTTATGAATTGGCAAGGCCCAATACTAACAGATAGTGGTGGGTTTCAAGTGATGAGCCTTTCAAAACTAAGGAAGATTAATGAAAATGGTGTGACATTTCGCTCTCACATAGATGGAAAAGAATTTTTGATTACCCCAGAAGGCTCAATACGAATCCAGGAAACGTTAAAGAGTACAATAATTATGGCATTTGATGAATGTACACCGTTTCCCGTGGAGAAAAAAATTGCGGAAACAAGCATGAAATTATCTTCGCGATGGGCTGAAAGATCTAAATCGTCGTTTACAGGAGCCAATGGCTCAATGCTTTTTGGAATTCAACAAGGGGGGATGTTTAAAGATCTCCGGGAACAGAGCGCTTGCTACCTCAACAACATTGGGTTTGATGGCTATGCAGTAGGGGGGCTAGCGGTTGGAGAACCTCAAGAAAAGATGTTTGAGGTTTTAGACTATTCTACAGATTTTTTTCCTGAAGATAGACCTAGGTATTTAATGGGGGTAGGTAAGCCTAGTGATATAATAGGAGCGGTTCTACGGGGCGTAGATATGTTTGATTGTGTGATTCCCACGCGATCTGGCAGGAATGGTCAAGCTTTTGTGCAAAATGGAACAATTAATTTAAAAAATGCCAAACATCAATTGGATAAAAATCCAATTGATGAAAACTGTAGTTGCTATTGTTGTTCCAATTATTCTAGAGGATATCTCAGTCATTTAGTTCGTTCTAATGAGATTTTAGGATCTATGCTTCTGACATGGCACAATTTACATTTTTACGTTAACTTGATGAAAAAAATTAGAGAACTTATAAAAAACCGGGAGTTTACGGCATTTGCTGACAAATTTTTCAATAAGTAACAGGAAATAATTTATAAATTCCTAAAGCTCCAAGCTTGAATTTCTTTGAATTGATATCATATGTAGATCACGTACAAAAAAGGAGAATACAATGAGCGCATTAAAATCACCAATTCCGGTTTTGCCTCTTAGGGATATAGTAGTTTTTCCAAATATGATTGTACGGCTCTTTGTTGGACGAGAAAAATCAGTTCTTGCCCTAGAAGAGGTTATGAAAACAGAGCAACAAATACTTCTAGTCGCGCAGAAGGATGCTGGAGATGATAATCCTGGAAAGGATAACATTTACACAGTAGGCGTCATAGCAAATGTTCTTCAAGTACTGAAATTGCCAGATGGTGCTGTAAAAATCTTGATAGAGGGCAAGCACCGAGTGAAAATATCGGATTTTTTAGCTGACAAAAAGTTTCTTGAGGCTCATTTTGAAGAAATTATTGATACCAATTTTGAAGGGGATGAAATAGAAGCCCTAAGGCGCACCGTTTTCAAAGAATTTGATAGGTACTCGAAACTTAACAAAAACATCACCGAAGAATCCTTGGAAGCCATAAAAAAAGCTTCAGACCCGATAATGCTATCCGACTCAATTGCAGGGCACCTCAATCTAACAGTTGAAAACAAACAAGAACTTCTTGAGGTTTCGGATGTAAAGCAAAGGTTAGAGAAGATATTAGAGGTTATTCAGGGAGAGTTAAGTGTGTTGCGCGTAGAGAAAAAGATCAAGACGCGCGTTAAAAACCAAATGGAGAAAACTCAGCGGGAATATTACCTGAATGAGCAGATGAAAGCGATACAAAAAGAGCTTGGAGATAGTCCAGAGGGACAGGATGAGATTTCAGAGATTCAGGCGAAAATTGATAAAACAAAGCTAAGTAAAGAGGCTAAAGAAAAGGCTCTTGCGGAATTGAAAAAGTTGAAGACGATGTCTCCGATGTCGGCAGAATCAGCTGTTGTTAGGAATTATTTGGATTGGCTTTTGTCTATTCCTTGGAGGAAGAAATCACGGATTAAATCAGACCTCAATAGTGCTCAGCAAACACTCGATAACGACCACTTTGGTCTCGAAAAAGTTAAGGATAGGATCATTGAATATTTGGCTGTTCAGCATCGTAGTAAAAAACTGAAGGGCCCAATTTTGTGTCTTGTTGGCCCTCCCGGCGTTGGTAAAACCTCGTTGGGAAAATCGGTTGCGAAAGCAACAAACCGTGAGTTCATAAGAATATCACTAGGCGGCGTGAGAGATGAGAGTGAAATAAGGGGCCATAGAAGAACATATATCGGTTCAATGCCTGGAAAAATTATACAGAGCATGAAAAAGGCAAAGACATCTAACCCATTGATACTACTGGATGAGATAGATAAGATGGGACATGATTTTAGGGGGGATCCTTCTAGTGCAATGCTTGAGGTCCTAGACCCTGAACAAAATTCTACTTTCGCAGATCATTATTTAGAGGTGGAGTACGATCTTTCCGATGTTATGTTCATTACGACGGCGAATACTTTTAATATGCCGCGGCCGTTACTTGATAGGATGGAAGTTATTCAATTGTCGGGGTATACTGAGGACGAAAAAGCCGAAATCGCAAAAAGACATCTCATTAAAAAACAAGTCGAGAACCATGGTCTTGATGAAAAAGAATTTATACTCAAGGATAAGGGTCTCTATGAGATAATAAGACATTATACAAGAGAAGCGGGTGTAAGAAATTTAGAACGAGAGATATCTAAGCTATGTAGAAAAGTCCTAACTCACATAATAAAGGACAAAAAAAAGGCCGTGAAGGTTGACGACGGTAATATAAGTGATTTACTCGGAGTGAAGAAGTTTAAATACGGTTTAGCAGAGAAGTCTAACCAGATAGGTGTTGCTACCGGGTTAGCATGGACTGAAGTGGGAGGCGATCTTCTATCAATTGAAGCTATTAAATTACCTGGAAAAGGGAGGATGAAGTCTACTGGGAAACTGGGCGACGTTATGAAAGAGAGCATTGATGCAGCCTCAAGCTTCGTGCGTTCCAGGTCACCATCTTTTGGTATTATCCCTACTTTATTCGATAAGTATGATATTCACGTACATGTTCCAGAAGGTGCAACACCTAAGGATGGTCCCTCAGCCGGTATCGCGATGGTTACCTCGATAGTCAGCATGCTTACAGAAATACCAATTAGAAGAGATGTGGCTATGACCGGGGAGGTGACTCTTCGAGGAAACGTTTTACCGATCGGAGGTCTAAAAGAAAAGCTCCTTGCTGCGTTGCGTGGGGGAATAAAGACGGTCATTATTCCCGATGAAAACGTAAAAGACTTGGCAGAAATTCCAGATAACGTAAAAAGTGATTTGGAGATTATTCCGGTGACCACGGTTTCGGAGGTATTACAAGTTGCTTTGTCTAAAAAATTGCAAAGCGTTGAATGGGATTTCGCTGAATATGAAAAAAGTGACAACCTCAAAGGAAAACAATCGGGTGAGCTTGAGTTACCCAACTGACTTGTTTTTATGTAAAGTGAATTATTTCTTGAGTTTGCGAAAGAAAGAGGCTAATCAACTAATAATGGGTGATTAGCTCAGCTGGTAGAGCGCTTCGTTTACACCGAAGATGTCGGGAGTTCGAGTCTCTCATCACCCACCACTTTTGAACGAATGTTCATCTGCGCGGTTGTAGCTCAGCTGGTTAGAGTGCCGGCCTGTCACGCCGGAGGTCGCGGGTTCGAGCCCCGTCAACCGCGCCACTTATGGTATCGAAATTGAGTGCAAGAAAAATAAAGCTCAACATTCTTGATTTAAAAGAAAAAAAGGCCAGTAAAGAACGCCTAGCGATGGTCGCTGTAGGAGAATTTTTGTCTGCCCAATGGGCTGAGGAAGCAGGCGTTGATATAATTGGCGTTGGCGACAGCTTGGGGATGACACTCTATGGTCACGAAAATACCCTTTCTGTTACTGTGGACCAGATGATTCACCATTGTAAAGCTGTGAGAAAGGGCGCTCCGAATACATTCTGTATTCTGGCTATGCCATTTGGCTCTTATTCTACAAAAAATATGGCAATAAAAAATGCGTCGAAGATGATGAAAGAGAGTGGTGCTGATGCGATAAAATTACAATGTGGAAAAGATAGGGCCGATATTATTCGTGCTGTGTCTTCTGCAGGTATTCCGGTAATGAGTCATGTTGGATTATTGCCTCACCGAGTTCATTTATATGGCGGTTTTAAGTTGCAAGGTAAAAATGCCGATGATGCAATCAATATCATTGAAGATGCAATTGCTATAGAAAAAGCGGGAGCAGTAGGAATAGAGATTGAAGCAGTTCCAGCCGAAGTAGCACGCGAAATTGAAAAGGTTGTGTCTATATTTACTTTTTCAATTGGTGGTGGTTCAGCAGGAAACTGTCAATTGTTAAATGGCTATGACTTGATAGGGGGCTTTAGTACATTTAAGCCAAAATTTGCAAAGCGATTTGGGAATGTTGCCGATGTTGCAACAAATGCTTTTAAAGAATTTGTAAGTGAAGTGAGGGGCGGCTCTTTCCCTGATCAAGAGCATACTTATGGCATGCCTCCTAGTGAAATAAGTAAGCTGCAACAATATCTTGAGAGTAAAAATAAAACCTAAAAATTTAGATCTACCGCTTCGAAAGATAACCCTAAGTAGTCAAAATAAGTTAAAAGGCTCTGATGGCTTAAAGAGATTGTTCTGTCGTTAACAAGTGGGTGGCAAAAAATAGCATCTTTCCCCGACATCTCCGCATCTAAAAAAATGTTGATATTTTTTTTTTTATTATTTATCACGCTTAACGGCGTGACTGAACCTGGCAGCACACCCAGTTCTTCAAAGAGCCTTTCTTTGCTCCCAAAAGAAAGTCTTGATGATCTTATTCTTTCAGTTAATTGAGTAAGATCAATAATACGATCTTCATGAGCAACAACTAAAAAGCTTTTTTTCTTTTTATCTCGAAGGAACAAGTTCTTTATATGAAAGCCGTTCATACCCTGTCTGTGTTTCTTTGCTTCATCCACGGTGAAGAAAGGAGGGTGCTCAAAGACTTTAAATTTTATCTTTAAATCTTCCAACAACCTATATAAAGAATCTGGTGATGTTGGGAGTGAGTTAGCAAAATTTGAGGATGCGTCCATATCTAACGAATAAAATTTAAAAAAAATAAATCTATTTTATGATAAAAATAATTTCTTTTAAGTCTAAGTATTTGAGAACTTATCCTTAGCTGACTGAAGATACTCATTCATTTTTGTTCTAATCTCTTGATCGTCAGCGATACCGACGAGGTCAGCTTGTAGTTTCCTGAACACATCTTCGTCTCCAGCTTCTTGAAAATCTGATTTGACCACTTCCTTAATATATTGTTCGGTTTTTTCTTCATCCAAACCTTTCAATTCTGCGACCCAGGCCCCCAGCATTTTATTTCTAAATGCTTCGATCTTAAATGTTAAATTTTGCTCATGAGCGAATTTATTCTCAAAAGCGTCTTTTCTTTCATCAAATGTAGACACTGGCAACTCCGTTTCTTTACTTTGTTACTTTAGTTATTTTAAACGCGTATATCAACTAAGTTTTACTAATTTTTTATAAAATTGATTAACTTAATTCCTTTTTCAATCATTGTTTTTTTTGCGATTTCACAGGAATTATTAAGGTCAATGGCTTTAGTTAAATCTTGAAATACACACACATCAAAGCCTAACCTTATTCCATCTAACGCAGAATAAAAAACACAATAGTCAAAGGCTAAGCCACATAAATAAATCTCCTTTATTTTTTTCTTTATCAAATACCCTTCTAGCCCTGTAGGCGTGATTCTATCATTTTCAAAAAAAGCAGAGTAACTATCGATTTTTGGATTGCATCCTTTTCTAAGAATAAGATCACATTTGTTGGTATTTAAATCTTTATGAAATTGCGCACCGCCAGAGCCTTGAATGCAATGATCAGGCCATAGAACTTGAGAACCGTAATCCATCTCCATATTCGAATATGCTTCGGCATTATGATTGGAAGCAAATGAGCTATGCTCCTCGGGGTGCCAATCTTGAGTTAATATTATGGTGTCAAAATCTCCCTGGACTAGATTTATATGTTCTATGATGGTCTCACCGTCTTTTACTGCTAAAGCACCACCACCACAAAAGTCATTTTGAATGTCAATTATTATTAAAGCGGAGCTCATTCTTTTATTTAGTACCAAGATTTAATTGCAAGAAGAAAGAAGATAATTGATTGATCTTGTAAATCCCATTAAGCTGAATTGGTCTAAAAGTTTTGAGTCATCTATTCCAACCACTTCTATTGTCAGTCTACTACCACTTAAGAGAAAGTTAATGTCGTCTTTGACAAGCCCTTCTATTATCGCGTGCTTACTTCCAGACGTCTCGCTAGGGGTTATAACTCTAAGGCCAAGAGTTCTCTTATTATCGATATTCACAGAGCCAATGTTGGTATTTTTCAATGGATAGCCAGAAAAATATGACATTGAGTAGCTATTATTATTTTTGTTCAATGATAAATAGACAAATGAATTTTGCCTGTTTTTACCTAAAACCTCTTGAGAGTTAAAATAGGAGCTTGTTCTTTTGGCTCTTGAAGCTAGAAAACATTTATTAGAGGCAGAAGCATAGACATTCCAGTCTCGATACTTTTTTTTGACAAAGAAGTCCTGTCCGATAGCATTCTGAGAAAAGAAATATACAAATAGCGCTAAAACTATTGAAAAGAATTTAAGTTTCATAATATCCTTGATGTAACAAATTTGATCGCTTCTATAATACAATAAAAAAAATGGGAACTCTATATATTACTGGTGCTGGTGTAAGCTCTGATAGCGGTATTCCTACTTTTCGTGGAACTGATGGTTTTTGGACAATAGGTAGCGAGAACTATACACCGCAAGAAATGGCGACAAGACATATGTATTTAAATGAGCCTGAACAGTTCCTTTTATGGTATTTTAGGCGATTTGCTAAATATAGAAGTGCGGAACCTAATAATGTTCACAAATGGCTTGCCAATAAAAATGTAATAACGCAAAACATTGATGGGTTAGACGGAAAGGCTGGTAATGACAGTTATATTCCTATACACGGTCGATTAGATAAAGTGACGGTATTTGCGGAAGAGAGCGAAGATACTCTAATTGTTGATGCTCCTTGGGATAAAATAGCCTCTCTAGGATTCACTCATGAAAATGATCCAAAATCTGAGGGCTCTTTGATCACAGCACTTTTAGAATGTTTTAAAATAAGAAAGGATAAGCAACAAAAATATTCCCCTCTTTTAGGATATTCTTTGAAACCTTATGTTCTGTTATTTGATGAAATTTATACAGACTTGTATAAAATAAGCGAAGCACAACAAAGAATGATCGACGCAAATAAAATGGTTTTTATGGGAACTTCCTTCAGCGTAAACATAACAGCTATGGCTCTCAGAATAGCGGCTGAAAACTCAATAAATGTCGAAATAATAGACCCAAGCCCAATTGATATTGGATATAAAAATGCTACGTATTTCGAAATGTCTGCTTCAGACTACGTTAATAGCTTCTTATAAATCTTGGTTTCCTTAATTTTAAGAAAAAGAATAATGGATGTTATGGCAATATAAAAATATAGTTCTGTAGTCCAAGTTTTAGACATCAAAATGAAGTGAAAGATTGAGAGTATTATTGCTATATATATAAAACTATGGATTTTTCTCCATGTCCTTATATTTAATTTGCGTACTGCGATATTATTTGATGTTAATGCTAGGGGTATTAATGTGACAAAGGCAAAAAACCCTGCAATAATGTAATATCTTTTCTTTAGGTCAGAGATCAAAATGTCCAAAGATAGACCAATATCAAGAAAAAAATATACACTAATATGAGAAACTATGTAGTAAAACGCTACCAAACCAATACAGCGTCTAAACTTCATTAGGTTGATATTTCCGTATCTTAAAAGTGGTGAAATAGAGAGCGTTATTAGTAAAAATATTAGGCCAAGCTCTCCATATTTATGCTCAAGAAACCTTAGAGGATCAGGGCCTAATTTATTTATAATTCCCAAAAGAAAATATAAAGGTATTGGGATTAGTAATATGAAATAAACTAAAGAAACAGGCGCTGACCTAAATAAAGTGTTTAGCTTCATGATTTCAGTAGTATTTTTTAAGATCCATGCCTTTATAAAGATCCCCAACTTCTTCTATGTATCCATTGAATAATTCGGTCTTACGTCTATCTCCGAAAAGACCCTCTCCTATTACTCTTTCTGTTGCTTGTGACCATCGAGGATGATCTACGTCAGGGTTAACATTAGAAAAGAATCCATACTCTCTAGGATTTTCTGAACTCCATGTCGTAAAGGGCTGTTTTTTAGTGAATGAAATTTTAGAAATTGATTTTATAGACTTAAAGCCATACTTCCATGGCACAACTAGCCGAAAGGGAGCTCCATTTTGGTTAGGTAGCTCCTTACCATATAAACCAGTAGCAATAAAGGTTAGTGGATGCATAGCCTCCTCTATGGTAAGTCCTTCTCGATAAGGCCAATCTAAAGATTTGCGCTGTTGTCCCCTCATTTCGTCGGGCCTGTATATTGTATCAAAGGCTACATATTTAGAGTCACTATTTACATCGAGCTGATTGATAAGGTCGCGTAAAGGAAATCCTACCCAAGGTATAACCATTGACCAACCCTCTACACAACGTAATCTATAAACTCTTTCTTGTATTGGTTTGCCTTTAAGAATTTCAGAGACATCAAGTTTTTTTCTTTTTTGAGTAATACCCTCAAATGAAATTGCCCAAGGACTAGTTGTTAAACTGTGAGCATATTTTGCAGGATCAGTTTTTGACGTGCCAAATTCATAAAAATTGTTGTAGTTTGTTATTTCGTCAAAGGTATTCGGCTTCGCACTGGTTGAATAGTTTTGCTTTGCTGACAGTGGAGATGTTAATAAAGTAATGGATGTTAGTCCCATCGCTTTTACAAATTTTCTACGATTTAAATAGATGTTTTGCGGCGTTACATCGCTATATTTCAGTATTTTCAAAATATGTGATCCTATGATATTGACAACTACGGTTCTCATGGTAGTTCTATTGACTTAGAAGGCAACAGTTATTCAGATTTTAATGACAAGCTTTTATCAATTTCTTATATGGTTTTTTACTATCGTTAGTTTAATAGCTCTTATGTATGGGGTTTTAAGCGCCGATATTACTTTTATTGGCTTGTTTATATGCACACTTATTATCTCAGTAATTTTTTACAGATTAAATGAGAACGCACCCTCGAATGCAACACCAGAGAAAGAAATAAAAGATTTTACTTTGGGCGGGTATGATGAGGATAATACTGAGATAACAGAGGCCGTTGAGATTTTGAAGCAAGAGCAAACTAAAATACTGTCTGTTTTTAAGCGAGATATTTATTCTGACGAGGATCATTTAAGCATTTCAGAAATAAAAAATAACATTGTTTCCGAGTTCGTCTCTTCGTTATCTTTAAACTTTGAAATGGTCTCCAAGCAAGAATTAAAGGACCTAATTCTGAAATTGCTCAATAATTTGATTGAGAAGAATTCAAATCATTTATTTGAACCTTCTTTCTTTCCATTCGAGCAGTCAAGCTATGTTAATTGGGTAAGAAAATCGTTACTCCTTTTAGGCTGGAAAATAAGAAAAGGAGAAGACGGCATAAACAAAATATTTTCTAATCTCTTTGAGAAGAATGGAATGATTGCAGGAGTTACAGTTTATTCAGCAGCAAGCAAAGCAAACATAGATCAGAAACAGCATGAACACTTTATCCAGAGAGGTGATATTGATTTTTCTGTAATTATTACGCCAGATTTTAACGAAATTAAAAACGAGCAAAAACCCGCTCGGATTATTACCGTAAATCATAATGATTTACCTAAATTACATTTAAAATTAAATAATTTACTAACTCTTCGATAATTGGTCTGATCCTTGCAACTCTTAGAATAGTAAAAAGGAAGATGACATGTTAGATGAAGAACTAAATGAAACGGCCGTTAAAGCCAAAGCCATTACTGAAATTGTAGAAATAGCATTGAATAACTTAGCCAAAGTAGACCTTTCTCGAGAAGAGGCTTTAGCTGGAATACTCAGTCAGATTGCGATTCAAGTAGACATGAAAGATTTGGAGTTTGCACTAGAGTTAAATAAAAAGTATCACAAATCTTTTTTAGAAAACGTGAGAAAATAATTTAAGAATTAGATTGATTTTTTAAAAATTAGTTTTAGTTCATCAATCACTTATGGTCAGTGAATTTGGACATTTTCTTTTAATATCAGCGTTCTGTCTAAACCTTGGTTTGATAGCAAATTATCTTACACGTAAACCAGTATTTTGGGGTCTTGTGGTTCTTTTCAATAGGCTAGAAAGCTTACTACTAACTCTATTAGCGATCTCTTTTTTATTTTTGATTATTAGCTTTATAACTTCAGACTTTTCTGTAAAGCTAGTTGCAAATAATTCACACTCTTTGAAACCAATTTTATATAAGGTGGCGGGAACTTGGGGTAACCACGAGGGCTCGATGTTATTATGGGTGTTAATCCTCTCCCTATACCTATTTTTATTTCAGCTAAGTTCAAATAACTACCCCAAAGAGTTAGTTAGAAATATACTTCTTGTTCAATTATCAATAATTGCACTTTTTTTATTTTACCTCTTGTTCTTATCAAATCCATTCGAGAGGCTTAATTTCCCGCCCTTAAATGGACAGGATCTAAACCCAATTTTGCAAGATGTTCTTCTTGTAGCGCATCCCCCAATTTTGTATTTGGGTTATTTAGGCCTTTCTATTCCATTTTCTATAGCGATAGGCTTGTTATTAACAAATGACAATACAACAAATATTGTCAAACTTATAAGATTTTGGGCCCTGGTTCCGTTTGTTTTCTTAACCCTAGGCATTCTTCTAGGGAGTATTTGGGCTTATTATGAGTTAGGTTGGGGAGGTTGGTGGTTTTGGGACCCTGTAGAAAATGTCTCACTACTTCCTTGGCTGCTTAACTTAGCTTTAATTCATAGTATCTTGATCCTCGAAAGAAGGAGCTCTTTGTTAAATTGGACAATTCTTCTGTGTATTATGGGATTTTCTTTTTCAATGATAGGAACCTTTATAGTTCGGTCTGGATTAATTACATCCGTCCACGCTTTTGCAAATGATCCTTCAAGAGGATTATTCATATTGTTGATAATTTTTGTAGCGATTACTACGAGTTTATCAATATATATAATAAAAAGACCTAATACTGTTTCTCTAATGAAGCTTAACTTTGCTTCTAAGGAACTTTGGATTCTAGTGCAAAATTTAACATTACTAGTTATAACCGCAATTGTCTTTCTGGGCACTATTTGGCCTTTCATTATCGAAGTCATACTTAATGAACAAGTGTCAGTTGGTGAGCCTTTTTATGAAATTTCGCTCTTACCATTTATTGTCGTTTTTGCGTTCATGTTGCCAATTGCTAGCAAAGTCGCGTGGAAGGGTAAAAATTTTGTAGATATCAAAAAGCTATTGAGTCTTATTCTTATTTGTTCTGGAGTGTCCGCAAGCGGATTTTTAATTGGAACTCTTAGCCCTTTGACTTTTATTGGATTTTTTTTGGCCTCATGGGTTTGCTTGAGCAGCATTTTAGAACTTGTTCCCCTTTTTCAATTTTACTTTCCAGTATCTACAATTACGAAGCGATCTCTTTTAGTAAATTTTAGATTAATTGGGAGAACCTGCTCACACTTTGGTTTTGGATTGCTTATTTTTGGAGTTACTGCGGTTTCAAGTTGGGAAAAAGAAGATATACGAAATATTGAAGTCGGAGAAAGTTTTTACATAACACCATATGAAATCATATTTAAGAACATTGATTATTCGGTAGAAAAAAACTTTAAAAAGGTTTCAGGTGCATTTGAAGTGATGCACAACAAAAAACTTGTTGGAACACTTTACCCAGAAAAAAGACTTTATCCCTCGCGTAACGAGGTCACGACAGAAGCTTCAATCAAACCAACACTTTTAAATGATTTCTATATTGTTCTTGGAAATAAATTAGATGGAAATGCTTGGGTTGTAAGAACGTATATTAAACCTTTTATTTCTTTTATTTGGTTTGGGGTAACATTGATAGCATTGGGTGGCTTTGTAACTCTTCTATCTTTCGCCTCTCATAGAAATAGATCTACGGTATAAAAACAATTTGAAGTATTTTTTCTTTATTTTATTTGCTTTTTTTATTGCATCAAGAGCTCTAGCTGTTGAGCCTTTCGAAATTTTAGGTAATCCCCAATTAGAGGATAGAGCTAGAAAATTAAGTTCGAACATTCGCTGTCTAGTGTGTCAGAATGAAAACATTGATAGTTCTGATTCCGAGTTTGCAAAAGACATACGGCTATTCATAAGGGATCAATTAATTGATGGTCGCTCAGATAGAGAAATAGAGAATTTTTTAGTTTCAAAATACGGAACGTACATTTTATTTAAACCTAAGTTCGCTGGATATAATATTTTTTTATATCTCTTTGGCCCATTTATTTTTATATTAGGTATTAGTACGATTTTTTTTCTTTTCTTAAAGTCGAAGAGAGGTAGTTGACTTGATGCTATACAAACAGAGTAAAGTTTTTAAGGGTGATATTCATTGCGATAAAACAGGTCTTATTTTTGAGGCATATAACATTAAGGATATCGACTCAAGCTCTTGTAGAGTTATATTCTTCGACTGGCTCATGTCCCTGGACCCAAGCTTAGATCAAGGTGAAGCGATTGAGGAATTGCTAGCACATTATGCACCAAAATTTCCCGGCCATCCTATGACTAACCTACTGATTACTGGAATAGATAAAAAAAAGGAAATTAGGCAAAGAAGAAAAAGAGCTAAAACTGTAAGAAGAGCTATTTAATAAAGACTGGGTTTGATGAAGTACTCAGTTTATCGCTGTAGACATAGCCTTCATCTGAGAATTGACAAACTTTTTCATAGTCTTCTATTTTATTTCTAATGACATAACTTGCCATCAATCCTCTAGCCCTTTTTGATAATATACCGATGGTTTTCAGTTCTCCATTTTTCTTACGCTTGAATTTCGGCGTGACGACCTTACAACCTAATTTGTTGAAATTAAGTGCCTTCGAGTATTCTTCAGAGGCTAGATTTAGTATCCCGCTTTCATTAGACTCAACCCTTTTCTTCATGAATTCGAATAGGGGATCCATCCAAAAGTCATAGAGTGATTTGTAGCCATTATAGTCGATTCTAATTCCCATCTCAAATCGATAGGGTTGAATTCCATCAAGAGGCCTCAATATCCCATATAACCCTGAAATAATCAGCAAATTATTTTGAGCGAAAGTTATATCGTCTTTTGTAAAGTTTTCAGCTTTTAATCCAACATAAGTGTCGCCTTTAAAACTGTAAATTGCTTGCGTGGCCACGTTTAACCCTGGCTTGTCCTGAAATTTTTGAAATCGATCAAAGTTAAGCTGTGCCAATGAAGAACTTATTTTCATTTTATCAATTAAATCTTTTTCGCTTAAAGATTTTGCATAATTAACTAGTTCGGTAAGTTTTCCAGGAAATGCACCATCTGTAGTTTCGAAGCCAAGGCTGTTATTAGTCGGGGTAAGCTTTTTTGCAGGTGAAATAATTATTGTCATATTAAAGTTAAACTCATTTTGTTATCCATCCTCCTCCCAACACACGTGTTTTCTCTTTGCAATAAAAAACACATGCTTGGCCAGGGGATATTCCCTCTTCTCCATTAGAAAGGGTTACTAATGCTTTTTTATTAGGCAAAGGGGTGACGTCAGCCATTACAGGCGTTCTTTGGTATCGAGTCTTAACAAGTACTTTTTTTGTTGAGCCAATAAGCTTTTCAAAAGCCATATCATCTAGCCAATTGACTTCATTTATATGAAATTTAGCCTGTCTCAGGGCCTCCCTTGGGCCAACAGTTATGGAGTTCGTATTGGCATTTATGTTTAATACAAACATTGGCTCTGAGGTGTGAACACCTAATCCTTTTCTTTGTCCAACGGTATACTTTATTATTCCCTCATGGGTGCCGATAACGTCTCCTTCTAAACTAATAATGTCTCCGGGGACAGAGGCGTTTGGTCTCAATTTTTTTATTGCTTCCGAGTATGAGCCGTCTGGAACAAAACATATATCCTGGCTTTCATTTTTGTCAGCAATCCTTAAATTGTACTTTCTAGCGAGGTCGCGTGTTTCAGATTTAGTTTTGATTGAGCCTAATGGAAATCTTAGAAATTTTAATTCGTCAGGGGTAACAGTGAACAAAAAATAGCTTTGATCCTTCTCTGGGTTGCTGGCTATATGCAGTTGAACTGAGTTTCCAACTTCAACTCGTTTAACATAGTGCCCTGTAGCAAGACAGTCTGCATTCAATTCTTTTGCCTTTATAATTAAATCTTTAAACTTTATCCGTTCGTTACACCTAATACACGGAATCGGTGTGGTTCCACCTGAATAACTGTCTATGAAATCCTCAATTACCTTCTGCCGAAATTCTTTTTCAAAATTAACAACATAGTGTGGGATTCCTATTTCTGCAGCAGCTTTTTTTGCATCCATGATATCTGTGCCAGCGCAGCACGTTTTACTGTTTTTGTTTATCTTTTTATAGTCAAACAGCTTCATTGTAAGGCCAATTACATTATAGCCTTGGTTCTTTAACAGAGCAGCAGCGACTGAGCTATCTACTCCACCAGACATCGCCACAACTACTCTAGTGTCTTCCGGTTGTTTGTTTACACCTAAATCGTACATCATTTATTCTCTAACTTAGATGAGATTTTTGATCAATCAAATAATATCTCTTTTGTTCAATAAATCTACGTGAAACTACGTTTGAACTGTATTAAAAACATCGGTAATCTTATGGTACGGTTTCTTTTAGAGGAATATATGTTTACAAAACCTGAAGCAACAACCAGGCTTAGAGAGTTATCAGAAATAATCACGAAATCAAGAGAGGCTTATTTCAACCTCAACCAATCAGATATTACCGATCAGGAGTACGATCAGAATATTGCTGAAGTCACAAAAATTTTAGAAAAATACCCTGAACTGGCGGATGAGTTTGAAATTTTAAACCAAGTAGGTGTTAAACCGAACTCAAAGTTCAATAAAGTGAAGCACCTCACACCAATGTACTCTCTTTCCAATGCATTCAGTGATGAAGATATTTTAAATTTCCTCAAGCAAATAAGATCATTTTTGGATCTACCTCAAACCAGTAATATTGACTTAGTGTTTGAACCAAAGATTGACGGGTTGTCTTTATCATTGATCTATAAAAAAGGTAATTTATTTCAGGCGTTGACCAGAGGCGATGGTCAAATTGGTGAAGATGTAACAGAGAATGCTCGGCTAATACCAGATGTGCCACTATCTATACCAATAGAATTTGAGACACTTGAAGTGAGGGGAGAAGTTTATTTCCCAAATTCAACATTTAAAGAATTAAATCAAGAGCTTATAAAGTCGGGTATTAAGACCTTTTCTAACCCCAGAAATGCGGCATCAGGTACGTTAAGGCAGTTTAAATTTAATAAAGAAAGAAATAAAAACTTATGCTTTTTTGCATATTCCGTTGGCAATGACCCTTATCAGCTAGCAGATACACAAGAAATGTTGCTGAAAATGTTTAATGATTTGGGATTTAAAACAAACGATATCTCTAAAGTTTTCAGCAACGTAGAACAGCTTTTAAAATATTACGAAGAGATTTTTTCTATGAGGCCCACTCTCGATTATGACATAGATGGAATCGTGTATAAGGTAAATGACCTACGTTTGCAAGAAAGGCTCGGTTTTAGATCTTCGTCACCAAGATGGGCAATCGCTCACAAATTTCCAGCTGAGATGTCCATTACTGTTATTGAAGATATTGAAATTCAAGTGGGTAGAACAGGGACATTATCACCTGTAGCAAAATTGAAGCCAGTGAATATTGGTGGAGTCATCGTTACAAGCGCTACACTACACAATAAAGATTTTATCAGTGGTTTTGATAATAAGGGTAAAAAAATAAGAGCTGGTGTTGATATTAGGATAGGTGATTGGGTCACAGTTTATAGAGCAGGAGATGTGATTCCAAAGATTAAGGATGTAGATGTTTCAAAGAGAAATACAAACTCCGAACCATTTGCCTTTCCACATTTTTGCCCTTCTTGTAACTCCGAAGTTAAAATTGATAAAGGGGACTCAGCAATAAGGTGTCATAATTTTCAAGGCTGCCCAGCTCAAATAATAGCAGGTTTAAAACATTTTGTTTCAAAAAAAGCTTTCAATATTGATGGTTTAGGCGGAAGAATTATTGAAGAGTTTTATCAAAAAGGCCTAATTCAACAACCTGCTGATTTTTTTCGATTAGAAACAAAGTCAAATCAGGGATTAAATTTAATTGAGCTTCTCGGTAAGGGCTGGGGTGAAAAGTCACTTAAGAATTTAATTAACTCAATAGATGCCTCTCGATCGATACAGCTGGATAGATTTCTTTTCTCTTTAGGTATCCGTCACATTGGAGAAAATGTATCCCAAATAATTGCGGGTTATTTTGGATCCTGGGAAAGATTTTATAGCGCTGTTAAGATAGGTATTTCCAAAGATAATGCACAAGTGCTGTCTGAAATTGAAGGCATTGGGCAGCTAATGGTTAATTCCATAATGGAATTCTTTTCAGACCATAAAGAGACAGCAAAAGTAGAAGATTTGCTAAATTATATCGAGATAGAAAGTTTTATAAAACACAATAAAATTGAGACAGCCATAACTAATAAAAAATTGGTGTTAACAGGCACTTTTAAAGAATTTTCAAGAGCAGAGTTGAAGTCTATCTGCGAGAAAAACGGGGCTAAGGTTTTGACAGCTCTGTCAGCGAATGTAGATTTTCTTGTGGTCGGTCAATCTCCTGGTTCAAAGGTCAAGAAGGCTAGTGAATTAGGTGTAAAGCAAATTTTTGAGGAAGAGTTTAAAGTTTTAATTGATATTAATATATGAAGATCCTGATAAAAAGCGTAGGTCAGGACTATTTGTTAGAAAGCGTCTCGTCTCTCAGGGGTATAGGGCCTAAGTCCTCTAAACGACTTTCGGACGCATCAATAAAGTCAATACTTGACCTTCTTCTTACTTTACCGCGAAAATATAAGCACCGAGACCATTGGATTAAAGTGGATAAAAGGTTGCTGCCTAGATTAGTTACACTGGAAGTTTCAATCAAAAAACACATTTATCCAAAAAATCGACGATCACCAATGAGGATAGAAGCTGAAGTAGACGGTTGGCCTCTAAATATTGTACTGTTTTCATTTAATAATACTTTTTTAAATAGTTATTATCCAATCGGTCAAAATATCGTAATTTCTGGAGAATTGACGTCTGATGGCCAAAGCTTGACCATGATACATCCTGATTACTCTGTTAAACTCGATCAGCGTAATAAAATCCCTAAAATTGAACCTATCTATTCTTCCATTCCCGGTTTAGGCAATAGAGTTTTGAGGAAGATAATAGGGAACGAAATAAATAACTTAAATCCGATTGAGGAGTGGTATCCCAAAAAATTTATTGAAGGAAAGAATTGGCCAAACCTTTTAAAGGCATTAAGGATAGTCCATATACCTATGGATAAAAGTGATCTTTCTTATGTAAGGAAAGCTCGAGAGCGACTTATTTTTGATGAATTTTATGCACATCATCTTAAACTGGATAAGTTCAAACGTGCCGCTAAGAAAAAAGTGGGATTTGAAGTACGAGGAGATAAAGCTCTCGTAAAAAACCTAATCAATAAACTTTCATTTAAACTTACTCAAGATCAATTGAAGGCACTTTCTGAAATCATAGATGATATTGAGTCAGAGACGAAAATGAATAGATTGCTTCAGGGAGATGTTGGTTGCGGTAAAACCATTGTTGTTCTACTTGCTGCCATGTTTGTGGTTTCGGGTGGGTATCAAGTTGCAATTATGGCTCCTACAGAGGTGCTTGCAATGCAGCACTTAAAATCACTTCATGAATTATTTAGCACCCAAGAGGTAAGTGAATTAAAACCCACTATATTGACTGGATCCGACAATTCTAGGGAAAAGGCAATAAAGTTACTTTCTATTTCCAGTGGCGAAGCAAAGATCGTCATAGGCACTCATGCTCTTTTCCAGAAAAAGGTACATTTTAATAATCTTCGTTTGGCTGTGATTGATGAGCAGCATAAATTTGGCGTAATGCAAAGATTTAGATTAGAAAAAAAAGGTGATGTTAATTCAATTATAATGAGTGCAACTCCAATACCGAGATCATTAGCATTGACAGTTTTTGGTGATCGTGACTTGACAATCATAAAAGAGAAGCCAAAAAACAGACCAGTAATTGAGACACTTATTATTTCTATAAAAAAAATTAAACAACTATTGGTTAAATTAGGTACACAAATGTCTAAAGGTCAGCAGGTTTATTGGGTTTGCCCATTAATAGAGGAGGCTGAAAATCTTCATCTTTCAAATTCAAATGACAGGTTTAAGTATTTAAGAAGAGAATTTAAAGAGTTTAAGGTTGGTCTTATTCATGGACAAATGTCCAGTGAGGAAAAGGAGCTTGAATTAAAAAGATATAACAATCGAGAAATTAATATTTTAGTATCAACAACGGTAATTGAAGTTGGTATAGACAACCCAAATGCTACTGCAATCGTAATTGAAAATGCCAATAGATTTGGTCTCTCACAGCTTCATCAATTAAGAGGAAGAGTTGGTAGGGGGAAAGAAAAATCCTATTGCTTTTTGACCTATGATGGAAATCTCTCAGATCAAGCTATACATAGATTGAAAATAATGAGAGGGTCTCAAGACGGTTTTGAAATTGCCGAAAAAGACATGGCACTTAGAGGAGCTGGGGATTTGCTTGGAACTATGCAATCAGGCCGCAAAATATTTAAGTTGTCTGAAGTTGCAGAGGAACCGGAGCTATTTTTAGAGGCATACCAAATGGTACAAGATCTGAAATTGTAGCTCTGAAAAAACACTGAAAAAGCAATTTGTTTTTTATTTGTTCTTTACATGTTCTATTTATGTTCTATAATAATATCGAGGGAGAGCAAAATGAAGAATAAACCACCTTTTTTACATATAGAAAAGAGCGTAATAGTAGACGTTATTAACTTATTAATTATCGGAATGTCACTTGTTCTGTATGGATTAGTTAGTTTTTGTTTTTAAGCCAGAAACTTTTCGTAGGGCTTCAATCGAAGCATCAAGCACTAGAAGAACAGAGTCATGTCTATATGGAACTTTTTGAACCGGTTCAAAGTATTTATATCTTGTGAATGGATTTCCAATTGAAAAGTTTCCTGTTTCAAGGAATGTTTTTAAGTTTTTTCTTAGTTTCAATATAGTGTCAACATCAGTTCCAATCGCATGGGTGAGAAAAATACATGCTGATGCCTGACCAAGGGCGCATGCCTTTATGTCAAGGCCGACTGCACTTATCTTAGCTTCTACAATATTCAAGTCCAGTGTGATACTTGAGCCGCATATTGCAGTCCTTTTGGTAACACTGATGTCTGGATCTTTCAATCTACTTGTCACTGGAATTGTTGAAGCAAGCTCTAAAATATTATTTGTGTATAAATCCATGTGTGTTAAAAAACCCCGATATCGACAGAAGGACTATAAAGTGAATGAAATAAAATTTAAACAAAAAATGGAGACTTTGAAGTTTAATGATAAAGGTTTAATTCCGTGTGTCGTACAGGATCATGCTAGCAAAGAAATTCTTATGCTCGCCTGGGGTTCAAAAGACACGTTAGTTCAGACTTTCTCAAGTGGCTTAGCAACATATTGGTCGCGATCGAGAAAAGAGATTTGGGTCAAGGGAAAAACATCTGGCAATATCCAAGAAATAAAAAAAATATATATTGATTGTGATAAAGATTCTGTCCTTTTTGAAGTCAAGCAAACTGGGGCAGCCTGTCATACTGGCTCTAAATCTTGCTTTTTTGTCGAACTACTTTAAACAAAATTCACTCCCTTCAGCCAATTTTGAAAACTGGACTTTGCGATTGATGTATAAGTTGAGTACCTTTCTCGTCTGTTTTTCTTGCCTTTAAGATTATTGATGCTTGACTTGAAAAGTCCGAAGTTAATGTTCATGGGTTGAAAGTCATCATTCTGAGAAATTAAATGATAAGCAAGAGCCCCTAAAGCAGTATCAGGGGGAGGTAATATAACCTCTCTGCCTAAAATTTTTGCTCCAACCATTCGTCCTACTAACAGACCTATAGCAGCACTCTCGACATACCCTTCGACTCCTGTAATTTGCCCAGCAAGGCTGACTTTAGGGTATGATTTTAGTTGAAAGTGGTGATCTAAAATATCTGGTGAGTTTAAAAAAGTGTTTTTGTGAATCCCCCCCAATCTAGCGAATCTAGCATCTTGCAGACCACTAATTGATCTTAAGATTTCTGCTTGCCTAGAATGCTTGATTTTTGTTTGGAATCCTACGATGTTGAATAGTGTTCCCTCTTTGTTTTCTTTTCTCAACTGCACTACAGCATATGGTTTAACCTCGTTTTTTGGATTCGTTAGTCCTACGGGCTTCATAGGCCCGAACCGAAGTGTGTCTTTGCCTCTTGATGCCATAACCTCAATGGGTAAACAGCCAGAAAAAAATGGTACGTCCTTTTCCCAATCATTAAAGTCGGCCTTATCACTCTTACAGATTTTAGAAACAAACTCGTAGTATTCATCTTTTGTCATGGGGCAATTAAGATAAGCTTCTCTTTCTTCTACAGTATCTCCCTTATCATACCTGGATTGAAACCATGTACTTTCATAGTCTATGGAGTCTGCATAAATGGTAGGCGCTATAGCGTCATAGAAGTATAAATTTTTTGATCCTGTTAATTCTATTAAAGCTTGTGCAAGCTTGTTTGATGTGAGGGGGCCAGATGCGATAATTATATGGTCCTCTTTCAATTGTTTTAAGTCTGTGATCTCCTTATGGTTTAAGCTGATCAAGGGATGTTTTTCTATTATCTCAGTTATTCTTGAAGAGAATTGATTGCGATCGACCGCCATTGCACTTCCGGCAGGTATACGTGATTTATCACCCATTGAGATTATTAGGCCATCAGCAGCTCTCATTTCCCAATGTAATTGCCCTACAGCATTATTAATATCGTCATCTGATCTGAAAGAATTTGAGCAAACTAACTCAGCTAAGAAAGAAGTTTTATGAGCAGGAGTGGTTTTGTTGGGTCTCATTTCATATAAGTTAGATGGTATACCCATTTGACATAGTTGCCATGCCGCTTCACTCCCAGCCAGTCCACCACCAACTACAGCTACTTCTTTCTTTACCATTTAATCTGAGTCTTCTGTTGTATCCGCTATCCAAGCGACAGATACAACATTTTCATCTCCCTTTGTATCAAACACTCTGACGCCAGATGCGCTTCTTGACTGCCTGGATATTTCAGATACTGAACAGCGTATGCTTTGACCTGCAGAAGTCACAAGCATTATTTGGTCATCATCTTCAACAGTGAAAGAGGCTATGATGCTATCCTGTCGTCTTTCAAGGTTAGCCGACGTAATTCCTTGCCCACCGCGGCCTGATCTTCTGTATTCATGAGCTGAAGATCTTTTTCCAAACCCTTGGGAAGTAATTGTCAATATCCATTCTTCCAAAGCCCCTAGCTCAACATATCTTTCTTGGCTCAATACTAATGTAGAAGTTTCATCACTTTCAACTCCACTATCTTCCCCTGTTATTGCTCTTCTCATTTTAAAATAAGCTAAGCGTTCCTCAGTACTGACCTCTATATGCTTTAATATAGCCATAGAGATAACGGCATCATTTTTTTTCAGTGATATTCCTTTGACACCCACCGAGTCACGACCTTTGAAAATTCTTACATCTTCAGTATTAAAACGAATAGCCTTCCCTTTTGCAGTGGTAAGGAGAACATCATTATCATTTTTACAAATTTGTGCTCCAATTAGTGTCGTGTTCTCAGGCAATTTCATCGCAATCTTGCCATTTGCTTTTACGTTTATGAAATCTGACAAAGCATTTTTTCGAACATTACCTGTCGAAGTTGCAAAAAATATTTGAAGGTCTTCCCATGTTTCTTCTTCTGCCTCAACAGGTAAAATAGTGGTAATTCTAGCTAATTGGTTTATCGGTAATAAGTTTACTATGGCTTTACCTTTCGAATTCCTGCCACTTTGCGGCAAGCGCCATGTCTTAAGCTTGTAAACGAATCCATCTGAGGAAAAGAACAATAGGGGGGTATGCGTATTAGTAACAAAGAGATTAGTTACTACATCCGTTTCCTTTGTGTTCATTCCTTGAGTACCCTTACCTCCGCGTTTTTGCTCTCTATATTCTGATAATGCTGTCCTTTTGATATATCCTTCCCTCGTAACTGTTACGACCATTTCTTCCTTCTCTATGAGGTCTTCGTCTTCGAAGTCACCTTCAAATTCTTGAATTTCAGATCTTCTTGGTATGGTGTAGCTTTTCTTAACTTCCGAAAGCTCATCAGAAATTATCGCTCTTATTTTTTCTCTCGACCTCAAGATATCGAGGCACAACCTTATCTTATCTGATAATTCCTCAAGCTCAGCTCCTATTTCAGATGCACCCAGAGCTGTTAGTCTTTGTAATCGAAGCTCAAGTATCGCTTTAGCCTGCTGTTCTGAAAGCAAATAAGTTCCATCTTCTTTTACTTTGTAAAGCGGATCATCAATAAGCTCTAAATATTGTCTTAATTCCCCTACTTTCCACTTGGTAGTCATAAGTGCTTCTTTAGCTATTGATGGGTTTTCTGAGTTTCTTATTATTGTGATGACTTTATCAACATTAGAAACTGCTACGGCCAAGCCACAGAGGAGGTGGCTTCTTTCTCTTGCTTTTTCAAGTTCAAAGATAGTGCGTTTCGCAACCACTTCTTCTCGAAATTCTATAAACTTATTCAAGAAAGTTTTTAAGTCCAGAAGAGTCGGCTTGCCTTTATCCAGAGCTAGGAGATTGAACCCAAAACTCGTTTGCATCTGTGAAAAACGATATAATTGGTTTAAGACTACTTCTATTGTGGCATCTCTTTTTAGGTCGATAACAACTCTTACGCCAAGCCTATCTGATTCATCTTGAACGTGGGATATCCCCTCGATCTTTTTTTCTCTAGCAAGTTCAGCAATTTTTTCTACTAGTGAGGATTTATTTACTTGATATGGGATCTCAGTTACAACAATAGAAAACCTATCTTTTTTCTGTTGTTCCACCGTATATTTTGCTCTTATAATAATAGAGCCTTTCCCCGTTAAATACGCTTGTCTAGAGCCAGATTGACCCAGAATGATGCCCCCTGTAGGGAAGTCAGGGGCAGGCAAAAGCTTCATTAACTCCTCAATTTCTATTTTTGGATCTTCTATTACAGCTAAAGTGGCATCGATCACTTCTCCAATGTTATGAGGGGGAATGTTTGTAGCCATCCCTACTGCTATACCCCCAGCGCCATTTACTAATAAATTTGGAAACCTTGCTGGTAAAATTTTAGGTTCAACGTCTTTACCATCATAGTTATCCTGAAAATCAACAGTACCTTTTTCGATGTCGTCAAGCAAAGCGGAGGAGGGCTTTGCCATTCGAACTTCTGTATATCTCATTGCTGCTGCAGAATCTCCATCAATTGACCCAAAGTTACCTTGTCCATCCAACAAGGGTAAAGACATTGAAAAATCTTGAGCCATTCTGACGAGCGCATCATATATAGCCTGATCTCCATGAGGATGATATTTACCCATAACATCGCCCACAGGTCTTGCAGACTTTCTATACGGCCGGTCAAACGTATTATTTGTTTCATTCATAGAGTATAAAACTCTTCTATGAACGGGCTTCAAGCCATCTCTCAAATCGGGAATAGCTCTACTAACTATTACACTCATCGCATAGTCCAGATAGGCAGATTTCATCTCTGACTCAAGCGACACCAGAGATACGCTATCATCGACTAATGTCTTGTCACCCTCGGAGTGTTCTTCATTACCTTCATCATCTGTCAAAAGTTAGAATTCCTGAAAATTGGTCAAAACTAAAACGGGATCTCGTCGTCTAAATCATCAGGCCCAAGGTTATTTTGGTTAGATCCATCCGACTCAATTGATTGATAGGGCTGAGTTTCATTTGGTTGATTTGAGGAATTAGACAACTCGTCTGATCTTCCTCCCAACATTGTGAGCTCACCCTTAAAATTCTTAAGCACTACTTCCGTAGTATATCTATCATTTCCAGCTTGATCCTGCCATTTTCTCGTTTCCAATTGACCCTCAATATAAACTTGGGAGCCCTTTCTTAGGTACTGTTCCGCTATTTCTGCAAGACGATTATTATAGATTGCTATATTATGCCAGCTTGTTCGTTCCTGTCTTTCCCCAGTATTTGAGTCTTTCCATGTATCACTTGTAGCAAGAGAAAAGTTACAGACTTTTCCGCCAGATGGGAACTCTCGTAATTCTGGGTCTTTCCCCAATCTTCCAATAAGAAGAACCTTGTTTAAGCTTCCAGCCATTATAAAAACCTCGTGATGATAAAACTAACATTGAACTACATAAATTTCAACAAACTATCAAGGTGAATATCAAAAAGTACTTTAAATATTTCTCATTTGCTTTAATTGAGAAACAGGAGGATTTTATTTGGACTCTATCTCACATATTAAAGTTCGTTCTGCTAAAGAACATAATCTGAAAGCAATAGACGTTGATATTCCAAGAGATAAGCTTGTTGTTTTAACTGGGTTGTCTGGGTCAGGGAAGTCATCTTTGGCATTTGATACAATCTATGCCGAAGGTCAGCGTCGTTATGTGGAAAGCCTCTCAGCTTATGCACGACAATTTTTAAATATGATGCAAAAACCAGATGTAGAAAGTATATCCGGATTATCTCCAGCCATTTCTATTGAGCAAAAAACGACAAGTAAGAATCCCCGTTCAACCGTTGGCACGGTTACGGAAATATATGACTATTTAAGACTGTTGTTTGCCAGAATTGGGGTGCCGTATAGTCCAGCTACGGGCAAGCCAATTAAAGCGCAACAAATATCCGACATGATCGACGCATTGCTCAATCTCGATCCTGGTTTAAAATTATATCTCTATGCTCCATTAGTTAAAGATCGAAAAGGAGAATTCAAAAAAGAAATTACCGAGATAACAAAAAAAGGTTTTCAGAGGATCAGAATAAATGGAGAGCTCTTTGATATAGACGAGATACCGGTATTAAATAAGAAGTATCGTTATAATATAGATGTACTCGTGGATCGTTTGATATCTGGTTCAACGGATGGGATCGGGGAAAGGCTTGCTGACAGCCTAAGAACTGCCTCAGATATATCTGATGGTTTAGTCGTTGTTGATATTTTCGATGAAAATAACGTAAAAGATTCTCTATTATTTTCCGAAAAATTTGCCTGCCCTGTTTCTGGTTTTACTTTAGGAGAGATTGAGCCGAGGCTTTTTTCTTTTAATGCTCCAACAGGTGCTTGTGACGCGTGTGATGGTCTTGGCCGGGAAGACCAGTTTGATGAAAGTCTAGTGGTTATAGATGGGAAATTATCGGTCTATGATGGAGCCATTGTTCCATGGACGAGGAGTTCAAACCCATACTACCGACAGACAATTGAGGCATTATCAAAACATTACAATTTCAATCCTAATATTCCTTGGGATGAGCTTGATGAAAATATTAAGAAAATATTGCTTTATGGTAATGAAGGAAAACAAATAACCTTTAGGTTTGACGATGGAGGCCGGGTTTATAATACAAAAAAATCATTTGAAGGAGTCATTTCTAACCTTAGGCGTAGGTTTGATGAAACAGTTGAGCCTTGGTTGTTAGAAGAGTTTAAGCGTTACAGAAGTGAGAAAGCTTGTGCTAAATGTGATGGTTACAGGCTCAAGCAGGAGGCTCTCTGTGTTAGGGTTGCAGATTTAAACATTGGTGAGTGTTGTAACAAATCAATTAAACAGTTGTTGGTATGGGTTGGAACGCTGGAGAACGTTCTCTCTAACTCGCAACTACAAATTGGAAGAGCCATTATTAGAGAAATATCAAATCGTTTAACTTTTTTAGACAATGTAGGCCTTGAATATCTAACTCTTAGCCGCGCTTCTGGTACATTATCTGGAGGAGAAAGCCAGAGAATTAGACTTGCAAGCCAAATCGGGTCAGGTTTAACTGGCGTACTATATGTGTTAGACGAGCCTTCGATTGGATTACACCAAAGAGATAATAGAAGGTTAATTAAAACTCTTAAAGATTTAAAAGCGCAGGGCAACTCTGTTTTAGTGGTAGAGCACGATGAGGAGGCAATAAGAGAAGCTGATCACGTTATCGATCTAGGTCCAGGTGCAGGTGTCAAGGGTGGGTATATTGTTGCTCAAGGCTCTCCACAAGAGGTGATTGAAAATGAAAAGTCACTTACGGGGCTTTATCTCTCAGGTAAGAAAAGTATACCCATTCCACAGAAAAGGAGAAATAAAAGAATAGCTGAGGTTAAATTAATTGGGGCAAATGGTAATAATCTCAAAAATATAACTGTTTCCTTCCCCACAGAAATGTTTGTCTGTATAACTGGTGTGTCTGGAGGAGGAAAGTCTACCTTAGTGATTGAAACACTTTTTAAGGCGGCAGCTTCGAAACTTAACGGCTCAAAACAAACTCCCGCAAAACATCAAAAGATCGAAGGTTTAGAGAATTTTGAAAAAGTAATTGATATAGACCAATCTCCCATCGGAAGAACTCCAAGATCTAACCCTGCTACGTATACTGGTGCCTTTACGCATATAAGAGACTGGTTTGCAGGCTTACCTTCTTCAAAAGCAAGAGGTTACATGCCAGGACGATTTTCTTTCAATGTTAAAGGTGGGAGATGTGAGGCGTGCCAAGGCGATGGGCTGATAAAGATAGAAATGCATTTTCTTGCTGATGTTTATGTTGAATGCGATCAGTGTCTTGGTAAGAGATATAATAGAGAAACCTTGGAGATTAAATTCAAAGACAAAAATATTTCAGATGTTTTAGAAATGACGGTAAGTGAAGCTGAAGACTTTTTTAAAGCTGTTCCGTCGATAAGAGAAAAAATGTCAACTTTAAAAAGAGTGGGTCTTGATTATATAAAAGTTGGCCAACAGGCAACAACTCTATCGGGAGGAGAAGCCCAGAGGGTCAAGCTTGCAAAAGAGTTATCGAGAAGAAGTTCAGGGTCAACGCTATATATTTTAGATGAACCGACAACAGGGTTACATTTTGATGACATTAAAAAGCTTCTTGAAATTCTGCATGAGCTCGTAGACAAGGGTAATACAGTTGTCGTTATCGAGCACAACCTGGATGTTATTAAAACAGCTGACTATGTAATTGATATCGGTCCAGAGGGAGGTGATAAAGGTGGTGAGGTGGTTTGCCACGGAACGCCAGAATATATCAAGACCATTAAAGAAAGTTTTACAGGAGAGTTTTTAAGTCATATTGTTTGAATGTAATTAAATAGAGAGCTGAAAAGAGAAGGAATAACCAAAATGCGAGTAGGATTGTATCCGGGTACCTTTGACCCCTTAACGCTTGGGCATATAGACATTATTAGCAGGGCTTCATTATTGGTTGACAAGTTAGTTATTGGAGTGGCCATAAACAATGATAAAAACCCTCTCTTCTCATTAGAAGAAAGAGTGCAGCTTATAGAAACAGAAATAGCTAGGTTAGAAGCGTTAAAGGCAGATATTGTGGTGCACCCTTTTAAAAATTTGCTAATAGAGTGTGCAAAAGATGTGGGGGCCTCTCTAATAATTAGAGGTTTAAGAGCTGTATCAGATTTTGAATATGAATTCCAGATGGTTGGAATGAATAGGGTTTTGGACAATAAAATTGAGACCGTTTTTTTGATGGCTGATGCAGGATGCCAAGCTATCGCATCCCGATTAGTTAAAGAAATTGCAAAACTTGGAGGTAATATAGACAAATTTGTAACCGAAGACATTGCATTGGCAATAAATAGTAAATTTGAGAGTCAATAAGAGGATTAGGCATGGCACAAAATAAAAAAAAAGTACCTAAAAAGAGTGCAAAAAAGAATATTGTTTTAGAAACAAACAAAGGAAAAATAACAATCGAGCTTCTCAGCGACCTTGCTCCAAAGCATTGTGAGAGAATATTGAAATTATCTAAAGATAAATACTTTGATGAAGTCGTGTTTCATAGAGTGATTGAGGGATTTATGGCTCAAACGGGTGATGGGCAGTATGGGTCCCTGAAAAAGGGCTTCCAAAGTAATCGCGCCGGAATGGGTGGATCAGAATTACCTGATTTGGAAGCCGAATTTACCTCCGAGCCATTTGCTAGAGGTATGGTAGGCATGGCACGGTCACAAAATCCGAATTCTGCAAATAGCCAGTTTTTTATCATGCTTGAAGATAGTCCTCATTTAAATAATCAATATACTGTATGGGGGAAGGTTATAAAGGGTATGGAGGTTGTCGATAAAATTAAAAAAGGAGATCAATTAGATAATGGAAAAGTTGATGAACCAGATTTCATAAAGACAATAAAAAATGTTTAGGTGCTACTTTTTAAAAAAAATTCTTATAAGCTTCATTTTTGGTGTATTTCTCTTTAAGTCTGCTTTAGCCGAGAATAATCTTGTTATTGAAGTAGAAGGAGAGGCTAGCGGGATAATTGAAATAACTTTATTACCCGATCTCGCACCTTTGCACGTAGAAAGAATAAAAGCCCTAGCTTATGACGGTTCATATGATGGTGTGGTTTTCCACAGAGTAATTGATGGTTTCATGGCGCAAACTGGAGACGTACAGTTTGGTAACAACAAAGCATTTAACCCGGATCTGGTTGGCAGAGGCGGCTCTTCGTTACCGAATTTACCATCTGAGTTTTCCGACTTGCCGTTTGTTGAAGGTACAGTGGGCATGGCCAGATCACAAGATCCAAACTCTGCTAACAGTCAATTTTTTATTATGTTTAAGCCTGCTCCGCACTTAAATAATAACTATACTGTTTTCGGTATGGTTAGTTCTGGCATGGAAGTTTTAAAAAATATCAAAAAAGGTGACTTGAAAAAAAACGGTTCCGTTATTAACCCAGATATTATGAAAAAAGTTTATATAAAGAAATAGACTTAAGTAATGATAATGTTGAAATGCTTCTTCTTTCCAATTGATAGTTTTTGAGGATCAACAAAATCATTTATTTCGTAGGTACCGGATATATTGTTTATAAGCTTTCCCTCCAGCTTTACAGCTTTATCGGTTATTAATCTTCTCGCCTCTTTTCCTGATTTTACCATTCCTGACATAGTGAGTAGTTGAATGATAGAAATATTTGGGGGGCATTCTTCTTTGCTGATTTCAATTGTAGGAAGATTGTTGGAGCCAATGTTTTCATTGAAAACGGCTTGAGATGTTTTAAATGCTTCCGTTGTCTTTATTTTCCCATGACATAGGTTGGTAACCTCGTTCGCCAAAATGATTTTAGCTTCATTCAGGTGGTGACCCTTTCTTGCGGTGAGCTCCTTAATTTTTTCAACCGAAAATTCTGTGAAAAGAAGAAGAAATTTTTCTATGTCATTATCTTCACTATTTCGCCAAAACTGCCAAAATTCATATGGTGAGAGATTTTCTTCATTAAGCCAAATTGCTCCGTTTAACGATTTTCCCATCTTTTGGCCAGCAGAATTTGTTAATAAAGGAGAAGTCAGTCCGAAAAGTTTTTTACCATTCTTCCTTCTAGTCAATTCGATGCCGTTTAAAATATTACCCCATTGATCAGATCCGCCCATTTGAAGTATGCATTCATGATCTTTGTTAAGTTTATAAAAATCATAACCCTGCAAAATCATATAATTAAATTCTAGAAAGCTAAGTGGATCATTTTTTTGTAGTCTACTTTTTACTGAATCGAAGCTAAGCATTCTATTGATCGAGAAATGCTTTCCAGTATCTCTGAGAAAATTTAAGTAGTTTAACTTGCTTAACCATTCATCATTATTAAGCATTAATGCATCTGGGAAGTTGGATGAAAAGTTTATGTATTTCGAAAATATTGACTTGAGGCTCGCCAAATTAGTATTTATTGTGTCGTTATTGATTAGTGGTCGCTCAGTCTTTCTAAAGGAAGGATCGCCTATCTTTGTTGTGCCACCTCCTAACAAAGTTATTACCCTGTGCCCCTCTTTTTGAAACCATCTTAGCATCATTATATTCATAAGATGTCCTACATGTAGAGAAGAGGCAGTCGCATCGTAGCCGATATAGCAGGTAATTTTTGTTTGCTCTAATAAATCGTCGAGTCCAGCTAAATCTGTGCAGTCATTGATAAAGCCTCGGCTCTGTAAATTTTTAAGAAGATTACTTTTCAACATTAATCTAAATTAATTTAAAAATCTGACCTAGTAGTAAGATATTCGTTGACCGCATTTGTCATTTCTTCTTCAAAATTGGTGAAAAAATGATCAGCGCCTTCAATTTCTTTGTGAGAAACTTGTATTCCTTTTTGAAGTTTTAATCGATCCGACAAGATTTTAATAGCAGATGGCGGCACAAGGCTATCTAAACTACCATTGATAATCAATCCTGAAGAAGGGCAGGGAGCCAAAAAACTAAAATCGTAAGAGTTGGCTGGGGGCGAGATGGAAACAAAGCCACTTATTTCCGGTCTTCTCATCAAAAGCTGCATTCCTATCCATGACCCAAAAGAAAAGCCTATGACCCAACAGGAGGTTGAATTTGGAGTATGCGTTTGCAGAAAATCCAAAGCCGAAGCAGCATCTGCCAATTCTCCTAATCCGTCATCAAATTCTCCTTCGCTCTTGCCGACCCCTCGAAAATTGAATCTTAAACAAGTAAAACCAAGGTTAAAGAAACAGTAGTGAAGATTATAAACAACTTTGTTATTCATAGTGCCGCCAAACTTGGGGTGTGGATGCAATATTATTGCAACTGGAGCACTTTCATTTTTTTGAGGGTGAAATCTAGCTTCAAGTCTACCACTAGGGCCAGATATGTGTACTTCGGGCATTCAGGATCCTTTATATTCAATATCATACAGTTACTAATTGCTTGACCTCTAAGTCAAGCTATTTTAAACATAAAGGCTGTTAATTTATTGTTTGTATCATGAAACTAAGCACAAAAGGAAAGTACGCTTTGATAGCGATGGCATACATTGCACGAAAGGATTTGAATTCTAAAGTATCTGTTGCGGAGATTTCAAACAAACTTGATATATCCCAGACTTATTTAGAGCAGCTTTTTATGAAATTACGTAAAGCAAGTTTAGTGAAAGCTTCTAGAGGAGCATCTGGCGGATTCAGCCTTAATCACCATCCTAAAAACATTAGAATACATGACATTATGGAAGCTGTTGATGAAAATTTTGCTGTTGTATCCAACGAAACGAGATTAGGGTCTAAGGTTTTAAAAGAGCCTTTTGAGCAAGTTTTAACGGAGAAGTTTTGGGAGCAATTCTCATCTCAAGTGTATTTGTTTCTGCATAATATTTCATTATACGACGTCGCTTCCGACTCAATGGAGCCTTGTCAAGCTGTAGTAAATTTCGAAAAAGTTTAATGACACTGTTGCAAAATGGCAGACGTTACTTTGATTGGAACGCCAGTTCTTTGTTGTGTGAAAGATCTAGACATAGTTTAGTTTCAAATTTAGATTTAGTCGGTAATGCTAGTTCGGTTCACTCAGAGGGCCGAGAAGCAAGAAATATTATAGAAAGATCTCGAGATGATATAATGGATCTTCTTGGTCTTGATAGCGGTACAATAATCTTCACGTCTGGTGCGTCTGAGTCGGCAGCCTTATTTTTACACGATAAAAAAATGGAATGCTCAGCTATTGAACACGATTGTGTAAAAAAGTGGTGTGATGTGTCTATACCTACAATGAAAAATGGCCTTGTTTGTGTTAGCGAATCAAAAAAAAATCTAGCATTGCAAATTGCTAATTCTGAGACCGGCATATTACAAAATATGCCAAAAGGTATAGCATGCTCTGATGCAGTTCAAGCTGTTGGTAAAATTGATTGTAAATTTGACGAACTTCAACCAGATGCATTTTTTTTAGCTTCACATAAAGTATGTGGACCAAAGGGTGTAGGGGTACTTTTTGTAAAAGACGGTGATTTAGTCCAACCCACGGTCATTGGTGGCAATCAAGAGTTTGGTTTGAGAGCAGGCACAGAAAATTTTCTTCTTATTGCGGCATTTTCTGAAGCTCTAGCTTATTCTATTAACCTAGTTAAAAATGGTGTGTGGCAAGAAATTGAGGTATTAAGAAATATGCTAGAGAATGAAGTTAGAGAAATCTCAAAAAATACTATAGTGGTCGGGGAAAAAGAAAAGAGACTGCCCAACACATCGTGCATGATTACACCAGGTTGGAAAGGTGAGAGCCAAGTAATTGGGCTAGATCTAGAGGGCTTTAGTGTTTCGTCAGGAACTGCATGTTCGTCTGGAAAAATAAGTGAAGTAATTATGTTAAAGGAAATGGAGTATAATGACGATCTATCTAATAGTTCAATAAGGGTATCTTTGGGTCCTGATACAAAAAAAAGTGATATTGAAGCCTTTATTTTCTCTTGGAAACAATTATATTCAAGGCACATAAGGACAGGGAATCTACACAAATGACAGATAATTATGAGGCAAGGGACGTAATAGACAAGGAAACCCTCTCGACAGTTAAATCCGTGGGCGATACCTATAAGTATGGCTTTTCTACTGATATAGAAACCGAATACGCACCGTTAGGATTAAACGAAGATATTGTTAGGCTTATATCTGAAAAGAACAGTGAGCCTAGTTGGATGCTTGATTGGAGGCTCAAGGCTTTTAATAGATGGAAAAAACTTAAACAACCGGATTGGGCACTACTAAAAATACCCGAGATTGATTTTCAAAACCAGTACTACTATGCTCGACCTGCGAATATGAAAGAAAAGCCAAAAAGCTTAGATGACGTAGACCCTAAACTTCTAGAAACTTACTCCAAGCTAGGAATTCCATTAACCGAGCAAAAGAAGCTTGCTGGTGTGGTAGAGGAAGCTCCTTTGGGAGAGGGAGAAAACCGTAAGGTTGCGGTCGATGCAGTTTTTGATAGTGTTTCGGTCGGAACAACCTTCAAGGAAGAGTTGAAATCCGCAGGAGTTATTTTTTGTTCGATATCGGAAGCGATCAAGGAATATCCCCATTTAGTTAAAAAATATCTTGGATCGGTTGTGCCAATATCAGACAACTTTTTTGCTTGCCTCAACGCTGCAGTTTTTTCTGATGGTTCATTTGTATATATTCCTGAGGGGGTGAAGTGCCCTATGGAGCTGTCAACCTACTTTAGAATTAACGCTGAAAACACTGGGCAATTTGAAAGAACGTTAATTGTTGCGGATAATAATGCATACGTAAGTTATTTAGAAGGATGCACCGCGCCACAAAGGGATGAAAGTCAGTTACATGCAGCCGTGGTGGAGTTGGTAATTCTAGAGGAGGCAGAAATCAAATATTCAACAGTCCAAAATTGGTTTCCAGGAGATGAGAATGGTGTTGGAGGTATTTATAATTTTGTTACTAAACGTGCAGATTGTAGGGGTAAAAATTCTAAAGTAATGTGGACACAAGTTGAGACTGGTTCTGCAATAACTTGGAAATACCCATCGTGTGTTCTTAAAGGTGACAATTCATCTGGTGAATTTTATTCAATAGCTATAACGAATAACATGCAGCAGGCCGATACAGGCACTAAGATGATACACCTTGGTAAAAACACAAACAGCAGAATTGTGAGCAAGGGAATTAGTGCTGGAAAGGCGCAAAATACCTACAGAGGACTAGTGCAAATTGGCGGTAAATCACAAAACTCAAGAAACTTTACTCAATGCGACAGCCTACTGATTGGTAATAAATGTGGAGCCCATACAGTGCCTTACATCGAGGTAAATAATAGTAGTGCAAGAGCGGAACATGAGGCTACAACGTCAAAGGTAGATGAAGATCAGCTTTTCTATTGTATGCAAAGGGGCATCCAGGAAGAAGATGCTGTTGCCTTAATTGTTAATGGGTTTTGTAAGGAAGTGCTGCAAGCGCTACCTATGGAATTTGCTATGGAGGCACAAAAATTAGTGGCAATTTCATTAGAAGGGTCCGTTGGATAATATGTTAAAGATCGATGATTTAAAGGTTTCTTTAGAAGAAGAAGAAAAGCAAATTATAAAAGGTTTATCTCTTTCAATTAATCCAGGTGAGGTACACGCGATAATGGGGCCAAATGGATCTGGAAAATCTACACTTTCAAGTGTCTTAGCGGGAAAAGATGGATACATCATTGATAGTGGTGCCGTTAAATTCGACGGAAATGACCTTTTAGAAGCTGAGGTTGAAGAACGAGCTGCACTTGGAGTTTTTATGGCATTTCAATACCCAATTGAGATACCTGGAGTTGGTAACATGAATTTTCTAAGGACGGCTCTAAATTCACAGAGGAAAACAAGAGGCCAGGAAGAACTCAACGCAGCAGACTTTTTGAAGCTTGTACGTGGAATAGCAAAAGAATTAGAAATTAGTGACGAAATGATGAAAAGACCCGTCAATGTGGGAGCATCTGGGGGAGAAAAAAAGCGAAATGAAATATTACAAATGTGTTTACTTGAACCAAGATTTGTAATTTTAGACGAAACAGATAGCGGTTTGGATGTTGATGCCATGAAATTGGTCTCCAGAGGAGTAAATAATTTCTCGTCGTCTTCGCGTTCATTTCTTGTTATAACTCATTATCAGAGACTTCTAAACTACATCGTCCCCGATTTTGTTCATATTATGGTAGATGGAAAAATTGTAAAAACTGGTGATAAAAGTCTTGCTCTTCATGTAGAAGATACTGGTTATAAAGATTTCCTTCAACTTGGTAAGGAAAAACATTGAATCATGTAAATATAAGTAATTGGTATAATTCCTTAATAAATGAATTTAAAAGTAAAAGTTTAAGTATTGAGAAAGTTAGCCGGCGGTCAGAATATTGGAGAAAAAGCAACTTAGATATTATCTCTGACTTTGTTGATGATACATCGCAAATAGACCTAAACTCTATTAATGGTACTTGCTTATATGAGCCTAATCTTACTGTTCATGGCGATATTTTAGAGTTAGCGGATGAGAAGAGTTATGAAGGTTTAAGCATTTTAGACGTTATCGCTGACGAAGACTCTTTTGCTAAGGGTTACTTTGGTAGGCTTGAAAAAAAATCCCAAAGGCTTGTCCCCAGGCCTCTGGCAAGAGAGAATACCTTAAGTCCAAAAGTTGGGTACGTTTTTAATTTTTCCGATAACCTGAAAAAGCCATTAGTGATTCACAATAAAACTAGTCCCTCTGCAAGCAGTTGTTTTCAAAGAAATCTAATTGTTCTTAAAGAGAATGTGGAAGCCACGATAATTGAAACCGGAAATAATCTTTCGGTTTTCAATAACGTAACTGAAATTTATTTGGGAAAAAACGCTAAATTAAATTATTTAGATTTAACGGGAGAAGATAATCTATTTCCAAAAATATCACATAAGTTTTGTGATATGGCTGAATATTCATCCTTTAATCATTTTGGACTTAGGCTGAATACCAAGGCAACAAGAACAGAAATTGAGTTGCACTTAAACGGTAGAGGAATAAGTACTTCAATTGCAAATGTTTGCCTTTTAAATAAAGAAAATCACATAAGCGACGAAAATGTATTAATTAACCATAATGCTCATGAGTGTAAAAGTAGGCAAGTTTTTAAATCAGTTCTTGATAATGATTGTACCTCCATAGTGCGCGGAAAAATCTATGTAGAACCTGTGGCTCAAAAGACCGATGGTTATCAATCTAGCAGATCACTTTTGCTTAACGAAAACTCAAAGTTTTTATGTAAGCCAGAGTTGGAGATTTATGCGGATGATGTTATTTGTTCGCATGGATCCACATCCGGGTCTCTCGACCAAGAGAGTTTATTTTACTTGCTAAGTAGAGGTGTGCATAAGAATAAGGCCAAGGAAATGCTAATTTCAGCGTTCATTTCTGAAGCTTTAGACGAGATTGAGGATGGTAGCATTAAATCAGCTTTGAGTAATTATATTGATATTTGGATCTCAAGCTTTTTTAATGAATAGACAGGAAAAAATTAATAGAGGTTTCTTCACAGCTATTCTCTATTCATTCAAGGACTTGGATAAGTCAATCAGTGAACAGATTGAAATAAGAGGTAGAGAAAGTCAATTACTTCCCCTTCTTTATTTTACATGTTTGATCTTGCTATTGTCGCAACTAATTCAAGTTACTTCCCAAGTTCAGCAAGCCCCTTATTTATCGGTTATAACTGCTGTGATTGTTACTTATCTTTTTTTTCTTCCAATTTTTATGTATATCACAAGCTTTATACTTCATTTGGTATTAAAACTGTTTGGGGCTATTTCTCCGAGCTTTCAAACTCGGCTAGCTATGTTTTGGTCTCTTTCCTTATCTGCTTTAATATTTTTATTTGTAAGCGTTGTAAAAATATTTACAAATGGGCCCATAGAGCTTGTCATTATCACTTTCTCTGAGCTTATTGTCGTCTATATTTTTTCGAGAGTTCTGGGGTTTGTATGCAATTTTAGGGATAGAAACCTGTTCACATTTGTTATGATTAGTTTTTATCTCACGCCGGTTATGCTTATAAATTTTAGTTAAGGAACCTGAAATAGAATGGACTTAAAGCAATTGTTGATAATAAGCCTCAGAAGGCCAACCGCACTACCTAACAAATTAAGCCAAGTTAAATTAGAATTAAATACCTTGGTTGAAGGAGCTCTTTTCATTGCAGCTACAACTTCTTTGTTGAATTCCTCTTTGGACCGGTTGATTTTTAAGTCATATGAAAATGCCTCGAAGCTACTTGAAAATAATTCCTTGTCCTTTATTTTCGATCCTTTTAGTATGTTCGCTTTTGAGTTAATTTTTATTACAACTGTGATTGGATCTATTTTATTTTTTAGTAATTTTTCCAATCAAAACGTGAGCGTAGAAGAATTAGGAAAAAATGTATTATTTTTATTTTTGGTAGCCTTTATTTTTAAATTTACTCAAGTCTTTTTTGTATTTATTTCAATTGACTTGTACTATATTTTTAGGTTTGCAGAAATATTGTGGTTTATTTGGGCATTGTCTTCTGTGGTAGTAGCCCTATATAACTACAAGAGTATTTTATTAACAGCATTTTTAGGAACTATTACGGTCTCGCTATCCATGGGCTTAATGTTCATAATATTCATATCGCTTCTTCAATCTTTATTAGTAGGTAATACCCCTAATGTTTGATGTTTTAGAAATAAGAAAAGAATTTCCTATATTGGCTAAGAAAGTTAATGATAAGCCTTTAGTTTACCTAGATAACGGTGCTTCTTCTCAAAAACCAATATCGGTTATAGAAACAATTAAAAACTGCTATGAAAATGAGTATTCAAATGTTCATAGAGGCTTGCATTTTTTGTCAAATCTAGCCACTGAAAAATTTGAAGCCGTAAGAGAGAAAACTAGAAGTTTTTTAGGAGCCGCTTATCTTGAAGAGATCATTTTTACATCTGGTTCTACTGAGGCATTAAATCTGGTGTCTTACGCCTGGGCAAATCAGAATCTGGAATATGGTGATGAGATCATTTTGTCTACTTTAGAGCATCATGCCAACATAGTCCCATGGCATTTTTTAAGATCTAGAAAAAATGTTAAACTTGTTTGGATAGACCCAGATGAAAATGGTCAAATATCATTTGAGATGATTGAGAAAAAAATTTCTTCTAAGACAAAGATGGTTTGCATAACTCATATGTCTAATGTTTTTGGATCTATAATAGACGTGAAAACAATTTGCCAAAATCTTAAAAAAAGAGGAATTGTGACCGTTTTAGATGGGTCACAAGCCATCGTTCACTTGGAAGTTGATGTAAAGTCTATAGGGTGTGATTTTTATACATTTACTGGTCATAAGCTATTTGGCCCCACTGGTACCGGTGTGCTTTATGTCAACAAAAAAAGGATAGAAGAGATGGTACCATTTATCGGTGGGGGAGAGATGATTAAAAATGTGTCAAAGGACGATGTTACTTTCAATCAATCTCCTTTTTTATTTGAAGCCGGAACACCGGGTATAGCTGAAATCATAGGACTAGGTGCGGCCATCGACTTTGTCTTAAGCTTCGATAGAAAATCTGTGTTGGAGTATGAAATATCATTATCTGAGTATGCTAGAGCTAAACTGCAGAGGCTTGATTGGTTAGCTAAACATTCGTTTCATAGTGATAACCTGGCAATTTTTTCTTTTTCTATGGAAGGGATTGCACATGCTCATGACATGGCTACTATATTAGATGCAAACGGGGTGGCGGTTAGGTCCGGTCATCACTGTGCCCAACCTTTAATGAAGTTTATCGGAGTGCCAGCGACTTGTAGAGCTAGTCTTGCTTTGTATAACACACAAGAGGAAATTGACACGCTTATTGAGTCATTAGAAAAATGTAAAAAACTATTCGGTTAAAGAGGGGTAAATTATAGTTTCACCTTTAGAACCACCTAACACCATTTTTTTAGCTCCAGATAAAAATAAAAAACCTCCATTTTTCCAAATTTTGGTTTGATCGTCATAATGTTTTGAAAGCATATGACCACTTTGTCCAGTAGGCAGAATAAACATATTTTTGTTTGGTGTAGAAAAATCAACAATCATTTTAAACGAACTGGCCTTTGCTTCATTGTTTTGAGAAATATCATTCAACATAGTTGAGTTTAAGGTATATGCACTTCCAGAAACCTCGCTGGATATTTCCCGTAAAAACTTTGGGACTAGAATACTAACTTCTGAAAAGGGGGGATGATTGATCCTTCTCTCATTGCCCCATCTCCATTTGTTGACATCAGATCCATATTCGTTTCTAAGTCTTCGAAGGCTTATTGTTAATGATTTTTTTGATAATTCAGCACATGTTTCTATTTTATCGGAATGCTTTATATCACACCATGCCCCAGCTTCCTCTAAGTTTCTAAGTACTTTTTCTAAAAACAGCGGACTTATTGTGTCGGTAAAATTGTAATTTAAACTTAACTCATCTTCAATGAGCATTTTTTTGAATGTTTTAACCCAACTTGAATAAATGAGAGGCTCTGGTGAGCTCGTCATCATATCACCGTTCCAATTTGTTAAAAGTTCTAAACTGCGAGCTTTTACCTCATTGATGTCATCTGGTTCGTTATCATCGTACTGAAACCAAAGTTCTTTACCCATTAATGGTAACAGAGTACGAGCAGGTTCAGAAATGAAATCATTTTGCAGCTCTTTAAAGCTTTCGACACTATGAAAGTCTCTATTATTAGTCATTTTGGTTGCTCTAAGAAGTCTCTGTTCATCACCCCAATTGAAGCTAAAGTGATTTGGGAACTCTTCTTCCAGAAAGCTGTTATTCGTATTTAAGAATAATCCTCCTTTGTTAGAAAGAATCATAGGTTGAATTTCTTTTTTTAAACTTAAATCCCATTGATTTTCAGTTTTCCAACCAAGTGAAATGACTTGACCTTTAGTTTCATTTTCTTTACTCCTTTTCGGTGCATCACCAATAAATACAGAATTTACCTCTGTTTCATCTGCAATAACAAAAATCAAATTAAAGCTATTGTTATTTGGTATTTTGGCTTTAAAGTCCTTTACGTTGGTAGCAGACATTAATTTAAGAAAAGCTTCCATAGTTGTATCGTTTCTATTAAAGCCGGTCCAAGCCAGGGAAATAAGGAAACCTTGAGGGACAATAGATTGCATTCTATAAAGTTCATGAGGAATTATTACCCGGCTTTCAGTACGCTTGACTAAGAAACTACGGGTGGCATTATTTTTTACTTTTATTAATTTTTTCTCAGTAGAAAACTCCTTATATCCTGATGGCGAAAGATATTCTTTATTATTCTCTAGGTTTAATTTTTCGAAATAAAGATCTTGATCGTCAACAAAAGAGAAAGAAGAACCCCATGCTATATTATCATTTTTTCCAGAAAATATTACTGGCACACCCGGGATCGTTGCCCCAACTGCAGAAGTTTTGTTAAGATTAAGATGAGCAAGCATCCATATAGATGGTGAAGATAGAGGTAAGAATAAATTTGCTAATAATAACGATTTTTTTGAAGCGGTCCTGCTGCTATCAGCAGCAAAAACATTGGAATAAAACCCAGCATTTAAAGGCGAAAAAAAACTAGCATTATTGTTTTTGCTACGCTTCTCGAATTTATTAAATTTCACTTCTTCTAATTTCAAGCTAATTTCGCTAAGCTTTGATCGTAAGTGTGATGAATTGCCTATTAGATGATTGAGTTTATTCTCTGGTACAGTTGAAAATAGTAAACTTGTTAGCTCTATCTCTTTTAACGCTTTATTAGATGACAAAAACTCAATTAGTTTAAATATGGCTAAACTATCTACTGGCCTCCATGGAGTGACCTCAGGTGAGTAGAAAAAAAACTCAGGAGACCCGCGTCCTAGCCCCTGCTCTTGTATTTCTTTCAACCTTAAATTAATCCCTTGTGAGTAAAATGATAAAATTTGTTTAAAATCTGAAGGCAAATTTTTAAATATTTCATTTGCTAATGTTTGTAGATCTAGAGATTTCATGAATGAGTCTAGGAGTACAGTTCTATTGCCACTAATTTCAGATAAGCGGCCCTGGGAGAGACGTTTGAGATAAGTCATTTGCCAAAGACGTTCTTGCGCATGAACATACCCTAGACCAAAAAAAGTTTCTTTATCGTTATTTCCTGTAATATGTGGAATTGCGTATGGATCTGTCTTTATGATAATTTTTGATTTAATGTCATTAGCAAACAGTTTCTTATTATAGTCTGGTAAAGATTGATAACTTAAATAAAAGAAGAAACCAAAGATGGTTAAGAAAAACAAGGTGGTTGCCATTAAAAGGTATGGCAATGCTTTTATCAGTATTTTCATTATATCAACTTTGTTAAAAACTAGATTATACTATAATACTATGATTTTCACTTATTAAGGATTTAGTCATGAAAAAAATAACCTTTATAGGATTGGGTGTGATGGGGTCGCCTATGGCGGGTCATCTCTCGCAAGAAGGCTACGACGTGACTGTATATAACAGATCTGTAGAAAAGTCAAAACTCTGGACTGAGCAGTATACCGGAACTTATGCTACTTCAATAATAGAAGCGGTTAAAGGTAGCGATATTGTGTTTAGTTGTGTTGGGAATGACTCGGATTTGAGAGATATAACGTTGGGGGCAGATAAAGCATTCTCGGCCATGAAAGCTGGCAGTTTGTTTGTGGACCATACCACAACCTCCTCCGATGTTGCCGTTGAAGTAAACAATAAAGCTTTGGAAAAAAATATTTATTTTTTAGATGCTCCAGTCTCAGGAGGAGAAGTTGGGGCTATTAAAGGAGAGCTTACGGTTATGATTGGTGGTGAAAACGCAATTTTTGAAAAAGTAAAACCGATAATGGAAGCATATGCGAAGAAAATAACCCTAATCGGTGGTCCAGGAAAAGGGCAAGTCGCAAAAATGGTTAATCAAATTTGCATAGCGGGACTTGTTCAAGCCCTGTCCGAAGCAATTTCATTTTCTGAAAAGAATGGGTTAGACACTAAGAAGGTATTACAAGCAATTTCCGGGGGTGCAGCTGGTAGTTGGCAACTTAGTAACAGGGGAGAGACCATGGTTGATCGTAAATTCGATTTCGGTTTTGCTGTAAAGTTAATGAGAAAAGATTTAAATATATGTCTTGAGCATGCAAACAATGAGAACATTTCCCTTCCGATAACCTCGATAGTTAACCAATTCTATGCAGAGGTTGAAAGAAACGGTGGTTCAAAGTTTGATACTTCTAGCCTTTTAACCAGGTTTGATTAAAAATAGGCTACCTAATCAATCTTGAAAACTTTGCTCCAACTAATGAAGTTCCTGCTAAAAGTCCTTTCTGGTCAAATACTACAGCGTAGACAGGTTTAGAAATTGTTTTTGAGCTAATGCCAAGGGAATACCCCTTGTCTCTAAACACTACTTCTGCATCAGCCCCCAACTCCCAGCCATCCTTTACTCTGAACTTTTGTAACGCCTCCTCCGTCATGAAAAATATAATATTAGAGTATTGTTGAGCACCAATTTGCAATCCATATGAAGCAGAAGCCAGAGAATAAAAATCAATTGGTGCCTCATTTATTCTTAGCACTCCTTCTCCATATGCACCGCCGAGCACAAACCCAGCTTTGGTAATTCTGGGTATAATAAGTGTTCCAGAAGCGTTCTTATATATACTTATTGTATCAGGATCAATTTCGAATAGTGTCTGTAAAACTAGCTCAGCATCTCTATTAATAATGTTCCCACTATTTCTTTCATCTATACTCTGGCAAGAAGATAATGAGCAGATAATTATTAATAAAAAAAAATTGGATATTAAAGTTTTAACTGAAAGCATAAAAGACCTCTTAAATATTAAACATTTTTGTCTAAAATCATAGCTGCATCCAGTGCGAAATACGTCAAGATTCCATCACAACCTGCTCTCTTAAAACAACTAAGACTTTCTATGATTGTCCTATTTTTATCCAGCCAATTATTTTCAATTGCACTCATCAACATTGCGTATTCTCCAGAGACCTGATAGGCAAAAGTTGGGAAGTTAAACCTTCGCTTTACTTCCGAAACTACATCAAGGTAAGGCATTCCTGGTTTTACCATGACCATATCTGCACCTTCATTGATATCCTCTTTAACCTCCCTTATCGCTTCTTCGATGTTGGGTGGGTCAATTTGGTAAGTTTTTTTATCACCCTTAAGCAAGCCTTGTGCTCCAACTGCATCTCTGAAAGGTCCATAAAAAGCAGAAGCAAACTTCGCTGCATATGACATTATAAGAGTATCCTTAAATTGATTTTCTTCTAGAGCGGTTCTTATAGAGTTTATTCTTCCGTCCATCATATCGGACGGACCAAGGATATCCGCTCCTGCTTCAGCTTGTACCAACGCTTGCTTATCCAGAGCTAACAAGGTTTCGTCGTTTACTATTTTTCCGTCTATTAGCAGACCGTCATGGCCATCTGAATTATAGGGATCAAGTGCTACGTCGAGCATTATGATAAGTTCAGGGAAATTTTTTTTTAATTGCCTTGTGGCTAAATTGACTAAGTTTTCAGGATTCCAAGCTTCTTCACAATTGGAAGATTTTTTTTGGATTGGTGTTAAAGGAAAAAGTGCTACAGCCAATATTCCGTACCCAACTAGTTTTTCTACATATGGAATTAATTTATCTATCGAATATCTGTATACCCCAGGCATTGAGGGGATTTTTTCAATAATATTTTTACCCTCTCGTATAAATACGGGGCAAATCAAATCCGACTTACTTAGGCTGGTTTCTCTTATTAAAGATCTAATCCCACTATTAAGCCGTAATCTTCTTCCCCTTCTGTTAGGAAAGCTACTTAACATCATAATTATCCTGGCTACTTAATATATATATATGTCTATTTTATCCTAGTTTTTATTCCTTTAATCGGCAATAACTTTGTTAGAGAATCTGTATGAATAATAAATTTTTGAAAAATTATAGTAAGGAATTTGAAGCTTTTGCTTTATCGAAAGTTTTTGAAATTTCGGATGAATCGATACACATACATCTTTTTGATCGTGAAGGAGATCTGAAACAGTTTTCGGATAATATCAAATTTTTTAATAGACAAATAGAAGTAATTATTTTTCCTTCCTGGGACTGTTTACCCTACAGTAATACGTCTCCTAGAAAAGAGATTATATCTGAAAGGTACAGTGCTTTAAGAGCATCTAAAAGTGCAGACAAAAATCGTAAAATCATTTTAATGTCATTGGATAGCATCCTTCAAAAAATCATTCCCATAAATGAGATTTTTTCAAAAAGTTTTTTTCTATGCACTGATCAAGATGTGAATTTTAGAAGCCTTATAGAGTGGCTCGAAAAAATGGGGTATTCAAGGCAAGAAAATGTCTATTCAGTTGGAGAGTATGCTTTAAGGGGTGGTATTTTAGATATTTATGTCCCCGAAATTGAACACCCTATCAGGCTCGATTTTTTTGGAAAAAAGTTAGAAAAAATAAGAACCTTCGATCCATCAAGCCAAAGGTCTAATGGATCTATTAAAGAAGTAAAAATATTTCCTGTGTCAGAGATAATATTAGAAGAGCAAACAATTGATAGATTTCGGCAAAATTATCGAAGAACTGTAGGCACAGTGCAAATGAGCGATAGAGTATATAACTCAATTTCAGAAAAAGTGTTAGTTGAGGGAATAGAACATTGGTTGCCCTTATTTACTCCAAATCTTGAATCTATATTTTCTGCTTTCAGAGGGGCCTCTTTTTCATATGATCATGATCTAAATGTTATGATTGATAGAAAATGGGAACAGATAATCGAAAGCAGAAGCTATGATTTGAAGGCTGATAGAAACAATAATAACAAACTTTTTTTAATTGAGCCCGAGTTGCATTATTTGTCTCCTTCCGAATTTAAGAAAGCTATTCGTTTCTATCACATTAAGAAAATTGATCAGATTTTTACCGATAAATTAGAAACAATTTATAATTCGACAAAAGACTTTTCAGTAGAGAGAAATAAGGAAGACATATCTCTTTTTAACGAAGTTGTAAAATATATGCGGCAAAGATTAGACCAAAGATCGATCATATTATCTGGTGCTTCTGAGGGATCAATAAAAAGGCTTCTAAATGTCTTAAAAGAGCATGATTTAAATATAACAAGAAAAATAGAAAGTGTTACCGAGGTGGATGACCATACCACGCAAATTTACTTTGCAGTCACACAATTAGATATGGGGTTTTCAACTGATCAGTTCGAAATAATAACGGAAAAAGCAATTTTTGGGGGTAAATTAAGAAGTGGCAAAGCGGCAAAGCGTCGTGACTTTACTGCTGTTTTTGAGGATTTGAATTCGCTCAATGTAGAAGATCTGGTTGTTCACATCGATTATGGAATAGGAAAGTTCAGAGGGCTTAAAAATTTTGAGATTAATGGGGTTAATAATGATTTTCTTGAAATAAATTATGCAGGCTCTGATAAGATATTTTTACCCGTAGAGAACATAGAATTAATATCACCTCTAGGTCTGTCCGATGCTAAGCTAGATAAACTTGGTTCTGCTAATTGGCAACTAAGGAAAGCAACAATTAAAAAGAAAATTAAATTAATCGCAGAAAAATTAATTAAGGTTGCCGCAGAAAGAAAACTTGTTAGTACAAAGAAGGTTTTTGTGCAAAACGACCTTTTTCAAGAATTTTGTAATAGGTTCCCTTATGAAGAAACCCCTGATCAGTTACAATCAATAAAGGACGTCGTCGAAGATTTGTCTAGAGGCAATCCTATGGATAGACTTATTTGTGGTGATGTAGGTTTTGGAAAAACGGAGGTTGCGATAAGAGCAGCCTTTTTAATGGTGACGGACAATAGACAAGTTGTATTAGTGGCTCCTACGACACTATTAGCAAAACAGCATTACGAAATTTTCGAAAAGCGGTTTGACAGCTATCCTATTAAAATAAAAATGCTTTCCAGATTAACGAGCGCTTCAGATGTAAATAATATAAAAGAAGGGGTCTCAAATGGTGATATTAATATCTTGATTGGAACACATAGTGTTATCAATAAAAACCTTAAGTTTATTAATCTAGGTTTATTGATTGTAGATGAAGAGCAAAGTTTTGGAGTCGGTCAAAAAGAGCAGTTAAAATCTTTATTTCCTAAAGTGCATATATTAACACTGTCGGCCACACCAATTCCAAGGACTTTACAAATGGCTTTTTCAGGAATTAGGGACCTGTCTCTGATTAATACCCCTCCGAAAAACAGAATGCCTATTGAAACAAATGTTATTGAGTTTGATCGAGCTACGATAAGATCTGCTATCATGCGTGAGATCAAGAGAGATGGGCAAGTATTTTTTGTTGTTCCAAGAATAAAAGATATACGTGCTATAGAAGATTTTCTTAACGACGTTTTACCTGAAATTAAATATATGGTTGCTACCGGAAAAACGAATAATAGAGAGCTAGAAAAAACTATTTCAGATTTTTACTATGGAGAATTTGACCTTCTTGTTTCTACAAATATTGTCGGAAGTGGTCTTGATGTACAGAGAGCAAATACAATTATAATATACAAAGCGGAGTTATTCGGTTTGAGTCAGCTATATCAGATAAGAGGGAGGGTTGGTCGTTCAAATAAGAGAGCCTTTGCCTATTTGGTTACAAAAGAAAATGCAAATCTAACGAAAACTGCTAAGAAGCGTCTGGATTTAATTAAAGAGCTAAATTCCTTAGTCTCGGGGTTCACTCTATCTTCTCAAGACTTAGAAATGAGAGGGTCAGGAAATATTTTAGGTGAGGAGCAAACAGGTCAAGTAAATGAAGTGGGAGTCTCTTTGTATCAAGAAATGTTGCAAAAAACTATCAATTCTTTGAAACTAAATAAAAATGAAGGAGATAATTCTTATCTCGAAGAAAATTGGTCTCCTGTTATAAGAATTCCAACAACTGCTAGGATACCTGAAAAATATATAAAGGACTCGGGTTTAAGGTTGAGTTTTTATAGGAGGTTATCAAATTTTAAAACTCAAGTCGAACTGGAGTCCTTGCTTGCAGAATTAATTGACCGATTTGGAAAATTGCCCAAAGAAATTATTAACTTAGCAAACATTCTTAAAATAAAAGAGAAGTGTAAGTACCTTGAAATTGAGTTGCTCGAGGTTGGCGCGAAAGGTATCACAGTTAAGTTTAGAGATGGAAAAGTAGAAAATGTCACAGGACTACTGGCTTTTATAGAATCAGATAAGGATAACGTTAAACCTACAAATGAAAAATTATTTATAAAAAGAGAGAAAGGTGAGAATTTAAGTTCAGCTTATAACTTATTAAAAAATATAGAAAAATTTCTAAAAAAAGAGGCGCCCTCAAAAGAAGGCGCCAGTTATTGAGGCAGGTTTCATACAGGCAAGAAACCTATCGAGCAGTAAGCTTAGCTTACTTAAATTTAAAGAAATTACCAACTTTTTTTTTATTTTTTCTCTGGCATTACCAATCCTGCCGAAATAATGAGCTTAGCAGCATCTTCTACCGACATATCCAGAAGGATTATGTCATTTTTAGGAACAAATAACATAAAGCCAGATGTTGGATTTGGAGTGGTCGGTAAAAAAACTGTTACAAGGGGCCCAATGTTTATTTTTTTCTTTATTTCACCGAATGTTTCCGTTGAAATAAAAGCTACCGCCCATACCCCTTTTTTTGGATATTCTACCAAACATGGTTGCTTAAAGCTTGTTCCGTTGGGTTTGAAGACAGCTTGGATAATTTGCTTTATTGAGCTGTATATAGTACTCACCACTGGCGTACGGGAAAGAATTTTCTCACCCAAAGAAATAGCCTGTCTTCCTAAAAAACCTGACGCTATAGATCCAATTAGAGTAGTTGTAATCAAGAATAAAAAAACGCCGAGACCAGGAATATATATTTCAAATAGGTCTAAAGGATTATATCTCGGTGGAATAATTGGGATAACAACTTTGTCAATAAAGCTAATCACGCTCCAAACTAAATAAACAGTGAGCACAATGGGTATTAAAACTACCAATCCAGTTAGAAAATCGCGTCGTAATTTTTGAAAAATTTTCCCCATTTTCAGAGCTCCATAGATTTTTTAAGCAGCACCAAGAGCTTTAGCAACTTTTGCTCCAAGTATCGCATTATTTTTCACAAGTTCAATATTTGAATGAAGGGTTTTCCCATTTGTCTTTTGAACTAGATAGCGTAATAAGCGCGGAGTTAGTTTTTTACCAGTAATGTTGGCTTTTTTTAACTCCACAACTCCACTTGCAATCAATGGTTCTAGGTAAGTCTGTTCAATAGAAAACTTTTTTGGAATGGGATTACAAAACAATATACCATTAGCAGAATTTGTAGCCTCAGCAATAGTAAAAATATTTGCAATTGCCTCTGGGCTTTCGACTCGATAAGTAGATTCCAATCCACTGTCTCGGTACCAAAAAGCGGGTAAGTTTTTTTGTCTGTATGAAAACACTGGAATTGATAGTGTTTCTAGCACTTCATAGGTCTTGGGTATGTCAAGTATTGTTTTTGGGCCCGCACACACCGTTATGGTTGTTGAGTCCTTTATTGCTTGAAGGTCTGCAGATATATCCATACTTTCAGATACGTCTCTGTGAACTCCTCCTATTCCACCCGTTACGAATACTGAAATCGATGCTAATTTACAGATTCTTAAAGAACCAGCAACGGTTGTGCCTCCAGCTCTTTTTGAAAATATGGTGCTGTTCAGGTTGCTGCTAGAAACTTTTTCTACTTTTCGTGTTTTTGCAAATGCATCTAAAACTTCTGGATCAAGGCCAATTTGTATTTTGCCGTCTATAATTGCTAAGGTCGCAGGTTGTGCACCCTCAGCCCTTATTATTTCTTCAATTTCTTTTGCCATCTCTAATGATTGGGGATAAGGCATGCCATGGGAAATTATTGAGCTCTCCAGCGCAACCAGTGGAATTTTTTTTTCAAGCGCTTTCAATACCTCCCTAGAGCAATTGACTAACTTTTTGTGTTCTTTTAAAAATTTTTTCATCATTTTTTTTCTAAAAACTCTTGTGTTTTTTTATCCGCACTAGATAGTATTTCTTTAAGGGATGCATCAGGGTTTAATTCTTTATGAGAAAGAAAGTAGGCAAAGAAAGCATCACCAGCCCCCAATCTTGAAACATTCCCTTCAATAATGCTTGGTTTTACCTTTACTATTTGTTCTTTATTAACCCCACATGCAACGTTTGGGCCATCTGTAACCACTACAACGTTTGTTGCAGTTTCCATTTTTTTAAAGATAGCTTTTGATGCATCTACTGAGTTTTTTCGAGATTTAGGTCCAAGCAAAATATTGGCTTCCTTGAGATTTATAAAAAGATTGAATCCCTTGAAATATTCTGGATTACTTTTAAACTCAATTAATTTTGAAAAGTTAGCAGGTATAAAATATTTTGTAAATATACCTTCCGTTGTCTCTTTCTTGACAAAATCTAAGAACTCTTTTGGACAGTTCCCGTCGAAAATTAAAGTTGCACTGGAGTGGTTTTTTTTATGCATTAGGCATATTTGTGAGAAATTTTCTTTTACAATGTACAGATTTGACAAGAAAACATGTGATGAATTGATTGAGCCAAATATTTCGCCAGATTTTTTCTCAATTGACAAATATGCATCATTTTGTTCACCCTTCATTATCAAATATTTTGTTTTAATCTGATTGTCACTGAGAGAATTGCATATAGCCTCTGTTTTTTCATTTTTTCCAATTACAGACACAAGATTAAGTTCAAAATCTTGTGTATTTAAATTCTTCGAAAGTCCCGTAGCTACATTAAAGGCTACACCTCCTGGCCTTTCAGTAATTATACCAGGGCAATCTTTTCCAGAGCTAATTCTTTCTTCCGGCTTTCCAACAATATCCCACATTGTACAACCAAATATATAAATTTTCTTCTTCGAAGACTTCATGCGTACACTCTAAGGGAAGTATATATAAAATAAATAAATAAATTCTTGATATTGGGCTGTTGATGCCTTAATTATACTCAAAAATCACAGACGCGCGAATAATTTCGGTCCATAAGTGGAATGTGCGTTTAGGTAAAACCGAAAAGGAAAAGACAATGAATTTACCAAGTTTTAACATCAGGACGTTGCTAGAGGCAGGGGTGCATTTTGGTCATCAGACCCATAGATGGAACCCGTTAATGGATGAATATATTTACGGGTCAAAGAATGGGATCCATATTTTAGACCTTACACAGACAGTAACAATGCTAGACGCGGCTTTGAGTGAAATTCATAAGCTTGTAGCTAAAGGAGGCAGCATTTTGTTTGTTGGAACAAAACGGCAGGCACAACAACCTATAGGAGACGCTGCATCGAAGTGTGCACAATATTATATAAATTACAGATGGCTTGGAGGAACCTTAACCAATTGGAATACAGTATCGAATTCTATTTTGAGGCTTAAGGATCTTGAGTCTTATGACGAAGGCCAATTAGCACTTTTTACTAAAAAAGAACGACTTAATATAGAGAAAGAACATCAAAAGCTGAATTTATCACTTGGTGGAATAAGGGATATGAAAAACATCCCAGATATGCTTTTCGTTGTGGATACAAATAAGGAATCTATAGCAATAAAGGAAGCAAAAAAAATTGGTATACCAGTGGTCGCTATACTTGACTCTAATTCTTCTACTGATGGTGTTGACTTTCCGATACCAGGTAATGATGATGCCTCTAGAGCAATAAGTCTATATTGTGAGTTAGTAAGTAAAACTATTTTAGACGCAATGGAGTCTCAGTTAGGGTCAGCTGGTATTGATTTAGGAGAAGCGGAAAAACCTATGTCTGAAGAATTACCCCTAGAAAAAGATTTAGAACCTGAAGTTTCGGATAAGACCCTCAGTGAAGATAACAAAGAGGGTAGTGAATCAGATCCGCAAGATAGTGAACTTGGTTTAGATAAAAATACAAATGAGGTTGCTAAAGAAACTAATGAAGGCAATTTGTCTGATAATGAGCAACAAACATAGTTGTTAATAAAAGCTAAGGGAGAATAAATTGATATCAGCTTTATTGGTCAAGGAATTACGAGAAAAGTCTGGAGCGGGTATGATGGATGCTAAAAAAGCGCTTCTTGAAACCGATGGTAATTTAGAGGCGGCAGAAGATTGGCTCAGAACAAAAGGACTTTTAAAGGCTGAAAAGAAATCGTCTCGAATTGCTGCAGAAGGGTTGGTTGGGGTAAAAGTACACGATAATCAAGGAATGATTGTTGAGTTAAACTCAGAGACAGATTTTGTTGCAACGAATAAGGAATTTATTGAGTTAGTAGACCTGATTTTAAAAGAAGGTTTTGGAGTCGATGAAAAAGATGACGTTTTGGATAAGAGTGTTTCTGGAAAAACTATCCAAGATCATATTAACAATAAGATAGCCACTATTGGAGAGAATATTAGTTTGAGAAGAGTTTCAAGTTTAACAGGCGACAATGTTTACTCTTATGTTCATAATTCTGTTTCAAACGACTGCGGTAAGATAGGTGTTTTGGTTTCTTTAGAAGGAAAAAAAGATGATGATTTTGGAAAAAAGTTAGCAATGCATATTGCAGCAACCGCTCCGTTGGCGATGTCTGAGAAAGATATTGCTGAGGATATTGTTAATAGAGAAAAAAAAATTATTAGTGAACAGCTTCTTTCAGAAGGAAAACCTGCAGATATTGCTGAGAAAATTCTTTCAGGTAAACTCAAAAAGTTTTACCAAGAAAATACCCTTCTTAACCAAAAGTTTGTAATGGATCCTGATAGTTCAATAAAGCAGGTTTTAGAAAATAATAAACAAACTTTGATCAGTTTCGCGAGATTTAAAGTAGGTGAGGGTATTGATAAGAAAGAAAGCGATTTTGCTACAGAAGTAAAAGATATAGTCAGTTAGGTCACGTGACATTGACAGCAAAAACCCGATATAAACGCATATTGCTAAAGATATCTGGTGAAGCGCTTATGGGTCAACTTAATGGTGGATTACACCCCCCTACAGTTAATAAAATAGCGTCCGAAATTAAAAAAGTTCATGAAACGGGCGTTGAAGTGTGCTTAGTAATAGGAGGTGGAAATATCTTTCGCGGTCTTCAAGGCAGCGCACAAGGTATGGAAAGGACGACAGCGGATTATATGGGAATGTTAGCTACTGTAATGAATTCACTGGCCATGCAATCTGAGCTAGAAAAAATAAATATTAATACAAGGGTAATATCAGCGATTCCAATGGATCAAATCTGTGAGCCATACATTCGCAGGCGAGCCGTCAGGCACTTAGAAAAAGATAGGGTTTGCATTTTTGCAGCAGGAACGGGAAACCCATACTTTACAACTGATACTGCTGCTACTTTGAGGGCCATAGAGATGAAATGCCAGGCCATTTTTAAAGCTACAAAGGTTGACGGCATTTACGATAAAGACCCTGAAATAAATCCAAAAGCAAAGTATCTTGAAACAGTAACCTATGATATGGCTCTCCAAGAGAAATTGAGGGTTATGGATGCGAGCGCAATCGCTTTAGCAAGAGATAACAATATCCCCATTGTTGTCTTTTCTTTGTTTGAAACCGACGATTTTTTGAGTATTGTTAATGGGAAGGGAAAGTTCTCCTTGGTAAATTGAAGTCATGAATGAATTTAGTTTAGATATTAGTGATATTGAAAAAAGAATGTCTGGCGCGATAGCATCGCTGAAAAATGACTTTCTCTCCCTCCGTACAGGAAGGGCATCGTCTTCAATGATTGAGCCTGTAGTGGTAGAAGTTTATGGATCAAAACTTCCTTTAAATCAGTGTGCGACTGTAACTGTGCCTGAATCTAGAGTGCTGTCAGTAAACGTTTGGGACGTCAACAATGTCAATATGGTCGAAAAGGCAATAATTAATTCAGGACTTGGGCTCACCCCTCAAACGGAAGGTAATTTTATCAGACTTATAATTCCAGAATTAAATGAGGAAAGAAGAAAGGAATTAGCTAAACTCGCGGCGACTTATGCAGAGAACGCAAAAATAGCGATCAGGAACGTAAGAAAAGATGGAATGGATAAAATTAAAAAATTTCGTAGTGAGGGAATGTCAGAAGATGAATCTCAGGTTTGGAGTGACGAAATACAAGCCCTGACAGATAAAATGACGCTTTCTATAGAAAGCTTGCAAAAAGAAAAACAGTCAGAGATCGTGAAATTTTGATATATCGCCAAAGAATTTTTTGTGTAGTACGTGTAGTTTGTGTTTGAGGATCTAAAATTACGGGCTATATCTGCGTCAATATTGGTGTCTATTCTTTTTTTATTTGCCTTAGTAATACCCATTTTACTTGTACCTTCGATTTATCTGTTAAATATTTTGTTTTTGAGGGAACTGTTTGATCTATACAGTTTCAAAAACAAGCTTCCTTTTAATAATATAATTCTGGCTACTATCTGTATTATTCCTTTATATTTTTCACAAACTGATTTAGCTCTAACATTTTTTTTTAATTTTTTTCTTTTTTTCTTAGTCTTATATTTATCAAGATCCATGGGCCTAGGCGTTCTTGTTGTTTACGTAAACTTATCAATTTCATGTTTGCTTAGCTTACTAGCGTCGCCTACAGAAGTTGGAGGAGTAAGTTTTTTTGTTGTTTTCGTGTTAGCGGTAGCAGTTGCAGATATAGGAGGTTATTTTGGTGGTCGTATAATTGGTGGACCAAAGGTTTTGGAAAAGGTTAGCCCCGGGAAAACCTGGGCCGGAATAATAGCTGGATGGATTTCAGTATTTTTATTTTACCAAATACTAAGATATTTTGAGTTATTTCTATCTGATTTTTTCATTTTTGTGTTTCTAGGAATCGCTTTGTCATCTCAGGTGGGTGACTTTATTGAGAGTTTCATGAAAAGAAACTTTGGAGTTAAGGATACTAGTCATATAATACCTGGGCATGGCGGATTACTTGACAGATTTGATGGATTAATATTTGCAAGCTTTTTTGTTAAAATTGTCGATTTTTATTTACTAACATGAGCAAGAAAAAAGTTAATATATTTGGAACCACCGGATCTATTGGCCAAAGTACACTCCAAGTTCTTCGAGGATACAAAGGTAAGTATGATTTTATTGCTTTTTCAGCACATGACAATGTTGATCAACTTATAAAAGACTGTTTGGAGTTCAAACCGCAGTATGCAAATATTGGAAATGAAAAACATTTTTTAAAATTAAAAAACGCTCTTCATGATACTGATATTAGCTTAAGCTATGGTCGAGACGCACTTCTGGACCTAGCTTGTACAAAAGTTGACTGGTCCATGTCTGCAATAGTTGGTTTTTCTGGAGTTGAGATTTCTTTACTTTGTGCAGAACACTCACAAATTTTGGCACTTGCGAATAAGGAAGCCCTTGTTTGTGCTGGAAAACTACTATTATCTATTTGTAAAACTTATAACACTAAACTTATTCCAGTTGACAGCGAGCACAGCGCTATTTTCCAGTGTCTGACAGGGGAAAGGAGAAAAGACCTCAAGAGCATAACCCTAACTGCTAGTGGTGGCCCATTTAGAAACTGGAGCCTAAAAAGAATGGGTTCCGTAACGCTTAAGGAAGCGTTAAACCACCCAAACTGGCGCATGGGGACAAGAATAACTATTGATAGCGCTTCAATGTTTAACAAGTCGCTTGAATTAATTGAAGCAATGCATTTATTTGAATTGGAGTTTTCTGATGTAGAGGTAATAATTCACCCTCAGTCAATAGTGCATTCGATGGTAAACTTTAAGGATGGAACTACTTTGGCACAACTGTCTGTACCTGATATGAAAGGTCCAATAGGCTATGCCCTTAATTACCCAAAAAGATTAAACATTGATATAGAAAATGTTAATTTTGCAAAAATAGGGTCTCTTGAGTTTTACATGCCTGACAAAGAAAAATTTCGTTCTTTAGAAATTGTTGAAAAAGTCGGAAGAAACTTAGATTTAGGAGTTATATTTAACGCCGCAAAGGAGATAGCTTTGGATAGATTTATTTCGGGAGAAATAGCTTTTTTAGATATGGCAGAGCTAGTAGAAAAAACTCTTGCGGAAAGTTCGCTGATCAATAAAATTCTCAAAAAGCCTCAAAAAATTTCTGACATAATAGAGATAAATGAACTTACCAGGGGTATTGCAGAAAAAATCAAGTTTTAGGAGCAAGGTATTATTTTTTTTCAGTTTATTGCGATCATGTGTGCTTTCGGTGTCGTTATTTTTGTACATGAGTTCGGGCATTTTATAGTCGCACGTTTTAATAAGATAAAAGTTTCTGTTTTTAGTATTGGCTTTGGTCCGAGGATAATGTCTTTTAAAGACAAGAAGGGTACCAATTGGCAAATCGCAATTATTCCATTGGGAGGATTTGTAAAATTTTCAGGAGATGAGAATATTGCCTCCATAAAAACAAAAGCCAATTCCCCCCCGGGAGCCTCAAAATACGCGGAATTTGATTTGGCTCCGTTATTTAGTAGATTTTCAACAGTAGTAGCTGGACCACTAGCAAATTTTCTTTTTTCAGTATTAATTTTCTCTCTAATTTTCGTGATTCAAGGAATTCCTGTAGAGGAGCCTGTGGTTGGTAAGGTCAATTCGTATTACGAGGATAATTATGATCTTAAAGTCAATGACCAAATTCTTAAAGTTGAAGATAAAAAAGTAAAGTCATTTTCTGACATTTTTTCTCATTTGAAAAGACAAAAATCAGAGATGTCTTCGTTTACGATTAAAAGAGGCGATTTGGAGAAAGAGATTGAGCTTCCTTATCTTTTGCAACCAGTAGTAGAAGCTATAGAGCCTCTTTCTGCCGCATCCCTCTCTGGTCTGGAAATTGGTGATGTGATTTTAACTATGGAAGGGAAAAAACTATCCAACTTCAATGATTTAAGAGAGAAAATCATTAATTCTGAAGGAAAAGTCATGAAAATTACTATTTTTCGGAATGGTAAGATCCTGGAAAAAGAGATTAAACCAGTTTTGAGTCCAATTGAGGATCAAGATGGAAATTTTGATACTATTTACCGAATTGGTGTAGCTGGGGGTCCAATATTCTATCCTCGTACGACTTCACCAGGTTTTTGGAAAGCGTTGGTGCTGGGAGCAGAAGCTACAAAAGGAGTTATCATGGCTTCTTTTAAAGGTATTAAAGGTATAATTAGTGGTCAAGTTGATCCCAAGCACCTTTCAGGTCCAGTAGGGATAGCGCACGCGGTTTCAGACTCCATCAAGTCAGGTCTTGTAACTTTCTTGTCCTTAGTAGCAATCATTTCAACAGGTATAGGGTTTGTAAATCTGCTTCCCATCCCGATCTTAGATGGTGGACACATTGTTTTATTAATGTATGAATATATTTTTCGTTCAAAACCCACTGAGGAAATAACAAGATTTTCTATGATATTTGGTTTAGTTTTGTTACTATCTTTGCTATTGTTTACCACCTTTAATGATATTTCAAGGCTGGTGTTATTTTTAAATTTTTAGGGAGACACATTTGAGACGAGCAAGACTTCAATTTATTTTCTTTTTCTTGGTTTTTGTAGCTTGCTTTTCAAACCCAGTAAAAGCGCAGTTTAGGTTCTCTCAGATTGTTGTAAAAGGAAATACCACTACAGATATTGAAACAATTAAATCGATATCAGGCCTCAAACAAAACATACCTCTTTCAGCTTCAGACTTAAATTCGGCTTTAAAAAAATTGTACAGTAGCAATCTATTTGAGGATGTCGAGGTGACCCCTAAAGGAAAGACGATAATTATAAAAGTAAAGGAAAATAGAAGAATACGTCGCTTAGTTTTTGAAGGAAACAAAAAAATAGAGGACAAAGAGTTGCTTCCGTTAATAAAGTCGAAGGAAAGACAAGCCTTTAGTAAATCACAGGTTGTGAAAGATAGTAGAATTATTTCAGATTTCTACAGATTTAAGTCTAGATACTCTGCAAAAGTAGAGCCAAAGATAATCGAAAGAGAAAAAGGATATGTGGATTTAGTCTTTGAGATCAATGAGGGCGATGTTTTGCAAATTTCTCAAATTGACTTTGTAGGAAATAAAATTTTTTCTGACCGACAGCTTAAAGATGCGATTAAATCTAGAAAAGCAGGGCTTTTTTCTTCTTTTTTTACTAGTGATAATTATTCTGAAGATAGTCAAGAAGCAGATAAGTTCCTTTTAGAAAAATTTTATAAAGACAATGGCTTTCCAGATGCAAAAGTTATCGCCTCGATTGGCGGACTTAAAGATGGGGGATCGTCAGCGTTCTTAACTTATTCAATTTATGAAGGCCCTCTATTCAAATTTGGGAAGGTTTCAGTTAAATCTCTAGTTAAAGGTGTGGGATCATCTATCTATGAAAATTCAGTAGTCATTTATGAGGGAAACAATTTTAATTTCTCCAAGATACAAGAAACTCTAGATAATATTAAGAGAGTATCTGTAAGCAATGGGTATCCTTTCTTTGTCGGGAAGGTGGAAACGACAAGAAACTTTAGAGAAAAAAAAGTGGATATACTTTTTAAGATTATAGAAGGCCCAAAGCTCTTTGTCGAACAGATAGAAATTAGCGGTAACACGCATACTCGTGATAATGTTATCAGACGCGAATTTCAAGTCGAAGAAGGAGATGCGTTTGACCCAACTATGCTCAAAAGATCAGAAGAGAAGTTGCAGTCTCTAGGTTATTTTGAGAGTGTAAAAGTCAACGTTCGACAAGGTTCAAGTTCTCAAAATGCGATTGTTGATATAGATGTAAAGGAAGCCCCCACCGGATCCCTTTCATTAGGTTTGGGATACTCTACTGATACAGATGTTTCAGCTCAGTTTTCCTTCAGTGAGACAAATTTCAGAGGTGCCGGCCAAGGTATCAGATTAAGTGTTTCTTCATCAAAAGACAGTTCCTCTGTTGGGCTTGGGTTTAAAGAGCGAGGATTCCTTGGAAGAGATGTTTTGGTGTCAATGGATATTGATTATACTGACTCAAAACCACGCGCTACTGGGTACACGGCAAACCTTCTAGCTGTTAAGCCAGCAATTGGCTTTAACCTGTCGTCAGATACTAGGGTTAAACTTGTTTATAAGTTTGAGAATCTAGATGTGACAGGCGTTGGTACATCAGAGGTTTTGAAGCAGGATCTTGGGCAATCTACAAGGTCATTAATTGATTTGTCATTTAGGCATGACAAACGAGATTCAATTATTAAACCTACTAAAGGTTACATGATTAAACTAGGTTCCGAGATTGCTGGCCTTGGAGGAGATGAGCAGTTTGTTAAAGCTGAGGCAAGCGGAAAAATATACCAAGGTATATATGGAAATAACATTATTTTTTCTACTGAATTGGAAGGTGGTATTTTAACAATGGGCAAAGGCTATTCGAAAATAGTCGATAGATTTCAATTGGGTGGTCGTTCCTTTCGAGGTTATAAATTTAGTGGAATAGGACCTAGGGAGCTTTCTGGTGGAGCATACACCATCCCTTTAGGGGGTGAGAAATATGCTATCGCACGATTTGCTGCTTCTTTTCCCCTAGGTTTGCCCAGAGAGTTAGGGCTATTTGGAAGTATATTTGCTGAGGCGGGCACTCTATGGGATTTAAAAAGTGACCCAAACGTATCAGGACTGTCAGATAAGATTGCCTTGACCGATAGAAGCTTAAGAACTTCAATAGGTTTTGCAATGAATTGGGAAACTCCAATCGGCCCTCTTCAGTTTAATTGGTCAAGACCACAAAAATATTTAGAAGCTGATAGTACTGAATATTTTAGTCTCAATTTAGCCACAAGATTTTGATTACTTTTTATAAGAATACCTTGAGGCTAATATTAAACCTTCTTTTACTCGTTTTTATATTTTGTAGCCCTATTTTTTCTCAACAAAAAAATATCAAAACAGCTGTTCTTGTAATCAACAGTATAAATGTTTTTGAGAGATCCCAGTTAGGTAATGATATATTAGTCTCTTTTCAAGAGGCTGCATTAGCATTAAAAGAGGAGGCTGACTTAAACGTAAAAAAGTTTGAGGACGAAGAGCTAGAGCTAACTAAAAAGAGAGAAATTTTGACTAAAAAGCAATTCAATAAAGTAGCAGACGACTTTGATAAAAGAGTTCAAAAAGCCAGAAACCTTTACGATTTGAAAGATAGCCAATTAAGAAGCAAGTTGGAGTCTTGGAAAAAAAAATTTATTGAGTTATCAGGAAGAGTTATTCAACCAATAATGGCTAACTATAATTCTTTCATTGTGCTAGATTCATCACAAATTGATTTATTTTTTGATAATAGAATAGATATAACTGAATTAGTGATTCTTGAATTGGATACTCTTTATAAGAGTGATCCAAAATATTTAGAGATAATCATAGGTAAATGATTAGGAGAGTTTTATGACCACAGAGTGCTGCAACATTGATGAAATAAAAAAATTAATTCCTCATAGATACCCATTTTTATTAATTGATAAGGTAACAGATATAGTGAAAAATGAGTCAGCTACAGGAGTTAAGAACGTAACCGTAAATGAGCCTTACTTCCCTGGTCATTTTCCTTCGTCATCTGTAGTTCCAGGCGTACTACAAGTTGAGTCAATGGCTCAAACTGCGGCGGTTTTGGTTGCAAAAAGTTTAAATTTTTCCGAATCCAATGCCTTGGTGTTACTCACTACAATAGATAACGCAAAATTTAGAAAGCCAGTCATCCCTGGCGATGTTATGTCACTTGTTATATCCGTTAAAAGAATAAGAAATAAATTATGGAAATTTTATGGTCAAGTCATGGTAAACTCTCAAAGAGTCTCTGAGTGTGAGTTTTCTGCAATGATGAGAATTTAAAGATGGCATTTTCAAAAAACTATTTTTGCATAAAACTAAATGTACCAAATCTTTTTTAGGATTTTGGCCAATAAAAAGGTGTAGGGAGCTATGACTATTACTCTTCCAAATATTCATCCAACAGCAATTGTTGAAGACGGGGCAAAAGTTAGTAATTCCTGTAAAATTGGTCCATATTGTTGTGTTGGACCTGAAGTCACTTTAGACCATAATGTGTGTTTAGTAAGTCATGTGGTTGTTTCAGGGAGGACATTTATTGGCAGAGGAACAAAAGTTTGGCCTTTTTCTTCCGTGGGCAGTGAACCACAAGACCTTAAATATAATGGAGAAAAATCCACGCTTACAATCGGTCAGAATAACTTGATAAGAGAATGTGTTAGTATTAGCACAGGCACAGATGGCGGTGGGGGCATTACCAGTATTGGAAATAACTGCCTTTTTATGCTAGGAAGTCACGTGGGGCATGACTGTAAGTTAGGAGACAATATTATAATTGCTAATAATTCTGCTATAGCCGGTCATGTTATAATTGAAGATAATGTAAATATAGGTGGGTTAGTTGGTGTTCATCAGTTTTGTAGGATAGGTGAGGGTTCAATGATCGGAGCGCATGCTATGGTGTCTAAAGATATTATACCCTTCTCTATGATTGTTGGCATGCGGCCAGTACTATCAGGTGTGAACTTAGTTGGTTTAAAAAGAAGAGGGAGTAAGAGAGAAGATATGAAGAAGCTTGCTGATGTCTTTTCGAGACTTTTTGAAAAAAAAGGAAATCAGAGTTTTCAGGAACGATTAGAAGCAATAGATAAAGACGAATTGTATCAAATTACTGAAGTTCAAAAGGTTATAAAGTTTATGAAACAAGAGAGCACTAGATCATATGTTGCCCCAAAAACCTGAAAGATATATGACATCAAAAAAAAAAAAAATTGGCCTTATTATAGGAAGTGGTGATTTAGCCATTTATTGTGTGGAGAAATTAGTAAATTTAGGGCATGAGATAGTTGTATTAAGATTACCATGTAGTCAAATTAAAATACGAAGAGGCATTAAGAAAATCGATATACGATATGAAAAAATTGGTGAGGCATTCTCGTATTTAAAGCAAAACAGTATAAGCGATATAGCATTGATTGGGTATTTGGAAAGACCTGTAATAGATGTTTTAAAAGCATCGCAAAAGTCGCAAAGAATTCTATCAAAAGTTGTCTCGACTCTTAACGAAGGAGATGGAGCCATCTTTGCTGCTGTAAAAAAAATGCTTATTGATGAAAATTTCAATATGTTAAAAGTACAAGACCTTTTGCCTGCACTAACATTGCCGCCTGGAATGTTGGGATCATCTTTTGAAGAAATAATCAGAACTCATGAAATAGAAAGAGGCATATCGACTTTTCTTGACTATGCGAATCTTGATGTTGGTCAATCTATAGTCTTTCAAGGCGGGCACTGTCTGGGTATGGAGACACTTACTGGTACTGATGAGATGATAAAAGCAGTTGTTAACTACAGAAAGAGTAACTACGGCAAGTCACTTTCTGGTGGAATATTGATTAAGGGGTCAAAGCCTAAGCAAATCCTAGATATTGATACTCCGGTTATTGGACCTAATACTATAAAGTTGGCACATAAAGCAAAGTTGAAAGGATTGGTTATTGAAAGTAACAAAGTTATCCTTGTGAACAGGGATTTAATCATAACTCTTCTTGAGAGTTACAATATGTTTCTTTTCTCAACTAATTTCTTCAAAAAAAACCTTCAATGTTGAAAATATTTATCAGCGTTGGTGAGCATTCTGGCGATTTACTGGGTGCACGATTAATTAGAGCGTTAAAAAATGAGTTAGATGCTCAAAACCATCTTGACTTCCAGGGAGTAGGGGGGCCGTTGATGGAAAGTGAAGGTTTTAAAAGTATATTCAACTTCTCTTTACTTTCAGTCATGGGAATAAAAGATATTTTTTCAAATTTCTTCCCAATCTTAAAGATCTTGAGACAAGCAAGTAATTATAATCTCGCATGGAAACCTGATCTGATAATAACTATAGATGCTCCTGAATTTAACTTGCGGCTAGCTTCAAGGATAAGAAAAAAGTGGAAAGATGTAAAAATAGTACATTATGTTTTACCATCTGTTTGGGCATGGCGGCAAAGTCGAGTGAAGATTTTAAAAAAGAACATTGATCATATTTTATTAATCTTACCTTTTGAGAAAGAGTTCTTGAAAAAGTTTAATATTCAATGTGATTTTGTTGGACACCCAATATCTTCAAGTTTACAGCCGAAAACAAGAGATGTAATTTCATTTAAGAGAAATTTAAATATCAAAGATACAACAAAAATTGTAACTCTTCTTCCAGGGTCTAGGATTAGTGAAGTAAACAGAATGCTTCCAATTTTTTTGGAAACAGCACGTCTATTAAGTGCTAAGTTTCCTGACACTGTGTTTATATGTCCAACTCCAAAAGTGGTTGAAGGGTCTTTTAAAAAACTAGTATCTGAAAGTAATATCAAGATAAAACATATTAGCGCTGAGTCAGTTTCGAGTGATGAATTTAACAAGCTCAAAAATTCTCTTTATGCGTGTACAGACTTAGCGCTTGTGACTTCAGGGACTGTAGTTTTAGAGTTATCAAAGGCTAGTGTCCCAATGATTGTAGGATATCGTGCGGGTTTTTTAACTGAGATTATTTATAGACTTTTTATAAAAATACCTTCGGCAAATTTGGTAAACCTAATTACAAAAAGAAATGATATTCCTGAGTTTCTCTTCAATCGTTGCAATTCTAAAAACTTTTATTCGCAAGCTAAATTATTGCTTGATGAAAAGAAGCAAGCAGAGGCTCAACTTATTTCTTCAAAACAGGCTATCAGAGAGCTTGGATACGGGTCAATAGACCCTTCAATACGAGCTGCGAAATCAATAAAAAAGTTTCTCAAACTATAATTATCAAGTATTATCTTTTATTCAAAGGCACATAGCTTCTATGAGTTGCCCCCGTAAAAAGTTGTCTAGGGCGACCGATCTTAATATTTGGATCAGAAATCATCTCTTGCCACTGAGAAAGCCAGCCTACTGTTCGTGCCAAAGCAAAAATAGGGGTAAACATTGAAGTAGGAAACTCCATCGCCTCAAGTATTATTCCTGAGTAAAAATCAACATTGGGATAGAGCTTTTTCTCAACAAAATAATCGTCTTCTAATGCGATTTTTTCAAGCTCTTTGGCTACCTGAAGAGTCGGGTTATCTTTAACTCCCATTAAATCAAGCACTTCATCAGCACTTTGTTTCATGACCCTTGATCTCGGATCAAAGTTTTTATACACGCGATGCCCGAATCCCATAAGACGGAATGGATCTTTCTTGTCTTTTGCCTTAGAAATATATTCCGGAATGCGGTCTGGAGTTCCTATTTCTTTAAGCATATTAAGTGCAGCTTCATTCGCTCCGCCATGAGCTGGGCCCCAAAGACATGCTATTCCTGCAGCTATGCAAGCAAAAGGGTTTGCTCCGGAAGAAGCTGCTAGTCTTACTGTTGAAGTGGAGGCGTTTTGCTCATGATCAGCATGGAGAATAAATATTCTATCCATAGCTTTACTCAAAATGGGATCACAAACATATTCTTCAGCAGGTACAGAAAAACACATTTGCAAAAAATTAGGAGCATATTGGAGATTATTCTTTGGATAAGCAAAAGGCTGTCCTATAGAGTACTTGTATGCCCATGCAACAATAGTAGGCAGCTTTGCTATCATTCTAATTGTTGCCACTTCTCGTTGCCATGGGTCATTGATGTCTGTACTGTCATGATAAAACGCAGACATAGCCGCCTGTACGCCACAAACTATTGCCATCGGATGCGCATCTCTTCTAAATCCTCTGAAGAAATTTAGCATCTGCTCGTGTAACATTGTGTGCCGGGTAACCCTGCTGCAAAAGTCGTCATATTGTGACTTGTCTGGTAATTCGCCACGCAGTAAAAGATAAGCAACCTCTAAAAATGTAGATTTTTCAGCCAGCTCTTCTATCGGATAACCTCTATAAAGTAATTCTCCTTTGTCTCCATCTATAAAAGTTATATTGCTGTCACACGAGGCTGTTGAAGTAAAGCCGGGATCATATGTAAATAATCCCGTTTCCTTGTATAAACTTCTTATATCTAGAACGTCAGGTCCCAAAGTACCTTTGCTTACAGGTACCTTGATACTCTTTTCGTCTATTTTAAGCTCGGCATATTTTTGTGATTTATCTAACAAACTTCCAATCCCCTGTTGATATTAACATTATAGTTTATAATAATTAATAATCAATTTTTTGATTTAACTTATGTCTATCTTTAATCTATTAAGGATTTCATCTTCACCTAATATTTCCATGATATGCACTATGCTAGGAGATGACATTGATCCAGTTATTATTATTCTAAGAGGCAAACCAATATCACGAAATTTAAGTTTATTTTCATCACAATAAGTATTGATGAATGCCTCCAAATAATTAGCTTCCCATTTTAGTTGTGTTGACCCAATTGAGTTCGCAAAACCTTTAATAATCTCTTTAGATCTATCATCTAACAAAGTTAACGATTTTTCCTTTCCAACTGTAACATCGTCAAATAGAAAAGATGCAGCATTAAATATTTCACCAAGCGAACTACACCTCCCAGAAACTAAAGGCAAAAACTGTTTTAATCTTTCTATGCAAGAATCTGTTAAGTTAACGTTTTGATAAACTCTTATATATTCCAATAGCAATTTTTGGAGTTCGCTTGCTGGCTTTGAGGTCAGGTGCTTTTTAGAAATAAATGATAGTTTTTTTAAATCAAGTCTAGACGGGCTTCTACCAACTCCCTCAAGGGTAAACCAGGAGATTGCTTGTTCCAAATTGAAGAACTCCTTGTCTTTATAGTTCCAACCGAGTCTGGCAATATAATTTAGCATTGCATCTGGCAAAAAACCCGCTTGCTTAAAGTCTAGCAAGTTACTTTTTCCGTCTCTCTTTGATAGTTTTTCGCCAACACTATTGTGAATAAGTGGGATATGAGCGAACGTTGGAGGCTGCCATTTCAAAGCTTGGTATAAAAGCAACTGTTTCACGGTATTTGTAAGATGATCTTCGCCTCTGATAACATGACTTATATTCATGTCATAATCATCCACAACTACTGCAAGATTATAGGTAGCGGTATTATCACTTCTTGCTATTACAAAATCTTCTATTGAGTTCAAATCCCATGATAATTCTCCTCTTATTTTATCAGTGAAATAAATCCTTGAGGGTTCAATGGGAATTTTAAAACGTACAACGTATTCTTCAGAGGGCAGTTTATTTAAACTACGATCTCTCCATGGTGACCTAAACGCGGCTTCCTTTTTCTTAGTGCTATTCTCGGCACCTTCTTTGCTCATAAAGCATCGAAAGGCTAACCCTTTCTCTAATAATTGATCGATAATTTGTTGATGCCGATTACTGTTATTTCGCTGAAAAACAACATGTTCGTCCCATGGTATATTTAACCATTCAAGGTCATCCAAAATTTTCTTTGATAAGGAGTTATCTGATCTTTTTAAATCAGTATCTTCTATACGTACAAGAAACTTTCCCTTCATGCTTTTTGCAAAAAGATAATTGAAAAGAGCTGTCCTAGCTCCTCCAAGATGCAGGTCTCCAGTAGGAGAAGGTGCAAATCTAGTTCTTATTTCCATAACTTAGATGTATAGGTGATTAATATTGCCTTATCAAGCCAATCAAAATTCCTTGAATGGTAATTTGACCCGCTGAATATATTCTGGTTTCAAATGCTTGATTCGCAGCCTCTAAGGCAATGGTGTCTCCACGCTTTCTAAATCTTTTTAGTGTAGCTTCATTTTCATTTGTCAAAGCAACCACAATATCTCCATTGTTCGCTGTACTTTGTTTCTTAATAATTGCAAAATCTCCATCATTTATACCAGCATCAATCATTGAGTCGCCTTTTATTTCAAGAACGAAGCTATCTGACCCTTTGGTTAATTTTTTTGGAACATGTAAACAATTCTCACCAGACTCTATAGCTTCTATAGGTAACCCAGCAGCTATTCTTCCAACTACAGGCAACTTAACAACATGATCATTGCTTTTTGTGTTTTTATGATCTGAGAGTATTTGCTTTGCGTTAGATGGTTTTAATATTTCTATAGCTCTTGCCTTAAAGGGTAACTTTTTAATAAATCCTCGCTCCTCAAGACCTGAAATAAGTCGGTGAATACCTGATTTTGATTTAAGCCCTACTTTTTTCTTCATTTCCTCAAAAGAGGGTGTAACTCCTGACAAAGATATTCTCTCTTCTAGGAATAAGAAAAGCTCATGTTGTTTTTTCGTTAACATCTAGACCTCCGAGGTAAACGGTAAATGTTCTTGTTTTGTTTGTCAATTTAAAAATCAATAATTTCTACAATCCCACCTTTTTTTTGAGGAGACGAGCAAGGAGGTATAATTAAAAGGCAATTAGATTGTATAAGGACAGAGTGTAGTGAGCTATCTTGTTTTGAGAACGGTTTAACGTAAATTGTTGTTCCCTTTTGGAATGTAAAAGCTCTCATATAGTGTTCTCTTTGTGATTTTGAAATTTTAATATCTTCAGATAAAAAAGCTTTTCGGGTAAGCAGTTCTTTACGGTTTCCACTCAGCATTTTTCTGATTAACGTTACTATAAACAATCTCGCGCAAACGATGCTTGATATTGGATTGCCTGGTAAGCAAAAAATAAGTTTTTTGCCAATTTGCCCTATAATTATAGGTTTTCCTGGCCTTATAGGTATTCCGTCCACAAGGATTGTTATACCTAGTTTACTGTAATGTTTCCGTATAAGATCATAATTGCCTTTAGACACACCACCTAGAGTTATAATTACTTGTGATTGTTTGGTGTTTTCAAGGGCGCAGGATATATCAGCTAGGTTATCTCTGCATACTGGAGCAATAGTTGCTTCAGCTCCTTCAGCCTCTAACAAAGACTTTATGCCATATGGGCTAGATGAAAAAATACTATTTTTTCTAGCTTTGCTTCCAAGCGTTAATATCTCATTTCCTGTTGGAATTATACAAACCTTAGGCTTTTTTATGACAGAAACTTTTTCCAGATTAAGAGAAGCTAAAGCTGAAATAAGCTTAAAATCAATAATCATTGGGTGGTTGATGACTTGGCCCCTATCAAAATCAAGTCCTTTTTTCCTAACATAAGGACTTTTTTTATCAACGGTTTCCACACGCATAAAATCATTCTCTATCGTAGTATTTTCTTGAAGCACTACAAAATCAGCATTTTTTGGCATCCTTGATCCAGTATAAACCCTGACACACTCATAGGGCGTAATCACGTATCCTGATTTTGATCCAGCAGGTATCTCACCTAGGATCCTAAATCTCTTTATTTTTCCTAAAGATGATTTTTTTATTGCAAATCCGTCCATCGAGGAAGTATCGAATTCAGGGAGACTTTTGCTTACAGTAAGTGGCTTTGATAGTGTTCTGCCAATTGAGTCTTTCAAGAAAATTTTTTCGGTTGAGATTGAAAATTTATGTTCAAATAATACCTTTAAAGCATTAAAAACATTCATTTTTTTAAATCTTCACTATTTTTTGTAGTCACCAGTTTTCCCACCTTTTTTTTCTAAAAGAAATATATCTTTAATGTAAACAGATTTGTCCACTCCCTTTACCATATCATAGATTGTGAGAGCAGAGATCGTTACGGCGGTTAGTGCTTCCATCTCCACACCAGTTTTCTCCTCAGATTGTACAATGCTAACTATCTCAAGTTCTTCTTCTAGCAATCTAAAATTAATTTCACTGCTATCCAGACTAATGTTGTGACATAAAGGAATTAAATTTGATGTTTGCTTTGCTCCCATAATTCCAGCAATTCTAGCAACACTAATAACATTTCCTTTCTTAAACGCATCGTTTTTTATCATTGAAATTATTTTACTTGAAAGCCAAATGGTGGCTTGCGCCTTTGCATACCTCGATGACTTTTTCTTTTTTGAAATGTTTACAATTCTTGCATTGCCTTTTTTATCTAGATGACTGAATCTGTTTTCCATTATTATTCCAGTAACGATTTTGTTGCTTTTTCTACATTATTCTGTTTCATCAAGCTTTCTCCAACAAGAAACGATGATACTCCGAGTTCGGCCAGCCTTTCTAATTCACCCTTTTTCGATAATCCAGATTCAGAGATTATGGTTTTGTTTTTGGGTATATGGGGCAATAGCTTAATTGTAGTATCGGTATCAGTAATAAATGTATTGAGGTCTCTATTATTTATCCCAATTATATTTGAAGAAAAATGCTTAGTTGCTTCAAGTTCCTCAAGAGAATGCACCTCTAAGATGCATTCTAATCCAATATCTAGCGCCGTTGATTCAATTAATTTATTTTCTTTGATCGAATTCATGCCAATTATAATGAGAATACAGTCAGCTCCCAGGTTTTTTGACTCTATCACTTGAAGAGGATCAATCATGAACTCCTTGCGTAGAATAGGCAAAGATACAACATCTTTTATTTGAGGAATATATTCGTTGGAGCCTTTGAAATAGTTTTCATCTGTTAATACTGAAAGACAAGAAGCGCCACCTTTTTCATAAGAAATTGCTAATTCACGTGGGTTGAAATCTTCCCTAATTATACCTTTTGAAGGCGATGCTTTTTTAATTTCTGTTATTAACGTATAGATATTATTTCTAGGCTCTTTTAAAGAGTCTTCAAATGGCAGTTTTTTAGGTGAAGACTTAAGGAAGTTTAGTCTGTCATGCTCAAGCTGATTTTTGTTTAATGCACGTACTTCCCTCATTTTTGTAAGCTTTATTTTATCTAAAATACTCATGACAAGGAAGGTTTTAACGATTTCAAACTTTCAATAAGCTTTTTTGTTTTTCCTGAAAGCAACGCGTCAGTAGCCAACCTCGCTCCATCTTTAAGATTTTTTGTATTTTCACTAATATTTAAGGCTGCTGCACTATTAAAAATAACAGATTGGAAAAAACCACTCTTCTCCCCATCAACTAACTGTTCGATTTTTTGTGCATTGAATTGGGGCGAGCCACCCAAAATTTCAGAGAAATTGCATGTCTTAAGCTTAGCATCCTGAGGGTTGATTTTAAACTCATTAATGTTGCCATCATCAAGCTCAACTACATAAGTGTCACCGGTAATAGAAATTTCATCTGTTCCATCTGATCCGTGGACAACCCAAGCTCGTTTTGTATTCAAATTTTTAAGAACTTCTATCATCTTTACTGCTAATGATTTTTCATAAACACCAATAAGTTGATATTTAACAGAAGCTGGGTTTGTTAGAGGGCCGAGGATATTAAAAACTGTTCTAAACCCAAGGTCTTGCCTAACTGGCATAACGTTTTTCATAGCAGGGTGATAAATAGGAGCCAACATAAAACAAAAATTAAAATTCTCTAATGATTTTTGTGCTGCTTCTGGGTCCATTTGAGTATTTATCCCAAGCATATCGAGAGTATCGGATGCTCCAGCAAGTGAAGAAATTTTTTTATTTCCATGTTTAGCAACTTTTACCCCGGTGGAGGCGACAGTTAGAGAGCTTGCGGTAGAAATATTTAAAGTATTCATGCCGTCTCCACCTGTTCCTACTATGTCTATTGAGTCCTCACTCTTTAAAACTTTGATGGATTTTTTTCTCATAATAGATGCCGCAGCTGTAAGCTCATCAATACTTTCGCCGCGCACTTTTAAAGAAGTAAGGAATGATGATATTTCGACCTTTGACAGATTACCATCCATTATATTTTCAAAGACAAACTCGGCATCTTTAAATGAGATGGGTCCTTTCGTTGCGTTAGATAATAAGGCTTTCATATTTTCATGCATCAGTTCATTCCAAAACGTTCAAAAAATTATTTAGGATTTGCTTTCCACAACTTGTCTTAATGGACTCTGGGTGAAACTGAAGGCCAAATATTGGAAGCTCTTTATGCATGATAGCCATGATAGTCTTATCTATTGTCTTTGCAATAGCTACAAGTGAGTTTGGTAACGTTAAAGGGTCTATGCAAAGAGAGTGGTATCTTGTGGCTTCAAAAGGGTTTGATAAGTTTCTAAATATAGAATGTTCCTGAGAATAGTGTATCTTATCTACTTTTCCATGCATTATCTCTGGAGCGCTTATAATTTTTGCGCCAAAAGCTGCACCTATAGCTTGGTGACCTAGACAAACTCCTAGAAGTGGTATTTTCTGATGGAGTGCAACTGCTTTGACTAGTTCTATGGATATTCCAGCTTTGTCTGGACCACAAGGCCCTGGAGAAATCACAATTCCCTTTGGTTTCAGTTCAATGATACTATCCACTGTTATTTCGTCATTTCTATAAACGTTAGCTTCATAACCCAATTCACCAAAATAATGGTAGAGGTTGTAGGTAAAGCTATCATAGTTATCAATAATCAACAGCATTCTAATCTCCAAAAAAGTGTATTGAGTCTTGCGCAGCTTTTAGCAAGGCTTTAGATTTATTAACTGTTTCTTGAAACTCTGTTTCTGCGTCGCTATCAAACACTACGCCGCCTCCAGCCTGTAAATACAAATTCTGGTCTTTGAGTATAGCGGTTCTTATAGCTATACAAAAATCCATATGGCCTGACGTTCCAAAATAACCAACTCCTCCTCCAAATATACCTCTTTTTTCTCTTTCTAATTCATCAATTATTTCCATAGCTCTAATTTTTGGAGCTCCCGAAACCGTTCCGGCCGGCAAACCCGACAGTAGGGCAGTTACATTATTTATACCTTTAGAGAGTTTGCCTTTTACGTTCGAAACGATGTGCATGACGTGACTGTATCTTTCAATAACAAAACTTTCTGTAATTTTTACTGATCCTACTTCAGATACCCTACCTATATCATTTCGTCCTAGGTCTAGAAGCATCAGGTGTTCTGCAAGCTCTTTTTCGTCATTTAATAGCTCTTTTTCTAGTGCCTTATCTTGTCTTTCATTTAACCCCCTAGGCCTAGTCCCAGCAATTGGCCTAATTGTAACATCTTCATCATTTTCGACTTTTACAAGGATCTCTGGGCTAGACCCTATTATACTAAAATCGTTAAAATCAAAATAAAACATATAGGGAGAGGGATTAGTTCTTCTCAGTGATCTATATAATGAAAAACCTGGCAGCAAATATTTCATTTTCCATCTTTGACTTGGTACTACTTGAAAGATATCCCCACTTTTTATGTAGTTCTTCGCTTTATTAATTATATTTAAGTAGGCAGTTTTTGTGAAGTTAGATACTGGTCTCCCAAGATAAGGTTTAGGTATTTTCTTTGTCTTTGCTTTTTTTCTGGGTAAGGCAACTTGCATGACTGTCTGCTCAATCAGTTTTACAGAAATATCATAGGTTTCCCTTAAAGGTTGCTTTTCGTTTGCCCAGGCTGGAGACGCTACAATTAATTCATTTTTTATTGAATCCAATACAATTAGAACAGTCGGTCTAATTAGTCGTATGTCTGGAACACCTAGAGCATCATTGTTAGTATTGGGTAAATTTTCCATAAGCCTTATTACGTCATAGCTTACATAACCAAATAACCCGGCTACCATCGGAGGAAGTCCCGTGGGAATATCTATTTTGCATCTATCTATAGTTTTTTCTAGCTCTACCAAAGATTCAGCATTTAATTTGCGAAATTCCGGCTTTCTTCCTTCCCTTAAGTTCTCCGCAATTTTACAATTATTTCCTACGCTTTCCCAAATTAGGTCTGGCTTCATTCCTATAATTGAATAACGTGCTTTATTTTCTCCACCTGTTACTGACTCGAGTAAAAAGCAATTATTTTGGCCACTACAAACTTTTTCAAATATTGAAACAGGAGTTTCTTTATCGGCAATTATTTTTTTAAAAATTAGCTGATTGCATTGACCAATTTCTTTGAATTTCTTGAAGCTAGGAAATATCTCATTAATCATTTCAGCCAGTTCTTCTAAGATTTAATAATGTGCTTTCTATTAACCCTTCATTAACTTTTATATCAGTATCCTGCTTTATAAAATTTAAATAATTGTTGATGAAATTTTGCCTTAAGCTTTGTTTGAAAAATTGTTCACGTTGTTTCAACAATGTTCTTTTTAGTTCTTTGTCTATATCGTTAGGAGTTATGTTTTCAACGAACGCTAAAAAAAGCTTAGAGTTAATATAAAAAAGGATGAATTCTTTTTCCTTAATAGAAAATATTTTTTCCATATCCTCTTTTGTTACTTGACTGTCGGGATTAAATCTAAAAAGTTTTCTATTTTTAACCTCAACGAAGACCTCCTCACTATTATTCATTTCAAATAATTGGTTTAAAAAATTTTCGTTTCCTGGTTTTAATTTTTTATCAAAGTAGGCTTTTGCGCCAATAAGCAAGTTTTCTTTGAGCAAAAGCTCTTTAATATCTTTAGATGCTTCGGCTAATGTCAAAGCCCTTGATTTTAACTCATTATCTAATTTAACAGCAAGCAAAGAATTATCGCCTAATAATACAAATTCAGTGGTTTGTTCACTCACGTCATCAAATAATTTTTTTGCATTAGGGTCTTTTTCAAACCTCTCTGGCAATGCATTGTTTTCGATTTCTAAAATCTCCAAAGAAAGCGAGAATTTTGGAGCTAAATCTTCTAAGGTCTGCCCCGCAGCAACTTCATTATTTAGATCTTCTAGGAGTTTAAAAATTTCATCTTTCGCAATTTCAGATGCGAGGAGAGTTCTAATTTCACTCTTAGCATCAGAAAAGGTTATCTGATTTTCTGCATTAATTTCTCTTATTCTGTAAATTGCCAAACCTAAATCTGTTTCAAATGGCCCGTAAACCCCAATAGTTTTTTTATCAAATAGTTTTTTGAGGTTAATGTTATTTTTAGACATTGATTTATTAATTGATCCCAGTGTAACGTCCTCTATTTTCAAACCTCTAGAAGCAATCTCTTCATCGAATAATTTTGAGTTTTCTTTGATTGCTTGGATACGTTTTTTGCTTTTATCTCCTTCATTAGAAAAAGATAAAATATCGATAAGGCGTTTTTCTTCATTTTTAAAGGAAGCTATATTCTCATCATAATATTCTTTGATTAATCTATTTTCGATTGTCTGTTCATTAACAAGGTCTGAAAATTTAATGGAAGCAAGTTTCAATTTTTTTATATTAGGAGACTTAAATTGGTCTTTTCTTTTTTCAAAATATTTGGAAACATCTATATCACTAGGTTTCTTTGCGACATTCCTAAAAGTGTTCAAGTTGAGCTCTATAAACGAGACATTCCTGCTCTGGAAATAATGCTCTATTGATTTCTCAATCATTACAGTATCAATTTTAGATGGTGCTTGAAAAACGTTGAGAACAAGCTCCCTAACAAGATCATCTTTTAAAGCGCTTTCGAACTCTTTTATATTCACTCCGGTTGCTGCTACATAGCGCTTATATTTTTCAACATCAAAATTTCCATTTAAATTTTTAAATGATTCAACTGTTTTTATATACTCCACAACACTATTATTCTCTCTAGAAATTTCTTCATTTTTAATGAGGTTATCAAAAATCTTTTTTGCAATTAAATCGTTTAATGCTTTGTTTACTAACCCATATTTTTTTGCATCTTCTACGGATAGTGTGACATTGTTTCTCTGAGAGAAATCAAGAATCTCATTTTCTACACTTTTCAAAAATTCATCGACAGTTATTTTTTCTTTTCCTATTGATGCAATGTTTTGGCCCATAGATCCCAAAATCACGTCTTGAATTCCAAATCCTGCCAGACTTACTATTACTATGGACACCATTATCCATGCAAAAAATTTGCTTATATTTCTTTTAAGGCTCGCCACGTTATCTCCAATCAAACATTACTTTTATAAACTAAAATTCTTTAGCCTCCTGAACAGTTCATATATTTCTTCATTTGTAGAATTTGCAAACGCAATTCTAATTGAGCGTCTCTCTTTTATAAAGAGCTTTTTTTTCTTGGGAAAGAACATATCTCCCGGGATCGTAAGTATGTTTTGATCAGCTAGAAGTTTTTTTGCTACTGATATGGAGTCCAAGTTTGAATTATAACCCAGATAAGCAAAATAACCGCCTATACCTAATAGTGTCCAATTTGGAAGTAGGCTTACCTCCTTTTCAAAAGTATCTTTAAGTTTTTTGATCTTTAACCTCTCTTTTACAACAAATTCTTGCAAGTTCAGGAGTCCGAAATATGCAGCTTTTTGTGCTAATCTATTTGGACAGATAGTAGTGGTATCAAGAAATTTTTCAGCTTGCTTTATAAATGACTTAGACGCAACCATTAGCCCTACGCGGTGTCCTGTTAACCTATAGACTTTTGAAAAAGAATAAAGTTGGATCAAATGATCATTCCACTTTCCTTTATACAGAATATTACTCTGTTTATCGCCAAAGTTCTTATAAGTTTCGTCAATTATTAATTTTATCTTAGTATCTCTTGCTAGATTGCTGAATTTTTGGACTAAATCTGAGGGGTATTCAATGCCAGTTGGATTATTTGGGGTCACCATAACAATTGCTTTTGTTTTTTTATCTATAAGTTTCTCAGCTGTTTCAATGTCAGGATGCATATTAATATCACATGGTATAGGAATAATTTTAATTCCTTGAAGTGTTAACCACATTTCATGATTAAAATACCAAGGAACAGGTACAAGGATTGAGTCACCTGCAGAAGCAATTGTTGAAAGTGCTGCACAAAAAGCCTGATTACAACCAGAAGTTATAGCAACGTTATTAATACAGAGTGTAGAGCTATACTCTTGATTCCATACACTTACTATTTTCTCTCTTAGGAGAACATCTCCAAGAACATCTCCGTACAAATGATTTTCTGTTAAAAGGGCTTGTTCGGATAAAAATTTAAGTAAGCTATCAGGAGGCGAAGACATTGGTGCGGCTTGGCTAAGATTTAAGAGAGGTGTATCAGACACACCGTGAAGCTTAACCCAATTTCTAACTTCCATAACTGGTGGTCTTTGGGTTGCTAAAACAAATTTATTAATTTGTTCATCCAAGGCACTAACTATAATATACTGGTGCTGTCTAATGACTTAGCATTTTTTGATATGAAGTTAAATCTATATTCAGGGTTTTTCCCCATTAGATTGTCAACAAGTTCATTTGTTTCCTTGAGAAGGCTCAAGTCTTGCTTTATTTGTATCAATCGTCGTGTTTTAACGTCCATAGTAGTCTCTTTGAGTTGAGAAGGGTTCATTTCTCCTAAACCTTTAAACCTGCTAATTTGTATTTTATTCATTGATGAATTAAGCTTTTGTAGAAGACTGTCTTTTTCTTCCTCGCTATTTGCATAGTATACTTCATCTTTGTATGAAATTTTATAGAGGGGTGGCACTGCGATAAAAAGATGACCCTCTTCGATTATTTTTGGAAGTTTGGTATGGAAAAGAGCAATAAGAAGAGATGCAATATGGGCCCCGTCGACATCTGCATCGGTCATTATAATAACCTTTTCGTATCTAAGATCGCTGGTATCACTGGGGGAGCCTAGCTTCATTCCTAAAGCTTTGCAAAGATCATCAATCTCCTGATTTTCAGAAACTTTCTTGCTGCTGGAGCCTACAACGTTTAGAATTTTCCCCTTTAAAGGAAGGATAGCTTGTGTATTTCTGTTTCGTGCCTGCTTTGCGCTTCCCCCAGCGCTATCACCCTCTACCAAAAACAGTTCAGTGCCTTCCTTATCTGCAATGGAGCAATCTGCTAGTTTGCCTGGAAGCATAAGTCTCTTTAATGGAGTTTTCCTGAGTGTTTCTTTTTTTTGTTTACTCTTAATTCTTTCTTCAGCCCTTATTCGAAGGTTTTCAATTAGCAATAGTGTTCTCACCTTATCATTCGCTAACCAATTTTCGAATCTGTCTTTTATTGTGCCTTCTACCTTCTTTTGCACCTCAACATTTGATAGTTTGTCTTTTGTTTGCCCAACAAATTGAGGGTGCTCAACAAAAACAGATATAGAACTAGACAAAATTTCCTGCACATCGTCTTTATTAATAGCGGAGAACTTTTTGTCCCCAATTAATTCAATATATGACTTGAAGCCCCTAACAATTGCGTTCAGAAAACCACTCTCGTGCGTTCCTCCATCGCTTGTAGGAATTGTATTGCAAAATGATTTGCTTGTAGGGTTATAAGTATTAAAACAAGCACACCACTGTATAGATCCTTTTTCCCTTGGATCAAATTTTTCTTTAAAATCTGCGCTTCCTGTAAAATAATCATTCGTAATGTTATATTCTAACGCAGTATTAGCTTTAACGAGATCCATTAGGCCGTTTTCAAAGTGAAACCTTTCGGCTGTCGGTATTTTTGTTAATTGATTTTCATTGATATTTGGTGCCTTCCAGTCAATCGTCACGCCTGAAAATAGATACGCCTTAGACTTAGCTAGCTCGTATATTTTTTCAGGATTAAAAAATTTGTTACTGCTAAATATTGTTCTATCAGGGGAAAATGTGATCTTAGTACCAGATTTAATAGCTTTTTCCCCAATTTTTTTAAGCTTATCCAATGGTACGCCCTTAGAAAAACTTTGAGAATAACAAACTCTATTTTTTACCACCTCTACAGTTAACTTTTCTGATAGCGCGTTAACAACTGAAATGCCTACACCGTGTAAGCCACCTGATGTTGCGTAGTTTTTGTCAGAAAATTTTCCACCCGCATGCAAAGTGCACAAAATAACTTCTAAAGCTGTTTTGTTCGGAAATTTGGGATGAAAATCTATAGGTATCCCTCTTCCATTATCAGCTATAGCTATTTCCTCCTCAGAGATAAACTCAATATCAATTTTTGTTGCAAAGCCAGCAACTGCTTCATCCATGGAATTGTCTAAAACTTCAGATACAAGGTGGTGAAGGCCTTTGCTGTCGGTTCCGCCAATATACATACCAGGACGCTTCCTTACTGGTTCCAAACCCTCAAGAACTTCTATTGAAGATGCGTCATATTCGTGCTTAAAATTTTTAATGATACAAGTCCCTCAAGCTAGTAAGCCATAACGTTACAACATCAATCTAAAAATTGACAGTAAAACGTTAGCATAACCATCAGGCGTAAGACTCTATCCTACGCCCCATCAAGTTACTTAAAGCATTTATAGCGAGTAATATAAACCATACTCTACTGGGTGAGGGGTATGCTCGACTGCATACACTTCTTCCCATTTAAGGTCCATGTATCCTTCTAACTGATCAACGCTGAATACATCTCCCTGAAGTAAGAATTCATTATCATTTTCAAGGCTATGTAAAGCTTCTCTTAGACTCCCGCATACAGTTGGGATAGCAGCTAACTCATCGGGTGGCAGATCATATAAATCTTTGGTTGCCGCTTCTCCTGGATCTATCTTATTCTTTATTCCGTCCAGACCGGCCATGAGCAGGGCAGAGAACGCTAAATATGGGTTAGAGGTTGGATCTGGAAACCTAGCCTCGACCCTTGTTGCCTTTGCAGATTCTACAAAAGGTATTCTTATACTAGCGGATCTATTTTTAGCAGAGTAGGCAAGCAAAACCGGGGCTTCAAACCCTGGAATTAGTCTTTTGTATGAATTCGTAGAAGGATTTGTAAAGGCGTTCAAAGCTTTTGCGTGCTTTAAGATGCCCCCAATATAATAGAGAGCATTTTTCGACAATCCTGAATATTCTTTTCCAGAAAAAACAGGAGTATTGTTATTCCAAATTGACATATTAATATGCATTCCTGTTCCATTATCGTTTGCAACCGGTTTAGGCATGAAAGTGGCAGATTTCCCATAAGAGTGCGCTACGTTTTGAATAACGTACTTATATTTCTGAAGATTATCTGCTTGAACTTTCAGCGAGTCGAAAATAAGACCAAGTTCATGCTGACAAGAAGCGACTTCGTGGTGATGTTTATCAACTTTCATTCCCATACGCTTCATTGTAGACAACATTTCGGATCGAATATCCTGGCCCGCATCGGTTGGATTAACAGGAAAGTATCCTCCCTTTACGCCAGGCCTATGGCCCATATTGCCCATTTCGTAGCTTGTATCAGTGTTCCAAGCCGCATCTATTGCGTCCACTTCAAAACTCACTTTATTCATAGCGTTTGAAAATTTAACATCATCGAACAGAAAAAACTCAGCCTCTGGTCCAAAAAAAGCCTTTGTTCCTATTTTTGTTTTTTTAAGGTGCTCTTCCGCTTTTATTGCAGTACTCCTTGGATCTCTGCCATAAAGTTTTCCTGACTCAGGCTCCACCACATTGCAATGAAGACAGTAGGTTTTCTCTGAGTAGAAGGGATCAAGGTATCCAGATTCAAGATCCGGCATAAGTTTCATGTCAGACTCGTTGATAGATTTCCAGCCAGCAATTGAGGAGCCGTCAAACATCCAACCACTTTTAAGAAATCCTTCATCCACTTCAGATGCCATTACTGATACGTGTTGCAGTTTTCCTCTTGGATCGGTGAACCTCATGTCAACGTATTCGTAATCGCCTTTTTTAATTTCACTTAGTACTTTTTTGATTGTCATAAAATAACCCCTTCTTAAGTTTCGAATTAAATTTTAATTTAAAGTGCATCCTCACCATTTTCTCCGGTCCGGATCCTAACTGCATTTAAGACATCCGTAACAAACACTTTCCCGTCACCAATTTTTCCGGTTTTTGCCTTTTCTGTTATCGTCGTTACGACGTCCTCATAAATTTCGTCGGGCACAACTATTTCTATCTTTATTTTTGGAAGAAAATCGACAACATACTCTGCACCCCTATATAATTCGGTATGCCCTTTTTGTCTGCCAAACCCCTTTGCTTCCGTAACTGTTAAACCCTGTACACCAATTTCTTGAAGAGCCTCTTTCACTTCATCTAACTTGAACGGCTTTATTATTGCTTCGATCTTTTTCATTCCTAACACTCCTCCTGCTTTATTTTGTGTTATGAGAAAGATTTCAATCTAACAGCAATTAAAGAATTTCAAAAATCTCGTTTTTTACAGAAAAATGATTAAATTTTTTACATTTGCATAAAAAATGAGCAAAATGAAATATTGCTTTTGTTTTTGATGGTTAATCGAATTAAACGTCTAAGCATTTTTTTTATTTTAATTTTAATATTTGTTGCTATTACTTATTTTGATGCGGGTGTGGCGAAATTGGTAGACGCACCAGATTTAGGTTCTGGCGCCTTCGGGCGTGTAGGTTCAAGTCCTATCACCCGCACCAAACTTTCCTACATATTACAATGACTTACGCTTGATAAAGCTGTTTGGGCCACAAAATGGGCCACAGGGCCACAGATTTTGCTGTGTAGATATTTGTCGTAATTGATGCTCCTTATTTATTCAAAAATGGATGAAAATTGTATTACCTAGAAAAGTAAATATTTCTCACTTAGAGCCTAAATATTTACGCATAATAAAAAAGCCATAGTTCTTAACAAATTGTATTAAAATAGTTCATCGACTGTTTTTATTGTCTTATTGAACAAATTCGCTAACGTATATTTCTAAGGTTGAAACAGGGAAATCTATTTGTCTGATCGTAAACAATGAATAATGAGCAATTAATAACTAGGTACGTCTCTGGCTTAAAGATGGTGAGTTGGGTTTACGCTTTAATTCAGATGATGTTTGTATTTTCGCAATTGTTGATCCCAACGGCGAGCACTGATCTTGGAAAGTTTGGATTTCCGACTTTATTTTTGGCAAGTTCACTGCTTAATGGTGCCATTGCATTAAACACTAAGGCCAAGAATTACAGACCCTTACTCTTCTTGAGTATAGCTTTAATCATTTTTACAAATATTGGTGTTGGCATTCTCAATAATCTTGACAACGATCCATCTCTCGTAGCTTCAAATATTGGTAGAATTGTTGATTATCAATTTGCACCAGGAATAATGTTCATAACTGTTTCTGTTCTTTATTTAAGGTTAACAATCACAGCATTTTTATCAGCACTATTTGTAGTTAGCACTGCGATCCAACAATATATGAACTTAAGCCTTGGAGATGTTTATTTTTCTTCGGATCTTTCAATCGTTTTTTCTAGCGGTCTGGCTATAAATTCACAATGGTTTGTCTTAATGTGCTTGTTTGTTTTGTTTACTGTGATCGTGGTAACGGTCACTAGTTGGCAATTTGATAAGCTAACAAACCAAGCATCAAATTTTGAAAGGGCTAACCAGGTATTAGGGAGATATTTTTCACCAGAAGTCAAAGAAGAAATTGAAAATAGTCGTTTCTCTGATATCACAGCAGTGGAAAAATCCTCGTTGGTAGCTGTTCTTTTTACTGATATAAATGGATTTACTAAAATGACTGAAACCATGGATCCAAAAGATGTGGT
>OZSS01000012.1_pt1 | contig 83662 bp, 79 predicted proteins | sample 1779911 | NCBI WGS metagenome assembly OZSS01 (sample SAMEA2603589, study PRJEB24840) | metagenome | biome: Water; feature: Photic zone; material: Seawater sample | place: Mediterranean Sea | collected 2013-11-12 | depth 10 m
AGATCAGGTAAGATAATGAGAAGAATTTTGCGAAAAATTGCTGAGGATGATTTTAGCAATTTAGGTGATACATCTACCTTAGCAGAACCTGCTGTCGTTGATGATCTGATTGCTAATCGTAAGAAACTTTAAAGTGAATTAAAATCAATGAGGATAGCTGTGGTTAAAAATTTTTTTATTATAACTTTTTGTTTATTGGCAGTAGCGTGCCAGACAAACCAAACCAATATCGACCAAACCAATATCGACCAATCAAATATTACGGGGGTCTATACAGGCCCAACGATTGGTAATAAGGTCAAGCTTACTGATGACGGTCAGTGCATAGCACGTAATTTGAGCTTTTTAGTAGGGCAACCTGAATCAGCTCTCGGCGCCATGGAGTACCCTGCTAATACCAGAATTATCTTCTTGGATAGAAACGAAAGTATTGAGAATACTAACTCGAAAAGATTGAGCATTATTGTTGGTAGTCAGAAGAAGATAGTTAGCGTCTATTGCGGCTAAATCCGTTAGACGCTGCTCGCGCAATATTTTTCTATGAAGCTTTTTCTAAGAAATGGTCTTAGTAGTTTGACGGGGTGTGTAGAAAGACTCAACCGTAAAGATTGATAATCTAGAATCAATTCTTCGCCTGAAGTCATATTAGGAAGATTAACACTCTTCTCTGGCAAGTATTCTTTCTCAGAATAACCTTCAAAAAGGGCTAAAGAATTTGTTTTTTTTATAGCTTGAGCATCCCAAAGTAATAGTCTTCTATTCTTATTAAGAGAGTGAAAGCAATTTGCTTTAACCAGTAGCTTTATAACACTAGGGCTCAGTCTAATACGATGCCATAAATCCTGAGGATCATTATAACCGTTGCCTCTCTCTTCAATAATTCTATCGACATCATTTTTTGAAAGTCCTTTGATCTGCCTGAACCCCAGTCGTAAATTAAGACAAGCTTCGCCGTTATTTTCTAGAGAATGATCCCATTGACTTCTGTTTATACATACTTCTTTGACTTTTACCCCATGATTTTTTGCATCACGTATTATTTGGGAAGCAGAGTAGAATCCCATCGGTTGAGAGTTTAGTAAAGCGCAAGCAAAAACATCAGGATAATGATATTTTATCCAAGCAGATGCATATACAAGAATAGCGAAGCTTGCTGCATGACTTTCAGGGAATCCGTATTCACCAAAACCAGATATCTGAGAAAAGCACCTTGTGGCAAAATCTTTGTCGTACCCATTTTTTTGCATCCCATCAACAAATCTTTTCTTAAATTTATTAACAGTACCGTTTCTCTTGAATGTCGCTAATGACCTTCTCAGTCTATCAGTATCTTCCAACGAAAATCCTGCACCTTTCATTGCAATTTGTATTGCCTGTTCTTGAAATAATGGTACGCCAAGAGTCTTACCAAGAATTTCCTTTAGTTTTTGGGAAGGAAAAGTGACTTTTTCTTTTCCGTTTCTTCTTTTTATATAGGGATGAACCATGTCCCCCTGAATTGGCCCAGGTCTGACTATGGCAACTTGTATTACTAGATCATAAAAACATTGTGGTTTTAATCTTGGAAGGAAGTTCATTTGAGCTCTGCTCTCAACCTGAAAAACCCCTATAGTGTCTGCTTTCGAAAGCATATTAAAGACACATGTATCTCGATGTGGAATGTTGTTTAGGCTAACTTGCCGATTATGATGGTTTTCTATTAAATCAAAAGATTTCTTTATGCATGTTAGCATTCCAAGGGCTAGAATATCTATCTTTAGTATGCCTAAAAAGTCTATGTCGTCTTTATCCCATGCTATTATACTCCTTCCTTCCATAGCAGTATTTTCAATAGATGTAAGCTCATCTAAATAATCCTCAGTGATTATAAAGCCACCCACATGCTGACCTAAGTGTCTAGGGAAGCCTATCAGTTGGTCGCTGATGGACAAAGTCTCTAATATTCTAGTGTGCTCATTCTTGCCTTCTAAACTGATACTGTTGTAATGAGGTATCTTATATCTATCCCATCCAACAATATTTTCAGCCATTGAGGATATTATTTCCTCACTTAGCCCCATTACTTTACCCACATCTCTTATTGCTCCTTTCGCTCTGTAGTGGACGACTGTAGCGCATAATGCAGCTCTTCTATTGCCATACTTTCTGTAAATTTCGTCTATTATTTCCTGTCTGCGTTCATGTTCAAAATCAATATCAATGTCAGGAGGTTCATTTCTTGCTTCTGATATGAATCGCTCAAATACCATTGATCCAATCTCTGGGCTAACAGATGTTACTCCTAAAGAAAAACAAACTATGGAATTAGCGGCAGAGCCACGACCTTGACATAAAATACCTCTACCTCTTGCGAATTTCACTATGTCATACACTGTTAAAAAATAAGGAGCATATTTTAGTTTTTTTATTAACAGAAGCTCTTTTTTTACTCCTTTTAATATTTTTATAGGAATATTTTTTTCATAATATTCATTTAATCCGTTAAAGGTTAGCTTATGTAATATTGTGTCAGGGTTCTCTCCTCTTAGCACTTCTTTAGGGTATGTATAGCTTAGTTCATCTAAAGAAAATAAACATCTATCACTTACAAGGTTAGTGTTGTGTATTGCTTCAGGATATTCTTTAAATATCGTTGCAAAATCATGGGGTGATCTCATTCTTTGTTCCCCATGAATGCTTGATTCAATGCCCAGGTCATCTATGGTGCATTTCATTCTTATTGCAGATAAAGTATCTCTGACTTTTCGCCTGGAGCCATGATGCATTACAGGAGTAGAGGATGCTACAACCTCGCACTCAATGTTTTTTGCAAATTTATTAATTTTGTAAAAGCGTATTTCATCTAAGCCGTCATATTTAGGCGCCATAACTATGTATACAGATCTACTACTATTTCTTTTGAGCCTCTGGATAAACCTTAACCACCCAAGTCTTTCTGAAAAACTATGATTTTTTTCTGAAATATGAGCTAAGAATATAATGCCATCTTGGTTTTTGATAATATTTTTATAGTCAATATGGGAATAACCTTTTTTCGAATTTTTTTTGCCGATAGTTAAAATTTTACATATATTTTTCCATCCTTGTCGTGTCTGAGCTAAGCATGTTATTTCAGTTCTATGAGTTGTGACGATAGTAACCCCAGGTATTATTTTTAGAGAAGAGCACTTGCTTTTAGTATCACATTCAATCTCTTTTATTACTCTAAGCCCTCTCACAACTCCAGAAATGGAGTTTTTGTCGACAATTGCTATAGATTTTAACCCAAACTTTATGGCCCTTTCCGCATACTCTTCAGGATGACTAGCTCCTTCTAGAAAGCTAAAATTAGACGTTATACAAAGTTCTGAATACGACAACTAAAAGCTCTATTTTATTAAGCTATTCAACCTGCCTTATTGGAAGACAATTGAAAGATCATGTAGTGATTAAATTTGATAAAATTATCGGAATTTCTTATATTTCCATAAATTCTATCGTGTAAACGCCTGCGCTTTTTCTGGCTTACTATCGTCTTGTAGACGAGATTAAACAGTTTCATTTTCCAAGGATAGCTTGTCACTAAACCTTGTTGTAACTTGTCTATTCCAACACCAACTACATTGTAAAATCTTTGCTCTATATCCAAAGATGGAGCAACAGACTTTGTTATTTCTTTTTTTGATACAATATTCAAATTTATATCTTTAATGAGTTTTAGCATTTCTGATAAAGGGTGCCCTCCTCCCGGCCTTCTGTTGTGACTATTATTCTTGAGATTGGAGCGGAAGCAATCTGCAACTAATATTTGCCCATCTTTACTTAGTAATCCTTTAGCCTTTTCCAACGCAATTTTTGCAGGAATATATTGAAAGCTTTCTGAAAAGAGACATAAGTCAAATGTCTGATTTTTTTTTGGTTTATAATCCTCAAACTTTATATTATGAACTTCGGCTTTATTACCTGTATTTTCCAAGCACCGTCTGCTTAGTATGTTGCTAGGTACAACAACAGTAACGCTATGGCCTAAGGAGATTAGCTTCCTCGCTGTTTCTCCAGCACCTCCACCAATATCAAGAATCTTCAGCTTTTTCTTTTTTGGAAAGTATTTGAACAGTAGCTGTGTATACTGTTCTTGAGCTTTACCCAAATTTTCAAGACAAGGGTCTAGATTATCCCAAACGCCATAGTGCATGTTCTCTTTCCCAGTAACAAATTTTGCTATTGCCAAAGAGACCTCAAGCCCAAGAGCTTTAGTATCTAATGTATTATTCTTCTGAAATTGCATTCTTATTCACAGTCTTAATTTCTAACAAAAATTACCATGTACAAACCATTTGTTTTCTGAGAGCTTATTCTTTTCTTGAAATATCCACAACCTCACACCACATGTTGTTGCTACTTCCCAATAGTCGCGTAATCTAAAATTTTTTCTTTCACTATTTCTCCACCATTCCGATGCTATCCTTTCAGGTCCACGTGCATATAAGGTTTGATACTTTTTTCCTCTCCAACTAAATTGGTTTATATAGTTGCCTCTATATAAAGTATCATTAATCAGATCCGGTGAATATAAAAGTATCGGTCTTATAAATTTACTTTTCTGCCATTGATCTCCCATTGTTCTTTTTATTTCAAATGTATCTAAAGAAAAAGTTTTTTCTGGTATATGACTATGGCGTTGTGCAAATAATTCTACCTTATTTTTCCCTAACCTAGCTTCAATTCTGGCCATCAATAAACTTATTTTTTCTTCCTTATCTAAATATTTAGAAGTATGGCCTTCACCAGAGATATTTATAGCTATTTGCTTTTCTTTTGCTTCTTCAATATGCACTCCTTCAAGGATTATTGATTCCACATTTTTGAGACTTTTAATAGTCCTGAGTTTTTCTATTATTACTAGTTCTATTTTTTTTCTATCTTGTGTTGGATTGCTGAAATTTACCTCTATAAGTAGGTTATGGTTTGGTGGAAATCTAATATTACATCTCCTAATTAGCTTCTTATTTTTCTCGAGCTTGTTACACATTTTATCAATAAGAGCTTTAATGAATTCATTTATACCCTGGAGAGTAATTTCTTCTAAGAATAGATCTTTTGAAAAGGAGTATTTTTCTGCCCAGACGATTTTATTGAATAGTTCTGTGTCTTTGCCTAAAACTTGTCGCACTCTTTTTATTATATGACTTCCAAATCTTCTATTAATAGAAGATGAATCTACATTTATTAGATCTTTAACTTTGTAAATGCCAAATAAATTTAATTGATTTATATCAGTATCTTCTATCTTCAAAGCTTCTAATGGTAAGGCAGTAAGAGCTTTTTCTGTTTCATCATTATCAATTATTCTAGACCTGTATATGGGGCCATTAATAGAGTAGGTGGTATCAAAGACAGATGATTTTTTTTTAGAATTCTGTGTATCTCTATCACTAGGGATTTTAATTCTCGTGGCTCTACTTTGGTCATTGATTATTTTTCTAAGACTTACTCTCGGTTGTTTTTTGTTAGAATTATTTTGGAATCTTGCTACTGCCCAAGCAGCTCCCTGAGTTCCTGCAATCCCTACAACGCTTAGTATATTAATTTTAGAAAAATGAGCTTTTAGTTGATCTACAAAATCTTCCTCTTTGCCAGTAAATTTCTCACATCCTGTTATATCAAGCATTAAACTATCATAGCCATCTAATCTGATAAGAGGTGTGAATTGATATATAAAACTAAAAAGGTTAATTAGTCTTTTTTTAATATCTGAATGTTGAACTGTTTTGCTAACCACATGAGGGTTCAATATTAGAGTTTCCTTAATAGACATTCCAGAATGTATATTTAGTTTTTTTGCTAATTCATTTGTGCATATTATTTTCTCTCCACCAGAAAAAGAAACAATCAGGGGTAATGAATCTAATAGAGGTTCTTTAGATAAAATTGTCTCTAATGGTAATCGTGGAAACCAAATGGAAACGAATCTATTCTTCAACTTTATTTTGTTCATGGTTTGTTCTTTTTAATCAGAAACTAATGAAAAGTCCAACTCAATTTTTTGCTTTTGGGTGCGATAGATATGAAAATTATTTTACCTATCTTTTATAAACATACCCTGATAGGATCTCCGTTAAGAATTTGGTAGTCAAGATCATGATAAAAAAAGAATATTTTTTAAAGCATTAATATAATTTGATTTGTATGATGCGAGAGCCAGTACAGTAGAAGAAAACTATGATATCTAGAAAAAATAAATTTGACTACGATGAACTAATATCATGCGCTAAAGGTGAACTATTTGGAGCAGGTAATCCTCAGCTTCCAATGCCCCCTATGTTAATGATTGATAGGGTAACAGAGATATCAGATGATGGTGGTGAACATGACAAAGGGCATGTAGTAGCAGAATTCGATATAAATCCAGAATTATGGTTTTTCGAATGTCATTTTGAAGGAGATCCCGTGATGCCGGGATGTCTGGGTTTGGACGCGTTATGGCAACTAACTGGCTTTAATTTAGGATGGAGAGAAATGAAAGGTAAAGGTAGAGCTTTAGGTGTTGGCGAGGTAAAGTTCACAGGAATGGTAACTCCAGAAATAAAACTGGTGAGATATGAAGTAAATTTTACAAGAGTGATTGATAGGAAGCTAAAACTAGCCTTGGCTAATGGGACTATGTATGCAGATAATGAAAAAATCTATTCAGCTGAAAATATGAAGGTAGGTTTGTTTCAGAGCTGATTTATTTCTATAGGAGAAAAGTACGATTATGCGTCGCGCAGTAATTACAGGTTTAGGAATTGTTTCATGTATCGGCATTGATAAGAAAGCGGTAGAGGAGAGCCTTAGAAAAGGAACTTCTGGTATAACCAAAAGTTTAGATTATGAAGAACATGGCTTCAGGAGTAGAGTTCATGGAAAACCAAATATAAATGTAGAAGATTTTATAGATAAAAGGCAACTAAGATTTATGGGAGACGGAGCAGCCTTTAACTTTATAGCGATGCAACAAGCTATTGAAGATAGTGGGCTAGAGGACAAGGAAGTTTCTAATGAAAGAACAGGTCTTATTGTTGGATCAGGAGGACCTTCAACAAAGAACCTTTTTTCTGCGCATAAAACTGTCATAGAGAAAGGTAGTCCTAAAAGGATGGGACCATTTATGGTTACACGGGGAATGTCATCTACAAACTCGGCTTGTATAGCAACTCCTTTTAAAATAAAGGGCGTTAATTATTCAATAACTTCAGCTTGTTCAACCTCTGCTCATTGCATAGGAAATGCTGTTGAACAAATACAACTGAACAAACAAGACATAGTATTTGCAGGTGGAGGAGAAGAATTAGATTGGACACTATCCTGTCTTTTTGATGCCATGGGCGCCATGTCAAGTAAATACAATGATACACCAGAAAATGCTTCAAGAGCTTTTGACAGAGATAGAGATGGTTTTGTTATTGCCGGTGGAGGAGGAGTTGTTGTTGTAGAGGAGTTAAGCCATGCTATTGCCAGGGGAGCAAAAATATATGCAGAAGTTACCGGTTATGGCGCAACCTCGGATGGTTATGACATGGTAGCACCGTCGGGTGAGGGAGCTGAAAGATCGATGAGACTAGCTTTGGCCTCTTTGAATGGTAGGAAGGTTAATTACATCAATGCGCACGGTACATCAACTCCAGCAGGGGATGTCACTGAGATACAAGCGGTTAGAAACGTGTTCGGCAAAGAAAAACAACCTTTGGTAGCCTCTACAAAATCACTCACAGGTCATAGTCTTGGTGCTGCTGGCGTTCAAGAAGCTATTTATTCTCTGATTATGATGGAAAATAACTTTATATCCGCAAGTGCCAATGTTTTTAATTTGGATGAAGGGATCAATTCTAATGAAGTGGCCATGGGATTGGTGGAAGGCATTGAATTAGATACTGTTTTATCAAATAGCTTTGGGTTTGGTGGTACCAATGCCTCTATAGCCTTAAGCAAGTATTCTGGATAACTTCTTTGTCTGGCCTTATGAAAAATAAAAAAGGTCTGGTCATGGGTGTCGCTAACCAAAAGTCCATTGCATGGGGGATAGCTGAAGTATTAAGTATTGAAGGTGCATCTTTAGCTTTAACTTATCAGGGTGACAATTTTAAAAAAAGAGTAGAGCCACTAGCAAAGAGTATAGGTTCAAATCTGGTATTTGATGTGGATGTCACAGATGAAATTTCTGTAGATAAATGTTTTAATGAATTATCAAAGGAGTGGGGATCGCTTGATTTTGTAGTACATGCGCTTGCTTTTTCAGATAAATCTGAATTGTCTGGTAGGTTTATTAACACTTCGAGAAAAAATTTTTTAAATTCCTTGGATATATCTTGTTTCAGTTTAATTGATGTTGCAAAGAAATGCTCTTCCCTTATGAGCCCTGGCGGAGCAATTCTAACGCTGAGTTATCTGGGCTCTCAGAGAGTTACTCCAAATTATAATGTGATGGGAGTAGCAAAAGCTGCTTTGGAGTCATCTGTTAGATATCTTGCAAGCGATTTGGGTGACGATGGTATTAGAGTGAACGCTATCAGTGCAGGACCAATGAAAACACTTGCTGGTGCTGCTATAGGAGGAGCAAGACGGGTATTCCGTCTCTCGGAACAAAATTCTCCCCTAAAGTCAAATCCAACATTAAAATCAGTAGGGGGGGCAGCAGCGTTCTTACTCAGTGATTATGGAATGCACGTTTCTGGAGAAGTAATCTTTGTAGACGGTGGTTACCATGTAATGGGTATGCCCAAATTAGATAATATTGAGAAGGCATGAGTTGGTAGATTTCTCTCTTATTTCTAATACCTACGACAGAATCCATCAGCATTTAGTTGAAACACCTTTACTAGAATCTCCTTTCCTGAGTAATCGACTAAATAAGCGCGTTTTGATCAAGGCCGAGTGTTTGCAAAAAACAGGTTCTTTCAAATATAGAGGCAGTTGGTCTTCTTTTGTGAATAATGATATCGAAAACTTAAAGAAGGGAGTATTAGCGTACTCTTCAGGAAATCATGCCCAAGGCATAGCCGCGGTAGCAAAGCAACTAAAAATTGAAGCAACGATAATTATGCCAAAAGATGCTCCCAGACTTAAAATTAAAAATACACAGTCATATGGAGCTAATGTAATCTTTTATGATCGAATAAAAGAAAGTAGAGAAGAAATTGGCGCAAAGCTGCAAAAAGAAAAAAATTTAACGCTGATAAGACCTTACGATGATCCTTTTGTAATTGCTGGACAAGGCTCTTTGGGAATTGAGCTAATTAATCAAGCAAAAAGGATGAAATTAGATTCGGCAGATGTACTAGTTTGTTGTGGAGGAGGGGGACTAGCTTCAGGAATAAGTTTGGCCTTTCAGGGATTAAGCGATAGGTTTAAAGTGAGAACTTGTGAACCTGAAAATTTTGATGATATGGCCAGATCTTTGCAGCAAAAGAGCAGAGTAAAAAATAAGGCGATGGACGGGTCTATCTGTGATGCAATTTTAACGCCGACGCCAGGTGAGCTAACTTTTGAGATTCTTGAAAAGTATGCAGCCCCCGGTTTAGTTGCAACTGATGAGCAAGTTCTTGAGGCAATGGCTTTGCTATTCTTACATCATAATTTAGTTGTTGAGCCCGGAGGTGCCATCTCACTAGCCGCAGCGTTAAATCAGAATGAAAAACTTAACTCAGATGCTCTTATTATTGTGTGTACTGGTGGAAACGTTGACCCAGTTATTTTTTCAAGAGCTTTAGATCTAATTGACGCTTAAGATTATGCATATTTTTTTAGCAGTTGCTTCGTAAGTCGTTTTTTATATCTACGTTGTCTTTGTCGTCTCTTTGTTATATTCGCTCGCCAATTTTCACGTTTGTCCTTTACTGCTTCTTCAAAATCTTGTGCGACTTCGATATTTTCCGCGTCTATTTCATATGTCCTTTTGGTCATAGAATTATAAATAATCTAAATAAAATATAATCAAAAAAACTATTTACAAATGTTCTTTTTTTGTTCTATTTTCATGTATGAGTATGTACGAATCATATAAATCGATTTCAAAAAAAGTTACGTTGAAGGATGTAAAAGAATTATTCAAAGAGAACGAAAAGACCTGGAGTGATTTTATTCGTTTAGACGGGCAAACTATAATTTCTAACGGATGCTCAGTTCACGTTTCCTGCGATTTAGATAGCTCTGTAGTATTTAGGACCAGGGAGAAAAGACATAGTGAGTGTCTTCAATATATAATGAACTGTCTTGAGTTTGGTCTAGACACAAAGATTTGGAATGAGGAGGTCTTAATGGAAGTTAATACCCTTTATGAGACAATTTAAATTAACTGTAACAACAGTTTAGAAGATTTAGCGGAAGGTTTCTTGTCTTTAAAATAATTATTCAAAGAATGAGTTTTATTTATTAAATTCTGCAAAGGAAAACAGGAAGCGATACCTAGTTGTTTAAACTAAAATATGCCAACTCTTAAAGGGCAAAATTTCTGAAAATGATCGATAAGAAAATATATCAATATACAAGTGGTTATCTAAACCAAATTGCAAATGTCTTAAGTAGAATAGGTATTGACGCAAATTGGGTTACAATATTGGGGTTAGCCATAGCCTTTCTATGCTTCATAGTATTATCGTATGGTTCTTTTTATTTGGGATTAATATTAATCCTAATCAATCGATTTTTAGACGGTTTAGATGGAAGCTTGGCACGACTCAGTAAACCAAGAAAATTCGGCGCTTTCCTGGATATTACGTCAGACTTTGCGTTTTATGCTTTAATCCCCTTAGGTTTTGCAGTTTTTTCACCATATGAAAATGCATTACCAACAGCTTTTTTGTTAGGGGCTTTTTATGTAAATGGGTCAAGCTTCCTTACTGAGGCTATAATAGTAGAAAAATATAATATTGAAATTGAGAGAAGAGATAAGGGATTTTTCTATTCTTTTGGATTAATTGAGGGTTTTGAAACTATATGTTTCTTTTTATTCATTTGCTGCTTTCCAGATTTATATGGGGATGCGGCTTATGTTTTTTTCGGTCTTACAATGCTGACGCATGTGATTAGAGTATTTAGAGCATTCAACCGTTTTGGATAGACTAGTGGTTTCTGTCTATAATTTTCTCATTTTGAGGATCGTATGGGCTGTCTTGAACTATATCGGCATTCCAAAACATATTATCCATCTTTACTCTAAGTTTTGTTCCCACTTTAGAAAATGAGGATTTAACATAACCTATACCTATACTCTTTTTAAAATGTACTGAATATCCGCCAGAAGTCAGTCTTCCTAATATCACGTTCTCTGATTCATTATACAAAGCTTCTCTTCCCCAAGGATCAATATTGTCAGGCCCATCAATTAGGAGAGTAACACATGATACTTCTGTTTTTCTATTTAGAAGAGCCTTCTTACCCAGAAATTCTTTATTAAGATCTACAAACCTATTGAGGTTGGACTCGAATGGGCCTGCGTCTCTTCCAAGGTCTGATCCAAAGGCCTTATAAGATTTTTCTTGTCTTAGCCAGTTTTGTGCTCTTGCTCCAACCAACTTTATATCAAACTCTTCCCCGGAACTCAGCAATAAATCTAGCAAGTAGTTCTGCATTTCAATAGGATGATGGAGCTCCCAGCCAAGCTCACCTGTATACGCAACTCTCAAAGCTCGAACAGGACACATACCAATTTCAATATCTCTGTATGAAAGCCATGGAAACTCCTTATTGGACAAAGTTTTATCCGGATCTTCACTTACAACTATTTTCTTTAAAAAGTTTCTGGAATTTGGTCCAGCTATTGAAAATACACCCCATTGGTTGGTACAATCATAAATGTTTACATTATCCAACTTGCTGTCAGCTAAAGACTTGTTCAGATAATCAGAATCATATTTTGTCCAAGCACCAGCTGAAATTAGATAGTAGCTTTCCTCCGAAAGACAAACTATTGTGTATTCAGTCCTGACAGTTCCCAAATTAGATAGAGCATAGGTAAGGTTAATTCTCCCCTTATTAGGCAATTTATTACAAGTAAACCAATCTAGGAAATTTCTAGCATTCTTACCACTAACGAGGTGTTTTGTGAAAGCGGTTGACTCAATTAGACCTAAGCCTGATCGAATTGCCTCGGCTTCGTTTTTAGCGTACTCCCACCATCCACCTCTTCTAAAGCTTCTTGATTGCTTATCATCGAAGTCATTTTTGGCGAAATAGTTGGGTCGTTCCCATCCATTAACCTGACCAAATTGCGCCCCTAACTCCTTCAACCTATTGTAAGATGGTGCCGTTCTTAAAGGTCTACATGCCTCCCTTTCTTCATCAGGATGATGCAAGATAAAAACATGTTCATAAGCTTCCTCATTCTTTTTCATTGCATATTGAGTGGTCACCCAATCCCCGTACCGTCTTGGGTCTAAAGATCCCATGTCTATTTCTGCTTCCCCATCAACGATCAATTGTGCTAAGTAATAGCCTGCTCCACCAGCAGCCGTTATACCAAATGAAAACCCTTCGGCTATCCATGCATTTCGTAGCCCTGGAACTGGCCCTAGTAGTGGGTTTCCATCTGGCGTGTAGCAAATAGGGCCATTATAATCGTCTTTTATTCCAAGGGATTCACTAGATGGAATCCTATGAATGAAAGACATATACTCTTTTTCTATTCTCTCTAGGTCAAGCGGGAATAAATCAGCTCGAAAACTTTTTGGTACTGCGAACTCGAACTTTGCAGGGGCATTTTTTTCATATGGGCCTAATATCCAACCTGATCGTTCTTCTCTTACATACCACTTCGCGTCAGCATCACGGATTACAGGATGTTCTGTATTTTTCTCACGATAACGTTCAAGCTCAGGATCTTTTTCAGTAACAATATATTGATGCTCTACTGGAATAGCAGGGATTTTTATTCCCAACTTTTTAGCCGTAGCTTGGGAATGATTTCCAGTAGCAGTAATTAAATGTTCGGACGAAAAAGATATCTTTTCGCCATTAGGCACAAGATTTCCCCCTTTCTCTTCCATATAATCACAAGATATTTTCCAAACATTATTTTCATAATTAAAGCTTGTAGCCTCAATTTTTCTAATAATTTGTACGCCAAGATCTCGTGAAGCCCTTGCCATTACTTGGGTTACGTCTGCTGGGTTGATATAGCCATCTGTTGGATGAAATATTGCTCCAACAAGATCAGATGTATTAATAAGAGGCCACCGCTCTTTAATTTCTTCAGGAGTCAACCACTCATATGGAATTCCAACTGTTTCGGCGGTTGATGCATACAGCTTGTATTCGTCCATTCTTTCGTTTGTCTGAGCCATTCTAAGGTTTCCAACCTGTGAGAAACCTACCGACATTCCAGTTTGTTTTTCTAATAATGGATATAGTTTAAGAGAATAGTCATGTATGTGTGATGTTGCGTAAGACATATTGAATAGCGGAAGAAGACCAGCGGCATGCCACGTAGAACCAGAAGTAAGCTCGTCTCTTTCCAAAAGTAAAACGTCCTTCAAACCCTTTAGCGCAAGATGGTATGCTATACTGACTCCAACAACACCCCCACCAACGACAATAGCCTGATAATTAGTCTTCATATTTCCCCCAAAATTCTTTCCTTTTTTAAAAAAAAGGTTTAATAAAGCGTACTCATCAATTCTAACAATATTTTAGACCAGGTATTATATATGTCTAACAAAAAGAAAGTTTTTATAAAAACGTATGGCTGTCAAATGAACGAGTATGACAGCGAAAAGTTAGTGTTGGACTTGGAAAAAAATCACTATCAACAAACAGGTGATATTCAAGATGCCGATATGGTGTTGCTCAACACTTGTAATATCAGAGAGAAAGCGGCTGAAAAAGTCTATTCAGAGTTGGGTAGAATAAAAAAATTTAAAGATCACAAAGCAGATTTAAAAATTGGTATAACAGGCTGCGTAGCACAGGCAGAATCGTCAGAAATATTTGTTAGGCAGCCGGCTGTAGATTTTATTGTAGGTCCTCAATCATACCATAAGTTCCCAGAGATTATTTCGAAGTTAAAGGACGGTGAGAGGAACATAATTGAAACTAGCTTCCAAGCATCAGATAAATTTAAAAGTATTGCGTCCTTGGCAGGCAAACCTAAACCATCAGCATTCGTTACCATTCAAGAAGGCTGTGACAAATTTTGTACATTTTGCGTCGTTCCCTATACAAGAGGAAAAGAGGTATCGAGAAGTCAAAGAGATATTTTAAACGAGATAAGAGAAAGTGCAAAAAAGGGTGTAAAAGAGGTAATTCTTTTAGGGCAAAATGTTAATGCATATAATTTTGAGGGAATAAGTTTTTCATCGTTGATTTATTCACTGGCAGAGATAAATGAGATCAAGAGAATTCGCTTCATGACGTCCCACCCCAGGGATATGACGGATGAATTGATAACTGCTTTCGGTGATATTCCTAAATTGATGCCTTTTTTACATTTACCAGTTCAATCGGGTAGTAATAGAATCCTGAAGTCAATGAATAGGGGACATATCGTTGAAGAGTATGTCGAAATAGTTAACAAACTGCGATCGGTGCGAAGTGATATTTGCTTTTCAAGTGATTTCATAGTGGGGTATCCGGGAGAAACTGATAAAGATTTTCAAGAAACCATTGATCTGTGTGAACAAGTGGAGTTTGCTCAGGCCTACAGTTTCAACTACTCCTCGCGACCGGGAACACCAGCTTCAAGAAAAGAAGAGCTTGACGAGAACTTAAAAAAAACACGGTTGCATATCTTACAAGATTTATTAAGCAAGCAACAATCGACCTTTCTGAACGAACAAAAGAATACACAACACAAGGTATTATTTGAAAAAGTTGGTAGGGGAATTGACGAGTATGTTGGTCGAACAGAGCAGTTTTCTCCAGTCACTGTTGTAAACAAAGAAAATATAGTAGGACAGATAAAGAAGGTGGAAATTAATTCAGTTATGTCACATTCGTTGAAAGGTGATTTGAAATAAATTTAAATCGAAATATTGAATAATTTTCATATGATTGTAATATATTATAAATGAAGTCATTATATAAATAAAATGGGGTTCATTGAAAGTTCAGATACTCTCCAGTTCAGTTCTAATAAATTACTGATAGAACTCTGCGGCGAACTCGATACAAATCTTTCTAAGATTGAAAGCTGGGCTGGGGTTCAGATAGTGCGTCGAGGAAATGCGTTATCAATCTATGGGGCCAAGGCTGATTGCGATCTTACAAGAAAACTAATTAGTAACTTATACTTAGACCTAGAGCGTGGAAGTACTTTAGATCAACGTGAGCTGGACATTTATCTTCAGCAGGTTGAAGACAAAAAATTCAAACAAGCTCAAAATAAAAAAAGCGATGAAGGCTTGAATAAAAAAGAAGATAACTTAGAAATTAAAACCCAAAAAAAGTTAGTAATGGCTAGATCGAGGAATCAGAATAATTTTATTAAATCGATGCTAAGTAAGGAACTTGTTTTTGGAATTGGCCCCGCTGGAACAGGAAAAACATATTTAGCCATTGCAGTAGGTGTCTCTTTGTTTTCTCAAGGATTAGTCGAGAAAATTGTCTTAACTAGGCCAGCTGTTGAAGCGGGAGAAAGATTAGGTTTTTTGCCTGGCGACATGAAAGAAAAAGTAGATCCATATATGCAACCTCTCTATGATGCACTGAATGACTTTTTGCCTGGAAAAGTTGCATCAAAAATGTATGAAAGGGGTTCAATTGAAATAGCTCCATTAGCCTTTATGAGAGGTAGGACTCTTAAAGATTCATTTATTGTTTTAGATGAGGGCCAAAATGCATCACCCTCTCAGATGAAAATGTTTTTAACTAGACTAGGTATAGGTTCAAGAATGGTCGTGACAGGTGATATAACTCAAATTGACCTACCAAAAGGATTTAAAAGTGGGTTGGTTGAAGCATATGAAGTTTTATCGGAAATGAAAGAAATCAGTTTTATTAAATTCACTGATATTGATATTGTAAGGCATTCTTTAGTAAGAAAGATAGCAAGGGCTTACGAAAAAAAGTATACAAAAAGAAAAAGCTCCGAAAAGTAAAAAATGACCATTAGAGTATCAGTTAATTACAATGATCCGAGATGGAAACGCTGCGATTTAAAGAGGTACGGAACGTTATTGTTATCTAAAGTATTTCAAACTCAGCAAATGAGGTTAAATAATTCCTCACTGTCCGTTCTGGCTTGCAGTGACTCAAAGATTAAAGAACTTAATAAGATTTACAGAAAAAAAAATAAAGCAACGAATGTTTTAGCGTGGCCAGCTGTGGATTGGTTCTTTTACGATGATCAAGATTATCGCTCGTATGGGAAAAATAATTATTTGTTTTTAGGCGATATAGCAATATCTTATGAAAGATGTTCGAGAGAAGCATCTTTCCAAAATACTCCATTCAACAGATATTGCTGCAAGCTATTAGTTCACGCAATACTTCATCTGTTGGGTTACGACCACGATATATCTATGAGGACTTCAAAAATGCAGTTAATGGAGACCAGAGTTTTAAATTCTTTCCTCACAAACAGACCAAAGTTTAATAAAAAAAAATAGAGTTAAATTTTTATGTTTAAATTAATTGCAACAAAATTTTTAGACAGCTTTTCTTTAAGAAAAAAATCCAAAAATTCCATTGAGAAAAAGTTAATTGAGCCATTGGGGAAAAGCTTCGGCCAAAAAGAAATATCTTTTAATCTACATAATCAGAGGGTGGATGATGTGGCTATTCCAAAAGCAGATATCGTAGCTGCACCTGATAAGATTACTTTAGCTGAGCTAACAAAAATATTCAGGGAATCAAACTTAACTAGGTTGCCTATATTCAAAAGTACTCTTGATAACCCAATTGGTTTTGTCCATTTAAAGGATCTGGCTCTTAGAAATGGGTTTGGCAAACAGAAAAAATTTAATATAACAGATTTAATTAGACCTTTGATATACGTTCCCCCGTCTATGACTCTAGGGACCCTTTTACAAAAGATGCAGGCCGAACGAATCCATATGTCATTGGTGATAGACGAATATGGAGGGGTCGAGGGCTTGCTTACAATTGAAGATCTTTTAGAGCAAATAGTTGGCGAGATTAATGATGAACATGAGCTTAAAGAAGACCTATTATGGAGTAAAGAAAAAGAAAATGTTTTTATAGTAAATGCTAGACTTAACTTAGAGGATTTTAAATCACAGTCTGGAGTGGACTTAACAATAAAAAGAAATGGTGATGAATACGATACTATTGGCGGATTAGTGTTTAACATCACCAACCGAATACCTTCCCGAGGTGAAGTTGTAACAGATTCGTCTGGAAATGAGTTTTCAGTGTTGGAGGCGGATCCTCGAAGCATAAAAAGGTTGAGACTTAATTTAAGAGTTTGATTAGTGATATCTAGGATAATAACTCTTTCAAAGTCTACTTTTTTGAGGTTCATTTTATTAGGCTCAGCACTAGCCTTTACACAAGAACCATTTAACTTACCCTATTGCAATTTTTTGGTTTTACCTTTGATCTCCTTTTTGGTGATGCGGTTTCTCAAAACCTCAAAACAGTATTTATTCGGCGGGTTAGGGCTTGGTCTGGGCTATTTCGGGTTAACATTCGTCTGGATAGTAAACCCCTTTTTGGTTGACCTTCAGAAGGATGTTTGGTTAGCGCCTTTTGCTTATTTTCTTTTTGTTTCAGCGCTCTCTCTCTTTTGGGCTATTGCATTTTATCTCTCGAACCATTTAATGAAAGACGAACAAGAAAACAGTAAAAAAGTATTTTGCTTGTCAGTCTTTTTTGCATTATTTGAGTTGTTGAGATGTTATTTATTTTCAGGCTTTCCGTGGGCAATATTATCTTACGGGTGGTTAGATACTCCACTATCAATTTTTGTAACTTGGTTTGGGCCTTATATTTTTAATTCATTAATCATAATAGTGGGCTTTAATTTATTATATTCTTCAATAATAAATACGGTTTTTAAGATCATTTTTTTCATTGCGATTCTTTTTGGTGTGCAAAATTATTATTCTGAAAAGGGTATTGATGAGAGTATTGAGCGTTTAACGGTGAGGTTAGTTCAACCCAATATCAAACAGAAGGATAAGTGGAAAAAAGAGAATGAACTACAGCATCTAGAAATGTTAATTGACTTGAGTAATAAAAGTCCAAAACCTGATCTGGTTGTTTGGCCAGAAACTGCTGTCTACTGGCTTCCAGAAGAAAATCCAAAAAAACTCCAAATGATAGCTGAACAGGTAAGATCCCCATTATTATTTGGGGCTTTACGATTCAACCGGGATACTAAAAAACTATTTAACGCAGTTTTTTTGATAGATGATAAGGGAGAGATCCAGAGTTTTTATGACAAAACATTTTTGGTCCCTTTTGGAGAATATCTACCATTAGGTGGGCTATTGAGATACTTCAATATATTTGGGAATAGCTATCGTTTGGTTGATGGTTTTAGTCGTGGAAGCGGGTTGAAGCTATTAAAGCATTCAAAATTCCAAACCTTTCTGCCACTTATTTGTTATGAGGCGTTATTTTCAAATGAAATTTTAGGAGAAGTAAATGAGGCACATTGGATTTTAAACATAACAAATGATGCCTGGTTTGGAAATAACAGTGGCCCAAAACAACACTTAAATATAGCAAGAATGAGGGCTTTGGAAAATAATATTCCTCTTATAAGAGTTTCAAATAATGGTATTTCCGCAAAGATTTCAAAGAATGGAAAAATTGAAGAATATATTCCATTAAATAAAAGGGGTTTTTTAGATGTTGGGCTAAGTTTGAATACCGAAAGAGAAAAAACATATTATGCAACTTTTGGGAAGAATGTCTCAGCCTACTTACATTTAGTACTTTTATTACTTCTTTTTTTATATTATTTAATATCCGGCAGGAAAGAAAAAGGAGATTAAGGTGGCTAGAAAAGATTACACATTCACCTCGGAGTCAGTGTCCGAAGGTCATCCAGACAAAATTTGTGACAGGATTTCTGATGCCGTTTTAGATTTCTGTTTAAAAAAGGACAGCTTTGCGAGAGTAGCATGTGAAACTTTTGCCACTACTAACACCGTTGTTGTTGGAGGGGAAGTCGGGTTTCAATCTGATTCAGACTCTCAATCTCTTGCATCTGAAATAAACTCACTTGCTGTAAATGTAGTTAAAAATATTGGATATGAACAGGAAGGATTTCACTGGAATAAATTGAATGTCTCAAACTTTATACATCAACAATCTAGTGATATTTCCCAAGGAGTGGATAGAGATGGAGCTGGTGACCAAGGTATAATGTTTGGTTATGCAGTCGATGAAACTGAAGAGTTAATGCCTGCTCCAATACACTATTCTCACTTAATTTTGAAATCTCTCGCGGATGCCCGTCATAATAAGCTAGAAACCACTTTGGGCCCAGATTCCAAGTCTCAACTTACCATGAGATATGAAAATGGGGTCCCCGTCAGTGTTGAATCAATAGTTTTGTCTACTCAGCACCTTGACCCATTACTTTCTTCTCAGGATGTAAAAGAAATAGTAGAGCCATATATTTTGCAGGTAATTCCAGACAAATGGATTTCTGAAGATACTGTTTGGCATATAAACCCTACAGGAAAGTTTGTAATTGGGGGACCTGATGGTGATGCAGGTTTAACTGGAAGAAAAATTATTGTTGATACTTATGGTGGAGCCGCACCACACGGAGGAGGAGCGTTTTCCGGAAAGGATCCAACTAAGGTAGATCGATCGGCAGCTTATATTTCTAGGTACTTAGCCAAAAATATTGTTGCCACAGGGATTGCCCCAAAGTGCCTCATCCAACTCTCTTATGCAATAGGGGTTGCAGAGCCACTATCAATTTACGTAGATACTTACGGGACAGCATCAAAATATGAAAAAAAATTAGAGGAAATCTTACCAAAAATAGTAGATTTATCGCCAAAGGGCATAATTGAAAAACTTGGTTTAAGAAAACCTATTTACGAAAAAACCTCAGCCTATGGACATTTTGGAAGGAAGCCAGATGTGGAGGGTGGTTTCTCATGGGAAAAAACGGATCTTGTAGATCAGTTATCAGAACATCTTTAATTTGAGATAGTTTTTGTCAGGCTTAGAAAATGTCTCAAAGCTCTGGTTGACCAAGACCTTCGGGCGGATAAAGGGAAGAACGCTCTCAAACAATCAAAAATTAGGGTTGGAGATGCTCCAAAAAAAGTATGACTTTTTTTTAGGACATAACTTCTTTTTAGAAACAAACAGGGACATTTGGCTAGAGGTTGGTTTTGGGAATGGGGGGCACCTAGTAGAATTAGCAAAAAGAAATTCTGATAAACTTTTTGTAGGAAGTGAAGTCTATGAAAACGGAGTGGCTTCTGCATGTTTTTCTCTATTTCAAAATAAAATAGAGAACGTTAGAGTTTTTCAAGGAGACATCAGAATATTATTGAACTCTTTAAAATATGAAGCTATTGACCGATTGTATGTTCTTTTCCCAGACCCTTGGACAAAAAAGAGGCATAAATCGAGACGACTACTCTCATTGCACAATATCGAATTGTTTTCTAAAATTTTAAAATCAAAGGGTGTGATTTGTATAGCAACGGATGTAAAGGATTATCACTCTGAAATTGAAGAGGCTTTTTCAAATCTATATCAATTCAAAAAATTACACGTTTCACCTGAGGAAAAAAATTTAAGTTTCTTTTTAGATATAAAAACAAAATACGAACAGAAAGCAATCAACAAAGGATTGGCTCCTTCATATCTTATTTACAAAAAGGTTTAACGCTGTTAACAGTTCAGTCGTAATTTGAGTTCTAACGCATGATCACAGTACATAAATCAAAAAAACTATCTGGATTTATTGCAATACCTGGTGACAAATCAATTTCACATAGGGCTATAATCTTTGGTTCCCTTTGTGTTGGAAAGACAACCATTGTAGGGCTCTTAGAGTCTGAGGATGTTCATAGAACGATTGAAGCTGTAAGACAACTGGGAGCCAAAGTTGACAAAAAAGATGATAAGTGGGAGGTCCACGGTTTTGGAGTAGGGGGTTTCACAAGTCCTGAAAATGTGATTGATTGTGGAAATTCTGGAACAACTTGCAGATTGATAATGGGGGCTATTTCCACGACTCCTATATCTGCAGTATTTGTCGGAGATAAGAGCTTGTCGCAACGACCAATGGATAGAATCATAGAGCCATTAAGTGAAATAGGTGTAAAGTGCTCTTCTCGGGAAGGCTCCTTTTTACCGATAACTTTAGAAGGAATATCGAGTGCAATGCCTGGAAGCTTTGAGGCTAAGGTTGATTCTGCTCAAGTAAAATCTGCCATGCTTTTAGCAGGCCTTAATACTCGGGGAATCACAAAATATGTCGAAAGAACTTTGACGCGTGATCATACGGAAAGAATGCTAATGTATTTTGGGGGCAAGATAAAAACAGAAAAAACTGAAAATGGCTTTGCTCATTATGTGCAAGGACTACAAGAGCTAAAGCCACAAGAGGTCACAGTTCCTTCAGATCCATCATCTGCATCTTTTTTTATAGCGGCTGCCTTAATGGTAGAGGGGTCAGATATTACAATTAAGAATATCTGCATGAACGAGACAAGAATTGGGTTTCTTAAAGTTGTCAAACTAATGGGAGCCAGAATAGAGGTCAATAATAAAAAAAATATTTGTGGTGAGCCAGTAGCGGACTTAAGAGTAAAGCATTCTAGCCTGAGAGGTGTAAAAGTCCCAGGTAATCTTGTTGCTTCCATGATTGATGAGTTTCCAGTTTTATCTGTATTGGCGGCATTAGCTGAAGGAAAAACTGAAATGAAAGAAATAGGGGAGCTAAAAGTAAAAGAAAGCGATAGAATTCTTTCAATGGCTGAGGGCTTGAGGCAGTGTGGGGTTGAGGTTGATTTCGGAGAAGATTACATGATTGTCAAAGGAATCAAGAAAGTGAGAGGCGGGCAATTGATAAATACATTTAATGATCATAGGATAGCTATGTCGTTTATTTGTTTAGGCCAAGTAGCTCAAAAACCTATTAAGATTAGTGAAATCACTTCAATAAGTACAAGTTTTCCTGAATTTATTGAAAAGTTCAAAGAAATTGGAGCAAATTTATCAAACCACACCAACCAATAATAGTTGCCGTAGATGGCCTTTCAGCTTCAGGTAAGGGTACTATTGGAAAAATAATAGCTGAACATCTAAATTTTCAGTACCTTGATACTGGCTTGCTTTACCGAGCAGTAGCTCACAAATTTTTGACGACAAAAAGTGTGGTTTCTGTTGATAAATCGATTTTTTTTGCAAAAAATATTAAGTTTGAAGATCTAGCTAATCCGGAGCTTAGGTCTGAAAATTGCGGTAATTTGGCAAGTAAACTCGCAGAAATAAAAAAGGTAAGGCAGGTACTTGTACTATTTCAAAGAAACTTTCCCTTAAAAAAAACGGGTGCCGTGTTAGACGGAAGAGATATAGGAAGTGTTATCTTTCCTGATGCAAAGATTAAGTTTTTTGTTACTGCAGATTTAGTAGTAAGGGCTAAGCGGCGCAAAGAACAATATAAAAAAATAGGGCAAGAATATTCCATTAAAGATATCGCAAAAAAACTCGAGGAAAGAGACAGAAGAGACAAAATTCGGAAAGCATCGCCACTGATTTGTATGCCAGATGCAATTGTGTATGATAACTCCAAAGGTTCCTTTAAAAGATTGAATAAAGAAATTATTGAAATTGTGGAAAAAAAGTATAAAAGTCTAGAACTTAAGATAATAAATAAGAGGCTGGGACAAACGCCCTAGTCTTTTTTTGAGGAGATAGTTAATGGAAACAGCTAATAACATGGCTGAATTTGAAGCCCTACTAGAGAAAAGTTTTGAAAGTGGGACACCTAAAGAGAACACCGTAGTAAACGGTAAAATAATAGCCATTGAAGCTGGCCAAGCCATTATAGATATTGGTTACAAAATGGAAGGTCGCGTTGATATTAGAGAATTCACAACCTCTACTAACAAAGACTCAGAATTAAAGATTGGTGATCAGGTAGAAGTTTACTTAGAGCGTGTTGAGAATGCTAAGGGCGAAGCTGTCGTTAGCAGGGAAAAAGCTAGAAGAGAAGAGGCTTGGGATAAGTTAGAAAAAGCCTCAAAAACAGAAGAGAGGGTGGATGGCATAATTTTTGGCAAAGTTAAGGGAGGTTTTACTGTTGACCTTGATGGAGCAATTGCATTCTTACCTGGAAGCCAAGTGGATGTACGTCCTATAAAAGACACATTGCCTTTGATGAATGTGCCACAACCATTTCAGGTTCTGAAGATGGATCGAAAACGAGGAAATATAGTAGTATCACGGCGTGCTGTACTAGAAGAGTCCAGAGCAGAACAGAGAGCAGAACTTGTTGGTAATTTAGCTGAAGGAAACACCGTTGATGGTGTAGTTAAAAATATAACTGATTATGGCGCTTTTGTAGACTTAGGTGGGCTTGATGGTCTGCTACACGTAACAGATATTGCTTGGAAGAGAATTAACCACCCGTCTGAGGTTTTGAACCTCGGAGATACCATCAAAGTTCAAATTATAAAAGTCAATAAAGAAACTAATAGAATAAGTCTCGGGATGAAACAATTGCAAGATGATCCATGGTCTGATGTTGAAGCCAGGTTTCCTATTAGCTCAAACCAGAAGGGTATAGTAACAAATATCACTGACTATGGCGCTTTCGTTGAGTTAGAGGCTGGGGTCGAGGGTCTTGTACATGTCTCGGAAATGTCTTGGACAAAAAAGAATGTTCACCCAGGAAAGATATTATCAACTAGCCAGGAAGTTGAGGTTATGGTACTTGAACTTGACAAAGAGAAGAGAAGAGTAAGTTTAGGACTTAAACAAATTCAGGGAAATCCTTGGCAGAACTTTGCTCAGGCCAATTCCACGGGCGCAGTTCTTGAAGTAGAAATAAAGAATATAACTGAGTTTGGCCTATTCGTTGGATTAGGAGATGATATAGATGGTATGATTCATTTATCAGACTTGGATTGGGAAAAGTCGGGAGAGGAAGCAATCAAAGACTATAAAAAAGGAGATCTTGTAAAGGCAAAAGTTACGGACATAGACGTGGATAAGGAAAGAATTTCGTTATCAATAAAAGCACTAGAAAGAGACCCTTTCGATGAATTTTCAAAAACTGTAAAAAAAGGTAGTACGCTTACAGCAGTAGTATCAAAGGTTGATGAAGCAGGAATCGAAGTTGATTGCGACGGTGTTAAAGGATTTATAAAGCGCTCTGATCTATCCAGAGATAGAAATGAACAAAGGCCAGAGAGGTTTTCTGAAGGCGATAAAATCGATGCTAAGGTTGTAAATTTAGACAAATCTTCCAGAAAGTTTAATCTTTCAATTAAGGCATTAGAGCTGGCAGAAGAGAAAGAAGCAGTTGAACAATACGGGTCAACAGATTCTGGTGCTTCTTTAGGGGACATTCTTGGTGCTGCGCTTAAAGACCAAGACAATAAAAGCTGATAAATGTCCATTGAGGCAGAGGTCTTCGAACAAGCAAAAAAAAGAGCTAGGAGAAAAGGGTTTTTATTTGCATTACTGTTAATTGCACTAGCGTTAATAACGCTGATTACCCTCAGCAGTGTATTCGATTACGACAAAAAAAGCCCACATATAGCAAGAATAAAGATCGATGGTCCAATTTTTGATGATTTCGATTTAAATAGACTTATTTATAAATTAGGTCTAGATCCAAACGTAAAAGCAGTGATAGTTCATATTAATAGCCCAGGTGGTTCTGTTGTAGGGGCAGAGGCTACCTTTGTTGCTCTATCTAAACTGAGTGAGGAAAAGCCATCAGTGGCTGTGTTGGGAGAGACAGCTACTTCTGGAGGATATTTAATAGCGGTAGCGGCAGACCAAATAATCTCACGGTCGAATACATTAACGGGATCTATAGGGGTAATACTACAGTACCCAAATTTATCAAAACTCCTCAAAAATATTGGAATTGACATAAATACTCTTAGATCATCTGATCTAAAGGCATCAATTAATTTTTTTGAAAAGCCAACGCCTAAAGCCATCGAAGAGCATAAAAAAGTCATAGAAGAAACTTTTTTATGGTTTAAAGAATTAGTTGCTGAAAGAAGGAAGCTAACAGAGATTAATTTAGAAAAAGTATCTCAGGGAGGTGTTTTCACAGGGAGGAAAGCAAAAAAATTAGGTCTGGTCGATCTCATTGGAGGAGAAAGAGAGGCTGTCAAATATTTAGAAGAAAAAATAGATATCAAAGATGTACCCCTAGTGGATTGGGATTCTAGTAAAGAAAGTGCATCATTGCTCGACTTAATTTTCCGAGGAGGTGATATATCTAATCTAGGAAAAAGCCTTTTATCAAATAGTGGCTTTAGGTTATATTCAATTCTTTTCTGATCGATATTATTTTAGTATACTTAGATATTGGCTATAATAGGTAGAATATGATCAAGTCGGATCTGATAAAAAAATTGGCAGAGGACAACCCGCACCTTTATTATAGAGATGTTGAAAAAATTGTTGGTACTATCTTTGATGAGATCATTATAGCATTAGAAAATGGAAATAGGGTTGAACTGAGAGGTTTCGGAGCATTTTCAACAAAAGATAGGAAAGCTAGGAGAGCAAGAAACCCAAAAACCGGTTCCGGTGTAGATGTAGATCAAAAAACCGTTCCTTTTTTTAAGTGTGGTAAGGGCCTAAGGCAGAAACTAAACGAAGCCTAGTTTATGAAGCTTGGGCGTTACACTACTATTGTTATTTTGTTATCACTCTTTATTTTATTTGCGATAGCTAATGACGAAATTGTAACGATAAACTTTCCTGAAGTGCTGAGTTTAAATATTGAAAAGAGTATATATTTGCCACTTTATTTATTGATCTCGTCAGTACTTTTTGTTGGGATAATAATTGGGGTCATTATCGAAAATTTAAGAAATATAAGATTTCGAAGGGATTTTAATGAAAAGAATAAAAAACTATTAAAAGTTGAAAGAGAACTTAAGAAAACAAAAGAAAAGTTTTTAACCGAAGAAGAAAAGATTTTTAACCTTTTAGATTAACCTATGGAATGTTTAGTAAAAATTTGTGGTATTACCTCCGAAAAAGACCTAAAGGCCGCTCAAGATCTTGGAGCAAATTTTGTGGGTTTCGTACTTGAAGAAAAATCAAAGAGATATATTAACTTAAAAAGATTAAAGTCACTTTCTATGATAATTCGTAAACCTTTGAAGTCAGTCGCATTAGTGGTCGATCCTTCTGATGATTTCCTTGAAATGCTGCTTATGAGTTCTAAAGTAGACTATATACAGTTACATGGTGAAGAATCCCCGCAGAGAGTAGAACAGATAGCCAAGAAAACAAAAATTCCTTTGATAAAAGCTATTGGAGTTGAAAAGGAAACTGATCTGCATAGTGTTAGAAGCTATGAGAACTCCGTAGACTATATTTTATTGGACTCCAAATCGAAAGAAAGCGGGAATTTAAAGGGGGGAAGAGGAATTAGCTTTAATTGGAACATTATTAAGGGGTTTAATTTCAACAAGCCCTGGTTTTTGGCTGGAGGACTGAATACGAATAATGTTATAGATGCGATGAGGACAACCGGTGCAAAAATGTTGGATGTTTCAACAGGAGTAGAGACTAAGCCAGGTAAAAAAAGTTTTGATAAAATGAGAAAATTTATTGGAAGGGCTAATGGAGAATTTATTTAAAGACACGGGATCAAATAGTTTTCGTAATGGACCTGATGACAAGGGTCGGTTTGGGGATTATGGAGGTCGATTTGTTTCAGAAACACTTATGCCTCTGATTTTAAAACTAGAGAAAAGTTACCAAGAACTAAAACAAGACGATGATTTTTGGAAAGAATATGAAGAACTATTGAACAATTATGTTGGCAGACCAAGTCCGATGTATTTTGCGGAGAGACTTACTTCGTATCTGAAAGGGCCGAAAATTTACTTTAAACGAGATGAATTGAACCATACTGGAGCGCACAAAATCAATAATGTAATTGGGCAAATCTTATTAGCAAAAAGAATGGGAAAAAAAAGGATTATCGCTGAAACTGGAGCTGGTCAGCATGGTGTGGCAACTGCAACAGTCTGTGCCAGATTCGGATTAGAGTGTATTGTCTTTATGGGAGAAACTGATGTGAAGAGACAGGCCCCAAATGTCTTTAGGATGAAATTATTGGGTGCAAAAATTAGATCCGTTACATCAGGTAGAGGAACACTTAAGGATGCTATGAACGAAGCTTTAAGAGATTGGGTCTCAAATGTCGATAATACGTTCTATTGCATTGGAACAGTTGCTGGCCCTCATCCTTACCCTAAAATGGTAAGAGATTTTCAATCGATAATTGGACGAGAAGCAAGAGCTCAGTTGAAAGAAATGGAGGGAAGAGCTCCAGATATCATAGTAGCTTGTATAGGTGGTGGATCAAATGCTATAGGACTTTTTCATGAATTTTTGGATGACGAAGCGATAGATATAATAGGTGTTGAGGCTGGAGGAGAAGGTATAGATAGTAAAATGAAGCACGCTGCTTCATTGACGGGAGGCTCTCCTGGTGTACTTCATGGTAACAAAACATATTTGTTGCAAGACACTGAGGGACAGATAATTGAGGGACACTCAATATCTGCTGGCCTTGACTACCCGGGAATAGGTCCGGAGCATGCATGGCTTAATGATCTTGGCCGAGTAAGATATGTTTCTGTAACTGACTTTGAGGCACTTGATGCCTTTAAGTTATGTTGTAAGTTAGAAGGAATTATTCCAGCTCTAGAACCTAGTCACGCATTGGCTCATGTACTTAAAATTGCCCCTGCATTAACTGATGACAAAATCATTCTGCTTAACATGTGTGGAAGGGGAGACAAAGATATTTTCACTGTGGCTGAAAGATTAAACGTTTCTCTGGATAGCTAAGGGGTTCTTTTTTGAATTATTTTCACGATATCTTCACTGAGGCTCTGAAATAAAACTAAAAGTTTATCTTTTTCGGTCTTTGAAAAATTTGACAAGACAAAATGAGACACTTCTTCCTTAGTGATTGGGCGTCCGATGCCCAAACGGATTCTATTAAAATCTTTTGTTTGCAAGTGCTGTGATATAGATCTAACTCCCTTGTGCCCTGCGTCTCCACCACCTTGCTTTATTTTTACCTCTCCAAACCCCAAATCAATGTCATCATATATGACAAATATATCAGCTACATTAATTTTGAAGAAATTCTTAAACTTTGCTACACAAATGCCGGATAGGTTCATGAAAGTTTGCGGCTTTACCAGGAGTATCTTCTCAGAGCCAAGGGATGCAGTTGAAAACAATCCACCAAGTTTGGCTCTCCAACTCTCAAATAAATAGTGGGCATACAAATTGTCTAATGCCATAAAACCTACATTGTGTCTGTTATTCAGATATTCTGAACCAGGATTACCGAGACCAATGATTAACTTCACTTGCTAAGGATACCCAATTTACTCTGGAGCGTTGTCTTCTTTTTCTTCTTCGCTTGCATCAGTGGCTGAGTCTTCGGAGTCCCCACCTTCATTTTCACTTGACTTCAATCCGCTTGGAGCCTGGATATTCGCAATAACAAAATCTCTTCCCTTTATTGTAGTTTCGGTACCAGATGGAAGAACAATGTTTGATATAGTTATAGTATCGCCAACCTCAAAGTCTTCTATGTCTACCTCTAAAACTGATGGGATTTCCATAGCATTTACGAGCAATTCCACTTCAGGCCTAACGACAGTCAAAACACCCCCTCTTTTAATGCCCTTACATATATCTTGGTTGTTAAAAACAACGGGTATAAACAATTTAATGCGGGCTGTTTTTGAAAGGCGCATAAAATCTAGGTGGGTAGGGAGGTCTTTTACAACATGTTTTTGAATTTCTCTACAAATTACTTGTAGAGTTTTCCCTTCTATTGTCAGGTTAATTAACGTCGACATAAATCTACCTGCATTAAGCTTTTTTAATAGTTCATTGAACTTGACATTGATGTTTAAAGGCTCTTCTGACCCCCCATAAATAACGCCAGGAACAAGGTCGTTCCTCCTCGCTTCTCTTGCGGCGCCTTTTCCAATGTTCTCTCTGACAGTTGCTGATAAAGACAAGTTGTCGCCCATGTTAATAATCCTTAATAAAATCTATTAGAGTTAATATATTAGTTCGGTCTTTAGGTCAAAATTTTTTTATTTTAAGTGAACGGATTGTGAGAGGGCAGTTATAAAGGCAGACACCTCACTATCCGTTGCCCCCTTTTGAATTGTTTCAATAATGGCTGATCCAACTACAACTCCATCAGCTGCAGTAGAAATTGCTTTTGCGTCTTCTGGAGTTTTTATTCCAAATCCAACACACACAGGTAGATCAGTATGTGTTTTTATTCTATTTATCTCATTTGCAACAAGTTGCTTGACTGGCACCTTGGTTCCGGTAACGCCTGCTACTGATACATAGTAAAGAAAACCACTTGAATTATTTAAAAGTGCGGGCAGTCTATCGTTATCACTAGTAGGTGTAAGTAATCTAATAAAATGAAGTTTATGATTTAAACAAAAAACACACAATTCATTATCTTCTTCAGGTGGCAAATCAACAATTATAAGTCCATCAACTCCAAGGGCTTTGATTTTTTTTATGAAATTTTCTGACCCAAACTTGTGTATAGGGTTGTAGTATCCCATAAGAATTATTGGAGTGTTAGTGTCAGCCCTCCTGAAATCCTCAATCATTTCGTATAATAAGTTCATCTTAAACCCAGCCTCTAATGCTTCATGCCCAGCGTCTTGAATAATTTTTCCATCAGCCATTGGGTCAGTAAAAGGCATTCCAATTTCGATAATATCTGCCCCAAGAGCTGGTAATTTATTCAGTAAACTTTTTGAGTAACTGATGTCTGGGAATCCTGCCATTATAAATGGTATAAACGCTTTTTGATTTTCATAAGCCAATTCGTAGAATTTTTTATTAAGCCTTGACATGGTTGCTCTATTTAAATTATTCACAAAACTCGTTCTTTTTAGACTAACAAAAAATAGTTAGTTAAAGTTTTTTATAATAATTAACTTGATAAGGAAATAGTTAAAATGGGTTTTAAGACGGGAATTATCGGTTTGCCTAATGTGGGGAAGTCAACATTATTTAATGCTTTAACAAAATCTAAAAGTGCACAAGCTGCAAATTTCCCGTTCTGTACAATAGACCCGAATATTGGAGAAGTTATGGTTCCAGATGAAAGACTTCTACAGCTGTCAAAAATCTCTATTTCTAAAGAAACAATACCAACAAAAATGACTTTCATTGATATTGCCGGTTTAGTAAAGGGGGCCTCAAAAGGAGAAGGCTTAGGAAATAAGTTTTTGGCAAATATACGAGAATGTGATGCGTTAGCACATGTAACAAGATGTTTTGAGGACGAAAATGTAACACATGTTAACAACATTATTGATCCAGTAGCAGATATCGATATCATCAACACTGAGCTTTTACTGGCAGATTTAGAAAGCGTAACAAAGCAAATTGAAAACTTTAAAAAAAGAAGTGCGAAGAAAAATGATGAAATGCTTAGCCTTGCATTTTTAGAAAAGGTTCTTGGCCTTTTAGAGAGTGGTACACCTGTAAGACAAGGCACTTTCTCTGAAGAGGAATCGAGAATGCTTTATTTATCTCAGTTTTTAACCTCAAAACCTATATTGTTTATATGTAACGTGGATGAAAATAGTATTCGAGAAGGTAATGAGCACTCAAAAAAAGTGGAGGCTTTAGCAAATAATTTAGAAGCACCTACGCTCAATATTTCAGTTTCAATTGAGCAAGAGCTTAGCGAAATATCCGATGAAAAAGAACTCAAAGAATTTTTATTTGAAATGGGAATGGATTCTACTGGACTAGAGAAATTAATACAGACTGGATATAGCCTTTTAGGATTGTGTACATATTTTACTTCTGGTCCAAAGGAAACTAGAGCGTGGACAATTGCAAATTCTACTTTAGCTCCGGACGCGGCTGGAAAAATTCATACTGACTTTAAAAAAGGTTTTATACGAGCAGAAACAGTGAGCTATTCTGACTTCTTATCAGCTGGTGGTTGGTTGAAAGCTAAAGAGTCAGGAAAGGTAAGAAGTGAAGGTAAAGAATATTTAGTTAAAGACGGAGATATTATGAACTTTTTATTCAGTTCATAAATTTTCGTATTTAATCTTTGAAAGGTAAAGACCACGAGGTGGAGCCAATGCAGCACATTTGCTCCGTTCTTTAGATAAGAGAACTTTTTGCATCTTTTGTGGTTCCCACTTTCCACAACCAACTTTTTCTAAGCAACCTACAATGCTTCGAACCTGATTATGCAAAAAGGATCTAGCTGACAAATCAAACTCATAGATAATCCCATCTCTTATTTTTTCAGACTTAATTTTAATAGAATCTATTGTTTTTATTGGGCTTGGCGCTTGACAAATCGAGGAACGAAAGGCTGTAAAATCATGCTTGCCAACTAGATAACTAGCAGCCAATTCCATCTTCGATATATCTAAGAGGTGCCTCACGTGCCAAAATTGACTTCTTTCAAATGTTAAATCTGTTGTTCTAGAAAAAATCTTATAGGTATAATAACGCTTTATAGCAGAGTAGCGCGCATGAAAGTCTTTACTCACTTTTTTAGCGCCCAATATCGAAATTGGATATTTATTAAGGTAATAGTTAATAGCCTTTTCAACAGTCTTACAATCACGATCAGTTCCCAAGTCAACGTGAGCAACTTGGCCAATAGCATGAACGCCGGCATCTGTCCTACCTGCTCCAACAAAATTTTCACAATTTTTATCAAGTTTTTTTATTGCGTTAAAAATTACCCCTTGTACCGTAGAAATATTGTTTTGTACCTGCCAACCATGGAATGGTGACCCATCGTATTCTATAGTTAGAGCATATCTGTACATTACATTAGATTTTTAAAAATGTTTAATTGACGAAGAAGGAAAATTCCAGAAAAAATATTCATTTGTATATAAAACATTTTTCCACTAAAAAATAATTAAAAAATTGAAAAATAAATATGTCATCAAGCGAAATAGATTATAAAGAAACCTTATTCTTACCAACCACAACGTTTCCAATGAGAGCTAATCTACCTGAAAGGGAAAAAGAGTGGCTCAACCGTTGGGAAGAATTAAAAATTTATAAAAAACTTAGGCAGGACTCAAGCAATCGAAAAGATTTTGTTCTTCATGATGGCCCCCCTTATGCGAATGGAAACTTGCATATTGGGCATGCGTTGAACAAAATTTTGAAGGATTTTGTGGTGAGGAGTCAGCAAGTTTTGGGCAACAACAGCATATATGTTCCTGGGTGGGATTGTCATGGATTGCCTATTGAATGGAAAATTGAAGAGAAATACAGAGAGAAAGGTAAATCTAAAGAAGATGTACCCATTAATAAACTTCGTGAAGACTGTAGAGACTTTGCAAAACACTGGATAGAAATTCAGAAAGAAGAATTTAAAAGATTAGGAGTAACAGGTGATTGGGATAATCCCTACTCTACCATGGACTTTAATAGCGAAGCGGTAATCGCTGAAGAGTTTGTAAAACTGGTGATGAAAGGAGTTGTATACAGAGGGTCAAAGCCAGTGATGTGGTCTCCAGTTGAGAAAACGGCTCTTGCTGAGGCAGAGATAGAATATAAAGATCACCGTAGTACGACGATATGGGTTAGGTTCAGCATAGTCTCCGGGGAGTTGCAGGGTTCTGATATTATAATATGGACGACAACACCCTGGACGATACCTTCAAATAAAGCAGTAGCTTTCAATAAATCAATCCAATACGGGCTTTATGAGATAGAAGAAGTTCAGGATGAAAGTTGGGCTATGCCTAGAAACACCATAATACTGGCTGATAAACTTGCAGAAGACACCATGACAAAAGCTAGGGTCACAAAATATAAAAAAATAAGAGAGCTGAACTTCGAAGATCTGAACCAAATCTCTTTAAGTCACCCATTTTCAAACCTTGAAGGTGCTGAAACTTTTTGGGACTACACTGTTCCCTTAGTTGAAGCTGACCACGTTACCGACGAGGCGGGGACAGGTTTCGTACACATTGCACCAAGCCATGGAGCAGAAGATTTTGAAGTTTTCCTTAAACGTGGATGGTTATCTCGCATGACAAATAATGTTGAGGATGATAGTAGCTTTGCGTCTTTTGTTCCATTTTTTAAAGGCCTTCAAATATTTAACAAAAAGGGAAAGGAGGGAGAAGGAAATAGGGCGGTAATACAGAAATTAATAGAAGCAAATAAGCTAATTGCAAGAGGTGTCTTGGAGCACTCGTATCCTCATAGCTGGCGATCGAGGGCACCAGTAATTTTCAGAAACACCCCTCAATGGTTTGTTGATATAGATAAGGATCTCAAAGATAGTAAAGACGAACATGGTAAAACAATAAGAGAAAGAGCACTCCAATCCATTAATAAATTGGTTGAGTGGATCCCTAAAAGTGGTAGGAATAGGCTTTACAGCATGGTATCTACAAGACCAGACTGGGTATTATCTAGACAAAGAGCGTGGGGTGTTCCCTTAACTTGCTTCGTAAAAAAAGGATTGAGCCCTGATCATGAGGATTTCATTCTTAAGGATAAAAAACTTAATGAGAGAATAGCAGACATACTGAAGAAAGAGGGAGCTGATGCTTGGTTTCAGGCGGGAGCTAAAGAACGATTATTAGAGGGGTTATACCCAGCAGATGAATATGAGCAAGTGACAGACATTCTCGATGTATGGTTCGACTCGGGGTCGACACATGCTTACGTTCTCCGAGACAGATCCGATGGGAAGTGGCCTGCTGACTTGTATCTTGAGGGAACAGATCAGCACAGAGGTTTTTTTCATTCCTCTCTCCTACAATCATGTGGAACTCAGGGTAAAGCACCATATTTAGGAGTTTTAACTCATGGTTTTATCCTTGATGAAAAGGGTTTTAAGATGTCTAAATCACTTGGTAATACAGTGAGCCCTCAACAGGTAATAAAGCAGTTTGGAGCTGATATACTTAGACTGTGGGTTGCCCAGAGTGACTATACAGTAGACTTGAGGATAGGTGACGAAATTCTAAAAGGGGTGACTGATAGTTATCGAAAACTCAGGAATACAGCAAGATTTTTACTGGGAAATTTAGGCACATATTCCGATCAAGACGATATTACATATAACGAGTTACCTGACCTTGAAAAGTACATTCTTTACAGAGTCTGTGAAGTAGATAAAAAAATAAGATCCTCTTATGAAAAGTATTCTTTCCAATCGGTGTTTCAGACTTATTTTCAATTCTGTACCCAAGATCTTTCATCTTTTTATTTCGATATTCGAAAAGATGTTTTGTACTGCGACCCGGAGACAAGTGTAAAAAGAAAAGCCACACTTAAAATTCTTGATATTTTGTTCTTCAGATTGACAACTTGGTTTTCTGCAATTTTGCCATTTACCATGGAAGAGGTGTATTTAGAGAGATTCCCTGGAGAAGAGAATTCGGTACACCTGTTGGATATTCCTAGTAACGATAAAGACTGGTATAGTCCCGAATATTTCAAGCACTGGGATAAAATTAGAGACGTCAGAAGGGTCGTAACAGGAGCTATTGAAGTACTAAGACAAGAAAAGATAATAGGCTCAAGTTTAGAGGCGTGTCCTGTCATCTATATAAAAGATAAAGAGCTTTTTGAAATAATAAAGTCAGTAGATATGAGTGAAGTGTGTATTACATCGGGCATCAATATCGAATTTTCAGAAACTGTCATCGCTGATTCTTGTTTCACGCTTGATGATGTTCATGACGTTGGAGTGATTTGTAAAACTGCTCAAGGAAAAAAGTGTCAACGTTGCTGGACGCTCAACTTATCTCTCGACAAGAGTGATAATGACTTGTGCGATCGTTGTTACCAAGCTGTAAATTCAAACTCTTAATGATGTATTAGCTCGCTTTCTCTCTGGGATGAGTTGACTTGTAAACTTGTAGTAACCTCTTTTGCTCTATTTGAGTATATATTTGTGTGCTACTTAAAGAAGAGTGACCAAGAAGCTTTTGAATGCTGCGTAAGTCTGTACCAGCATTTAATAAGTGGGTTGCGTAGGAGTGTCTTAAGGAGTGTGGTGTAGTGGATGAGGGGAGACCAATTGAATTCCTTGCTCTTTCCATAGCCTTCTGAAAAGATCTAGGCAGCATTCTATTACCCCTAATTCCTAAAAAAACATATTCGCTATTTGAAATAGGGTATGGACACTGTTTTGTATAATTTTCAATTGCTTGGTTAGCAATATTAAGTATTGGAACCATCCGTTCTTTTTTTCCTTTTCCCTTAACCAAGACACTTGAATTTAAAGGCAATTCATTTGTTTTCATGTTTATTGCTTCTGAAATCCTAAGGCCACAAGTATATAATAAGAGAAAGATGGCTTGGTTTCTGGATATTATCCAGCGCTTTTCTTTTTTGTTTTCAAATGCGCTAAATAGGTTTTTTATATCATTAACTGCTATTGGTCTGGGAAGTTTACTATCTTTTTTGGGAGAGTCTAATTTTGAAATGGCTGAATTGAAAATATTGTGGGAGTTCTCTAACCAATGGAAAAAGTTTTTTAAGCTAGATATTTTTCTGGAAAGTGATGAAGCTTTTACTGACTTATTCCGTAGACTTAAAATCCATAACCTGATTGTATGGGCACTTATGTCGGAAAGATCAGACTTTAAAACAACTACAGATTCTTTAAATGAAAAATTCAGAAAATCCCTTAAGTCCAGTGAATACGCTTTAACAGAGTTCTCAGAGAGATTTCTCAAATTTATATTATATGATGCCCACTCTTTTATTAAGGAATTTAACTGTATCTTCATTTTAGTAATAAGCTTTCCATGTGCTTGGATATAACCTGAGCAAAGAAATCTAGATAGTCTGTTGACTGATCAACAGAAAAAGTAGATTTATCATCTGACTCAAAAAAAACTAAACCGTTAAAGTTGTTATTAAAGAAAAGGGCTATAATGGCTTCAGATTTTGTGCTTTCTTCTTTAGTTATTATCTCTTTGTCTTCTCGTTTTTTTCCGTCAACTACATTTTTAAGACGGACAGCCTTCTCTTTCGTTATTCCAACTTTCTGAGAAAATGCCATGATTTCTTTATCAGGTTTCAATATACAATTTTCAATATTGTTACCAGAGAAGGTATTCTTGCTAAGAACTATTTTTATAACATCTACGCCTAATATTTCTGCAGCTTTTAAACATAAAAATTTTAAAAGAGTATCTACATCTTTTGTTTCAATAGCTTCTAAACAACATTTATGAATTTTCTTAATTCCTAATTGGTTTTCGTAAGCATATTGAATAATTTTACTGTTGGTGGTTTTTAACTTCTCGACTTTATCCCCGAGTCTTTTTAGGAAAATATTTCTTATATCAATTAGGTTTTCTTCATCAGGAAAATCTGAGTTGTTTAAAAGAGCAAGCAATAATTCCCTATCCAGTAAAATAAGGTCTGGGTTTTCTATTATTTTTTGCCTTTCTTCAGCAACTAATTCGATTTTATTCATTTATTTTTAAATTATAGATTGACCAGTTTTTTCCCAGTCAGCCGTAAATTGGCTTAAACCTGAGTCAGTTAGAGGATGCTTTACAAGCCTTTCAAAAATATCTATTGGGATTGTTGCAACATCCGATCCATGGCGTGCGCATTCTTTTACATGATTAATTGTACGTATAGAAGCCGCCAGGATTTTCGTTGGAAATTTGTAGTTTGAATAGACTAACTTTATATCAGAAATCAATTCTACCCCTTTTAGATTTAAATCATCTAAACGGCCTATAAAAGGGCTGACATACTCTGCACCGGCTTTTGCCGCCAAAAGAGCTTGAGATACTGAAAAACAAAGGGTCATATTTACGCTTATGTCTTTTTTATATAATGCATTGCATGCCGCCAATCCATCCCAAGTAATTGGTAGTTTAACGGTAACGTTTTTTGCTATCTCGGAAAGCTTTATCCCCTCCTCAATCATTGTTTCTGAGTCTAGTGCTGATACTTCAGCACTGACAGAGCCAGATACTATTTCTGCCAATTCAGATATGACCTCTATCATGTTTTTTCCTGACTTTAATATTATAGATGGATTTGTTGTTACACCGTCTATAAGACCCAGCTTGCTGAATTTACGTATCTTTTCAATGTCTGAACCGTCCAAAAAAAGCTGCATGAAATTTATCCAAGTTAATATATTTTCTTGGACTTTAGTCTATATGGTGATTTATTTCAAAGGAAGAGAAAAGTATAAACTCAGTTAAATGTCATTTGAAAAACAGTTTGGTGTTATTTTTACTAATCCAAAGCTTCCAGTTTTGGACTACCGTACTTTAGATGAGAATATTGAAATTGGTAGTTTAGTTGAAGTTCCCTTAGGTTCTAAAGTTGTTATCGGTATTGTGTGGAGTGCTGGAGATACAAAATTTGATCATACACGACTCAAGCAGATAATCGGAACTGTTAACAATATAAAATTACGGTCTGAGTTTATCTCATTCTTGAAAAGAGCACATGCTTACACTTTGTCCCCAATACAATCTTTCTTAAAAATGGCTGTCCAAAGTCTACAATTTCATAAAGACCAGAAGATGCCTATTGCCTATAAGCTTAATCACTACGACTATTTTCAAATCACACCTCGGCAAAAAGAACTCGTTAAGTACATAAAAGAGCAACCTGCGGAAACTGCTCAATATAGCAAAATAAAAAAAGATCTAGGCGTTAGTTTGTCAGTTGTAAAAAGTTTAGAAAAAAAAGGAGTGTTATCGCAGATTGTTGAGAATAAATCTAAACAGGAAAAAATGTCTCATGAACGGATCACCTTATCTCCTGAACAGAGTCAAGCTGCGTCGCAAATAAGAGAAAAATATGTTGAGAATGAGTTTCAGTCATGGTTATTATATGGTGTTACAGGGTCAGGTAAAACTGAGGTCTATTTGAACCTAGCAAGTGAGCGCATAGGAAAAGGAGAACAAGTTCTTATTCTACTGCCTGAAATTTCTCTAACCGTCGATTTCAAGCAACGCATCATGAAAAGATATGGAGCAATTGCAGGCGAATGGCATTCACAATTATCTTTAAACGAAAGACGAAGTGTTTTTAAGAACGTAGCAAACGGTCGCTTAAAACTTCTGGTAGGGGCTAGATCAGCACTATTTTTGCCATTTAAAAATTTAAATCTTATCATTGTCGACGAGGAGCATGACTCATCCTACAAGCAGGAGGAAGCCCCTATTTACAATGCAAGAGATCTTGCAGTCCTTAGAGCTTCAATTTTGAAATCGCAAGTTATTCTATCTTCAGCCACTCCGAGCATAGAGACGTGGCATAACTGTAAATTAGGCAAGTATCATAAGGTTAATCTTCTTAAACGGTTTGGAGAAGTCTATGAACCGAGAGTAACTTTAATCGATATGAATGTTGAAGAAACCTCAAAAAATAGTTGGATATCTGTTCCAATAATTGATCAGATAAGGTTAAGTTTGGAAAAAAAAGAGCAGATTCTTATTTTTTTAAACAGAAGGGGTTATGCACCCATTGCATTTTGTACGACATGCAGAATTTCTTTAGAGTGCAAGAATTGCAGTACAAAGCTTGTTTATCATAAGACAAAAAAATGCTACATGTGCCATATATGCGGGTACAGAGTTTCGGAAACGACAGAGTGTGTTAAGTGTAAATCATCCGATAACTTCATACCAATTGGGCCGGGAGTTGAAAGAATTAGAGATGAGGTTTCAAAATTATTTCCTGATGCAACATCAATGATTTTTTCTTCAGATAACTTATTAAAGGGAGAAAAAAATTTAGAAGAAATGGATAAAATAAAGTCTGGGGAAATTAATATCATTATAGGTACTCAATTGGTCTCTAAAGGTTACAATTTTCCGCATTTAAAACTTGTCGCGGTAATTGATGCAGATATGGGTCTCAATGCTGGGGATCATAGAGTAATCGAAAAGAGTTATCAGGTAATTAAACAGGTTGTAGGAAGAGCTGGTCGGTATGCCTCTGACGGAAGAGCATTAATCCAAACTTGGATGCCTAGACATCCTGTTTTACAGGCATTACTGAAGGATCATGGAGAAAAATTTCTTAACGCAGAGCTAGAGCAGAGAATAGAAGCCAATGTGCCACCCCATGGAAAATTTATTTCTTTGATAATTTCAGGAAAAAAAGAACGTCAACTAATTGATTTCGGTATTAAACTAAAAAATCAATTTTATTCCCTTAATTTACATGATTTTGAGATTTTTGGTCCTGCAGTTGCACCAATTTCAAGAATAAAAAATAAAACGAGAGTACGTCTATTGATAAAATCTAATAAAATGAAAAAAATATCGCAGAGTGAGGTGCGAGACTGGCTAAGAAATATTTCAGTACCAAATAATATCTACTTTAGTATAGACATTGACCCATATAATTTCTATTAGTTCTGAGAAATTATTGTTAAGAAGGACTGATGGAAAACTTTAGAAGTAACATTAAACCCCTTTCCCATTTCTACAATATGCCTTTGTATAAAAGTGGAGAAAGCACAATTTTGGGGAAAGATAATGTAGTGAAGTTGAGTGCGAACGAAAACATGAATGGCCCATGTAATGAGGTGCTAACTCAGCTCGCTTATTATTCCAAGAATATTTTTGAGTATCCAGATAGCGATCACTTTGCACTAAGAAGAAAAATAGGTGAGCTCCATGATATTGATCCTAATAGAATAATTTGCGGAGCTGGTTCAGATGAGATTATCCAGTTGTTATGTCGTTGCTTCTGTGAGAACAATGACGAGGTTATTTATACGGAGCATGGCTTTTTAATGTACAAGTTATCTGCATTAGCTGCTGGAGCGAGACCTATAAAAATAGAAGAAAACAACCGTACCGCATCGGTGGAGAATATATATGCAGGCATCACAAATAGAACAAAGATAATTTTTTTGGCGAACCCAAATAATCCAACTGGAACAATGATTTCAGAAATTGAAATAGAGAAGCTTCTAAATAAAATCCCTAATAATATCTTACTTGTTTTGGATGGAGCTTATGCAGAATATGTAAATTCTTTTGATGGAGGGATTTCACTGGTAAATAAGTTTGCGAATCTTTTTGTAACAAGGACATTCTCTAAGATTTTTGGACTAGGTGGGTTGCGAGTTGGGTGGGGCTACGGTGCCAAAGATATAACGGATGTTTTAAATTCAGTTCGATCACCATTTAACGTCTCATCTTTGGGTTTAAAAATGGCAGAATTAAGCCTTGCAGATGTAAATTTCGTAAATGAGCAAAGAGATCTTAACAATGTAAATAGAGATAAGCTGAGAAATAATTTGCTTGGTCTTGGGCTAAAGATAGATCAGTCATTTGCAAATTTTTTGCTCCTAAGATTTGAAAGCGAAGAGCAAGCAAACAAAATTGATTTATTTTTAAAGGAAAAAGGATTTATTTTAAGAAAGGTCAGTTCTTACGGTCTTCCAAAGTGCCTTAGACTGTCTATTGGCAATAAAGAGATATGTGAAAAGATATATCTTACCCTAGCAGAGTGTTTTGAAGATAATGACCGAGTTTAGAAAAATATCCGTTATCGGTTTAGGTTTAATCGCGTCCTCAATATGTTTAACTATAAGAAAGAAAAATCCAGGAATTCAAATAGTTGGATATGACAAAGACAAAGAAGTAAGAAAGAGGGCGAAGAAGATTGGTTTATGCGAAATCAAAAGCAACATTAAGAACGCAACAAGTGGCTCTGAGCTCATTATACTTTGTGTGCCCGTCGGCCAAATGCAAGCTGTGCTACAGAGATTAAAGAAGTATATTAAGCCGGGTACAATAATTACAGATGTAGGGTCGGTAAAGCTATCTGTTATTGAAGAGTTAGAGTTTACCATAGCGGACGCTAAGGGTAAATTTGTTCCCTCTCACCCTATAGCTGGAACTGAAAGATCGGGACCAGACGCCGGTTACGCCGGACTTTTTGAAGGTCGCTGGTGTATACTGACCCCGACGAAAAAAACCAACAAGAGAGCGTTGAAAAGTGTTGAGACTTTTTGGAAGTTTTTAGGTATGCAAACTAAAATCATGACACCCGAACACCATGATCTAGTTCTAGCTGTTACATCTCATGCACCCCACCTAATTGCATATACGATGGTAGGGGTTGTCGATGACTTAGAAGCTGTTACAAAGTCGGAAATAATAAATTATTCTGCAGCAGGATTTAGAGATTTTACTAGAATCGCAGCATCTGATCCTGTGATGTGGAGAGATATTTTTTTAAATAATCAAGATGCGCATTTGGAAGTATTGGGACGATTTACCGAGGAACTATTTTCATTACAGCGTGCTATACGCAAAAAAGACGGGGAATATTTGTTAAAATATTTTGAAAGAACTAGAAGTATTAGGAAAGGTATAGTAGCTGCTGGTCAAGATACTGGCACACCGAATTTTGGGAGAGACTAGTATTTTTTAAAATGGTAAATGGGAATTGCATTTATAAAAAACAATCCTTTATCTAAGCTAAGCTTAACGGGAACTATTTGTGGTTCACCAGTATTTGCCGGGTCTTTGATGATTAGGATTAAGTTAATCAAATTTATGATGCTTTTGAGTGCTCCAGTATCAGTTTTTATTCGTGAGATGTCCTTAGAGCTGAGTCTTAATAGACAATCAATATTGCCTTCAGTAGTCAATTCTATCAAGTTTAAAAAAACCATATCATCACAACGTAGCTTTAAAACCCCAATATCAATATCTATCTGCTCCAAATTGATCGATTCAAGCTTGATTGCCTGATAGGGGGCCTTGGGGTTACTTACATAGCTATTTGAAACTGTACCTTTAAGAATTAGTTTGTTTGATGTCTCAGAGTCCATCGCCTGAATTTTTTTCAAAAAACTAGAATTTAAATTATTTGCTGCAAGATAAAAATCTAGTGTCATTCTGTCCACATCCTTTAGCGCAAAAATTACTTCCTTCGCCTCAAACCTTTTAATGTTTCTGTCGTCGGATATTTGCCAATCTTCTTGTTCAGTGATCAACTTAAATCTGCCTGAAAAAGGTCTGTCAGATATGCTGATCTTCAATTTATTCGCTGAGCTATTGAATTTTGGATAGTCTGTACTGGCAACCATGGGTTTCTCTACAAAAAGAATAACATCAGAAAAATTGTAAATTAATTTTACGATTTCTAGTTTTATGAATTGCAAACTAAGTGGAATATGCTTAAGCGGAGATCGGAAATTTGATACCTTTATTCCGAATTTAAAAGGGAACCCATCAGTCGTGATGTTCTCATCATTTAAATCAATAGACCATACCTCACTTAAATACTGCTTAAACGCTTCTTTTTGAATATTTGCAGCTATCGCCCATACTAAGTATAATGAAGTTGAGATCACAAATAGGACAAATGTAAAGGTATATATTTTTTTTCTCATGAAAATTTGGTATACATAAGCTGCGATTTGGTTTCTTCAATAGTAATGCTTTTTTTTGTCGCTAAGAAGAAATAACAAGATTTTAATTAATTTTTGGATTTATATTGGCAAAGAAAAAACAGTCGCTCAAGTTAATAAGAGCAGAAACACAGGGGTTTAGTCAACCTATACAGCAGGTTGTACTAATGCTGACTTCATTATTGCTTGTGATGGTAGGGAGTTACTTCATGTTTCCCTCGGTTGCACCTATTTTCCTATCTTCTCCATATTTAAATGGGATAATTTTAACAGTTTTCTTTTTTGGGATACTATGTTGTTTTTGGCAAATCTTTGTAATAATAGCGGCTGTCAATTGGGTTGAAAACTTCGCTCTTGATAGGCCGGGACACGAATTTTCAGATCCACCTAGATTATTGATACCCCTAGCATCTCTTTTAAAGGGAAAAAAATCGAAAACCATCTTAACTTCAAGTTCTTTAAATTCGATACTGGATTCGGTGGCAACTAGATTAAACGAGGCAAGAGATATAACGCGTTATGTTATAAATCTGCTCATTTTCTTAGGTCTTCTAGGCACCTTTTATGGCCTCGCGATCACTGTTCCTGAGGTTGTAAACACTATAAAAAGTTTAGTACCGAAAGAAGGTCAAACTGGAATAGAGGTATTTGATAACTTGATGGCAGGTTTGGAAGGTCAACTTGGTGGTATGGGTACCGCATTTGCCTCATCTCTTCTTGGGTTGGCCGGTAGTTTGGTGGTTGGTCTCTTAGAGCTGTTTGCCAACCATGGTCAAAACAGATTCTATATGCAATTAGAAGAATGGCTATCTTCCTTCACAAGTATAGGAATTTTTGGAGATTCCGAAAACGTGGATGAATCAACCAGCAATGGCAACACTAGTCCAATTATATCTGCGATAGGAGCACAAATATCAGAACTTGGACAAATGTTTGAAAAATCGATTGAGAATAACTCTACAACAAACAATCAAATAAATAGCCTATCTAAGGCTATTGAAGAGGTCGCAGGTTCTCAGCTCACAAGTTCAAAAACAGTGAGTAGCATTGATGGATTTGATAAAAATGCCATCGAAAAGTTGGTTTCTTCGCAACAAGATTTGAATACCTTGATAAAAGGGCAGTTTGGGGAGAGAAGTACTAGAGATTTAGAAAACTTGACCCGTCTTAGGAATATTGAGGTGCAACTGTCAAGACTGGTTGATGAATTGGCCAATGCACGTAAAGATGCCCTCTCGGAACTAAGGTCAGATCTCGCTCAACTCAGTAAGGCTATGATTGATTTGGCAAGAAATAGCAGCAAGGGTTAACTATGCTTACCAGAAGGAGTGGAGAACGATTCACTGCAAATATATGGCCTGGATTTGTAGATGCTATGACAGCCATATTGCTTATCTTAATGTTTATTCTGTCAATATTTATGATAGTACAGTCAGTTTTAAGGGACACGATCTCCTCTCAAAAAATTGAGCTCGATGAGCAACAGACAGAGCTTTCGCAACTGGGAAATAACCTTGAAGATTTAAAAAATGAGCTAGGTATGCTGAAAAGTGAGAAGTCAAAGTTGCAAACTTTATCGAACAAGCAAAAGGCACAACTGACTGCTCAGGAAACTGAGTTACAAGAAAAAATTAATCTACTTACAAGATTACGAAATGATATGAAAGTCGCAGAAACAAAAATAACAGATTTTAAATCCCAAGTTGCATCTTTGATAGCTAAACGTTTGGAGCTTAATGAAAAACTAAAAATTGAGAAAAAAAAAACATCTAAAGAGGTTTCCAATAGAGAAGCAGCGGAGCTGGCTTTAGCTGCTGCGAGGGATACCATCAGCCAGAAAATTTCTAAAGAAAAAATGATGGCAGCATCCAATGAAGCTTTGGAGCAATTAATACAAAAACTTAAATTGGAAAATCAGTCGCTAGAAAACTTAACCGAGAAAAAGGCAAGCGAGCTTAGTATGGTCAAAGAAAAGATGAAAGCGATTAATGAAGATTTGACTGATGCAGAGAAGCAGCGGGTCATGGAACAGTATGCAATACGCAATCTTCAAGAAAATCTCTTGGAGAAGAAAGAAGAGTTAGTTCTTATAACTCTCACCATTGAGGAGGAGAGAAAAAAAGCGCTTGAGACCCTTAAACTTCTAGCAGCCTCAAGAGAGGCTCAAAAAATTCTAAAAGAACAGGCTGCTAAATTTGAGAAAAAACTGATAGGGAATGACAATATCCTGAAAGAAAAGGATCTAGCGCTAAGGGAAGCCAGGCTGAGGTTGAGCGTTCAAGAAGAAAAAGCCAAAGCCTCAATGCAAGAGGTTGCTAATCTAACACTCCAAACAAATTCGCTTAAAGAAAGATTAAAGGAATTAACAGGAATATTAGATGCAACCATCGAAAAGGATTTTTCTAACAATGTAGAAATCAAATCACTAGGGGCAAAATTAAATGCTGCCTTAGCAAAAGTTGCATCTGAACAAAAAATAAGAGCGCAGCTAGAGGAAAAGGAACGAAAGAGATTAGAAACCGAAACAAAGAACCTTCGGGAATATAGATCTGTCTTTTTTGGGAGGTTAAAAAAAATCCTTGGAGACATTGAAGGCATTGATGTTGTTGGCGACAGGTTTGTTTTTTCGTCTGAAGTGTTATTTGATAGAGGTTCTGCTGATATAGGGATGGCAGGCAAAGTGCAGTTAGATACCATATCAAATGTCCTTAAAGATATCTCAAAGAAGATTCCAAAAGATATAAATTGGGTTCTTAGAGTAGATGGACATACAGATAAAACACCTGTGAGTCAGAACAGTGTTTTTAACGATAATTGGGAACTTAGCCAAGCTAGGTCTCTGTCTGTAGTTAAATATATGATCAACACCCACAAAATCGACCCAAAGAGAATGTCTGCGGCAGGTTTTGGAGAGCATCAACCGATCTCGTTTTCCAATTCAAAGGAGGCTCTCGCTAAAAACAGGCGGATAGAATTTAAGCTAACTGAAAGATAATTACGAAAGAATATTAGCTTTAATCTTTTTTGATGGCTTTTCGCCTATAGGCTTAAAGTCTAAATCAAGGTTATTTTTATTAACTGATAATTTAACTATACCACCCTTCTTCAGCTCCCCAAAAAGTAATGCTTCGGAGAGTGGCTTTTTAATATGCTCTTGAATTTTTCTCGATATGGGTCTAGCCCCCATTTTGTCGTCATAGCCTTCCTCAGCCAACCACTTCAATGTATCTTCAGAAAATTCTATCGTTACATTTCTATCGATAAGCTGCCCCTCTAGTTGCAAAATAAACTTTTCCACAACTTGTAAAATTATCTCGAGCGATAGTGAATTGAATGTGATTACTGAATCTAACCTGTTCCTAAACTCAGGGGTGAACATCTTGACAATTGCTGCATCTGCTTCCCCTTCTCTTTTCGTTCGATTGAATCCAATTGCCTCTTTTGCTTGCTCGCTCGCGCCTGCATTTGATGTCATAACAAGGATCACATTTCTGAAGTCAACAGATTTGCCATTGTGGTCTGTAAGTTTTCCATGGTCCATTACCTGTAGTAAAATGTTAAATACGTCTGGATGAGCTTTTTCTATTTCATCCAGTAAAAGTACACAATATGGTTGTTGATCAACGCCATCAGTAAGCAACCCTCCTTGATCAAAGCCAACATAACCTGGAGGAGCGCCAATAAGTCGAGAAACCGAATGCTTCTCCATATACTCAGACATATCAAACCTCAGCATGGAAATGCCTAAAATATCGGCTAATTGTTTGCATACCTCCGTTTTTCCAACTCCTGTAGGGCCAGCAAACAGGTAGCATCCGATTGGTTTTTCTGGCTCACGCAATCCCGCTCTTGATAGCTTGATGGATGAAGCGAGCATTTCAATAGCAGTTTCCTGTCCAAACACAACCCTTTTAAGCGATTTCTCTAAATCTTTTAATACTTCTGAGTCATTTTTTGAAATTCGCTTAGAGGGTATTCTTGCAATTTTTGCAATTATCTCTTCAATCTCTTTTACACCTATTACTTTCTTCTTTTTACTGGGTGGCAGTAGACTTTGAGCCGCACCTGCTTCATCAATAACATCAATAGCTTTGTCGGGAAGTTTTCTGTCATGGATATATTTATTTGCAAGTTCAACAGCAGTTTTCAAGCAATCAGCAGAGTATTTTATTTTATGATGGTCTTCAAAATACTGTTTTAGTCCATTCAATATTTTAATACTATCCTCTGTGGTTGGTTCAACTACATCAATTTTTTGAAAGCGCCTAGCTAAAGCTCTATCTTTTTCAAAGTGGTTTCTATACTCTTTGTAGGTTGTTGATCCCATGCACCTTAGTGTGCCGCTTTGAAGTGAGGGCTTTAACAGATTTGAAGCATCCATAGCTCCTCCAGAAGTTGCTCCTGCCCCGATAACTGTGTGTATTTCATCGATAAACAGAACTGCCTTTGGGTCTTTCTCTAATTCTTTCATAACTAACTTTAGACGCTCTTCAAAATCACCTCTGTAACGTGTGCCAGCTAAAAGGGCTCCCATATCTAAAGAGTAAATCGTTGATCCTTTAAGTATTTCTGGTGTTTGATCAGAAATCACCTTTCGAGCTAAACCTTCAGCAATAGCAGTCTTACCAACGCCAGGGTCTCCTACGAGTATGGGGTTATTTTTTCTTCTTCTGCAAAGAATCTGGATGCATCTTTCAACCTCTAAATTTCTTCCTATCAGCGGATCTATATCACCTTTCTTGGATTTTTCATTAAGGTTAACACAGTATTTTGAGAGAGCAGTTTCCTTTTCAGCGTTATGATTAGGGTTATCAGTAGCATCCTTTTGATCTCCCTCTTCTAGATCCTTCGTTTCTTCAAAGTTGGGATTTTTCGATACACCGTGTGCAATGAAATTCACTGCATCGTACCTAGTCATTTCTTGCTCTTGGAGAAAAAAGGCTGCGTGACTTTCTCTTTCTGCAAAAATCGCTACCAAAACATTAGCTCCTGTTACTTCATTCCTTCCAGAACTCTGTACGTGAATTGCAGCGCGTTGGATTACTCTTTGAAACCCAGTTGTCGGAACTGCTTCGCTGCCTTCGACTTCGGTAACTAAACTGCCTAGTTCATTATTTAGAAAATTCTCTATGTTATTCCTGAGCAAGTCTACATTGACATTACACGCATTTAATACATTTGATGCGTCTTTTTCATCAAGCAACGCAAGAAGTAGATGTTCTAGTGTTGCGAGCTCATGATTCCTTTCATTTGCTAACTTAAGAGCACTATGTATACTTTTTTCAAGAGAACTCGAAAATGAGGGCATATGGATCCTTTCTAAATAATCTTTAACCTATATTATTATTCATTTAAACCAAAATTCAAAAAAATATTAAAAGTTATCTTTTAACGCTCTTATTTTGGCAAATCTAGAGATTGGATCTAGATTTGCCATGTCCAAGTGATCTATAATTGACAGCTCGCTTTCTCTTAAAAAAGGATTAGTGTCCAATTCTTCTCTCAGTGTCGAGGGTATTGTAGGGAGCCCTTTTTGGAGCAGTTCTAATTCCTTTGTTCTTCTGGATATTAGTTTTTCATTTTGTGGATCTACTGTTACAGCAAATTCAAGGTTTGATTTTGTATACTCATGCCCTGAATAAATCATAAAGTCTTCTGGAAGTTGCTTGAGCTTTTCAAGGCTTTTCCACATATCCTCTGGACTTCCCTCAAATAGTCTTCCACAGCCCATTACCATTAATGAGTCGCCTGTAAATAGTGCTTTGTCCTCTAACAAGCTGTAAGCTATATGTCCCATCGTATGTCCGTCAACATCATAAATATCAAACGTTTTTGATCCTATTGTTAATTGCTTACCTTCTTCTACTTCAATGTCTAATTGTGGGAGCCTATGCCTATCTCTCTTCGCGCCAATAACCCTGGGTGAATATTTAAGTTTTAAATGATTTATTCCGTCTATGTGGTCACTATGATGATGGGTGATTAGTATAAAATCGAGGCTCATATCTTTATCATCCAGATACCTTTCGATGGATACGTGTTCCGGTGCATCTACCAAAATATTCTTATTTGTTTGTTCATCTCTTATGATATAAGCATAGTTATCAGATAGGCAGGGAATAATTTCAATAGAAGACATATTTTTCGGATCCTTTTTATTTATGAATTAACATATTAGCAAGAACTTCACAGATATAGCAATGTTGGAATACTAATAATGAGATTGGATGTTATTGAATTGCAAGAGTTCTATAGTGGTTCCGAGTTAGGGAGAACCACGAAGGAATTAATAAATAGAGTTTTGGGAGCAAAAATTGAGACTGATGCGGGATCTTTGACTATCGGCTTTGGCTTTGCATGTCCATTTCTTGAAAATAAATTTACAGAAGGGGAAAACAAAGATTTCCTCTTGTTGATGCCAAGTGAACAAGGCGTTGTTTCTTGGCCAGAAAAGTCCAAAAGCGTTAGTGCTCTTGTAGATGAAGTATCTTGGCCCGTGAATACGTCTTCGGCAGATTTGATTTTGATATCGCATGGCTTAGAGATGAGTGATAATCAAGATCTTTTGTTACAAGAGGTGCGTCGTGTATTAAAAGATAGTGGGAAGCTTGTTATCCTCGTGCCGAACAGAACAGGTTTTTGGGCAAGGTCAGATAGCACTCCATTTGGATACGGCAAACCTTATTCAATCTCACAACTGACTTCATTACTTCGAAAAAATCAATTTCAAATCGATAGTATAACCCCAAATCTTTATGGGTTTCCTGCAAAGGGGGGGTATTGGCTGAAATCACTATTTTTATGGGAAAAACTGGGAAGGAAGTTAAATAGTTTCTTTTTAGGAGGCCTCCTTGTTGTAGAGGCAAGAAAAGACATTTATGCGGTAAAGAAAGTAAAATCATCTAAGGTAAGCCGCTATTTTAGCGCAGTTAAAGTTCCAGTTTCCACAATGTCTAAATCTTGACGCCAAACCATATGTAAAAAAATTCAAAAAAGAGTAACCAACAACTTGTCATATTTGATATGCTCTGTTATTTAGAAGTTGCAGTCGTTTTTACGACACCATTCGTACTATAAATCAACTCAAGGTGATCTATTTGCAAGAAGTCAGTGAGATAAACTCAAAGCCATCGGCAAGATATGCACTCGCCCTGTTTTCTTTAGGTACGGAGGGAAAGACTAATAACGAGCTAGAAAAACATGTGCTCAATCTTCTTAAGATTTTAAAATCGAATAACGGGTTAAATGATTTCTTGAGAAATCCAACTTTTTCATCAAGCGATCAAGAAAATGTGTTCAATGCAGTTAGTAAGAAATTAAAGCTACCTAAGCATCTTTATAATACGATATGTCTGATGATAAAAAAAGGCCGAGGTTACGATTTGGTGAATTTTAGTGAGGATTTTTTGAGTCTCTGTTCAATGAGCAAGAACGAACTGATAGTTCAAATCAGGACAGCAAAAAAAGTGAGCAGTGAAAATGTAGAAGAAATAAAAAAATCCATAGAAAAGATTACAAAGCGAGTTGTAAGGCTTGAGGCAGAGAACGATCCTGATATAATTGCTGGACTCGAATTGAAAGTTGGATCATTTTTGTTTAACTCGAGTGTAAATTCAAAACTTGAGAGTATAAAAAATATTTTGAAAAGAGGTTGATTACTATGAACATTCAAGCATCTGAGATATCGAAGATATTAAAGGAACAGATAAAAAACTTCGGTAACGATACTGAAGTAGCAGAGGTTGGAAAAGTTTTATCTGTTGGGGATGGAATAGCACGCGTGTATGGCCTCGAGAAAGTTCAAGCTGGTGAAATGGTTGAGTTCCCGGGCGGTACAATGGGGATGGCGCTAAACCTAGAGATCGATAATGTCGGAGTAGTTATTTTTGGTTCTGATAGAGACATAAAAGAAGGAGATCTTGTCAAGAGAACCAGTTCGATTGTGGATGTTCCTGTAGGTATGGAGTTGCTGGGAAGAGTTGTTGACGGGTTAGGTAATCCGCTTGATGGAAAAGGGCCTATAAAATCTAAAAAGAGATCAGTGGCTGACGTTAAGGCTCCAGGAATTATTCCCCGCAAATCCGTGCACGAACCAATGGCAACAGGGCTAAAGTCGGTGGACTCATTGATCCCTATCGGAAGAGGGCAAAGAGAACTAATAATAGGAGATAGACAGACCGGGAAAACCGCTGTTGCGGTAGACGCTATCCTTAATCAAAAAACCTATAATGAATCTGCAGGAACGGATGAGAGTAAAAAACTGTATTGCGTTTACGTAGCGATAGGGCAAAAAAGGTCAACTGTAGCACAACTGGTAAAAAAATTAGAAGAAACAGGCGCCATTGAGTATTCTATTGTGGTAGCAGCAACAGCTTCTGATCCCGCTCCGATGCAGTTTTTAGCACCATATTCAGCAACAGCCATGGCAGAGTTTTTTCGTGATAATGGTAAGCATGCTCTAATCATATATGATGATCTTTCAAAGCAAGCCGTTGCTTACAGGCAGATGTCCCTTCTTCTGAGAAGGCCACCTGGTAGAGAAGCTTATCCTGGGGACGTATTTTACTTACACTCCCGACTACTCGAAAGATCTGCAAAACTGAATGAAGATAATGGATCAGGGTCGTTAACGGCTTTGCCAATAATTGAAACGCAAGGAGGTGATGTGTCAGCATTCATACCTACTAACGTGATCTCCATTACAGATGGTCAAATATTCTTGGAAACCGAGTTATTTTATCAAGGTATCCGTCCCGCCGTTAATACAGGGCTCTCTGTCTCCCGAGTTGGATCATCAGCGCAAACGAAATCTATGAAATCAGTGGCTGGTTCAATTAAACTTGAGTTAGCTCAGTATAGAGAGATGGCAGCGTTTGCTCAATTTGGGTCAGATTTAGATGCAAGCACACAAGCACTTTTAAATAGAGGAGCCAGGTTGACAGAATTATTAAAGCAGCCTCAATACTCTCCGTTAACTAACGCGGAGCAAGTCATCGTTATTTATGCGGGAACAAAAGGTTACTTAGATAAAATAGATGTAAAGGAAGTTACAAGTTTTGAGAAAAACTTAGTGAACTATTTAAGATCAGAGGGGAAATCACTGGTCGAGGAGTTGACAACGAATGACCAAAAAATAGAAGGTGAAATTGAAAGCAAAATCAAATCACTTTTAGATAATTTTTTAAATAAACAGATTTAGTCAAAAATAAAAAAATGCCCAACCTCAAAGACTTAAAATTACGGATTGATAGTGTTAAGTCCACTAGAAAAATTACTAAAGCTATGCAGATGGTTGCTGCGGCAAAACTTAGAAAAGCGCAAGAGCAAGCAGAAAGAGGCAGGCCATATGCCGAAAAAATGCGTGCTATAGTGTCAAATTTAGCTTCGAGTGTTAAGAATACTACCTTAGATAATAAGTATCTAGGGGATGGGGGTGATAGTAAAAAGTTTCTTTTAATTATAGCGACCGCTGAAAGAGGTTTATGTGGTGGATTTAACTCTTCAATAGTAAAGCTGGCTAAGACGAGAATAGCGGAGCTGACAAGCCAGAATAAAGAGATAAAGATACTAACAATTGGAAAGAAGGGCAGAGAACAACTTAATAGAGAGTTCGACAGTCTGTTTATTGGCCATGTAGATCTTAGTAACGAAAAAAATATTACAATAGAAACGGCCAGAAAAATATCAATAGATCTCATATCGAGGTTTGATAATGGTGAATATGAAGTCGCAGAAATTTTTTACAATAAGTTTGCTTCTGTTATTTCCCAAATACCTAGCTCATTCAAATTATTACCTGTATCATTCAACGAAAAAGAAGCTGACACCGGTAACGTGAGCTTTAATTTTGAACCTGACGAAGATGAAATATTAAACGAAATAATACCTAAAAGCATTGCTACTTCCATTTTCTCTGTTCTTCAAGAAAATGCAGCCTCTGAACAGGGATCAAGGATGGCAGCCATGGATAATGCAACTCGTAATGCAGGTGAAATGATCGATAAGTTAACAATAGATTTTAATCGATCTAGACAAGCGGCTATTACGAACGAACTAATTGAAATCATTTCTGGTGCGGAAGCACTTTAAATTAATTAAACAGGAGTTGAAGATGTCAAAGGAATTAGGAGTTATAACTCAGGTTATTGGAGCTGTTGTAGATGTAAAGTTTGAAAATCATTTGCCTGCCATTCTGAATGCTCTTGAGACAGATAACAATGGATCAAGATTGATTTTAGAGGTTGCTCAGCACTTAGGTGAGAACTCAGTTAGAACAATTGCTATGGATAGCACTGAGGGTTTGGTCCGAGGTACAAAGGTATCTGATAAAGGAAGTCCCATAAGTGTCCCAGTTGGAAATGCAACGCTTGGTAGAATATTGAATGTTGTTGGTGACCCGGTTGATGAAAAAGGGAAAGTCAGCCAGAAGGAAACAAGGCCTATTCACCAAGACGCGCCGGAGTTCTCTGCTCAAGCGACTGAAACAGAGATACTAGTTACTGGTATAAAAGTCATCGATCTGTTGTGCCCGTACTCGAAAGGTGGAAAAATAGGGCTTTTCGGTGGAGCTGGTGTTGGAAAAACGGTTTTGATCATGGAATTAATTAACAACATTGCAAAAGTACACTCAGGTTTTTCAGTTTTTGCTGGAGTTGGAGAAAGAACTAGGGAAGGTAACGATCTTTATCACGAAATGATCGAATCAGGAGTTATAAATCCAGAAAAGCTTGAAGAGTCTAAGGTTGCGCTTGTCTATGGGCAGATGAATGAGCCCCCAGGAGCTAGAGCAAGAGTAGGATTAACGGGTCTAACTTTAGCTGAGCAATTCAGAGATCAATCTGGGACAGACGTGTTGTTTTTCGTTGATAACATCTTTCGTTTTACCCAAGCTGGCTCAGAAGTGTCTGCTCTTTTGGGACGAATTCCTTCAGCTGTGGGTTACCAGCCCACATTAGCCACGGATATGGGCGCATTACAAGAAAGAATAACGTCGACCAAATCAGGATCTATAACATCAGTACAGGCCATTTATGTTCCAGCTGATGATCTCACAGATCCTGCACCAGCGACATCCTTTTCTCATTTAGATGCAACCACAGTTTTGAGTAGAGCAATATCTGAGATCGGTATATATCCGGCAGTAGACCCACTGGATTCTACCAGCAGGATACTAGACCCACAAATAGTAGGTGAAGACCATTATAATGTGGCTAGAGATGTACAAGGAATTCTTCAAAGATATAAATCTCTTCAAGACATTATTGCAATATTGGGTATGGATGAACTATCTGAAGATGACAAATTGACTGTCGCAAGGGCAAGGAAAATTCAAAGATTTTTGTCTCAGCCTTTTGACGTTGCGAAAGTGTTTACGGGTTCTGACGGTAAACAGGTTCCACTCGATGTAACCATTGACAGCTTTAAGAGGGTTGTAGCTGGAGAATTTGACCATCTTCCAGAGTCAGCCTTTTACATGGTTGGTGGCATTGACGAAGTTATTGAGAAAGCGGAAAAGGCAGCAGCTGACGTTGCATAAAATCTTCAAAGGCAAAGAACATGATAAACAAATTCCAGTTATCTGTAATATCAGCAGAGAGTAAAGTTTTCGAAGGTGAAGTTGAAAATGTTTTAGTGCCTGGAATGGTTGGTGATTTTTTAGTTCTCTCAGATCATGCACCTTGTATTAGCAGTATCCGTCCTGGCTTTTTGGAATTTTCCGATGGAACCAGCAAGAAACAAAAATATTTTGTTTCAGGAGGAATTGTGGAGGTTACTAATAACATGGTATCGGTACTGGTGGACTTGGCTATTGAAGGCGATAAAGTAGGGAAGGAAGATATATTAGCTCTTATTTCTGAAATTGATAATAAATTATCTGCTGGAGACACTGTTAATATAGATGACTTGGGATTAAGAAAAAATGACCTTGAAGAGGCATTAAAACAAGCCTAGCCATTAAAATTTCTTTAAAGAAAATGAGAATTGCCCTTGTTTAAAGATATAAGAATCGCTCTCATTTTCAGTGTTGTTTTACTCGATATCATAGGTATCGGAATCATATTCCCTATAATACCAGATCTGTTGAGTGAGGTTGGTATCAATGAAAATGCAAAAGCTGCTTTTTGGGGAGGTTTACTATCCTCGTCCTACGCTCTGATGCAATTTTTTTTTTCACCCACGATTGGGAGTTTATCAGATATTTTTGGAAGACGTCCTGTATTGCTCTTAGCGTCTTTACTACTGGCTCTGGATTATTTGGTGATGGGATTTGCCGAAACTATTTGGATCTTGTTTATTGGGAGAATAATTGGAGGTATAGCAGGGGGAACAATAGCTACAGGCACTGCCTATCTAGCAGACATCTCAAATGCTAGAGATAAGAAGAAGAACTTTGCTATTATTGGAGCAGCTTTTGGATTGGGTTTCATATTAGGCCCAGTTGTCGGAGGATTAATGGGTGAGATCAGCGTCAGGGCTCCCTTCTTCCTATCGGCATTATTATCGTTTCTCAACTTTTTTCTATGCCTATTTTTACTTCCGGAGACACTTAAGTTTCGGTCAAAAAACTTCGCTCTTAAAAAACTAAATCCTTTTTTTAACATATTAAACATATTCAAGATACGCGCTCTGAAAGGGTTATTTTTTTCTTTCTTCCTTATCGCTTTTGCAAATACAGTTTATCCGGCGACATGGAGTTTTTGGGGGAGAGAAGTGTTTGGATGGTCTTCAGGGATGATAGGCTTTACTTTGGCATGTTACGGGTTCTTATTATTTATTGTCCAAGCATTTGTAATACGATTGCAATTTTTTGATAGGCTTTCAACAAAGAATCTTATGTCCCTATCGTTAGTGTGTGGAATTTTTGCGTTATTTTCATTTGGTTTCATAAGGTTTGAATTATTCGTTTTTGCCATAATACCTATAGCGGCTTTGTCTGAAATGGTTAGCCCGACATTAAAAGCATTTTTGTCAAATCAAATTCCTGAAATGGACCAGGGTTTGCTACAAGGAATTTTAAATAGTATTGTCGGGTTAACCTCTATAATTGGTCCTATTTCCATGAGTTATATCTTCAGCAAAGGAGCCTCTCAGGAGTCGTTTTTTTATATTCCTGGTGCACCATTTCTGTTTGCTGGGTGTTTATTTTTTGCTTCTCTAATCTTTATAAGGCGATTTCTACCTTAACTGCTTTGGTCAGTTTGAATAAAGACCCTCATAAATAGGTTTTAGAGACTCTTCGCTAAACAGCGAAGAAACAGAGCTTTCGTTAGATATATTTAACATTGCGTGAGCCAAAAGAGGCGCAGCAGTGATTATACGAATTTTAGGACATTTTGATACAACTTCGGTTGGTTCAATGGTATCCGTTATAACCATTGAACTAAGGTTGGAGTTCGAAATTCTATCTATTGCTTCTCCGGACAGAACTCCATGAGTAATATATGCATGAACCTCTTTTGCACCCTTTTCAATAAGTAGTTCGGCTGATTTGATTAAAGTACCCGCTGTATCACAAATATCATCAACCAGAATGCAAGTTTGGCCTGATACTTCCCCAATAATAGTCATGGAGTTGATTTCGCCAGGAGCGCTTCTTCTCTTATCTACCACCGCTAAATCGACGTCTATTTTTTCAGCAAGCTCTCTTGCACGAGACACGCCACCAACATCTGGTGAAACGATGGTAATGTTTTTGTTTTTTGCAAAGTTATGTCGTATATCAATTGCAAAAATCGGTGATGCGTAGAGATTATCTACTGGGATATCGAAGAAACCCTGAATTTGGGCGGCATGCAAGTCTAATGTAAGCACCCTATTTATTCCAGCTTGTGCAAGAAGATTTGCGACTAGTTTTGCGCTTATAGGGGTCCTAGCTTTTGTTCTTCTATCTTGTCTTGCATACCCAAAATATGGGATTATTGCCGTAACTCTACTTGCACTAGATCTCTTAAGCGCATCGGCAATTATAAGTAGTTCCATAAGATTATCATTTGCAGGGTTAGAAGTTGACTGCACTATAAACATATCTTCACCACGGACGTTTTCGAAAACCTCTACAAAAACTTCCTGGTCGCTGAATCTTTCCACGCGAGCCTTAACCGGTTTGACTTTAGTCCCAAACAATAAGCCTATTCTTTTACAAATACTTTTTCCTAATGAAACATTAGAGTTTCCAGATATAATCTTGAGCTTTCCATTTGGGATCATTTGAACTACCTTTTTCTGAGAAATATCCTATACCTTTTTAATTTTTATAAAAGAAAAAGGATAACTTTTCTTTGGTCTTTTTTATAATTTTTTAAGGATTTATAAAATCAACACTCCTCAGTGATTTCAGCCAGAATATGATCTTCATAATTTTCTTTTTCAACCACGGTTTCTGAGACGCAATAACTTTGAATTGAATGATTTAGCTTGTGAACGCGCTCTTTTTCATTACTTATTAGATAGTGCCACCGAGGCAAAGACTTTCCTTCAGCTATCAACCTATAACTACAACTCGAAGGTAAAAATTTTGCATTTTTGTGTAAATTGTCTTTGGTAAGTTTTAAGCAGTCTTTTACATTTTTTTCTCTGTTTGGGTAATCACTACACCTACAACTATCAACTTTAAGCTTTTTACATGATATGTTTGTGATAAAAATATTCTTCTCATCTGTAATTTTCAACAAACAGCACTTTGCGCAACCATCACACAAAGCTTCCCACTCAGCAGAGTTTAACTGATCAAGGGTATACTTTTCCCAGAAGAGTTTTCTTAAATTAGTCATTATCAAGATAATCTTTTATTATTCTACAATCTTCTTTCATTTGTGAAATCAGTTCAACCTCTGAGTTAAACTTCAGTTCAGGTCTGATGAATTTAACTAGTGAAATAGAAACATATGCTCCATATAAATTTTCATCAAAATCAAATATAAAAACCTCAATATTGGGCTCATAGTCTCCGTAGGTTGGTCTTGATCCTATTGATGCTGCTCCTTTTAAAGTTCTTTGCTTATTGTTAGATAAAATCTTAATTAATACGGCATATACACCGTGTTTGGGGACAATTGTATTTTTCAACCCAATATTTATTGTTGGAAAACCAAGCTTTCTGCCTCTCTGAAAACCCTTTTCTACTATGCCATCAATTTCATAATAACGGGAGAGCATCCTAGTTACTTCAATAACGGAACCCTCAGCTAGCTTTTTTCTTAGTTCACTTGAAGATACGACTTTACCTTCAATCATAAAAGGATTAGCGATATGCAAGCCCAGTTTTTTCTTTTCTTGATAGCTCTTCAATAAATTTACAGACCCTTCCCTGTTCTTTCCAAACCTGAAATCTGGACCAACCACAATATTTCTTACATTTAACTTTTCTAGTAATACGGTCTCCACAAAATCCTTTGGTGATAAGTTTGCTAAAGAATAGTCAAAGGGCAGTTCAAAAAGAGCATCGACTTTGAAAGATTCTAAGAACCTCTTTCGTGTTTCTGATTTCATTAGCCTAAATATGGAATGATTTTTTTGAAAGTATTGTCTAGGGTGAGGTTCGAATGTTACTACGCCCACAGAAGATTTATCACGTGTTTTTCTTGCAATATCGATAACTGACTGATGACCTAAATGCATTCCATCAAAGTTACCTATAGCAACAGAATAACCATTATCGTCTTTTGGAATGTTTTCTATACTGTTAAAAATCAACATGTTCGTTCCTAGTCAAACTTTCTACTTGGAGCTAAGACAAGTGCTTCTCCAGCTAATACTATTTTTTCATCCACTTTACACGCACAATCTAAAGTAACACGTCTATTTGAGTATTCTATGTGGGTTACTAATACTGTGGTTGTGACGAATTGACCAGGGAGTACTGGTCTTACGAATCTCAGAGTTTGACTTAAATAGACAGTTCCATGCCCAGGCAACTGCTCTGCAATTACTGCTGAAATTAAGCTTGCAGTTAGCATACCGTGTGCAATTCGCCTACCAAATATTGTTTGCTGAGCATATTCTTCATCTAAGTGAACTGGGTTTTCATCACCGGAGACTTTTGAAAATAGTAGAATATCGTTTTGCGTTATTTTCCGTTTAAGCATTCTACTCATTCCAATTTCCAAGTCCTCTACACATATTGTTCCTTTTTGTATAATGTTTTTCATACTTGGACGGCTAAGAGTGTTAAATGACTAACAAAAACATATGCGTTTTTACTCAAAAAATTTGATGACATAATCTACGTGCACTTTATGTTCGTTTATGGTTTGACTTAATTTTATTTCATCGATAAAGGTGCGGGTTTTTTTTTTTATCAAATGCCTATTTTTTAGTAGCCCTCCAACTACTAGGAGGGAATCAAGTTTCTCATTATTTGCTCCTCTAATATCGGTATTTAGTCCATCTCCTATGCATAAAACCGATCCTTCTTTGGTCTTGTCACCTTTATTCAAAAAAGAATATACCTCTTGGTAGACATTATTATAAGGTTTTCCAAAATAAATTACTTTACCACCCATTTTCTCATACATTGATGCGAGTGAACCTGCACACATTTCTCTTATTTCACCTACATCGACCACCAAGTCAGGATTTGCACATAAGAGGGTCAGGTTTTTATCTATTCCGGCCTTAAAGGTACTCTCGTAATCAGGAAGCTGATCTTTTGATGGATCGAATGGTTCGGTGCAAACAATTAGATCAGCATCAACAATGGTTTTGATATTAATCGATATCTTTTGTTCATTAATCATATCTTTGTAAACACTGTAGTGTCGTTTTCCTCCGATATGAAAAATGTTTAACTTATTCTTAGAAGTTTTATTTATATACGCAGATGTGAGCTCTCCAGATGTTAAAAGCATATCATAATGATTTTTTTTGATCCCAAGATTTGCTATTTGATATTCCACGTTTGCAATTGGTCTAGGTGCATTCGTTACCAGTATAACGGTGCCTTTTGAAGTCTTGAAATCCTCAAGTGCTTTAAGAGCTGCCGGAAAGCTTTTAACCCCGTTATGTAAACACCCCCACAGGTCACAAATAATAGCAGAATATTTATCTGATATTTCAGAGAAGGTTTTTATAAACTTTGTCAAAGGAACTGAACTTTCAAATTGAGCGCCAAATTTTTCCTTTTGAGGTGATAAAATATAAAAATAGAAAATGCAAGAACCTCAATCTCATAAAATTTGAAAAAAATTTGAAAAAAATTGATTAGAGATATTGACAAGCAAGAAATCTTGCATAAATAAGATCGCAAGGTGGGGATGTCACTCTTCTAGAGGTTAACATACCCTTGTTTTATATTTTATATGAGGAGATTCTTAATGGCTTTTAAACCTTTGCACGACCGTGTTGTGGTTCGTAGAGTTGATAGTGAAGACAAAACATCTGGTGGACTAATCATCCCTGACTCTGCACAAGAAAAACCTGCAGAAGGTGAGGTTGTATCAGTTGGCGCCGGTGCTAGAGATGATGCGGGAAAATTAATTCCGATGGAATTGAAATCAGGCGACAAGATCTTATTCGGCAAATGGTCAGGAACTGAAGTAAAGATCGATGGTGAGGAATTACTCATCATGAAGGAAAGTGATATTTTGGGATTAATTTCCTAAGAAATTTTTTAACAACACAAACTGAGGAGCCTAGAAATGGCAGCAAAAGAAGTAAAATTTGAAATAGATGCACGTACAAGAATGTTAAAAGGTGTAGACATACTTGCTAACGCAGTGAAGGTAACACTTGGGCCAAAGGGAAGAAACGTTGTCATAGACAAGTCTTTTGGCGCTCCTAGGATAACGAAGGACGGCGTTACAGTTGCAAAGGAAATTGAGCTCGAAGATAAATTCGAAAACATGGGAGCTCAGATGGTCAAAGAGGTCGCATCAAAAACCAATGATACCGCAGGCGATGGGACAACGACTGCAACCATATTATCGCAGGCCATTGTGAGAGAAGGACTAAAATCAGTTGCAGCAGGCATGAATCCTATGGATCTTAAGCGTGGTATAGATGCCGCGGTTACGAAGGTTGTCGAAGAAATCAAAGCTATGTCAAGACCAGTGAAAGACTCTGCAGAGGTTGCTCAGGTGGGCACTATTTCTGCTAATGGCGAAGCTGAGATTGGCAAGCAAATAGCAGACGCCATGCAAAAAGTTGGTAACGAGGGTGTTATTACTGTAGAAGAAAATAAGGGTCTTGAAACAGAAACTGATGTGGTTGAAGGTATGCAGTTTGATAGAGGTTATCTATCACCCTATTTTATAACAAATGCTGACAAGATGATCACAGAGCTCGAAGATTGCTTGGTTTTGTTGCACGAAAAAAAGCTATCTTCTCTCCAACCAATGGTTCCACTTTTAGAGACAGTTATCCAGTCAGGTAAGCCATTACTGATAATTGCAGAAGACGTTGAGGGCGAAGCGTTAGCTACCCTGGTTGTAAATAAGCTTAGGGGGGGGTTGAAAATTGCCGCTGTAAAAGCTCCAGGTTTTGGCGACCGAAGAAAGGCTATGCTACAGGATATCGCCATTTTGACTGGTGGTCAGTTGATTTCAGAAGATTTAGGAATGAAACTAGAAAATGTGACTATGGATATGCTTGGCACAGCTAAAAAAATCTCAATCAACAAGGATGACACTACAATTGTAGATGGCTCAGGCGATAAATCAGAGATCGAAGCAAGAGTAGCTCAGATCAAAGCACAAATAGAAGAAACAACTTCCGACTACGACAAGGAAAAGCTTCAGGAACGACTAGCAAAGCTCGCAGGTGGTGTTGCAGTCATAAGAGTTGGAGGCGCTACCGAAGTTGAAGTGAAAGAGAGAAAAGATCGAGTAGATGATGCTCTTAATGCAACCAGAGCCGCGGTCCAAGAAGGCGTCATTGTAGGTGGTGGCACTGCTTTAATACAAGCAGCAAAGAAGCTTGATAAAGTAAAGACCGAAAACCCTGATCAGGAAGCTGGTGTAAAGATTGTGGCCAGAGCCTTAGAAGCTCCACTAAGACAAATCGCAGAGAATGCAGGTGTAGACGGTTCTGTTGTTGCAGGGAAGATCCGAGAGTCCTCTGATATGACCCATGGCTTTAATGCACAGACTGAACAGTATGGCGATATGTTCAAATTTGGAGTAATAGATCCTGCAAAGGTTGTGCGTACTGCTCTTGAGGATGCTTCATCCGTTGCGGGACTGCTCATTACGACTGAAGCAATGGTTGCTGACAAACCAGAGCCTAAGTCTGCTGCTCCAGCAATGCCCGACATGGGCGGCATGGGCGGCATGGGCGGCATGGGCGGCATGATGTAAGCTTTAGAAAATGTCACTATTGAAAAAGGGGAGTTCAGCTCCCCTTTTTTTTTATTAAATTTACGTGACCCATTTTTCTTCCAGGAAGTACATCTTTCTTTCCATAGATATAAACTTTTGCTAATTCATTGTTTACGAGATTGCTAGTTACTGTTCCAATTAAGTTATACATTATAACGTCAGAATGTCTCTCGGTTGATAGCAGGGGCAAGTCCATAATTGCCCGGATGTGTTGCTGAAATTGGCTGGAGTAACTGCCATCCATCGTCCAATGCCCAGAGTTATGTACTCTTGGTGCGATTTCATTAACATAAAGTCCTTGTTCTTTTAAAAAAAATTCTACTCCCATAACTCCGATATAACCTAGATCGTTCACTATTTTTTTTGCGATGATAGTAGCGTTATTTTTAAGCACTTCACTCGTTGAAGTGGGTAGTGTTGTAGTTAGCAAAATTCCATGTTCATGCACATTTTCTCCAGGTTCAAAAGCTTTAATATTTCCTTTTTTATCTCGTACTATTATTATGGATAATTCCCTATCAAAACTTATTACTTCCTCAGCTATGGATGGAGCAAGGCTCTTCCCAAGAAAATATTGGTTTATGTCATCTTGATTTTTGATTAAAACTTGTCCCTTCCCATCGTAACCTAGCCTACGTGTCTTTATAAGAATTGGTTTCTTAAGTCTATTTAGAAGTTTTTCTATATCAGCAACCGAATCAATTTTGTAAAATTGTGTAGTTTTAATCCCTAAAGAATTAAGATAACTTTTTTCAGTATAGCGATCCTGTGAGATTTTAAGTGCTTTTATAGAAGGTCTTATCTCAACTTGCTGATCTAATTCTTCTAATGCTTTTGTATCTATGTTTTCAAATTCATAGGTTAGAATATCTACATTTTTTGCAAAAGCGACTAGGTTGTCAGAGTCGTCATAGTTACCAAATATCACTTTGCTAGCCACTTGTGCTGCAGGACAGTCTCTATCAGGACAATATATATTTATATTAAAACCTAAGTTAGCTGCAGCTATCGCAAGCATTTTCGCTAATTGTCCTCCGCCGAGAATGCCAATAGTCTTATTCAGGCGCATCTTTTACTCTGGTTGTTATATCATTACGCCAATCTTGAATTTTCTGGCTAATGATCTTATCAGAAAGTGCTAAAATCTGTATAGCAAAGATGGCAGCGTTGAAAGCGCCTGGTGCACCAATTGCCATAGTTGCAACTGGGTAACCTCTCGGCATTTGTACTATTGAATAAAGACTATCAACTCCTCTAAGGTCGGTCGCGCTTATAGGTACTCCGATTACTGGGATATTAGTTTTTGAAGCAATCATTCCCGGTAGATGTGCTGCGCCTCCAGCACCAGCAATCACAACTTTTACTCTTCGTTTCCTTAACGAATTAGCGTAATCATACAACCTGTCTGGAGTTCTGTGCGCAGATACTATTTTCTTTTCGAAAGAAACGTCAAGCTTTTCCAATAAATCGCATGCCTCTTGCATGGTTTGCCAATCTGATTGGCTTCCCATCACTACGGATATTTGGATGCCTTTCTCAACTTTCATTGTTGATACCACTGAGGTATTTTTCAGCATCTAAAGCGGCCATACATCCCATCGCAGCAGAAGTTACCGCTTGCCTGTAAACATTATCCACTAAATCTCCAGCCGCGAAAACTCCAGGAATAGAAGTTTTTGTAGTTCCAGGAACAGTAGACACATAACCAGTATCAAAAGTCTTTAGCTGATTCTTAATAAGATTTGATGATGGGGAATGCCCGATTGCTACAAAGACTCCTGAGCAAGCTATTTCAGATAATTGGTTGCTTAACGTGTCTTTTATCTGAATTCCGGTCACTCCTAGAGGGTTATCTTCCCCCAATACGTCCGTTACTTGCTTATTCCACATGACTTCTATTTTTTCATTTTCAAAGAGACGTTTTTGTAAGATTTTTTCTGCCCTTAGCTCATCTCTTCTATGGATTAAATAAACTTTCGAGGCGAACTTTGTTAGAAATATTGCCTCTTCAACAGCCATATTTCCTCCACCTATTACCGCAACTATCTTATCTCTATAGAAAAAACCATCACATGTTGCACACGCCGAAACGCCAAAGCCTTTATATTTTTCTTCATTATCGAGTCCTAGCCAGTTTGCTTGTGCCCCTGTCGCTAAAATTACTGACTCTGTCAAATATTGTGCACCACTATCCGTTTCAACAAAGAAGGGTCGTTCTGTAAGATTTACTTTTGAAACATGTTCGGAAATTATTTCACATCCCAGATTACGCGCATGGTCTTCCATATTTTTCATTAAGTCTGGCCCAAGTATTTCTTTTTCTCCTGGCCAATTCTCAACCTCTGTAGTTATTGTAAGCTGTCCACCTGGCTGTATTCCCTGAAAGAGAATTGGTGATAACATCGCGCGCGAAGCATACACTGCGGCCGTATAGCCAGCTGGACCTGAACCAATTATTAAAAGTTTAGTTTTTTTTGGAGACATATTATCCTCAATTTTTTTCATAGGTTACAAACAAATTATTGAAGCCATTCGACCAAAGTCTCTCTCAGATTTATGATAGGCCCTTCTATTTGAAAAAAATAATTCAGGATTTCCATATGTACACAGACCAAGATTATGTATATCATAAACTCCAAACAGATTGAATCTACTTTCGATAAATAAAGTAAGATCAAAAAAATAAGTACCATCTTCTTTGAAAAAAAAGTTTTCGAAATATGGATTAGTCCTTATAAAGGCTTCAATAAAGTCTAACTTTACTTCATAGCACTTAGTGGAAATTGTTGGACCAATCGCAACTGAAATTTTCTTTATATCGACGCCAAGATCTTTAAGAGAATTTAAGGCATTTTCACAAATTCCTGCAAGAGCTCCTTTCCAACCTGCGTGAATAGCCAAGATATAACCGCTTTCGCTTTCATGAGCCAAGATAGGAGAGCAGTCAGCGGTAAGTATTCCGACCCCAGTACCCTTTAGATTGGTAATTACGGCATCTACCGGTTTACGACTTACTGTATTAAAGTCAGTTGTCTTATCAATGAGTACCACATTGCTTGTATGTTGTTGGTTTGGAAAGAAAACTTTTTGACTCGAAATATCCAGCTCATCCATAACTAACGCCCTATTTGCAAAAATATTAGCCTTGCTATCGGTTGTTTTCTCCGACAAGTTCAAACTTGAATATATGCCCGTAGAGACTCCACCAAGTCTACTAAAAAAACCATGCTTAACAGATTGCAAGTTTTTACTTTTGAACATATTAACCATACTAGTTCAGGCCTTCTAGATGTCTTTTTGTTTTTGTTATCGCAATAACTTTAAAAAGGGAACCCATTTTGTCAGGATCAATTAGTCTCTTTACTTCGGTTTCGACTCTTTCTGCTATGGTCGAGCTGACATTTTTGGTTAAGCTTTTTAAGCGTTCCTTTATTCCAAGCTCCAGAAGAAAGTTTTGCTGTTCTTTGACTGGCGAAACATACAAATTTTTTTTAATGGCTATTTCTTTTAGGAGCTTGAAATTAACGTGCGAGGTTAAATCACTTTGCCCTGGTTTTTCCAAAATACTACTAAATTTATGGTCGCTTACTGCTTGAAGGGTGTCCCCAATACCTGAAATATTTCCATAATCGACCACTAGCAAAACACCATCATATCGAATTAAATGATTGCAAATATTTGAAAAAATCGAGATGGTCTGTTCGGAATGCTCTAGTGTATCCCCTATTTTGAAATTTGAAAAAATACTGTTACTAGGCACCCAGATTTTATTACCTAGAGTGAAACAGAGTTTACCATTTTTTGTCGTTATTTTTTTTTCGTACCAGCCTTTGTTATTTCTTACGTATTGGTTTATAGGAAGGGCATCAAAAAATTCATTCGCAATAATTATTTGTGGTTCAAAACTCAAGCCTTTAATATCAGATATCCATTTGATATTTTTATTTTTGAGATTTTCTTTCTGTAGAGCTATTAATCTCTCAGATTTTTCCAAAATTGTTATCTCAAGGTCAACTTTATTTTTGGTAACCATACAAATAGTTCTAATAGCGTCCCTCAGCAGCGTTCCTCTCCCAGATCCAAGCTCTGTTATACATAAACGTTTATTATCTATGAATTTCTGGTAAAAACTCAATGCCCATAGCCCTATAAGCTCACCAAATGTTTGAGAGATTTCTGGAGATGTGATGAAATCACCATGTCTCCCTAATACTTGATTGGAGGTGTAATACCCGTTTTCGTCATCCCATAGGCATATTTCCATATATCGGGACAGGCTTATTGGACCACTTTTTTTGATTAAATCTTTTATCTTTGTTTCAATTTGCATCAAAATTTCGCTTGGTCACCACAAAAATCATTAAAAGCCCAAAAATAATCATTGGAATTGTTAGAAGTTGTCCCATTGATATTCCTATACCTGGGAAAAACTCAATAACATATCCATACGGATTTTCATTCGTGATAAAAAAAGCGTCAGGCTCTCTTAGGAATTCAATTGAAAACCTTATGACTCCATATCCAAGCAAAAAAGAGCCAAAAATGATCCCAGGTATTTTAAGCGCTTTTCTGAAAAAAACGAGATAATAAAGAATCAACATTAATACAATACCCTCAAAGAACGCTTCATACAATTGTGACGGATGCCTGAAGCAGGGTATGTCATTTGAGCTTGCACAGTATTGCCCCTGACCTTTTGTAAACTGAATTCCAAATGTCGAGTTTGTTGGTTTGCCCCAGAGCTCGCCATTAATAAAATTTGCAATTCTTCCAAAAAATAATCCTGGAGGCGATGCAAATGCAATCAAGTCACCTAAAGACATCAAGCTGACTTTTTTTCTCATGCCAAATAGAATCCCAGATATTAATACCCCTAAAAAACCTCCATGAAATGACATGCCCCCTTCCCATACATATATAGTTCTAATGGGATTATCAAAATAATATGAAGGTGCGTAGAACAAGCAATACCCTAACCGGCCCCCGATAATGATTCCCACAATCATGTAGGTTATTAGATCATCTACCTCACTTCTTTCAATGATACTCTTGCCGGTAAACCATAGATCTTTATTTTGCACGAGCTTTGCCATTAAAAGCCAGGCTAAAAGTATGCCGGCTATATAAGATAACCCATACCATTGAATGTTAAGATTAAAACCTAATAAATTTATGGAAAAGGCGGTTTCACTTATATTTGGATATTGAAAGATTTTTTCCTCCAAAAAAATAAAAATTTAATTATATTTTTGTTTAACGTTAAAATATAAAAAACAAAAGGAGAATCGATGCAACTTAAAAACCCGTTTATTGATAATCTTTCTAAAGTTATGGCGGATGCATTTGGCGCAGCGCACTCAGCTAAAAACGAAGCAGAGAACGTTTTTAAAAGCTGGTTAGATGGCTGGTTGGCTGATAGAGACTTTGTAACAAGAGAAGAATTTGAAGCACTTAAGCTTAGCGTGGAGGAATTAAGGAATAAAAGTAAGCCAGCTACAAAAAGAAAGAAAAATTTAAAAAGCTAATAGTTACAATATATAGCGTATATGAGGCGGGAATGTCTAATTGTAGTAGAGATTTCTAAATTTTGTGGGTATACTGACAAAAAAAGAGGAGCAGTAACCCAATGACACGAGAAAACTCAATTATATTTTTAGATGAAACGCATCCAATAGATGCGTTGGAACTAATCGCGCATGAGGAAAATTGGGAATTCGCTAGAGATGACGATAATGAGATAATCGTTAGTATAGACGGGGGTTGGAAAAAGTATACTGTCAGTGCCAGCTGGAATGAATCGCGAAAACTCTTTACAACGATTTGTACTTTTGAAATGATGCCACCAAGAAAAAAGCTTGTAAAGCTTTATGAAATTATCAATTTAGTTAATAGCAGTGGTGTCGATGGTAGCTTTACCTACAATAGTGGTGAACAGTTAATGAATTACAACACGAACATATTATTTTCAGACGAATTAATTATTTCGAATACAGAACTAAGAGATTGGATAAAATCTTCTGTTGAAACAACGGAAAAATTTTATCCAACTTTCCAAAAGAGCTGCTGGGGAGATGTAATGCCAAAAGATGCTATGTCAGCAGCTTTTGGAAAAATAGCAGGTCATGCTTAGGTATTTATAAGTGACCCCAGAAAAGAAAATTAATAAACGGATTAAAATTATTGGTTGCGGTAAGATGGCGTCTGCAATCTTGGATGCGTGGTTAAAAAAATCAATATCACCTCAAAACATTTATGTGGATGACCCTAAACCCTCCAAGTGGCTACTTGAGAAAAAAAAAGACGGGTTGAATATTAATACCAAAGCAGATGTATTATTTGATTATTGCTTTATAGGAGTAAAACCCCAGACTCTCGATGAAATTGGATTAAAGCTAAAAACACTTTCAAAAAAAAACGTTACTTTCGTTTCAATGCTTGCAGGGATAAAAATCAATAGACTCGAAGCTATAGTTGGAAAGGAGGAGTCGATTGTAAGGATTATGCCTAACTTACCTGCAGAGATACTTAAAGGGGTAACAGCATTTAAAGAAAATGGAATGGTTGAGGCAGAACAGTCAGAGCATTTGGCTATATTATTAGAGGCTTTTGGAGAAACTGTAAAATTTGTTGAGGAGAATAAATTTGACGCTGTCACGGCGATTTCAGGCTCGGGACCTGCCTACATTTTTCTGATTGCTGAGTTGATGACAGAGGTTGGTATAAATTTGGGTCTAACTTACGATGAAGCTTTTAAATTGGTAAAGCATACGATCGATGGTGCTGGAAGTTTAATAGTTAATTCATCATTGAGGCCCCAAAAATTGAGGGAAAACGTGACCAGTCCTGGTGGAACAACACATGAAGCATTGGCTGTAATGATGAATAAGGACAATGGTCTGCAAAAAATTTTTTCAGCAGCCATAAAAGCTGCAGCGCAAAAATCAAAAGAATTAAGTAAAGCTTAACCTTTTTATTAATGCTTTACATCTGAAATTTTGATACTTTTAGGTATGCCAGATTTTTTTGATATAGAATTGAGAGTGGGAGAAATCGTAAAAGCTGAAACTTTTGCAGAAGCTAAAAAACCAGCATATAAACTATGGATAAATTTTGGAGCTGCACTGGGGATTAAGACTTCATCTGCTCAGATCACATCTCTATATACAACTCAAATGCTAATAGGAAAGTTAGTAATAGCTGTGACAAATCTCGAGCCTAAGCAAGTTGGACCATTTATTTCAGAAGTCTTGCTACTTGGAGTTGATGGCAAAAATGATGGTGATATTATTTTGATCGCACCTGACGATAAAGCTGATATTGGTAACAGAGTTCATTAAGAGAGACAAACTAAATGAAACCAAAAGTAATCGTCACTAGAGATATACCTGATGAAGTAGAGTTAAAGCTAAAGGAATATTTTCAAGTTTCATTCAATCGTGAAGATAAAGTTTTTAGTAACGATATATTAAGAAAAGCAATGGAAAGTGCTGACGGAATAGTTTGTACTGTAACAGACAGTATTACAGATGAGCTTCTCACTCTCCCTAACAAAAAAGTGAAAATAATTGCAAATATCGGCGTAGGTGTGGACCACATAGATTTACAATCAGCCAAAGAAAATAATGTTATTATCACGAATACTCCTGACGTACTAACGGAGTCTACTGTCGATGTAGCTACACTTTTACTTTTATCTGTTACTCGAAATGCATTTCTAGTCGAAAAAATGTTGCGACAGGATGAATGGAAAGGTTTTTCGTTGACAGAGAATCTAGGAGTAGATGTTCGCGGAAAAATTCTCGGAATTGTAGGAATGGGAAGAATAGGTAAATCTTTCGCAAAGCGTGCCCATGAGATATTTGGCATGAAAGTCCTTTACTACAATCGTTCCCCAGTTAAGGATCTTACATTTGAGGCGAGTGTTCGTTTTGATTTAGATGCCTTGCTGGAAGAAAGTGATGTAATTTCTTTGCATCTCTCAAGCGACAAGGGAAATAAGAACTTTATTTCTAAGAGCAGATTGAAGAAAATAAGGCCATCATCATTTTTAATTAATACATCGAGGGGAGATGTTATTGATCAAATGGCACTTACAGATATGCTGGCAAAGAAAAAACTAGCAGGCGCAGGGCTAGATGTCTTTATTAATGAACCAAATGTTCCTCCTGAGTTGAGGCAATTAACAAATACTACCCTTTATCCTCATATTGGGTCGGCAACTCATGAAACAAGAACAAAAATGGGAATGTTGGCGGTTGAAAATTTAATAGCGTTTTTTAATAAAAAACAGGTTATTAACGAGCTATAAGCTGTGAATGATATTCTTGTATTGCCTTTACAGATATTTTCCCCCTGACATTCTCTTTTAGGCTGTATATTGTAGCAATAATTCCTCGAGCTGTGGTGTAGTACGGGAGCTTATTATTCAATGCCAAATATCGAATGTCTTTGCTATCCTCAAGCGATTGTTTGCCCTCAGTAGTATTCATAACAATATCTATTTTGTTATCTCTCAGCAAATCTGCAATATTTGGCCGACCTTCAAAGACTTTCTTTACAGGCACGCTGTCAACTCCCTCCCCACTTAAAAAGGATTTTGTCCCCTTTGTTGCAATAATTTTAAAACCAATCTTCTTAAGGGTTTTACACGCGTCGGCCATTTCTTTAGTTTTATCTTCATTTCTAATCGATAAAAATACAGTCCCAGATTTGGGAAACTGCATACCTGCAGAAATCTGCGATTTGAAAAAGGCTTCCTCGAAGTTGTCCGCAATACCCATCACTTCTCCAGTTGAACGCATTTCAGGGGTTAGAACGGTATCGCTACCGGGTAGCCGATCAAAGGGTAAGACAGCTTCCTTAACGGCTACGTAATCCAAGTCTTTTCTGTGAAAAGATAAGTTTGATAGTTTAAGACCTATCATTAATTTTGCAGCTAGATTAGCTAGCGGTATTCCTGTTGTTTTAGATATGAACGGTATTGTTCTACTTGCCCGCGGATTTACCTCTAATATGTATATTTCACTATCTTTCACTGCAAATTGAATATTCATTAACCCCACTACTTCTAAGTCTTTGGCCAGGAGAGAAGATTGAAACTTTATCCTCTCAATTATATCCTTTCCAAGAGAGTGAGGTGGTAAAGAGCATGCGCTGTCCCCCGAGTGAACACCTGCTTCTTCGATATGCTCCATAATCCCTGCAACAAAACAATCTTTTCCATCGCTCATTAAGTCTACATCGACTTCTATCGCGGCCCCCAAATAACTATCTAGCAAAAGAGGTGTTTTACTACTAATTTCTATGTCCAATTCTAAATATTTTTTTAACTGCGCTGAGTCATGAATTATTTCCATTGAACTACCACCTAAGACAAATGAGGGCCGAGCAATTATTGGATAACTAATAGACTCAGCAGCCCGTATGGCATTTGATTTTTCACTTACCGTTATATTTTTGGGTTGTTTTAGTTCTAACCTTTCTATAACTTCTTTGAAAAGTTTTCGATCTTCTGATATTTCTATAGAGCTCGGTTGTGTTCCTAAAATTTTAATATCTCTAGCGTCAAGATCATCGGCTAGTTTGAGTGGTGTTTGCCCTCCATACTGAACAATTACTCCAATCAAATTGCCCTTTTTCTTTTCTTTTTCAATTACATTAATAACCGACTCAAGGTTTAAAGGTTCGAAGTAAAGTTTTTCAGAGGTATCGAAGTCAGTGGAGACAGTCTCAGGATTACAATTAATCATGATAGTTTCAATGCCCTCTTCGCTGAGCGAGAAACAAGCATGACAGCAACAGTAATCGAACTCAATGCCTTGACCTATTCTATTAGGGCCGCTGCCAAGGATAATTACTTTATCTTTATTAGATGGATGAGATTCACATATTTGGGTAGTAAAAGTGGATAAGTCATAGGTGGAGTATAAATATGCGGCCTCAGATTGGAACTCGCCACCGCAGGTATCAATTCGCTTATAAACTGGAAATATACCGTACTTTTGTCTCTTATCTTGGACATCGTCTAAAGAAGTAGACAACAATTCAGCTAATCTTTCATCGCTAAAACCTCTAGACTTAGCTTCGCTCAAGACCTCCTGACAAATATCAGGACCAGAGGCTAAAATACTTTTTTCAAATAGAATAAGTTCCTCGATTTGACATAAAAACCACTTATCAATGAATGTTATCTCGTATATTTCTTCGGTGGTGAAACCAATTCTGAAAGCCTGTCCGATAAGAAAGATTTTGTCAGGGGTATTTGCAGATAATTTTTTGTGAAGCGCAGGTTTATCCATGTTGCTATGAATAACTCTAAGCCCAGTAGTTTTATTTTCAAGGGAGTTTAAAGCTTTTTGCAGACTTTCCTGGAACGTTGATCCAATAGCCATAACCTCTCCAACTGATTTCATTGAAGTACCAAGTTCATTTGATACCGAGGGAAATTTTTCGAAAGCGAAACGGGGTATTTTCGTAACAACATAATCGATGGTTGGTTCGAAGCTCGCGGGAGTAGTTTTTGTTATATCATTTTGTAACTCGTCAAGTGTATAGCCAATGGCTAATTTAGCAGCAACTTTAGCTATTGGAAATCCTGTTGCTTTTGACGCAAGTGCAGATGATCTGGACACGCGGGGGTTCATTTCTATAATCAGCATTTCTCCATTTTGTGGACTCACTGCCCATTGAACGTTAGACCCTCCGGTTTCAACACCTATCTCTCTTAATACTTCTAAGGATTTGTTTCGCATTTTTTGAAACTCTTTGTCGGTAAGTGTCATCGCTGGAGCTATCGTTATGCTATCCCCTGTATGAACCCCCATTGGATCGAAGTTTTCAATTGAGCAGACGATAATGGAATTATCATTTTTATCTCTAATTACTTCCATCTCAAACTCTTTCCAACCTAGAAGGCTTTGATCAATAAGAATTTGATTGGCAGGAGATGCGTCTAAACCATTGATGCAGATTTCTTTGAAGTCACTTTCGTTATATGCGACGCCTCCGCCTTTTCCTCCCAGAGTAAAACCTGGACGTATTACAGCAGGCAAGCCAATTACATCTAACGCTTTCATAGCTTCATCTAATGAATTAGCAATTTCTGATTTTGGACTATTAATTCCAATACTTTCCATTGACTGCTTGAAAAGCTTTCGATCCTCCGCTTTTTCTATTGCCTCCCTATTAGCTCCGATAAGCGCAACATTATAATTCTTAAGCGTTCCTGCCTTATCCAATTCGATCGCAATATTAAGTGCTGTTTGTCCGCCCATCGTTGGTAAAATAGCATCTGGTCTCTCTATCTTAATAATATTCTCAATTATGTCCGCGTTTATAGGCTCTATATAGGTAACATCGGCGAGATCTGGATCTGTCATTATTGTGGCAGGATTTGAATTAACTAGAATAACTTTAAGACCTTCTTCTTTTAGTGCCTTACATGCCTGAGCGCCGCTGTAATCAAACTCGCAAGCTTGACCTATAACTATGGGTCCCGCACCGATGATCAAAACTGATTTAATATCAATTCGTTTTGGCATTTAAATTTTTTCTTTAATTCGTGAAACTATAAGTGTACAAGAATTCATAAACATGACCCTTTTTAAAACTGTCACTAATAAAATCAATAAGTTTTTGGTTAGCTAATAGGTAAAACAGATGCATTTGTACAGATCACACAACTGTAATGAGTTACGGGCAGTAGACGATGGAGAAGTCGTAAAACTCGCAGGTTGGGTACATAGAGTACGTGATCATGGGGGGGTACTCTTCATTGATCTCAGAGATCACTTTGGTCTTACCCAGGTTTTAGCCGATCCCGATAGTCCCGTTTTCAAAGATGTGGAAAATGTTAGAGCAGAGTGGTGTATATCAATTGAAGGAATTGTGAGAAAGAGGGATAGTTCTTTAGTAAATGAAAAATTGCCTACAGGGGAGATTGAGATTTTTATATCAAAAATAAATATCTTAGGGGCCTCGGAGGAACTGCCTTTACCCGTTTTTGGAGATCTTCCATATCCAGAAGAAACAAGACTAAAATACCGTTTCCTTGATTTAAGGAGAGACGGGATACATCAGAATATGATTCTGAGATCAAAGATAATCGAGTTTATACGAAAAGAAATGTGGGATAATGGATTTCATGAATTTCAAACGCCAATAATATCATCATCTTCCCCGGAAGGAGCACGAGATTTTTTAATTCCATCAAGGCTACATCCGGGAAAGTTTTACGCGCTACCACAAGCTCCTCAAATTTACAAACAGTTGATAATGGTTGGCGGATTTGATAAATATTTCCAGATTGCGCCATGCTTTCGAGACGAGGACCCTAGATCTGATAGATCCCCTACCGACTTTTATCAGCTGGATATAGAAATGTCTTTTGTTGAGCAACATGATGTATTTCGATTGATAGAAAAAGTATTTGTTAAACTCTTTGAAAATTTCTCGGATGGTTACACGGTCAATAACAAGTTCCCAATTATTAGTTTTGCCCAATCCATTGAGTGGTACGGCACTGACAAACCAGATTTAAGAAATCCAATAAAGATGATGGATGTTTCAGAATTTTTCGTATCGTCCGGATTTAAAATATTTTCTGACATTTTGACAAAGGATGGAACACAGATTAAAGCAATACCAGCAAAGGGTGGCGGTAGTAGGAAATTTTGTGACAGAATGAATAAGTTTGCACAAGAGCAAGGATTGCCGGGTATGGGATATATCTTTTGGCGGTCGGATGATAATGGTGAGTTAGAAGCAGCTGGCCCAATTGCAAAAAACTTAGGCAAGGAAAAGACAGAAGCAATAAGAAATTTTATTGGGCTTGAAAAAGGAGATGCTGCCTTTTTCTTGGGAGGCGTACCTAATCATTTTAATGATATTGCTGGCAAGTCTAGAGATATCGTAGGGCTTGAGTTAGGGATTACAAATTCAAATTCTTACGAGTTTTGTTGGATTACCGATTTCCCAATGTATGAAATAGATAAAGAGACCAAAAAAATTGAGTTTTCGCATAACCCTTTTTCAATGCCCAAGGTGGACCTGTTGGATGAAGATATCGATCCATTAAGCGTATTAGGAATGCAGTATGATTTATCGTGTAACGGATATGAGATTTTGTCTGGCGCGATTAGAAATCATAAACTCGACAACTTGTTTAAGGCATTTGAAATTGCCGGTTACACACAAGAGGCTGTTGAGAGTCAGTTTGCAGGTTTAGTTAATGCTTTAAAGTATGGTGCGCCCCCTCATGGAGGATGTGCCGCTGGAATTGATAGGATAGTAATGCTTTTGGCTAAGCAAGAAAATATAAGGGAAGTTATAATGTTTCCTATGAACCAAAGAGCAGAAGACCCAATGCTAGAGTCTCCTAGGACTCCAACCACAGAACAATTAGATGAGCTGAAAATACAAATAATTGATCATGATCTATAAGCCCACTTAGTAAAATAGGTTAATTACCAAACAGGTTGGTATCCAAAGAATAATAGAGACTATCGTAGTAATAGAAAACTTGTGTTTAAGGTTAGGATTTACAGGTGATGAAGGAGCGGTTCCTTCAATGATATCTTTTTTATCATTCTGAGTGGTAACATTTATTGGTAAAACAATGAATAAAATAATAAACCAGTATACAGATAGCAAAACTAGTGCAGATGTTATTGTCATTTCGAGACTTCCTCTAGCTCGATAAGAGTGCCATTAAAATCCTTAGGATGAAGGAAAATTACTGGTTTACCATGCGCACCTATTTTTGCTTTCCCATCTCCAAGTACGGTTGCCCCATCTTTTTCTAGTCTCAAAATAGCGTGATCTATGTCTTCAACTTCAAAGCAAATATGATGTATTCCCCCCTTTTTATTCTTTTCAAGAAATTTTTCTACTGGACTATTTTCTCCTAGTGGTTCTAGCAACTCTATCTTGGTATTTGGTAATTCAATAAAGACCACCCTAACGCCATGCTCAAATTGATCTTGTGGAGCGCTTATTTTTACTCCCAATATATTCGCATAGGTTTTTGTCGCCTCATCTAAGTTGGGTGTAGCTATAGCAATGTGGTTCAATTTGCCGATCATTTTAAAAATTCCTTATTGTAGTTTTTCAAAAAATTTCTATAAATATTTTTCAGTAAAACAATATCATCAACCTTCGTATTTTCATTAATCTGATGCATGGTATCTCCAACCAAACCAAACTCTATCACAGGGCAGTAATCTCGTATAAATCGAGCATCGGATGTGCCGCCTCCAGTAGAAAGTCTACAGTCTATACCGACTGTTTCTTTTATAGAAGTAGTTAACAGATCTGATAGTAGCCCTGGCTCAGTCAAAAAGCTTTCGCCAGAACATTTATAATTCATTTCCAGCGTCGCGTTAGATCCTTCATTATAATCTGAAACAAGCATCTCTAATTTTTTTACTAGCGATGAACTTGAATGTTGATCATTAAAGCGAACGTTGAAATTAGCACGGCAATCCGCCGGTATAACGTTTAATGCTTCATTATTTGTGTCTATTGTCGAGATATTCAAACTAGAGGGATCAAAAAACTCACTACCGTCGTCTAGCTTAAGAGACTTTAATTTGCCAAGAAAGTCTATTAATGCTTCAACTGGATTAACTGCTTTTTCCGGGTAAGCTATATGCCCCTGCTTTCCTTTGCAAACGATAAATCCGCTCAACGAACCGCGTCTTCCAATCTTTATAGTGTCACCCACCAATTTAGAGCAGGTAGGCTCACCGACGAGACAGTCGTCAACAACTTCTTTATTTTTCACAACCCACTTCAATAGTTCTTTTGTACCGAATTCAGCATCACCTTCCTCATCACTGGTAATTAAAAGTACGAAAGAACAATTAAGCTCCTCTTCTTTAATTGCTTCTTTAAGAGCAATAAGAAAAGCTGCAACAGAAGATTTCATATCTACTGAGCCTCTCCCAAAAATTCGTTCGTTTCGAATGTCACCAATGAATGGATTGCTATCCCATAAACTTTCCTTACCTGGTGGTACTACATCTACATGACCATTAAAGGCTAGGGTTCTCTTGTGACCCGACTTTGGAGACCATCGCGCAAAAAGGTTTGTCACACCTTGAGTAGTGAAGATATTTGTTTGGAAACCTAGTTGCTCAACAAATGAAGCAATGAACTTTAGAGATCCACCATCGTCTGGGGTAATTGACCTAAAACCGATAAGTTTTTTTGTCAATAATATAGGATCATCTATCAATTTAGTCATGCCTAGTCCCGTAATAAATCATTTATGGAGGTTTTACTTCTTGTTTTTTCATCGACCTGCTTGACTATTACCGCGCAATAAAGGTTTACTCCTCCTTTAGATGGAATAGACCCTGAGACCACTACCGAGTAAGGAGGTATTTCTCCATACGTCGTTTCACCAGTTTCCCTATTAAAAATTTTTGTAGATTTTCCGATGAAAACTCCCATACCGATTACAGCCCCCTCTCTGATTATGCAGCCTTCTACAATTTCTGATCTGGCTCCTATAAAACAATTGTCTTCGATAATTGTGGGTGATGCCTGCATTGGCTCTAATACCCCTCCTATTCCAACTCCACCTGAGAGGTGCACGTTTTTTCCTATCTGAGCACAAGATCCAACAGTTGCCCACGTATCGACCATTGTCCCACTATCGACGTACGCACCAAGATTTACAAATGACGGCATTAGAACTACATTTTCGCCAATAAAGGCCGACGCTCTAACAACCGTGTTCGGAACTGCTCGGAAATTCTTTTGTCTCCATTCTGGTTCACCCCAGTCTTTGAATTTACTATCCACTTTGTCCCACCATGTTGAATTTTGCGGGCCACCTTTTTGCAATTCCATGTCTCTAAGTCTAAAACTCAATAGAACCGCTTTTTTTGTCCATTGATTTACTACCCATTCACCTGATGCCTTTTTTTCCGCTACCCTCAAGCTACCGTTTCCTAAAAGATTTAAAGTTTGTTCAACCGCTTCTTTAGTTGTTCCAACTGTTTTTTCGTTTATTTCATCTCTGCTTTCCCAGGAGTTTTCTATTACTTTTTCTAGTTCTTTATTGTCCATAATGGTTCCTCTCAATTTATTCATATTTTAAAAAAAATTCCCTCAGCTCACTTTGCTGCAAGGGATGAAAATTATCATCAGATACTGTCAAAATACGCACTACACCTTTTTTATCTTTCCATAGAGTCATACCCTCTAAATTGTCAAATTGATTAGCCGTTGAAGTAAAGACTGTAATAGGTTCTGTATTATCAAACTTATCCAAAGAAATTAACCTAAATCTCGTCTTGAAACCTTGGGTCCATGAGAATTTACGTTCCAGAATTAATAAAAGTCCCTGAGGTAGGACTACCGCATCAGTTACCAGAAAGCTGTCTTTAATTTCAATATATTTGATAATCTCCCATTTATTATTTTGTAGTCTAAATATCGGAATATTAGAAATGCCTGATGGAGGTTTTTCGGGTATGGCTATCAACCGATTGTCATTATCAATTGCCAGAGTCTCTATACCTTTATTCACATAAAGTTTTCTGAACAATGGGTGTTTGGGAACAAAAGATCCTTTCCCTCCAACTTCTGCATGCATCATTATTCTGTGATTTGACTCAAATGAAATAAAATAATTATTGTTTGCATCTATCACGATTGACTCACTATCAGTATTGCGACCAGTCAACTTCTCACCCTTGCTAGACAGTATTCGACCTTTCTTTGAAATAGAGAAGCCTGTTAAATTGTCATCTTCGTTACGAAGCAACTCTAAAACAAAATAAAATGATTTATCAGTCACAAGTAAAGCCTCAGAACCCTGTTTATGAATTATAAGGCCAGAAAACCCACCGTAATCTTCCTCATTTTTATCAATATTTAAAAATCCAACTTGTTCTAACGTCCAATTCTTAACATCGGCTTTGAGTGTAAGTTGCGCCCCAAAAAAAATTAGTAGGATTAAAATGATGTATTTCATTACACTCTTTTTTTGACATTAACAAAACGGAGTAGATACCATCCAATTAACAGTAGAATAATAATCGGTACTAAACCAATTTGCTGCGAGCCACTTGCCAAAGTAAACCAAGTGATAAGAGCTGGCGCCAAAAACGCAGTTGCTCTCCCAACAAGAGCGTAAAGACCAAAGTTTTCAGTTATTTGTCTTTCATCAGCTAGGAAAACTAATAATGTACGCGAAGCAGACTGGATTGGTCCACTTACAAAGCCAAGTAAGCCTCCGGCTATATAAAAGATTATATCTGGTGTGTACGACTTTGGATCTAATGCAATTCCATAGAATTCTGATCTACTAAGACCGAATATAACTAAGGTCACAATAACGAGACCTCCAAGCATAAAGCTGATGCAAAATTTGGAGCCATATTTGCTGTCCAAAGCACCACCCCAATAGGCGCCGATTGTACCGGTTGCTGCAGCCAAAATTCCAAAAATACCGAGTTGCACCGTATTCATCTCTAATACGCCTGCTGCATAAATACCACCAAAGAAAAAAATGCCATTCATAGCATCTCTATAGAACATAGAGGCTACTAAAAACCAACCTAAAGATGGTTGTTTTCTCAAGTTAACGATGTTTAAAAGTAGATCTCCAATTGCTTTTTTTACATCTAGTTGAGATGGAGTTGTCATTTTTACATCTGGGACAAATACAAAAAATGGTATCATAAAGATTACGTACCAAAGGGCCGTTAATGGCCCCACAATTCTTGTACCCTCTCTTTCACCAGGGTCTAATCCAAGTGCTGGACTGTTACCAAGTAGTGTTAAACCGTTTTCTTGTTCAACGAATAAGCTCAACATGATGATAAGGGAGACTAATCCGCCTAAATAACCTAGCCCCCAGCCTGCCCCTGATAGCTTCCCAAGCTTCTCTGGTTTTTCAAGACTTGGCATCATCGCGTTAGTAAAAACGGTCGAAAAGTCAGCTGCAATGAAACCAATTGTATACGCTAATAAAACCCAAAATGTATTCTCTAGGTTTGGTTCAGCAAACCATAAAGAAAAAGTAGAAATTACAAAAAAAACTGAAAAAATAAGAATCCAGGGCTTTCTTTTCTGGGTTTGATCAGCTACCGCTCCTAAAATTGGCGAAAATATAGCCACGACTATTCCAGAAACTGTAACGGCCATTCCAATTAATGCTTGCCCTTCGACAGGATTATCTACCACAGCCTGCACAAAATAGGGACCAAATATAAAAGTGGCAATCAAAGTATGAATAGGCTGGCATGCCCAATCAAATAACATCCATGAGTATACCTTTAACTTATCTTTCAATTGCAGCCTGCCATTCATCAAATTTTTCTTCTTTTATTTTATAAATTATTAACTATCTTTACAATGTAATCCGTTTTTCAGGAGTTTTTTTTGGTCTCTATACTTCAGATTGTCCACATGTTACTTGAAGTGTTGAAGTACGTCATTATAGCTCAAATTGTTTTAAGTTGGCTAATAAGCTTTAATATTCTCAATATACATCAACCACTTATCAATCAGATTTGGCGTGGTATAAACCAAGTTTTAGAGCCCCTCTATAGGCCAATTAGAAGGCGAATGCCCTATACTGGGGCAATCGACTTTGCTCCCTTAATTGTTTTTATTGCAATTTTGGCACTACAAATAATCATAAGAAATAACATAGGCAATTTTTACTAACCTCTTTTATTTCTTTGTGCTAATTCGCGCAAGCGCAACGCATTAAGCTTTATGAACCCTTCCGCATCACCTTGATTGTAGTATCCCTCATCGTCCTCAAACGTTACTAGTTGTTGGGAATACAAGCTTTTCGGTGAAGATCTACTTACAACAAAGACATTCCCTTTGTATAATTTAAGCCTAACGGTTCCTTCTACATTCTCCTGACTTTTATCTATTAAGGTCTGCAATAGGTCTCTTTCAGGGGTAAACCAAAGGCCATTATAAATTAACTCAGCATATCTCGGCATTATGTCATCTTTGAGATGCGCAGATCCACTATCCAGGGTTAGACTCTCAATTCCCCTATGGGCTTGCAGAAGTATAGTCCCTCCTGGTGTTTCATAAATACCTCTTGATTTCATCCCAACAAATCTATTCTCAACCAGATCGAGTCTTCCAATTCCGTGAAGTTTTCCAAGCTCGTTAAGTTTTATAAGTAAATTTGCAGGGGAGTAATCTTTCCCATTAATCCTGGTTGGATCTCCCTTATTAAATTGGATACTTATATAGTCGGGTTTATCAGGGGCTGTTTCTGGGTTATTTGTCCTTTGATAAACATATTCAGGGGCTTCTTCTGCTGGATCTTCCAGAATTAATCCCTCTGACGATGTATGTAATAAATTAGCATCTACGGAAAAAGGAGGCTCCCCCACTTTATTTGCCGCTATGGGAATTTGGTGTTTTTCGGCAAAGTCTATTAGTTTTGTTCTACTACTGAGGTCCCATTCTCTCCAAGGGGCTATAATTTTTATATCTGGGTTAAGAGAGTACGCTGCTAATTCAAAGCGCACCTGATCATTTCCTTTCCCCGTAGCTCCATGACTTATCGAGTCCGCACCTACAATATCAGCAATCTCTATTAGTCTTTTAGAGATCAGTGGTCTTGCTATAGATGTTCCTAGCAAGTACTGTCCTTCATACACTGTGTTACATCTAAACATTGGAAAAACATAATCTTTGACGAATGCCTCAGTAAGATCTTCGATAAAGATATGTTCTGGTTTAATGCCGAGTAAGAGAGCCTTATCTCGAGCAGCCTGCAGTTCTTCACCCTGCCCAAGGTCAGCAGTAAAACAAATTACCTCATAATCCAACTCAGTTTGTAGCCACTTCAATATAACCGAGGTGTCAAGCCCACCAGAAAAAGCAAGAACTACTCTTTTCTTCTGTCGCATGTGTGGCTTCCTTTCCTTCCAAAAATTTCTGTGATTGACACTGTTTGTCTATCTATTCAAACTTAGAACAAAAATATTAAATTGTGTAAAATATTATAAACAAGATTAGAAAGGTTTACCATGATTGAAGATATTACCTCATTTAATTTCAATACGACGCCTAGAATTATTTATGGAGCAGACGTGGCAAAAGATGCCAGTCCATTTTCTAAATTAATGGGGGATAGAATTCTTCTTATAACTGATAAAGGATTAACCAATTTAGGACTTTATGGAGACTTTTTAAAAGACCTTGAAAAGAATAATGTCAAGGTAACAGTATTTGACGACGTGGAGGCAGACCCTTCACTAAAAACTTTGGAAAAAGCAATAAGTTTTGGAAAAGACATTGCGTGTACTGGCGTAGTTGGATTTGGAGGAGGGTCTTCAATGGATGTAGCCAAACTTACGGCTTTAGTTTTGGGGTCAGGAGAAGATTTAGAAAGCGCGTGGGGAGTTGCAAACGCCAAAGGCCCCAGATTACCTCTATGTTTAATCCCGACCACAGCAGGAACTGGGTCGGAAGTCACCCCCGTTTCAATTATCACTGTGGATGGTGATGAAAAAAGAGGGGTTTCTTCACCAATTATCCTTCCAGACTTCGCAGTATTAGATCCTACTCTAACCTTAGGACTACCGGCAGCAACTACTGCCGCTACTGGAATTGATGCAATGGTGCATGCTATCGAAGCTTATGCGTCAAAAAATAAAAATAACAATCCCATGTCTGGTATCCTTGCAAAGGAAGCATTGGTACTATTGGGAGGATCCATTAGAACGGCTGTCTCAGACCCAAAGAACTTGCAAGCGAGAGGAAAAATGTTACTAGGATCAATGCTAGCTGGAATGGCTTTTGCGAACTCTCCTGTGGCTGCAGTCCATGCTCTGGCCTATCCACTCGGTGGGAGTTTTCATATAACGCACGGATTATCGAATGCACTTGTTCTTCCAGCAGTGTTACGGTTCAATGCGGTAGATGCGTGGGCAGCTAAAAAGTATGCTGAGCTTTTCCCTTTCCTTTTCCCTAATGAGGAGATGGGAAATAATAATCAAACAAATGCTTCGCTATTTATAGAAAAACTGACTGTTTTATCTAAAGAGTTAGGGCTTCCACAAAAATTGCGAGAAGTTTCCATTCCTGAGGATGCTTGTGCGTCAATGGCTAAAGATGCTATGAAGCAAACTAGATTGTTAATAAATAATCCAAGAGAGCTTAGTGAGCGAGATGCTTACGATATATATCACTCGATTTGGTAAGAATACATGCGTTTAGCATTCAGTCGTTTTGGGGAGCATAATGCGAGCAATATTGTTATTCTGCATGGGCTTTTAGGATCAAAAAGAAATTGGTTTGGTGTTGGAAAAGCTTTATCAGATCTTGGGTTCAATGTTTGGCTTGTTGACCTTAGAAACCACGGTGATACAGAATGGAATGATAAACATACTTATTTTGATTTAGCAGAAGACATTAAAAATTTTTTTAAAGAACATGGAATAGAGGGCAGCGCTCTTATAGGGCATTCAATGGGCGGAAAGGCTGCTATGGTTTTAGACAAACTCCATCAAGGTTTAGTATCGAAATTGGTCTTAGTAGATATAGCACCAGTAACCTATTCGAGAAATTTTGAAAATTATTTAAAGGTTTTATTGTCGATTGATCTTGGGATTTTTAAATCGAGGCCTGAAATTGACAGCATGCTATCTAAATTTTTCAAGGAAATCAGTTTTAGATCTTTTTTGATGCAAAACTTAAAGCTAGACGATAGCAAAAGCTATTATTGGCGTGTAAACTTAAAATCTCTGATTAAAAATGCAGTCGATATCAGTGAGTTTCCCGCCATAAA
>OZSS01000013.1_pt1 | contig 81345 bp, 78 predicted proteins | sample 1779911 | NCBI WGS metagenome assembly OZSS01 (sample SAMEA2603589, study PRJEB24840) | metagenome | biome: Water; feature: Photic zone; material: Seawater sample | place: Mediterranean Sea | collected 2013-11-12 | depth 10 m
ATAAAGGTCAAACGATACCGTTGTAAATGCATCTGTAGAGTTATCGGGTTGCAGTGTAAGCCTTGCGTGTGTGGATGAAATAAAGTGACGGCAGTACCTTTAAGGTTTTCATCACGATCAAGCGTCTGAATTTTTAATCCCTTTTCGATCTTTGTAAAAGTCATTGCACCTGTATTATCGGCTGTACCATGATTTATGACAGCTGTTTCCGTACCATTAGCATCAAAAGTTGAAAGAGAAAAAGTTGTAGCGGTAAGTACTGTAACAACGTATTCCCCTCCGTGCGTAAGCCACGTTTGATCTTCTGTTGCAGCTAGTTCAGCTCTGACAATATCACCTGTTGTAAATCCATGGGCCGCATTACTTATCGCAACTGCCGCCGTGTTGGCATCAACACTTAAATCAAAGTCTGCTGCATTGACGGTTGCAGTAGTATTGTAGTTATCTCTTGTTTGAAGAGGCAAATCATAATTATCTATTAAGATATCGTAACCATCCGCACTCGTTAAATCCAAGTTTGAACTATTGGTCGATAGTTTTGCGGTAATGCCGGTATCACCTGAGAAGGCGTTGATCTTATCTCGCAAATCCGACAAGTCGGGATAGGCAGAGTTGTTCCCAGTTCCGAATTTCACACTTGCTGTTATTGGAACAGCCGTTGAATTCATTCCATAAAGGTCAAACGATACCGTTGTAAATGCATCTGTAGAGTTATCGGGTTGCAGTGTAAGCCTTGCGTGTGTGGATGCGCTGGCAACAACTCCTGTTTTACTTTCGACGGCATTAATAGCATTGGCTATATCTCGAGCACTAGCACCGTTTTTAAATTTAGCAGTTTCTTTTCCAACATAGCCATAAATCTCTAGTTCTTCAGCACCAAGAACCTCAGAGCTTGCTGGGGCAGCACCTACTTCGCCCACTGTTGGGGCATTTCCTAAGGAATTTAGAAAGAATTTGGCACCAGCGCCTTCACCCAGTGGATCGCCAGTAGCCGTTCCCTTACCATATCCAACAGCGCCGCCATCAAAATCTGTTAGCGTAAATACCTTTGTTCCAATAGTAGCAACCTTATATGTTCTACCCGATACCAGGCCTATGATCTGTTCTGTATTACTTCCACTGCCAACGTAGGTCACGACATCACCTACCTTAAAATCGTGATCGGTCGTCGTAGTTATCGAACCGGCGGTTGTGGCGTCTACATAATCGGCGACTGTGGAAACATCTACTGATTTTTCTGTTTGGGAAGACATATTCCACATTCCAATTTTATTGGGACGTATGTCTTCAATACTCAAGGAGTGTGTGTGTTGTGGAGATTCATCAAAACTTATTTCAAATTCGGTATCTTGAAATGTTCCATTTAATAACTTCGTCGTGTTGAAGGTAGTGGTCTCACCGATACGGATGAGTTCCTTTTTTAAGGAAACAACTTCTTGATTGAGGGATACTCTATCGGCACCACTGTAAGATCCATTAGCAGCCTGCACAGCCAACTCTCGCATTCTTTGCAATACTTCTGATACTTCGTGAAGAGCACCTTCGGCAACTTGAGACATGGATATAGCGTCACCTGCATTTCTTATAGCCACATTCATTCCAGCGATCTGGGATGACATCCTATTTACAATAGCAGCCCCTGCTGCATCATCGCCCGCACTGTTCAATCTCTTGCCGGATGACAATCTTTCTGTTGCCTTGGCAAATCCATCTTCATTTAGTCTCAGATTATGCAGAGACTTCAATGCTGCAACGTTAGATCCTATAGTACTCATTTCGTTCTACCTGTTTTTTTTTTGACATTTACACTATGCATTTACTATGCCAACTCTTTACTATCTAAGAAAATCAAACAGACTTTGCTGTCCAATTCGTACAAATGCGGCTTGCGCGGCGTCTCTATTTACTATGGTCGCCTGGAGATCAGTAACCAATTTTGTTAGATCAGCATCACCCAGTTCGGATACTTCGGCTGTAACAATAGTCAAACGTTCTCCCAGAAAATTCAGCTGTTGATCTGTTTTTCGTGTTTGTGCGCCAATAAAAGCGAGTTGATTACTAATGTGATTAATTGATTTCTTTATATCACCAACGGACGTTGACATTACCTGGTCCTGATCAACGATCTGTCTGGGGTATCCGATTTTATTACCTTCGCCGTCAATACTTTCCATCTGAAAGTAGAACTCTGGCTCTCTGGTAGCACCATCAACACCTTCAATATCAAGATTTGAAACAGTAATTGTTCCTGCAAATTTCTCAGAGAGAGTAATCTTTTTTGTGGTATCGTCATACGTTGCTTCAATCCCTGTTTTATCAGTATGAAGGTTTATTTCATCTCTAAGATCAGCAATACTTGCTTGCGATAGGTTCATATTAATATTTATTTTTCCTTCGCTACCTTCAAGATCAAATGACCAGTTTTGAGGATTTCTTGATACGGCTAATTCGAGTTCTGCTTTGGCCGGCGCCGTACCTTTACTGCTGACCTGGCTTGCTGTCTTAGCGGCGTTGATCGAATTTTCAAGAATTTCAAAAATACTTTTCCGTCCATAATCTGTTTTTATGGATCCAAAAACGGTTCCCCCATCAAGGCCAGAAACAACTTTCATATTTTCTGAAACCTGCAGCGCATGATTGCCTCGGTCACCAACATATTCAATCGTTCCATCAAGGCGTTGGTTGAAAGCACTTGTTGCTGCTTTGAACCCGGCAAAAATACTCTTTCCATTCGCATCTTGGGTATTTGTAATTTCTAGAACCAGTGTAGCAAGCTCCTCCATTTCTTTAACCATGGCTAGTCTATCGTCAACACCATTAGTATCATTTGCCGCTTGAATTGATATTTCACTAAAGCGTGTCAAAACATTGATCACTTGATTGAGACCACTATCCGCTAAATCCAAACGCGTTTTCGCTGTATGCCCATTTTTTACAAAGCGATCAAGCAAGATTTTCTGCTCTCTTTTAGCAGACAAATTTGACGCAGTAACAGGGTCATCTGACGCCTTTAAAAAACTTTTTCCCGACGCAATTTTTGCTTGCGTATCCTGTATCTGCTCATTTATCTTACCAAAGTTTTTAGTAGCCTGAGCATTAAATAATTTTGTACTAACTTCCATAGTTTACCTCATACTGTGTCAATTAATGTTTGAAATAATTCTCTAGCGGTTTGAAGAATTCTAGCGGATGCCTGGTACGCTTGCTGAAATTCAATCAGGGCTGCGGCTTGACTGTCCAAGTTTACTCCCGAAAACTGTGCTTCGGCCTCTTCACTTGCCGCACGCATTGCCTCTGCGGCCTCCACATTTAGCTTTCCGGATTTTACTTGTGAGCCTACTTTGGAAACAAGGTTTGAGAAGATTTGCTGAAAGCCCCCCTTACCATTTTTTTCCCGTTGTAGCTCTATAACCGCAGAAATATTTCTGTTGTCTCCCACTCCACCTGAGTTCGCGGAAAAATTAAAAATATCATCTTTTACTGCCCGACCATCAATTTTAAAAAGAAAACCTAAGGCGTCGGCAGCACCAGCAGTGTCCAATTGGCGTGTTGCTATTGAGTGTCCAGTGGCTTTATCTAGAATATCAATTACATTTCCTGCGTCATTAGTTACTTTGATCGTTAATTCTGGTGTAATTTCCTCGAGGGCAGGGGGGTTGCTATCGAAATTAGCCGCAATTTTTCGTGCCCCACCACCATTAACAAGAATAATGAGTTCTTCAGGAGGAAGGTTGGTGATTGTGAAATTTTCAGAAGCGAGACTAGACATCGGCGCGCTTGCTGAGTCATCTATATCTAAAACCTGGCCATTTAGCGTCTCAAATTCCAGCTCCTCACCTTTTACATAAGCCAATATCTCTGCTGTCTTTAATCCTATTGCTTCGGCATTACTGTTGTTTTCAAATTCCAGAGCCGTACTATCTCCAGTAATCGTTATTTGCAGGTGACCATTCCCACCGGTATCATCTACCCATAAAAAGGTCGCGTTGCCGGTAGTGGCATCATTTACAGAATTTCCTGATGTAGTGGTTATGGTAATATTTTCTGCCGTTCCATTTACTTTTATAGGGAATGCCGCATTTACCGTTCCTGGCGTAAAATTGACACTACGTCCAATAATTGTTTTTGTCACTGTTGCAGGGGTCATTCCAAAAAGGGTGGCAGCATCAGAGTTACCAGAGACGGTAGTTGGGACAGAAAATTGAGCACCAGTTAATACGCCATCTGGCGCAGTCACCTTTAGCGCATGACCCCCTCCACTAACAGCTTCAAAATATGCGGACACTCGATCAGCTTCTCCACCCGTGACAACCACTTCACCATTAACCATAGTTAGAAGGTAGTTTTGACCATTAAAAGTAACGGTCAGTGAGGATCCATCATCGGGCTTTGTGGCAACAGTTACTCCTTTTATCGATGATATAGGAGCACTTTCTCTTAGAGAGTTGGCCATTGCCTTAGAGAGAGCAGATTTGGTCTGTTCCTTTAATGACGCACTATTTACCGATGCCGAAAAAGCGGTACCCTCACTTGCAAGACTGGTATCGATAAAATTAACGTCTAATCCATATTTTGCAGCTGCAGCTGAAGCGGCGAGGCCTTGGGTATCAGCTGCATTAAAGTCAATCTGTTCATTTATGTTAAAACTTATGGTTTGTTTTTCACCTGTAGCCGTAGCACTTCTATTGATTAATCCTTCATCCATCGGATCGGCCGTTGCCGTACTAGTTGCACCACCAGTTACAACTGATTGAAAAGAACTGGCTCCCTCTAAGTTGAGAAGACCACCAAACCGACCCGCATCGATTAATTTCACCTGATAAAATGTCAAGGAGTGACTATTTGTGGTTTCTGCACCGCCTGGCGTAAGAATTACATCTGACCCGGTTGCCGATCCAGTAGCTAATTTAAAAGCTCCAGTCTCAGCATTAATGGATTTTACATAATAAAGAGTTCCCGTTATTGATCCAGAGTTAGTGTCAGAAAGTGAGGAAACACTCACTCCTGTGGTTGTTTCACCGGCATTTTTTTGATTTAAAATAATTGTATCGCCAACTCTTAACCCATGCGTATTACCTGCTGAAATTGTTCCGTCAATATTCATTTGACCGGCATTTACACTTATAGGTGACACAACTCCAGAATTGTTCTGGACCAAATAAGAGCCTAGAGTTACTGGGTCGGTATCGCCTCTACTGTGCATAACAGCGGTGTCACTACCTATTGGAATGGAGTTCTCATCGACAAATCGTGATTTCATTGTTAGACCACTTGAAGACGAGAAAGATGAAAATGAAATATCTTCTCCATCTAAGCTTTCCATAACAATTCGACTTTTGTCGTTGGATAGATATACATTTACGCCGATCTGGCTTGATTGCTGATTAAGAGTCTCATAAAGAGCAGTCAGGTCAGTTGCCGTAGTAGATGTCGTTATATTTATCGGTTTTTGGTTTCGAGATTCGATGTCAAAAGAAACTTCACCATTGCCACTTAGATTATATAGTTCAATACGGTTTTTTGCTTTAGCTCTAATGCCTAAATCAGACATGGTGGTGTTTATCTGATTTGCTGCGAATTTGGCTGAGCTTCCCGCAGGAATATTAGTTGAGAGTGTATCCCCAGCCAAATCCGGAAAATATAAATTTAATTCATAGGCCGATGAAGTTGAGCTTGCCGGTAAGGATCCCAATCCAAGCTGTGCTTTTCGGCCTACTCCATTTCCACCTAATGGAATAGAAAAGGTACCCGCGGGCTTCATTCTTTCCAAGTTTAGGCCACGATACCCCACTGGTTCATTTAAATTTAAATATTCAGCGTTGTACACGGCTTGATCAGAAAATCCGTTAGCAGTGGACATAAAAGTCGATTTTTCCAATTTTGTTAAGGGTGAGCCGGCAATATGCCGTCCTTCACGCGTAAATATTTGGATATTTGACGCTGCTTCAGAACTTTGCCTTATGGCACTAATAGTTGAAGCTCCAGCTGTTATTGTAGCTGAAGTTGCAAAATCACCTGAAGCAAGGGATAATGTTAAGTTACCTGCATTACCTGATGCAAAAATACCTAGACTTTCTAATGTTATGTTACCAGACCGAAGTTCGCCTAAATTAAGGTATTTTGCTATTTCTGACGAATCTTCCCAGGCACCGGAGGCCGATGTTTCGGATAGTGGGTTCCCTGTAAGCGTCTTAAATACATCACCGTAAGCTAGGTCAAAATTGTAACTCACTCCACCGACGGAGAAAGATAATTGACTTGCCTGCGATAAGTCACTTGTTGATAGAGTAAACTGTAATGCCGACTGTTTGGAAAAGCTTGCGATTTGTATTGCTTCTGTCGCTTTAGGAATAGACGCTGCAAAACCATCATTTAAAAAGGTGGTTGCAGAAATAGGAGATAGAGAGTTTGTAAAAGCCCGACTTACTTTGGCTAGGTTAGTGTCTAGTATTGTTCCCGTAGAGTCGGCTGAAATACTTGCGTCACTGAGGTTCTTGGTGTCGGCTGAAATAAGAAAGCTTGCGGAAGCTGCAATATCGTCGGGCCGCCTGAGCGAGAATTCCATATCCTTGGCGAAGCTATTGGAAGGACTGATGGTGATCTCATCTCCGTCTGTAGCCGTACCCAAAAGAGTAATATTGATGCCTCTTGTTGAGATAGACGTAAGCCCGCTGCCTATTTCGTTATTAGATAAATCATATCCAATCCATTCTTCCCTTGTCTCGGAGTATATCAATTTAATAGGATCAGGATTTACAAGACCACCTCCTGCAGCTGATGCAGACGCAGTGGTATTTCCCATATTTGTTGGATTTTGTGTTGAAGCAAAACCAACTGAGGTAAACATATCCTTACCTTTTAATCCATCCAGAGTTAAACCATTTTTATGTTGATTATTCATTTCCTGAACAAATTTTTGAGCCAGGCTGTCAAGATCTTTCAAAGTCTGCTCAATTGTTTGGGATGCATCGATCAAGCCGCGCATCGCACCATTCGTTATTTGGTTTGTCGGACTATTCAACGTACCAGGCCCAAGAATTACTTTAATGTCAGTACTTTCCTCATCCAATCCAATAGCTATTCTTTTTGATTCCTCGACAATTTTTGGTCCACTGCCTGAACCTCCTAGCCTTACTATTGCTGCATTTTTTCCAGTATAAGAAACTGTGACCTCTAACGTCTTACTTAATTCATCGATAAGTCTATCTCGGTTATCCAGTAATGCGTTTGCAGCACCTCCTTGAGTGGAACTAGACAAGAGTTTACTATTAACATTTAATATCTCGTTGGTAAGAATATTAACGCTATCGATTTGTTGTTGGGCATGCGATTTTGCCCCTTTCTTTAATTGCGCTAATACGTCTGATGTCCTACTAAAGGTAGCGGCAACATTTTTCCCCTCTTCAACGGCAACAACCCTAGCCGCTACATCGGCTGGAGAGGCGGCCACTTCTTGTAGTGAGGAAAAAAATAGTCCCATAGACGATCCTAAATCTGCCTCACCAGGGAGAAGCAGATCTTCCAATTCACTGATTTTATCTAAAAAATTTGTTGCTGTTTCCTCTCTAGAAAACGAATTCCGTTTTCTATCTAAGAGATAGGCATCAAATGACCTTTTTATTTCTTCGACCCTAACACCTAGGCCCGTTCCATCTTGAATTTGGGTAATACCACCTTGTCCAGAGCTTACCTCTGTAAGCCCGGCTTCACGACGTTTATACCCATCAGTATTAATATTAGCGATGTTTTGTCCTGTTACCGCTAGCGCCTGTCGGTAGGATTGTACGCCACTTCTTGCTATATCAAATAAACTAGGCACGGTGATTACTCACTTTTACTTTTATCAAATTGTCTAACAAGTGCGTCGGCAATACCTAGATCAAGGTTCACAGCGAGGCTTCTTGAACGCTCCTGATCCAACATTGTGCCAAAGTTGTCTTCCTCGTCACTAGAAAATAGGGCCTCAGAAAGTTTACTATCCCTTGCTTGCTTTAGCATTTGATTGATGAACATAGCTTCAAATTCTTCTGCTATACCTTCTAAGTTTGCGTGGTTTTTATTTTTTTGATAGAGCGTAAACCCTGTTTCCGTTTGATAATTTAAGGGTTTTATTTCCATATTATCTCCTAGATTATTATTAGCTCGGCTCTTAGAGCGCCAGATTCTCTCAATGCTTCGAGTATCGCAACTAAGTCAGAGGCCCCAGCGCCAACTGCATTGATGGTGTCAACAATTGTAGATAATGAGACTCCAGGATCGAAGACAAAGGCTTTGGCTGGTTCCTCTTCAACCTCTATATCTGTCTCTGGAGTTACAACAGCATCCCCGGGAGTTGTAACAACCTGATTTTCATTGACTACTGCTCCACCAGTAGCGGTAACTTTCTTTTTCTCATCAATTTTTACAGTTAAAGAGCCGTGGGTAACCGCAGCAGGTGTTACTCTTACATCACCTCCTATTACAATGGTGCCAGTTCGTGCATTGACAACAACTTTTGCTGCAGGGCGTGAAGGCTCTACCTCTATGTTTTCTAAAAGACTTACAAATGCGACCTTCTGACTTGGGTCTTTGGGAGATCTAACCTTTATTGATGACGCGTCTAAAGGAACGGCTACATTATCGCCGAATATATCGTTTATGGCTTCGGAGACGCTAAGAGCTGTACTAAAATCTCCTTGATGTAGGTTTAAGATTACATTGCTGGAACCAATGAAAGGGTTATCAACCATTTTTTCAATCGTTGCTCCTCTGGGTATTCTCCCCACTGTTGGAATGTTAACTGTCAGAGATGAGCCGTCGCCGCCTTCTACGCCTAGACCGCCAACAACCAGATTCCCTTGTGCTACGGCATAGGTCTCTCCATCCGCGCCAAGAAGAGGGGTCATCAAAAGAGTGCCTCCTCTCAATGACTTAGCTTTTCCCAATGTTGACACTGTAACGTTCATATTCTGTCCAGGTTTTCCAAAAGCTGCTAGCTCTCCAGTAACCATCACGGCTGCGGTATTTTTTCCATCTAGGCCCTTTACATCTGTTGCTAATCCAAATCTTGATACCATCGATTGCATTGATTGAAGAGTTAATCCAATATTTCCATCGCCTGTTCCCGCTAATCCCACTACTATTCCATATCCAACGAGTTGATTTGATCTAACCCCAGCAATGGAAGTCAGATCTTTCAACCTATCGGCGAATAAAGGCAAGGACAGTAAAGTAAATAACTTTATTAAAAGTAATATGAATAATTTATTAAAATGGTTCATTATCATAATGGGGTAACTGCATCTACGAGTTTAGAAAACCAACCTTTTTTGGATGTATCTGCTACGTCACCTGCACCAGTATATGAAATTTTAGCATTAGCTATTCTGCTGGACGGGACAATGTTTCTGTTAGTTACATCTTCTGGTCTTATAATGCCGACTAAACGGATATATTCATCACCATTATTAAGTGTTAGTTTTTTTTGGCCCAATATTTCCATATTTCCATTTGAAAATACTTTGGTCACTGTTACAGAAATTTCTCCTCTGAGAGAGTTATTCTGGTCAGCGGATCCAGAGCCATCAAAAGATTTTGCTAGTTTACTGTCGAACAATGTATCGTCAGCATCAGCTGTAGTTATTCTTGGAAAATCAAAACTTGTTGTTCCATTTTTTGCGCTTTTAGCTGATTGAGATTTCGATGCACTAAAATTTTCAGATAAGGCAACAGTAAGAAGATCTCCTACCTTAGACGCTCTTCTATCCGTTGCAAAGAGGCCTTGTTGACTATTGCTATAAATAGAACCGTATTTATCTTTTTTTTGGCTTTTTGGAGCACTCGGCATTATTGGCTCGAAATCCATTGAAGCTCTTTCCTCAATCTGCGTTGAGCAACTAGCACCAAAGGAAACCAAAATAAACCCAATAATAATATTTTTTGAAAAATTGTAAAGAAACATCAATTACGCTCCATTAAAGATTATTTGATACAAAGCGCATCATCTCATCAACTGCGGATATGGATTTTGAGCTTACTTCATATGCTCTTTGAGTTTCGATCATATCAACTAGCTCTTGAACAACATTTATATTTGATGCTTCCAGAGAACCTTGTATAAGTTTGCCAAATCCTTCTCCAAAAGGATTGCCTATAGCAGGGGCTCCAGATGCGGGGGTTTCCACTGCAAAGTTCTCCCCTATGGGTTGTAACCCTGAGGGGTTTGCAAAATTGGCTAATGTTATTTGTCCCACTTCTGCAGCCTCAGCCTCTCCAGCTAATTGAACACTTACTAATCCATCAGCTGACACATTTATTTCTGTTACACCTTCTGGGATGGCAATCTCTGGCTGAAGAGTATAACCACTTGGCGTGACCAAGGTACCCTCAGCGTTTCTAGAAAATGAGCCATTTCTGGTGAAGCCTACTCGACCATCTGGGAGAAGAACTTGAAAAAAACCGCTTCCATCAATTGCCAAGTCTAGTGCATTGTCAGTATTTACTAAACTTCCCTGGGTATAGAGTTTTTGCGTATTAACAATTCTTACTCCGGTTCCTACGGCAAAGGCTGATGCCAAATCTGTGTCGGCAGATGTTTGCTCGCCACTACTTCTTTGAATTTGGTATAGAAGTGACTCGAAGTTTACTCTATCTTTTTTAAAACCAGTCGTGTTTACGTTAGCTAGGTTATTTGCTATTACCTGCATCTTTGTTTGTTGTGAATTCAAGCCAGTTTTGGCTACGTGCATTGCACTACTTGACATTTTTACTCTCCTTGATGAATACTCACTTTATTCATAGCAAGAGCTGTGCCAAGTCTACGAATTCGGCAGTCTCATTATACTTGAACCACCTTCATCGATCTCTTTTGATAAGGATATTAGCTTGATGTTTATCTCAAATTGTCGTTGATCTTCCATTGTACCGATGAGCTCAGTTACAGCGTCTATATTGCTACCTTCCAGAAATCCTTGAGATAGTACTGCAGCTTGGTCTGCACCAGGAACCCCACCACTAGATAAGCGCAAGTGTCCATCTAAGCTCTTTATTAATGGGTCATCTTTAGAGCCACCGAGGCTCGTACCAATAGTGCCAATTTGTTGCCTTTCACCAGGGGCACCATTTAGAGGTTCGATAAAAACGTCACCATTTTCAGCAACGATCATTTTTTTGTTTCCCGGTATTTCTAGAGGAGCTCCTCCTGTATCCAATATCTTTGAGCCAGCTCCATCCACTAGAATTCCAGTATTTGATACAGAAAAATCACCTCTGCGTGATAATGCTGGATCACCGCTCTTGGGTTGAACAATAAAGAATCCAGGACCATTTATTGCTATATCCGTTTCCAGACCTGTAGGATTAAGTTGTCCCTGTTTATTCGAAAAACCATTACCACCATCATGTATCGCAAATACCCGAGTATCATATTGATTCATTTGATGTAAAAAGCCCGATGTAAAATTTGTATTTAAATCTTTGCGGTGTCCTGGCACATTTAAGTTTGACATGTTTTGGGCTCTTACTGATCTATTCGCGGACAAGTTCTTCAGCGTGTTCAGTGCAGTATGTATCATTTTATCCATTGATTACTTCTCCCTTTTAACGAGTAAATTAACCCCTGATATTAATAATTGTTTGCGTCAGTGTGGTAGTGGTCTCAATTGCCTTTGCCGATGCTTGGAAATTTCTCTGTGCCGTAATCAGATTAACCAACTCTTCTGTAATATCAACATTTGACCTTTCAAGTGAACCCGACAATATGTTTCCAAAACCTTCAGCACCCGCCTCACCAACCTGCGCTGTACCTGATACCGCTGTTTCAACATATGTTGCGTTACCGATTTGTTTCAACCCGTTTTGGTTATTAAAGTTAGCAACCACTATCTTCCCAAGAGGATTGTTTTGTCCATTTGTATAGTTTGCTCTGATTGTTCCAGATGCATCTATCTCTAGACCGTCCAATCTACCAGAAGTGAAACCGTCCTGATTGACGCTTAGGACTGAAAACGGTTGTGCGAACTGGGTGGAAGATCCAAAGTCTATATCCAATGCTATAGAAAAACCTTCTTCCTGTTTCTCATAATGAACGTCTTGTTTAGGATTTATGAGTTTACCAGTTTTATCAAAAGTCAACTCCCCTTCATCGATATAAAGTGGATAGTATCCCTCAACCATATTTTCAGGTGGGGTTTCAACAACTTCTCCGTCCGCGTTCACAAACAAGGCGACACCATCAGCGTTTGTAGCCTGAACCAGATTAAAGATATTGGGAATGGTACCGACTCCAAGGGGTACGTCATCAAGCCCTAGTCTAGACGATCCTTTTACTTTTATCGTCGATGAGTCTCCAGTTGTGCCTGTGGTAAATTCAAAACTATTAAGTGATGCGTTAAATTTTGCCGTTACTCCTCCCACTGTTTCGCCCGTTAGTGGGTCCATAATCTGATTTATTTTGCTCTCTAGAGCCTCTGCGAGTGTTGAGCCTACATAAAAACCTGGAGGTATAGTAATGACGCCACTAATTCCGTTAACTGATACGTTAAAAATATTTTCTCCATTAGCAGTTGATAACCTGAACACTTCGTTTAGGGGTTCTGTCGCTGTTGCCCCAACAGCTACCGCGGGCGTAGCCGATAGGCCCTTTCCAGCAGTAAACTCAGCTTCAGTTTTAGTAGCACCAACACCCAGAAGATTGTTGTCACCAGAAAAATAGTTTTGTGCATCGACCACTGAACCCGTAGCATCCAGTGCGTATCTTCCCACTTGAATGTTCGAAGCTTTTTGGGCTTCTGTTACTCCGAGAGCGCCTTGCGCTGCAATTTGTTCTCCCGTCGTACCGCTAGAAAGCTTAAAGGATTTTTTATCACTATTATACTCTACAGTAATTCCATAGCGTTTGTCGTTTAATTGAATTTCTTCACCATCAGCGACAAAGCTTTCCCCAGACAGAATTTCTCCACCTCTGATTAAAGTGTCAGGAGCGTCGTCTTTGGAAACTAGACCCAAGTTATTAGTATCTGTTGCTGTACTTTTTCCATAGATTGTAAAAGAATTGAAATTACTATCGGTCCCTGTACCTAATACGGTTCTATCCACAGTAAATTGTAGTCTTTGATTGATTTCATCATAAGTGACTTTCACTGGTGGGTTTAGCTCATCGACCCACTGAGTATCTTCATTAGTTGCTTTTACATAATTGTTAAGACCCAGATCAGCTAGTGACCCATCAATGTTATTTGCGGCATCAGCATCAACGTATTCAGCATTAAAAGCAGAAAATGCTCCCGCAGCAGACAAAGTGCCAGGGTATTGTTGTTTTGCTGTGCCAGTTTCACGGATCACTATTTTTTTACTGGCGAAGTCAACAGGCGCACCGTCATAGACATTTTGCGCTCCCTCAAAAAATGCTTCCACGTTTGTAGATGGAGTGTAGAGTACCTGAAGGTTCCCATTATTCCCCGCGGTCGTTGCAGCTATGTCAAAGTCTTGATCAGGAAATCCTAAACCAGTTGTATTAATTTGAATGTATCCAGTAGTTGGGTTCGTGGCGGCACTATATTGAACACTAGAAATAGTAAACTCCCTACCATTGAGGTAAGCTGCGGAAGCAGCTTCGGTTGCATCAAAGTTACCGCTCAGTCTTATCTTACCGTTTGCAGAAAAGATTTGATTACCGGCTGTAGGATTTAATGCGTCAAAATATATACGAAGTGTGTTTTCAGTTGTTGAGTATTTGATTTTATGCCCGTCAGGATTAGTTCCGGTTCCATTGGCATCGGGAACGTCAGCAGGATTTGCTGCAAGATATTTTTGTCCATCGAAGACGCTCAAATTTGGCTTATTGTCAAAATAAGAATAAACTAGAAATTTATCTTGTACGCTAGTAGCAAGAGGCGTTGCGGGAAGTGGATTACTAGTTGCATCATAGGAATTTGAAGTATGAGTAAATTTTATTACGTCATTTGTTTCATAAATAGTATCAATGGTCGTTCCACTAGCTCTGGTAAACTGCAGTTTTTCAATACCTAAAGCAGCTTTTTGCGTAGCATCGTCAGCATATGAGTTAAGAGCTTCATTAACTCGGGCTTGTACATGAGCAAGAAATTCATCTCGTGTGAAATCCGGGGAGGCCCCTGTTAGATTTATTCTGTTCGCACCATTTATTTGTTGTGATGTTACGAAACTATCGGTTAATAGGTCAACGCTTATCGCTGCATCGAGCGAGGATGTAGAGCCATCCGCGTTAAGTTTCGACAAATCGATGTTTATCTCATCGTCGACGTTTCTAATTATTTGTATTTTCTTATCATCACCATAGGACTCGTTGATGGCTCGTTCTACTTCGTCTGCCAGTTGAGACGCGTTGTATTTACCTGGCCTTATATCAATATTTACAGGCTGGTCAGCGCTATCCACGTTAAGTGTAAGGAAATTCTTGCCCCAATAAATATCGCTATCAGTGAGTTTTCCAGATTCAACCGTCGAGTTAAACAGCAAGGGATCAGTTACTATTTCAACTAGCTTATCTCCTTCTTCACCAAAATCAAAAGCCGTCAATTCTCCTTGAATGTTAGCTGCTGTCGAGGGCACTTGTGTCTTAAGATCGTCTAGCTTATATAATGGGGAGCCCTTTCCTTCCAGGAAGTAGTTATCATCTGGAACTGCGGTTGTCTGTGCTCCAAACTCATCGATGAAGATCTGTTTTCCAGCGTCGTCCACTGCACTTACCAAGTCAGGTTCAATAATTGTGTCGTTAATAACGAGACGCGTATCAAATTTATTAGTAGGATCGGTGGCTGATGCATTTTGAGTTTTAATAAAAAACATCGTTGCAATAGTTGGGTTGCCTAGGTCATCAAATATTGTTATGGATGTTGAGTTGGTGAATGTGTCAGGGTTATTTGGGTCAAATGTGTATCCGTCGGCAAATTGTGGTTGATCTGGAACAACCGCTGCAGCAGCAGGTACGTTTACCCCTAAATCAATATTTGATGTCGCTTTAGGATCTCCTGATGTCACTGGGAGTTGCAATGGAAGCGCTGAAATTAAGTCTTTCGCTGTAACCGACCCGTCTTCGTTGACAGGATACACAAGTAAATACTGACCTGCTGAGTCCACAACATACCTGTCGTTGTTAACATTCAAAGAACCATTTCTAGTGTAAACCGTCTGGGCGGATGTGAGAGAAGGTTTAAGAGCAAAAAATCCTTGACCGGAGATGGCAAGGTCAAGGGCATTCAATGACGAAGATATGTTACCTTGAGTAAACTGCTGTTTGATACCCTTAAGAATAGTACCAGAACCAATCGATGAGGAAGAGTTTTGAAGGGGTGAGGTAGCAAAAATGTCACCAAATTCTGCTCTACTTCTTTTGAAACCAGTTGTACCAACGTTGGCAATATTGTTTGAAGTTGCTGATATATCTGATTGTGCACCGTTCAACCCTGTTAATGCTGTATAGAATGACATTTTTTACTCCGTTTTACTTGAACTCAATAATCTTAATTAATTTCTGAACTTGACGACGTCGGCTGCTGCCATCTCACCAAAATCTTTTACATCTATTGTGACACCCTGGCCTTTTGCGTTTAATGAAGCTGCTATTACTTCAGAGAAAACAGAAGGTGTTAAGCCTTCAGAGCCTTTGCCTGTATTGATAAATGCTTCTACTCTCAGGGGTTCATCTTTATCGGTTATTTCTTTGGGAATGTTTAACCATTCAAATCCAACTAATCCTCGACCATGCGCTCCTAAGTCGGCAGAATGGACAAGTTCACCGGATCCATCAAAAAATGAAACTGAGGTTTCACTTGACGCTGATGGTAGGTCAATAATTCCATGAATCTCACCGTCTTTATTTGGTCTTACAACATTACCTGGCACAAGAACCGAATTTCCTAAAAGATCAGATGCCGTAGCTATCCTGAACTCACTTAACTTGTCTGATAAACCCTTCAATGTTTGTCCCATTTCCGTTATCCCAGTAACCGTTGAAAATTGAGCCATTTGAGCAATAAATTCTCCATTCTCCATAGGAGCGAAAGGATCCTGATTTTGAAGCTGAGTTGTCATTAGCTTTAGAAAGTCTTCTTGCCCAAGGCTACTTTTTGGTTTCGTAGCTGCGTTTTCAGGTGATTTCACTCCAATTTTTTCCAAAATATTGTTAAGTGATTGATTATTACTTTCTATACTAGACATATTCGTACTCCAAAATTACTTTCCTAAATTTATAGTTCTTATCATTAAAGCTCTCAACGTGGAGATAACTTCAATATTATTTTGGTATTGACGGCTAGCTTCAAGCATCTCTACCATCTCTTCCTCAATGTTAACTGCTGCATTAAATATATAACCATCTTCATTCGCTTTGGGATGATCTGGCATATAGACCTTTTCTGGTTCTCTGTTGAGTTCCCTTACATTTATAGCGTCAACGCTAGCAATTCCGTTGTCGTGGAGCTTATCAGAATATACCGTCTTAAAAATTGGTTTAAGAGGTCGGTAAGCCCCCTCGCTAGTACTGGAGATATTATTCGAATTTGCAAGATTGCTAGCGACAGTATTTAACCTGATCATTTGGGCAGCCATGGCTCTCCCTGATACATCAAATATATTTTTAATCGAGCTCATTATTCACCCTTTATTGCGGACATTAGACCCGATATCTTATTGGTTAAAAACTGAAGTGTAGTTTGGTATCTGACGACATTTTCTGAGAATTCCATTTGTTCTACCGCCAATTCAACTGTATTGCCGTCTAGTGATGGGTTCAGGGGCTTTCTAAACATAACATCATTTGGTCTTACTTTGGAAAGAAGAGCAAAATGCTGTTCATGGTTCACTGAAATATTACCAATTTTTTCTTTTTTTCGCATTTCAACATCGAAATCTATATCTCGAGCCTTAAAATGAGGTGTAGCAGCATTAGCAATATTCGATGCAAGTATCTTGTTGCGTTTTCCTCTTAAGTTTAAAGCATTTGAGTGTACACTTAGGTGGTTTTCGATCGTTTTCATTTTTAGTTATTTCGATGTTTTATTATCAATATTTTTTTATTTATGGTGTGAAAATTGCAAATAAAATGCCAACTTTATGAATAAAGGAAAAAAAAATGACTTTCTCAGGCAATACCAATAATTTCGATCAAAGTGATCCAGTTCCCTTAGATCCACTTATACTTAGAGCACGAGATGAGTTGCTAGAAAAGTATTCAGACAAGAGTTTTGAAGAACAAATTACTTTCTTTAAAGCAGTAATAGAAGGGGAGAAGGATAGCTTGTCAAGGCTGAGCGCGATGGCAGCCAGAGTATATATTTTACGAAAAAGGCTTGCACACTTGGCTGGCAATGTGATGGAAGACCAGCTAGATGAATTATCAAATAAGCAAAGTGGATTTGATTTAGATAGTTCGTTGACTGAAATTGCAGATATTAAGGATCCAGAAGCAATTGGGAACAACAAAAGTTGGATGCGTTTGAGAATCTCGGACTCCAGTGAAGTGAATGGCGTTCGCTTTCCTTCTGGGGTGGTGATTGATGTAAAGAGGGAAGATGGAGAAAAATTAATAGAGTCAGGCAAGGCAGAATTTATTTCAACTGAAGAAAGCCGCCAATTTAAATCTGAAGAAGGTTTAGAGGGACTACAGGAGGAAGTAAAAGCGGAAGATGGATCTGAGGAGAGTGCTGTTGAAGAAGTAAAAGCGGAAGATGGATCTGAGGAGGGTGCTGTTGAAGAAGTAAAAGCGGAAGATGGATCTGAGGAGGGCATTGTTGAAGAAGTAAAAGCAGAAGATGGATCTGAGGAAGCAGTAGATTTGGATTTAGAGAACAAAAAATAGTCTAAGAGGAGAACTCAGAAGGAATACCTTAGCTAAGCCTTTTATATATCACAAAGGGCTGGAGGAAATTAGCCAGCTAGGTTTTTGAGCCATGAAACCTTACTATTGTTTCAGCTTGATCTTTACTAAGTTTAGTTTGGGTAACAATATCATCTGCCGAGCTACCTTTCCTAGCAAGATCTATTGCTTCGTTGAAAACTGTTTCGCTGTTAATGCCCTCAGCAAGCATATTTAACTCTTTCTTTGTCCCTTCTGCCACTGTAGTTGCCTGCGATACAGCACCTGAAAGGTTTGATATCCTGGAATTTAGAGAGGTGAGGTCTGATGTTGTATCATCAGTCCGGTTGACAAGCTTATTGATTTTATCTCTGACGCCTAAAAGTTCCTTTTCAACGGCAGACAGAGTTTTGTTTTGTTGATATACATAAAATATCATTGCTGATAGAAGCAAAATAATTCCAGCTCTCTCAGTTAAAATATAATTTAGTATTAGAACTTGAAAATCCATTTAGGAAGATTGTATTGAATTATTAATCCAAAACAAGCTATTTTGTGTTGGTATTTGCCTGTAAATATTCTGAAAACTGGTTTGCCCAGCTCAATTTTTCTCGTGAAGCCTTTTCTAAAATACTTAATTTTTTAATAATTAGATTTATATTTTCTTTTTCATTTTCTAATAGCTCTTTAGAAAAATCCTTTTTTTCCAAAAACTCTATGAACTCATTAAAACCTAATTCAGTTTTTATTAATAATGTAATCAAAATATTTGGTTTTAAAAAGTTAGCTTCTAACGAAACCAAATTTTCAATTAAATTTTTTATTATGTAATTGTGAGCTGTCGGTAATGCCATGATTAGAACCCAGATATTTGGTTAATCCTTTTAGGATTCAGATGTCCAATAAGACTCCAAAAGTTTGTCTGCTAACTTATCAAAATCTATTGGGTATTCACCGTTTTTTATCTTTTGCTTAATTCTCTCAACAGCTTCCATATTTATCGAAGGATTTTCAGCCATAACTTTCAATGCCTCTTTAGATTTACTTGTTAATACAGCATCAACCTTAGGTTCAGAAAGAACGGATGGAATAGAGGTAGAGAGTTTTTCAGACTGAACGTTTTTTCCAGTCATTCCTTTGGACATCTCTACGCCTTGCCCTGTAAAATTCTTTATTGATCCAACCATAATTTTTCTCCTGTTTAAATATACGACATTAAATTAATTTATTTTACTAAAAATTGATATTTTCTTTTCACTTTTTACAAATCCCTCTACGGTTTTATTGCTTGAGATATTTTTCACTAATATTCTTTCTCCCTTTGCACCGTTACTGAGCGCAATACCGTTCATTTTTACATATATTTCGCCAATGTTGTGTTCAATTACTACTTTTTGGTTTTTATAAACTAACCAGTCTGGGTTGAGGTGATTAGCTTTCAAAATAGCACCCTTCCTCAAGCTCCTTTTTAGCCGTTTCCCAAGTACTTTTTTTAAGTCATTGAAGGCGCCATTAGAATTAATCTTTTTCTCCTTCGACAAAACTAAATCCGACTTCTCAATTTGGTCCCCTTTTTTCTTAGAATGTTTCAAAACGAAAACAGTTGTTGAGTTTTTCGTAGCCCTTTCTGTTGGCAAGTCATGGGGTTTATAAGTTTTTACTACTGCAATGGAATTAGCTAATTTATTCCTAAAGGTATACCTCCATGATTTATTCGTTTGACATGTCAGTTCAATTGTTTTCCAAGACTCGTATCTCTTTTTTATGACAATGTTATTATCAGTACATCCAAAAAAAACTCTATCTTTCTTGATAACTGGTTGCGGGGTTAATCCTTCCTTGTTTAAACGTTCAATAATTAAATAAGCCAAATTAGAACCAGATATTTGTTCCTCTGATGCTTTGCTCTCTATACTAAGGTTGAACCAAATTGCTCCCACTAATAATGCTTTCTTAATCACCAGCTCATCCTCCAAAATAGTAAATATTATTTTGGTGGTAATTAATTTCTTCTTCTAATTTAAAATCTATACCCTTCATTAGTTTTGATATTTGATTAATACTTGGAAGATGAATAGTTTCATCCGCAATCATGTAATTAATATTTTTATTTCTAAAAGCATGTTTATTTAATGATACTATTGCGAGCTGCAGAAAACTGGTATGCAAGCCACTACCACCATAGTATCTTTCGATTATTAAGTTTAAGCTCTCGCCGGCGATAATTGTGTGTTTCTTTGAATAATCGGGGTCCTGGGCAAACTCATTTGATCTGTCTGATAGCTCAGATAAATTATTGTATTGCAAAACAACGAATGGCTCTGCACAAAGATAATTATTAGCTAATAAAGCTTTTAAAAATATTAACAAGAAGATACAGTTTTTCATCATCACATGTTACCCAAAAATTGGATCGATTTTCCGTTAAGTTTACTCAATTCTAAGGCATCATTAAGCGGAATTAACACTGATTTGCTGTCTGAAACCTGATCTACCCTTAAGACATTAAAAGGTGTTTGTTCACCCTTAGTGACGGCCAAAGCGGACACTTTGATTCCATGCCGCTTGCCTAAAGGAACTTCTATTTTTCCATTGTTTACGGTTATAACACTATTCATTTTTTTACAAACAAGACTATCTATTACTTCCTCAGCATGCTCTTTGGCTGCAATAGTAATAGGTTCAACAATATTGTCTTTATTAACTTTCAATAATAAATTGATAGTCCTCCATGGACCACTCGAGCTAAACAAAGCTTCTATGGATTTTGACTCCGAGGAAGACAAAGAGTACGTGCTTCCATCAAAAATTTCCGTACTAAAAGTGATTACAAGGCTGTTGTAGGTAGTGAATCCCACTAACTTTTCGCGTTCAGCGATTGTTAAAGATAAAACTGCAGCATAATCTCCATAAAGTGTCCTTTCTCGTCCTGAAGTAAGAGATACATAATCATATTCATCATTCGTCTTAATTAGCTGATCTTGGTCAAGCTCGGTGTAGGAGTTATCTGTGAGATTAATATTGGGAGCCGATTTCAATGCAGCTATAAAACTGCTAGAGAGTTGTTCGGCGAGTGAGCCTACCCAAAAAGGTGCGGCAGGATCAATAGTAATATTTGGTTTATAAACTGACAAGCTTTTTAGCCCTTTGCTTTTACAACCTTTTTCTCTTAATTGCCCAACTGCTGACCTTATTTTTATAGTAAAGTGTGTTTCCGTTTTCTGCTCTGAAATAATAGTATAATCAAGGATTTGACTTGCAGGTTGGACAACTAAGTTTTCCTGAATTGAGGTGTCAGTATTGACTGCAGAAAACCCATTAATTTTCGCGCCTCCATGAAGGGCTGCTAAATATAGGGCGTCCTCAAGAGCTCTTCGACGGGAGGTGTCGATTGTTTCATTGGTTTCAATAACTGCACGCCCGGTTGTTTCTATAAATCTGAGAGTATCTTTGGCATAAGTTTTGGTGATTCCAACTGAGAAAATAATTGAAAGGATAAATGTAGAATAAAAAGCTAATGATTTCATCGTTTTTGCTTTTCCTACGCCACGCTACGTGCTTGTCTGAGCAAATAGCTTAATGTATCCTTGTCAATTTCTAATAGGACCTCATAGGTGTCGCTACCTGTTGGATTAATTCGAACCGTTCTAGCTCCTCTGATAGTTCCAGAGACAATGCCTCTAAACGTATCATTTTGCACCATAAGATCTATCACAGTGGTATTACCTTCGACCTTGAGGCCATGAATTTGTTCTGCGAGATCACGCATTGCCGCCATTCGTGCAGACCGAATTGCCATTAATCTTTTTTGGTTTGCGGAACGTCCAGGTTGTGATGATACTACTGCGTAACCCATAGCACTTATGGTAGGGACTGCATCTACCGATGCGTCCAACACCTCATTTATAGCGGCCAAGTGTGCTGCATCTTCACCCTTATTACTTAAGACGTTTAAAGTCGACATGGTTCCTTTATCATCAGTATTGGTTAGAAAACTGGACTGACAACCACTTATAATTAAAGCTACTCCTAAAACCGGAACTAGCGCTTTTATCTTTTTCTCTTTATTCATGTTTCAACCTTATTTTTTTATAAGCATGGATCTCGATTGCATTTTTTATGCCATATTCCGCTGCTTTAGGTTTTTGTTTTAATAAGGGATGGCATGATTGTTGCTTCTTTCTGGTGTCGAAAGGCAAAGAGATGATGAAAAAACGCTTTTTTAAGGCATTTAACGAGTAAGTTTTTATAAATTATTGACCACAATGACTTATTTTTGACAGGGAGAAGTAAGAGTCATGGATTTGACAAAAAACAGCACACCATTGACGGGTAGTTTTTCGGATATCCTTAAATCTGGTATCTTGCCTCTGGGTATTATTATACTTGTCGCGATGATGGTATTACCTCTTCCAGTATTTTTGCTTGACGTTTTTTTCGTTTCAAACATTTTGATTTCTTTAGTGATCTTAATGGTAGCTATGCATACTTTTAGACCTTTAGACTTTTCAAGTTTCCCTAACCTATTATTAATAGCGACAGTGCTGAGGTTAGCCTTAAATGTTGCCTCAACAAGAGTTGTTTTAGGCCAAGGCCATACTGGGAATGACGCCGCGGGCCAAATAATTGAAGCTTTTGGTAACTTCATTGTGGCCGGTAATTACGCTGTTGGTATTTTTGTTTTCATAATTCTGGTTATCATAAACCTTGTCGTGATTACAAAGGGTGCGGGACGAGTTTCTGAGGTATCAGCTCGTTTCACTTTGGACGCAATGCCTGGAAAACAGATGGCAATTGATGCAGACTTAAATGCGGGAGTTCTAACTGCTGAAGAAGCCACAAATAGGCGAGCAGAAATAGCACAAGAAGCCGACTTCTATGGATCAATGGATGGTGCCTCAAAGTTTGTGAAGGGTGATGCAATTGCGTCTATTCTAATCCTAGCAATAAATATTATTGGCGGTTTAATTATTGGCATAAGTCAGTATGACTTGCCTGTGTCTACTGCAGCTGAGAACTATGTTCTGTTATCAATAGGTGATGGTTTGGTAGCCCAAATCCCATCATTGCTATTAGCAATTTCAACGGCAATCATTGTAACTCGTGTTTCCTCTAAGCAGGACATGGCATCTCATATCGGTGATCAACTTAGTATATCCAAAGCTTGGATTCCAGTTTCAGCTGTTTTACTTCTTATAGGCTTTGTTCCAGGTATGCCCAATCTACTTTTCATTGCTGCAGCAGTAGTTGCAGCTGCGGCCGGCTTTCTTTCTCGTCGAGTAGAAAGAAAGAGAGAAGTTGAAGTAGATGATGAGAATAATGATAGTTCGATCGAAGAAGACAGTGATAGCGATCAACTAAGATTAGAGGATATTACGGATTACTCACCTGTATCTGTTCAGCTAGGTTATGGTCTGGTAGAAATGGTTGATGATGATACTGGTGGTCCACTTGTTGAGCGAATTACTGGTATAAGAAAGCAAGTTTCAAAAGCGCTGGGTTTCATTATACCTGCAGTTAGGATACGTGATGATTTGACCTTATCATCTAATCAGTACCGAATAAGGATAGGACAAACAATAGTTGGTGACGATGTTATCTATCCTGATAGAAAATTGGCTATTCCTGGTGACGATACGAACATTAAGTTGGATGGAATTGAAGTCAAGGATCCTTCTTTTCGCATGGATGCGACATGGATTTTACCTTCCCAGCAAAATGAGGCAGAGGAGAAGGGATATGTGGTTGTAGCTCCTGAGTCTGTTTTAGCCACTCACCTGAGTCAGATCTTCTATAAGCATTCAGGCAAACTGATTGGCCAGGATGATGTTCAAACCCTTTTAGATAATCTTTCACAAACGGCTCCCAGTCTTGTTGAGTCACTTATTCCTAAACTAGTTCCTCTGCATAACCTCACAGGAGTTTTACGAGAATTACTTTCCGAAAGAGTACCTATAAGTGATTTACGAATTATCCTAGAGTCTTTAGCAGGATTGGTTGGAAAGAATTTAAGTGTTATTGACACGGCGGAAGCAATAAGACCAAGCTTGGCAGGGTTATTGATCCAACAAGTAGCGCCTTTGAATAAAGCACTACCGGTTATTACTTTTAACTCTGAGTTGGAACATATGCTTATTAAAATGGCTAAGCAAAATGGAGAAGAAGGGTTGGTTTTAGACAACGAATTGGCAACAAAGCTCATTTCAAATATCTCTGATCTCAATCAAAAACTTGTTTCAGAAGGAAATGCTGCGGTGCTTGTAGTTTCTCCTAACATCCGAAGACAAATTTCAGGAATAATACGACAACATGTAGAGGACTTGATCGTCCTTTCATTTACTGAGCTACCAGATAATAGAAAGATCAATGTTGTAGCAACTATAGATGGAGGGTCACAATGAACATTAAAAATTGGAGAAAAAAATGACTACATATAAGTTTCTAGCATCAGACAGTGCAAGCGCTATGGAAGAAGTTGTTAAAAAACTTGGTCCAGATGCACTGATAATATCGACTTCAAGAAAAGGTAGTAAGGTAGAGATTGAAGCTACGAATAACTTTTCGGATCAGCAAAAACAAAAAGATATTCAAGGCAATTTTTCTGACGTGTTGCACTCTAAAATAGATTTCTTAAGAGAGAAACAAAAAAATCGTATTTATAGTCGGGGGTCAAATGATTTTCGTGCCAGCGACTCTAGAAAAAGCGCAATTAATCAAAATCAGTCGTCTGAAATGGTAAAGGTTAGAGAGCAAATAAAGCATCTGCAAAATATGCTTTCAGGAATGGTAATTACTGATGAAAAGGGATTAAATGAGAAAACAGGAAGTGCTGTTTCGCTAAAACTTCGAAAATTAGAATTTGCACCAGAAATAGTTGCGTCTTTAAAGCCGGCTTACGATGGATTGAATATAGACAGAGGGCGTGGCGCCTTTTTGAAAGCTTTTGCTAATAAAATTGCATGTGATGAGATTGAGGATATTTTTCAATCGGATGTGATATTTATTGTCGGGCCGAGTGGTGCAGGCAAAACGACATTATCTGCTAAGCTTGCGGCTAGAATGATGGAAGAGGATAAAGACGCAAAACCAACGCTTGTGTCAGCTGTAAGTGAACTGGCTAATAGACGAGATGACTTAGCCTATTATTCAAAGTTGCTGAACATACCAAAAATTAACTATAAAATTGATGAGAACTGCAGTGGTTTTACAAGTATTTGCTTAGGTCAAAAAATAGTTGATCTATCTCTAATAGAAGAAGAAAGTAAATACTTCATTCAAAATGTTAGAGATAAAATAGGGGCAACAAAAGTTACGACTATTCTCTGCCTTTCTTCAGGTAGTAGCAGGCAACTCCTAAATAATCAGATTAATCAATATAAGAATTTTAAGCCAATAATTGCCTTCACTAAGGCAGATGAATGTCAACTTTTCCCTCGCGAGTTGTGCGTTTTAGCAAATAAAAATGTAAAGATGGGGTTTATAACTGGGTCCAAAACTATATTAGGTTCATTAGCTCTGTCTGAGCCCGATGTTTTGGCTAGTCATTTAGAAAGTTACATAACTGATGAGTTAGCCGATGAGTAATTCAATAGCAGTAGCTAGTGGAAAAGGTGGTGTCGGAAAGACTACCGTTGCCGTTAATTTAGCTCTAACTCTATCTCAAATGGGTTCAAAGGTCTCACTTATGGACGCCGACTTTGGGCTAGCTAACGCACATATATTATTAGGAATAAATCCAAAAAAAACAATAAGAGATGTATTGAAAAACGGTATGTTAATTGAAGATGTGATAGAAACAGGTCCTCAAGGATTAAAGTTTATATCTGGAGGCAATGGCTTGATTGATATCTTAAACATAGAGAAAAATTCGAAATACCAGCTTATAAGATCCTTGGATCCTATTGAAAAGTATACCGATACTTTAATAGTCGATATACCTGCAGGTGCATCAGAGAACTCTATGACATTCGCTTCGGCTGTTGATAGATTGGTGATAGTTTTAGTTGGTGAGCCTACAAGCTTTATGGATGCCTATACATTCATTAAAACAGCAAAATTGGATTATAACCTTCACAATTTTTCAATCATAGTTAACATGGCCGAAAGTGATAGAGCTGCGAAAGAAACATTTCAAAAATTTCAAAATATTGTTGGTAAGTTTTTAGATGCTAATTTAACTTATGCTGGAGGCATTCCAAGAACCAAGAAAATTCAGAATGCTATAATTAGAAAACTCCCTATTGTGCTCGACAAAGAAGCTGAATTAGAAAGTTTATCCTTTCAGAGATTATCAAAAAACGTCATTAAGGCTGGAGAAAATAGACATAATGGTATACGCTTTTTTTCAAAAAGCTGAGTTCACTACCTGGAAAAAAAATGAAAGCTAGTTATCCTGAACAACAACCAAACGTAGAAAACCTAATAGTTGACAATATGAATTTGGTTAAGAAAATTGCCTGGCATATGCATGGAAGAGTTAGATCAGCTATAGAAATTGAAGATTTGATGCAAATAGGGTATTTTGGACTGGTTACAGCGGCACAAAAATATAGCCCCAAAGAAGGCGCTACATTTGCAAGTTATGCAGTGCTTAGAATCCGTGGTGCGATCGTTGACCATTTAAGGAAGAGCTCTAACCTATGTAGAACGACCATTCAAATGCAGCAAAAACAAAAGAGAGTGATAGAGTCCCTTGTTTCTAAACTTCAGCGAGAACCAACACCTTCAGAAATTGCAGAAAAAATGGGTCTTGGTTTAGATGAATATAGAGATTGGGAAAAGGCTTTTAATGCAAATGTTCATCAGTCTCTTGATGAAGTTTATGATGAATATTCGATGTGGTTTGTTTCTAAGGAAAGCACACCGGAAGAAAATTTAGATAAGTCACAACTAAAAAATATTCTGTCTCAGGCTTTGCAAAATTTACCCTCTAAAGAAGCAATGGTAATTCAACTATACTACGTAGAGGAACTTAATGTTTATGAAATAGCTGAGGTTATGGAAATAACGACTGGCAGAGTTTCTCAAATAAAAAAGTCCGCCGTTGCCCTACTTAGAGCCTCTGTAAAGAAGTTATATTAAGATTCAATGACTACTGAAATTCAACAACTCCAAGCCATTCATATGGCTGTTCAAACTGCTGACTTAAATATAATCGGGTTTAGCTGTGAAGAAACGATAACGCTGTCCTGTGGTCTAATGAATATAGGAAGAGGAATTTGTTCCGTAATTATCAAACCGTCCATCAACCTCGTTCCCAAACACAGAGGATCTTTAGATATTGAGATTAGTAGACCTTATATGAGAGCAAACATAGATCTTGCCTCTGAGTCATATACTAAAACAAAAGAATTACTACTAAGAACGTCTGTTAGACCTGCCACCCTAGTCATTCTTTTGGACAAAAGTTTAAAGGTAAATCTAAAAGGTGATTTGCTAATAAAGAAAGAAACAAGTAGAAAAATAAACGATATTTCGTGGATATTGCCATTAAAGTAAACGTTATGTATCCATTAGTCTTCTAGTTACATCTGCGTCAGCTTGCATCATTTTAGCAGACCCATTAAATGCTTGTTGAGCTCTTAATAGAAGAGTTAACTCAGCGGTTATATCTGTATTGGATGCTTCTAAACTTCCAGCATTTATTTTTCCGAATCCAAAGTCTTTTCCTGCGCCGATCGTTGCTTCACCGGACTTCGGTGTCGCAGTGAATATGTTATCACCTAAAGACTTCAATTGAGTTTCATCTGCAAATCGCGCGAGACCTACTTGAGCAATCGTCACATATTCATCTATGCCATAAGTTGCCTCCAAGAACCCTTCTGCAGTAACTTTTACTTCAGAAAGACTTTGTGCTCCTTTTGGAGTTTCAATTTGAAAAGGTAAATTTATTTCTTGAGAGTTAATATCAAGATAAGAAATACCGTCAGAATTGACAAGTTTCCCATCTTCTCTGATATTGATAGCCCCATTTCTGGTGTAAGCTAGCTCACCAATTTTTTCAGCTGTATTAAGAATAAACATTCCCTGCCCATTCATTCCAAGATCTAGAGCGTTTCCCGTTAAAATCAGTGATCCTTGAGAATGATTTCTTCTTGGTGCCTCCTGTCTAACTCCATTTCCAACCCTATTAGCGTTCTTTACATCTGACATTTCTGTGTAAATATCTGAAAAACTTGCAGTGCTTCTTTTGAAACCCAAAGATGAAGCATTAGCAATATTGTTAGATATTACAGATATTTCCTGAGATGCGGCACTCAAACCTGATCTTACTACTGGTAACATTATTTTTCCTTTCGAAAAACTAATACAAAAACTGTGCCACTGGTCGTTAATAGGATATATTTTTTTGGGTTTATCTTGTTAGAAAATTGATTTACTTATATTAGCATAGAAATAAAATGTGTCGTTATGTCTAAGAAAAATTCGAAAGCTTTGGTCCCTATTAAAAAAGTTCTTCCACCTGCTGTGCAGGCAACAAGAAATATCACAAGACCACTTGAGCTTGTTAATGGAAATCTTAAGCTCGAATCAAGAGAAGACGTTAGAAATCTGTTGCCCGATATTTTAGGTAAAGTATTAGCAAGGGTTTGGCTAGATTCAAATTTCCATAGGGAATTTTCTCAAGATCCTCAGAAAACACTAGAAAGTAACGGTGTTTTTCTCCCTGAGAGTATGTCTTTAGAGTTTCAAAAACAAAATACGGATAGACCGAGGATAGTTGTTTTTGAGCAAAAGCCAGGCTCAAAATTTAAACTTCGAGTTTTTTATTTACAACTTGTCATGATGGCAGGACGATAGATGAAATATCTTTTTTTTTATTGTCTGTTAGTAATTTTCTCTTACGCTCCTTCTTTTGCTCAGGTTACGAATTCAGACAGGCTTTTTAAAATGGCTACAGATTTTGTTAAGGAGAAGAAATACACAGATGCAGTTTCAATCTTTGAAGAGTTAGCACGAAATAATGAGCATGATGCACAATACAACTTAGCATTTTTGATAAATGGAGGAAAAGGTACGACAAAGAATTATAGTGAGGCACTTTTTTGGGCTTATTTATCTAAACTTGGAAAGATAGAGAAGGCAGAAGAACTTAGTAAGGATTTAGCGAAAATAGTACCAGAAAAAGTGTTGAAAGATGTTAGAGGAAAAGTCTTGCAGCACTTATTAGATAGGTTCGAAAACAAAGACAAAGCTGTATTGATGGAGCTAGGTGATTTCTATTTGCTTGTTCTCGATGAACGAGATTTCGAAAATGCTTACCTCTGGTATAATGTCGCAAGCGCGCTTGGCGTGGAGAATTCAGGAGATGTTAGGGATAAAGTTGAAAAAGAACTAGAACCTGATACCATTATCAAAATGCAAACGGCTTCAAGAAAACGTTATGAAGAGTTCACAAAAAGCGAATTAATCGAAGATGAAAAAAAACTAGAAAATACGGAACAGGGCTATGAAAGTTAAAGTTCATTGGGTAATTGATGGTATTGCAGAAATAGAGGCGGAAAGCCTAGAAGATGCCGAAAAGTTAGTCAACGAGAAGCTTGCTGATTTTGTCAGTAGCAACCCTGATCTAGAAGATAAATTGGGCGCAAAGGCAATTCAGGGCAAAGGATATTTACCCGGTTCGGGAGAAGAGCCTAGCTAATATCTAAGGGTCGCCAGGTAGTAAGCCAATCCAAAGTGGAAACGCTTCTAAACAGAGGTTTTTCATGATATTCCTGAAAACCATCTTCATCGACGGTTGGGACAGTCGAGTCCTCTATTTCAGGATATAGTAAATCGAAAACTTTATGATTATTAGAGTCATTTCTCTCTGAGCGTGGTTGCACATTAGTTTCTACAGAAGTTGCTAATTTTGGTGTTTCCTTCAACTCCATAGTGCACCTACCTTAAATCAATAGTAATTTTGTCAATTGAACAGATTGGATTTCAGGTTTTGCACCAAGCTTAACCAATTCGTTATTAATAGTTTCAAGGATCTCGAGTTTTAACGCCTCTTTACCTTTACTTGTGTCAAGTTGTGTTTTAGTTTTAGTTCTCATTAAAGCTAAAATGACTGATCTCAAAGCCGGTTCAAAGGTCTTAAAGCTCTCGAAATAAGCTTCAGCATTTAACTTTCCCATGAATATTGAAACAGCTATTTCAATCGTCAAAATACCAGAGCCGTTCTTTAAATCCGTTGCCAAAGCTCCGGTAAACGGGTGATAGAAATGCTGAGGTCCTATAAATGGAATGTTTGAGCCTTGTGGCAGTTCCTCAGCTTCACCCTCAACTTTATTGCCGTTTTCTTCAATATTGTTTGTTGAGATTTCCTCTTCGTAAGGATCATCAAGCAAAGCTTCAATTTCCTCCCTGGTCAAAGGATCCCTTACCAAAGAGCTGTGCATTACAAAGAAAACTATAAAGACAATCAAAGCTGGTAGTATGTACAACGCTATTGTTTTCCAAGGTATTACTAGCTTCTTTCGTTTTTTTGGCTTTGGATCTTCCTTAAGATCAGTCTCTGTATTTTCTAAATCATCTTCCATTTTTTTTAATTTATTAGTTGCTATTCTTAACAGTCAAAACTAACGACTATTTAAAAAAAAAGTTTATTTGCTAAATAATCAATGGATCAGTCGTTTTTTCTGAATGTCTAATGCAATGTAGGAAAATCGAATGAAAAATGGCAATAATAAAAATTCTGTTAATTCTAACACTTCTGATTCATTGGATCAAAATATCAGGGAGTTTGAAGTATTCAAAAGCCGGGTCGCTAATGCGTTGTTAGACTATATGGAAGCTGGTAGTGATTTAGATCTTCTAGAATGCTTAGAGAAATCTAGTATGTTCCTAAATAATATATCAGTTCAAATGATAAAGGTTTTTGATAACAAAAATCCGGCTTTCACAGATGAAAAGGAAATGTTCGAAATCTGCGATGATCTTTTTTCATCAAGCCAGCAAATGTTATCAAACACTATTCACTAATCTATTTCTATTCTCTTAACAACTGACTTTCAGTAGTGTTTTCTGAGCAAAAGGGGCTGTTTTAAACAGAAAATTTTGTAGCAATTCTGCAACAATTTGCGGAAGACATAGAAATTACTAATAAAATTTTTGTTAAGTCGTAAGAACCTATGGGTAAGTTGAAGGAGAGTATTTTATGCGTATTGTAATATTAATTGTTTTTGGTTTATTTTTGACAGCATGCCAGGGAACCAACCCTTATGGACTGACCACGGCATCAGTCGGTGACCCGGTAGTTTCCTCAGCCACGGGACAGGCTGGTAACGGAGTGACCCCAGTTAAGGGGATTAAATATGTTTCATTGCACCCAGACAGGCTTTTGCGAGACGAAAGAAGTTGTACCGAGGTTATTAAACTGTCATATGCTTCTAATATAAATTATTCTGAGGCGATTATAGGTCTAAGAAATAGGGCTTTATTGGTTGGAGGAAATGCCATTTCAATCGTCGGATGGGCAGAGAGCCGAACCTCCTCTGGATTGGTTGGAAAAATATATCTTTGCAAAAAGAAGCCATTTCACATTCACTACTAAGAATTTAGAGGTTTTTTGAAAAAGGTCTTTGCTTATAAAAAGCAAAGACCTTTCTTGTGAAAAAAAGAAATATACGTTGATAAATATCTCAACTATATTACAAGGATGTTCGAATCTTTCTTTCCAAGACCGAAGCTATTTTTGATTTCGCTGCTGATTTGGGTTATAGTTGTGGTATCTTTTTATTACCTATTTGGTCAAAACCTTGCTGGCTATTTAGGGTTTGATCTAGCAGTAGATAAGCAGACTGTTATTGGCCTTGGTTATTTCGTCACTCCAGATTTCCTTTGGTTCGATGTGTACTACGTAATAGCAACATTAATTTTTTATTTTTTTTGGTCATATTATTCGCCGCATAAATGGCAGAGGTGGTCAATTCTAGGTTCATCATTACTAATATTGATGGCTTATCTTACCGTTCAAGTTTCTGTTGTTATTAATGCGTGGTACGGGCCTTTTTATAATGATGTTCAAAAAGCGCTAAATGGTAACGGTGAAGTTACAGCGTCAGATTTATATGAGCATTTAGCTGTTTTCTGCATAATCGTTTTTCCATATATCGTTTTTGTTCCTCTCAAATTATTTTTTACATCCCATTATGTTTTTAGGTGGCGTAATGCAATGAATGATTATTATTTAGAAAAATGGTCACAGGTCAGAAAGGTTGAGGGAGCATCTCAACGAATTCAAGAAGACACAATGAGATTTTCTGGGATCATGCAGGGTCTAGGGGTTGCGATGGTTGACTCCGTTATGACTTTAATATCTTTTTTACCAGTTCTTTCTGCTTTATCAGTACACATAAAGGAGATGCCACTTGTTGGGACTATACCCTACCCTTTAGTAACTCTAGCAATTGTTTGGTCAGTCTTCGGCACATTTCTTCTTATTTTTGCAGGAATTAAATTGCCAGGACTCGAGTTCAAAAATCAGCGCGTTGAGGCAGCTTTTAGAAAAGAGTTAGTATACGGTGAGGACGATAGGAATAGAGCTGAACCAGTATCTTTAGTAGAGTTATTTGATAATGTAAGACGAAATTACTTTAAGATATACTTTCACTACGCATACTTCAACTTGGTTAGATATTTATATCTTCAAGCAGACAATATAATTGTTTACATATTTATAATTCCGACCATAGTAAGTGGTAGAATTACGCTCGGAATAATGAATCAAATACTGAGAGCATTTGGACAAGTTGCATCTTCTTTCCAGTTTTTAGTAAACTCCTGGACCACCATCATTGATCTTATTTCAATCTACAAAAGACTTCAGGCATTTGAGGCTTCAATATCAGGAGGTCAGTTGCCAAAAATTGACAGAGACTTCATTGAAAGTCGAGGTCTTGAAGATCGATAAAATAGCAATAATCTATTTATCTTTACACATTATCTCAAAGCACTGTTTCTTGTCGGATTTATTTGAAGAAATGTTCTTTATCTCATAACTCTTGATACTACAAAAATGCCTAAGATCGATTTCAGCTAAAGGATCATCAGCAATGATCAGAGCCACGTCTTTTTTTTTCAAGTTTGGCAGACTTTTACGGACTTTTAAAACTGGTAGAGGGCACCTTAAGCCAGTGGTGTCAATTACAAGACTATAATCAGACATTTTTTTCATTTGAGTACTAGGATTAAAAAAATAGACAATACTAATTATATAATAAAAGATTGGGATATGAAAATTAAACAGAAAAATTTCAAAATGATTTTACCTAAATTAAAAATGAAAGATTTGATTTTTTCTGAAAAGGTAATTAATGAAAACAAGGAAAGCCAGAATATTGCTCTAATTGATGAGAAAATCTTAACAATTTACCTTAATAAGCAAGAAATTCTCAGTGCCATGACTATTTGTGACTATCCAGAGTATTTGGCTGTTGGGTTTCTTTTTAACCAAAATATGATCAGCTCTCTAAGTGAAATAACAGAGGTAGAGTTTAATGAAGAGCTATCGGTTGTAGTTGTGAGAACAAGTAAACCTACGCCCTTCGAAACTAATAATCAAAAGAGAATTAAAACTAGTGGATGCGCTATGGGAACCATATTTGGTGAAATGTTTGAGAAAATTATGCCTTTATCATCTGAAAAATTAAATGCATTCAGCCTAAAAAAAATTAGGGCAATAGTTAAAGAAATAAATCAAACCCCAAGCTTGTACTTAGAAGCAGGGGCTATTCATGGAAGTGTGCTATGTGATAGCGAAGGTTTATTGGTATATATGGAAGATGTAGGTAGGCATAATGCTGTAGATAAGGTGAGTGGTTTTATAGTTATGGAAGCTGTCGACCCTACTGATAAATTTCTGTATACGACAGGTCGCTTGACTACGGAGATGGTTTTAAAGACAGTAAGTATGGGCGTCCCTTTATTAATTTCTAGATCGGGGTTTACGAAGTCAGCCGTTGAGTTAGCAAGAAAATTCAATCTCACAATGGTAGGTAGATTTAGGGGTAACAGATTTATGTGTGTTAGTGGATTTGAAAGGATAGTTTTGGATTGAAAGTTTTGAGAAAAAGTTATGTTTGAAAGTGAAATTCCTGCAGTTATTTTGTCGGGAGGACAATCAAGAAGAATGGATGGAAATGATAAGGCTTTTTTATCTATTGCAGACCAAAATTTATTAGAAATGGTTGTGGGCAGACTAATACGTCAAACTCCAAAGGTTGCTATAAATACAAGTTCCAGCAACCCTAAATATGTGCAGCATGGTCTGCCAATTTTAAGGGATCACTTTACAGGTTTTTGGGGCCCTTTATCAGGAATCTTAACTGCAATGATTTGGGCAAATGATATGGGCTATGAAAAGGTCGCAACGGTTGCTGTGGACACACCATTATTTCCAGAAAATCTATTAGACAAACTTGATCAAAAGATAAAGTTAAGTAATTCGGATATTGTTTTTGCGGCGTCTGTATCAGAACGTAAACGAGGGAAAGTATTACATCCAGTTTTTGGTTTATGGAAGACCTTTCTCTTCGAAGACCTAAGGAAGCAGCTAGAGAAAGGTGTGAGAAAAATTACATGTTGGAGTGAGAGACACAAAGCTTCCATTGTATGTTTTTCCGATGAACGGATGGATCCATTCTTTAATATCAACACACCCCACGATATCATGTTATTGAAGGAGTATCTCAGAGACAAATGAAGATTATAGGTGTAGTAGGCTGGAAAAATTCAGGAAAAACGACTCTGATTGAAAAATTGATTAATGAGTTTAACAATAGAAGTTTAACTGTATCGACTATAAAACATTCTCACCATAACTTTTCGGTAGACAAACACGGAACAGATTCATTCAGACACTTTAATGCAGGAACAAAAGAGACAATACTCACTTCTGAAAAAAAGTGGGTTAAGTTTTCTAGACAGTCAGGTGACTTAAAAGTTAATCTGCCTTATCTCATCACGCAAATTACGCCTGTTGATATTGTTATTGTCGAGGGGTTTAAAGACAGCGATCATACAAAAGTAGAAGTTGTGGATAGCTTGAGCGAAAGGAAACCACTGTATGAAACAGATAGGACAATATGCGGACTCATAATTAATCAACAAAAAATTCAAAATTCAGCCCTACCACAATTCGAAAGAGATGATGTCAAGAAAATCTGTGACTTCATAGAAGAGAAAATAGGAATTATCTAAAACGTGGCCTCACCAAAAGTTAAATTAACTTCCCTAAGCAAGCTATTTTTCAATCTTAAAGCTGAGCTGAAACCGATTTCTGGGGAAAGTCGAGTTAGTGTTGAAAATGCGGTCAATAGAATATTGTCAAAAGATATTTTTGCTAAAAATGATAATCCACCATTTGATAACTCAGCGATAGATGGTTTTGCTATAAATCAAGAAGCTAGATCAGCTAGCAAAAATATCACCCTCTTAGAGGGTTTATTAAGACCAGGTTCTAGATCTAGAATAAAACTTAAAATAAATGAGGGAATAAAAATTTTAACGGGGGCACCCATACCTGCTGGAACTACCAGAATTATTTTCAAAGAAAACACAAAAGAACATAATCAAAAAATCCATTTCGTGCAGGACGATGATGTGGAGACTAATATAAGGTTGAGGGGTGAGGATTTTAAAAAAGGGGATTTATTATTTAAAAAAAATAGTCAAATAAGAGTAACTGATTTGGCTGCTTTAATTGGGTCAGGCAATTCATCTATATCAATTGTAAAGCCCCTCAAGGTTGGTCTTATAACTACGGGAAATGAGCTAAATGCGAGTATAAAGAGGCTGAGTAAAGGTTTTATTTTTGATACAAATTCTATTCCATTGAAGAGTTTATTAGAAAAATGGGGGTACTCTGTTGTCGATATGGGGTCAGTAGGAGACGATATAGGGCTATTGAGCAAAAAAATCTTTGATAACTTAAACTGCGTTGATGTTTTTGTCACTACTGGTGGAGTTTCAACAGGACAGGAAGATTTTGTTTCACAAATACTTAGTAGTGAGGGTCAACTAATTAATTGGCGTATTGCAATAAAACCTGGCAGGCCTTTTATTTGTGCAAAGTTGGGAGCTAAGTATGTGTTTGGGTTGCCTGGAAATCCAGTGGCGGCATTTATTTGTGCGCTAATTATCTTGCGCCCTTCTCTGGGTAGACTTGGAGGAGAAAAAGAATGGTTTAAGCCTTTCTCTTTTAAGGCAAAAGCAAATTTTAAAAAGTATAAGAGACGTGGTAGAACAGAGTTTTTACGCGCTAATTTGAATAGGGAAGATGGCTTCGTTTCAACTTTTCCACTAGAGGGATCTGGTAGACTCTCTAGTTTATCCTGGTCAAACGGTTTGGTTGAGCTTTCAGAGGAAGAACAAGATATAGGTAGAGGAACGTCTGTAAGCTTTATTCCCTACGGATCATTTTTTCAATAGGGATTTAGTTCCTTAAATATATTTTTAACAAGCTCACCGAAAAGGTTTTTTCCCTCTGCACTATGTGAGGCGTAGGGTTTCCCTTTGTCCGCACATTCCATTATATCTTTTTTCAGGGGTATGCTTCCCAGATATGGAATATTTTCACTTTTGGTGATCTTTCCAACGCCTCCATTGCTAAATATATGGTGTTTTTCCCCACAATTTGAACATTCAAAGTACGACATGTTCTCAATAAGGCCCAGAATTTTAGTGTTCGTTTTTCTAAATAGCGCAATCGCTTTTTTTGCATCGATCAAAGAAATGTCTTGAGGTGTTGAGATAACAATAGCTCCAGAAATCAAGACTTTTTGTGCTAGAGTTATATGAATATCACCTGTTCCAGGGGGTAGATCGACTATGAAGTAATCTTGTTTACCCCATTCGACTTCTAAAAGAAGTTGTTGTATAGCTTTCATGAGCATAGGGCCCCGCCAGATGATCGCTTCATGCTCTGGAAATAGCATTCCCATCGACATAATGCTTAGATTACCTATTATTTGTGGCTGAATTTTTCTATCTTCTATCTTGATCTTTGATTTATTTAGTCCAAGCATTTTTGGTTGGCTAGGTCCATAAATGTCTGCATCCATTAAACCGACTTTGAAACCCATATCTGCTATTGAAGTGGCGATGTTATTTGAGATAGTTGATTTTCCAACTCCTCCTTTTCCTGAGGCAACAAATATTATTTTCCCTAGGTGAGATAAATCGAATTTGTTTAGAAAAGGGTCATTTTTTTGAGGCATATTTTTTTTTAAATCCGGCGAACTGTGCTTTGTGAAAATTATAGAGCAACTCTTTATATTACTGTCTTTTTCAATTAAAGCTTTCCAAAGACTTGTGGTATTTTGTACAGCAGAATTTAATTCTGAGTTTATGATGATTTTAACTGTTTGTTCAGAAACATCTATGGTTTCAATCATTTGCAAAAGATCACTATTTAGAGGATTATCTATTTGTCTGATAATACTAAGAACATAATCTTTATTCATTGTCTCAGGCATCCAAGTTGGGTAGGGTTTCTTTAGTTAGGGTCAATGGAGGCGACGACCGGACTCGAACCGGTGTCCACGGATTTGCAATCCGCTGCGTAACCACTCCGCCACGTCGCCCATTCATTAAGGATTAGCAATATAAAATAATTTAATTCATTGCAAGAAGATATAATATTATGTAAATCTTTTTGTGTCTTTATATCTCCTCTAATAGATGGTTTAATTCATTAAATGTTCAATTACAAAAAAGCACGAGACAATATGGTCGATAACCTTATTCGGCCTGCGAATGTGACAAACCCAAAACTATTGAATGCGCTCAGAGAGGTACGACGCGATAAGTTTTTACCAAGTAACTTTTCCAGCTTGTCTTATAGTGAAGCAGAATTGTTAATACAAAACGATAGAAAAGCAATGAATCCTTGGCTTCTTGCAAAGATGATTCAATCACTCGACCTCAGCACTAAGGATAACGTGCTTAGTCTCGCTTCAGGTTATGGCTATAGTTGTGCTTTAATATCATCACTGGCAAATTTCGTGGTTGCTGTGGAGAGTGGTGAGTTCGCACAAGAAGCTCAGTCTAGGCTAATTGAAAATGGATATGACAATATTCTGGTTAAAGAGGGTAACATCAATGAAGGCGCAAAAAAAGAGGGCCCATACGATGTAATTTTAATTGAAGGGACTGTTGAATTTATACATCAAGAAATCCTGGATCAGCTTAAATCAGGGGGAAGGATCATAGCAGTTTTTAGAGAAAAGTTATTAGGTCAATGTAGACTAGGTATAAAAACTGACAGACAAATACAGTGGGCTAATCTTTTCGAAGCAAATTGTGCGCTGTTAAGTGAATTCAAAAAAGACAAAGCATTTACCTTTTAAAAAAGTTTATATCCAATGAATACAAAAGTTTTAGTAATATTAATTCCCATGCTCTTGCTTCTTTATAAAGGAGCTTCTGGACAGAGTATTAAACAGTCTGTTCAAACAGCACTAGACAATAATGAAAGTTTGAAAAGCCAAAAAGTGTTGCTTGATAATAGCTATCAAAATTTTCTTTTGCAAAATGGAAAATCACTACCAAATCTGTCTCTAAATTCTACGGGATCTCGGTCATCAAACTTTGACACGAACCAAGAGACAGATAGCTACAGTGTTTCGATAAACTCCTCATATATGTTATTTGATTTTGGATCACTTAATGCAAAAAAGAGGGCTGCTCAGCGTTTAAATGATGCGTCGAAAGTTTCATTTAAGAAGGTTGAAAACGATTTAATTATGAATGTGGTTAGAGTGCATTTAGAATTATTCAAGGCTATAAAAATTGTCGAACTTTATGCAAATAGCTTAGAGATAAGGAAGCAGCAATTCTTGGCAGTGAAGAACCGGTTTGATTTGGGTGAGGCTACTAGGTCTGATTTGTTAAGATCTAAAGCCTCAATTTCTGGTGCTAGGGCACAATTGAAGGTGGGGGAGGCAAATGTTAAAAAATTTAGAGAAGGTTATAAAACTTTAGTGGGTAAATTGCCAGGGAACCCTACGCTTCCCAAAATCATCATGGAAGAACCTTCTTTGCTAGAAAATAGTATTAAAGTTGCTTTAGAAAATGACCTTGGCTTGAAAGTCCTCTTACTGGAGGAGAAAGCGCTACAAGAAGAATTGAGCGCTATTGAGAAATCTCGATTGCCAAACCTAAGCCTTTCAGGAGCGTTGTCATATGGTGATAGCCCAACCTCGGGAAGCAACCATAGTTCAGGAAGAATATCCTTAACATCCAACCTTACGTTATACAGTGGTGGGCAAAAAAAAGCTCAAGTCAAAATTGCATCAAACAATTTAGCGGCTAAGGCAATTGAAATTGCAGTAAGCAGAAAGTTCCTAGAAAGAGATGTCACCACAAAGTGGTTAGATTTAATGTCATTAAGATCCTCGGCTACTGCAAAAAAAGAAGAAGCTAACGCGTTGAAAGAGTTGTACGAGAGTGTATTTGAGGAGTGGAAACTTGGAGGAAAGACTTCGCTTGATACTGATCAAGCCTATCAAAATTTATTGAATTCGGAAGTTGACTTGGTCACCGCAACTACTGATATATTAATTGCAAGATTTGACTTGTTAGCAGAGATAGGCACCCTCAGAAAAGAGCTTCAGCTTCGCTAGTAAGAGATGGCGACTAGGAGGAATTTTTATGATTGAAAAAAAGAAGGCAAAAAAAGAGAAAATAGAAAATAATCAAGTTGATCTAAAAGAAATTCTTGGTGATATAAAAACCATTGTTTCAGGGGAAAAGGAGACGCTTTTCAAAGTCAGTGAATACAAAACAATAAAACTAAAAAAGGAGAATTTGGTTTCGGCTGGTGAAAAGAAATATTTACCTGAAAATATCAATCTAGATAAAAAAGAGCTAGAAAATCTAATTAGGAAAATTGTAAGAAGTGAACTTAAGGCTATAAAACCTCAGGAGGGCTTGGGTGGTTTAAGTTCAAAAAAAACAAAACCTGTTGACACCAAAAAAATTGCTTCAAATATAAATTCGTTAACAAAGGCTGAACTCATTAAACTTTCCAAGAAAAATAAGTTAACCGTAAGCAGTACAAATACAAAAGCAGAAATATTAAAAAAGCTAAAAGAGAATAAGGTAGTTTTATAGGTTATTAGAAAGAAATTTTATTGCAAAGTCATCTAAGAATTTAATTGATCAATACTCGTTAGTGACGAACCTCTTGAGAAGAGATAAGGATATGCATTCTAATATGCGCTTTGCCAAATGTGTAACATCTAGTAGGGTCTAAGTTGAGATGAGTATCCCAAGCAAATTCAATCCTAAGCAAGCAGAAAAAAAAATAAATGACCTTTGGGTAGAGGCCGGTGCTTTTAGATCGGGCAAAGATAGCGACAAAGGCAAACCACCATTCTCTATTATGATTCCTCCACCTAATGTTACAGGCAGCTTGCATATAGGTCACGCATTTAACAATACGATCCAAGACATATTGGTAAGGTATCATAGGATGAATGGTTATGATGTTTTGTGGCAACCAGGCCAGGATCATGCAGGAATTGCAACTCAAATGGTGGTTGAAAGAGAATTAGAGAAAAATAATAAAAACAGACAGGAAATGGGCCGAGAAAATTTTCTTGATGAAGTTTGGAGTTGGAAAGAAAAATCTGGCAACACTATAATAGATCAACTTAAAAGGTTAGGTGCATCCTGTGACTGGAGTAGAAATAGGTTTACTATGGATCCTGATTTTCACAAGGCTGTTATCAAAGTTTTTGTCGATTTTTATAAAAAAGGGTTAATTTACAAGGGTAAAAAATTAGTTAACTGGGATCCAAAATTTCAAAGTGCTATTTCTGATCTAGAAGTTGAGCAGATTGAGGTTAAAGGAAAAATATGGGAGTTAAAGTACTTTCTAGAACAGGGCACCTTCAAACTTGGAGTTGAAATCAATGAAAAAGGCGAGATAATTAAAGAAGAGCCTGTGGACCATGTCGTCATTGCAACTACGAGACCAGAGACACTACTCGGAGACACCGCTGTCATTGTTAACCCGAGTGATGAACGATACAGAGATTTGATTGGAAAATCGGTTATTCTACCATTGGTCGGAAGAAAGATTCCGGTGATAGCTGATGATTACGCTGATCCTTCAAAAGGAACGGGTGCTGTAAAAATTACCCCTGCACACGACTTTAACGATTGGGAAGTTGGTGTGAGGCATAAGTTAAAAGTGATTAACATTTTCGATACTAGCGCAAATATTGCAATAACAAATAATGAAGACTTTTTTGAAGGAATAAAACCGTCTGTGGATATTTTCCAATTAAATGGACTTGAAAGATTTGAAGCCAGAAAAAGAATCTTAGAAATACTTGATAAACAAGGTTTTCTTAAAGCAGAAAAAGAGGATACACACTTTGTTCCACACGGAGATAGATCAAAAGTTGTAGTTGAACCTTATCTAACCACTCAGTGGTTTGTCGATTCAAAGAAAATTGTTCAGGAAGCTCTCGATGTTGTGAGAAAGAATGAAATAGAGATTATTCCTGAGCGCGATAAAAAAGTTTATTTTAATTGGCTAGAAAATATTGAGCCCTGGTGTATTTCCAGACAATTATGGTGGGGACACCAGATACCAGTTTGGTACGATAATAAAGGAAATGAATATTGTGCAGAAACGTTCGAAGAGGCAAAAAAATTAGCTGGGCATAGTGATATTTATCAAGATCCTGATGTGCTTGATACTTGGTTTTCATCTGGTATTTGGCCTATTGGAACACTAGGATGGCCTGAAAAAAATTACTTTATGGAGAGATACTACCCAACCAGTGTTTTGGTGACTGGTTTCGATATCATTTTTTTCTGGGTTGCACGAATGATAATGATGCAACTTGCAACAGTAAAGGAAATCCCTTTCAGAAAGGTTTATGTGCACGCTTTAGTAAGAGATGAAAACGGAAAAAAAATGTCAAAATCACTTGGTAATGTGCTTGATCCACTAGACCTAATTGATAAATATGGAGCTGACCCCCTTAGATTTACGTTAACGGCAATGGCGGTTACAGGACGGGATTTAAAATTATCTGAATCAAGGATTGAGGGTTACAGAAATTTTATGACCAAGATTTGGAATGCAGCAAAATACTTAGAAATGAATGAATGCCATTTTGACAGTGAGTTTGATATTTCTGGCGTTAAATCACCACCAAATAAGTGGATAATTGGCAAAACTTTAGGCACTTTGGAAGCGGTAAATCAAAGTTATAGTAAGTTTCGGTTTAACGATACTGCCAATACGCTTTATAACCATACATGGGGGGTTTTCTGTGATTGGTATATCGAGTTTTCAAAATCATTATTAAATAACGAAAGCGAAGAAACTTCTTTGGAAACTAGAAAAACTCTAGCTTGGGCTTTTCAAGTGTGCTTAAAGATGCTTCATCCAATCATGCCATTTGTTACCGAGGAGCTTTGGGGGTATTTTAAAAAAGGTGAAGGGCTTCTATCTACTAGTGATTGGCCTAAATTTAGTAACATTTCTATGGATGTAGACGAGATTAAGAACATAGAACAAGTTATATCCTTTATCGAAAATATCAGGTCTACTAAAGCCGATTTCAATTTAGTTTCTGGGGAAAAAACAGCGTTGTACGTCGTCGATTTGCAAGCAGAACAAAATGCCTATATCAAAAAAAATGAAAAAGTAATTTGCAGGCTAGCTAGACTATCAGAAATAACGCAGGTACAAAAGAAACCAAAAAATGTAGTAGTTATTCCGGGAGGAAAAGTGGAGGCATTTGTGGCTGTTCAATCAAGTTTCGACATAGAGCTTGAGAAAGAGAAAGTAAAGACAGCACTAAAAAAATTAGAAATTGAAACGGTAAAATTATCAGAAAAGTTGAATAACAAAAATTTTAGAAAAAAGGCACCTGAAAAGATCATAGAGAAATTTGAAGCTGATCATGAAGATCTCAAAGTACAACTAAATAAACAGAAAGTCTTGTTAGAAAGTTTGGAGCAATTAAACAATTGAAGCTTAGTTTTACCAAAATAGCTTATGACTTGCCAGAAACTGTTCCATTTGTAGGACCTGAAAGTCAAGAGAGAGAAAACTCCTTCAGTTTTTATGCAAGATTGGGAGCAAATGAGAGTGTATTCGGGCCTTCGAAGATGGTTATCGATGCGATCAAAGCTAAAGCAGATGAAGTTTGGCAATATGGAGATCCCGAAAGTTTTGATCTGGTTCAAAAGCTATCAGAATTTTATAGTCTACCACGAGATAACTTTATTATAGGAGAGGGTATCGATGGACTTTTGGGGAACCTAGTAAGACTTTTCATTGAGCCAGGCGATGAGGTTGTTTCATCACTTGGAGCTTACCCCACTTTCAAATACCATGTAGATGGTTTTGGTGGTAAGATGTCTTTTGTTCCTTATAGAAACTATTTCGAGGATCTAGATGCCTTATTGATTGCAGCTAAAAAGAGAAAGGCAAAAATTTTGTATTTGTCTAATCCAGATAATCCAATGGGAACTTTTCATCCCAAGAATCATATGGAAGATTTCATCAATAAAATTCCTGATGATACGATATTATGCCTAGATGAAGCGTATGCAGATTTCGTTGATAAAAATGAATTAGCATCAATCGATTTGGAAAAGAAAAATGTAATAAGATTTAGAACTTTTTCCAAAGCCTATGGGTTGGCTGGCTTGAGGGTTGGTTACGGAATTGGAAATAAAAAAATGGTTAAAGCTTTTAATAAAGTAAGAAACCATTTTGGAGTAAATAAACTTGGTCAAATCGCTGCTAAAGTGGCATTGGAGGATAAAGATCATTTAAAGACTGTTTTGAAAAAAGTTGATCAATCAAAAAAAGATATTGCCGCGGTATTTCAGAGGTTTGGCTTTACCTCATTATCGTCTCGAACAAACTTTGTACCTGTAAACAGTGGTGGGGATGGTAAATTCGCAGCCAAGTTAATGAGAAGTTTAATCCAAGAAAAAATCTTTGTACGTATGCCAAGCGTTAGTCCATTAAATTCTTTTATAAGAATCACTGCAGGTACAAGTGATGATTTGACAGTTTTGGATAATGCTTTGAATAAAATAATTAAAAAGATTTAAGTCTCTTCATTTATAGAGTTTGCCAAATAATCAATAGCATTATCTAAACCACCCTTTTCGAAGGGAATATTTGTGGCGATCAGCCCCATCTCCAAAGAAGCTAGTACCCCTAGAAGCATATGTGGGTTAAGATGCCCCATATGTGCTATCCTGAATGCAGAATTACCGTCGTGATACTCCGGGCCTTCAAACCCCAGCCCAATGCCTAATTCAACGCCAGTATTTCTTTCAATCCAGTTTTTGAATGGAAGGAGATCAAAGTTTTTTGCAACAAGTGTTGTTACCGCATGAGATCTATTTTTTTTATTGGTAACATTAAACTTCAAAACCCCTTCTTTGCTCCAAATATCAACAGCTTTCCAAACTGTATTCGCTAATATTTCATGCCTTTTAATGACGTTATCTTTACCTTCCTCATTGATAATTTCCAGTGCTGCCTTTTGTGCAAAAAGTAGGTGTGTTGGAGCGGTTCCAAAATAAATCTCATAAAAGTTTGTTGGATCAAGTCGAGGACCCCAATCCCAGTAGGCAGACCTCTTTGATACTTTTTTCGCATGAATCTCAGCTCTTTCTCCGATTATTAAGTATCCTAAACCAGGAGGAGTCATTAGGCCTTTTTGTGACGCTGTTAAAAGCAGATCAACACCCCATTCATCCATTCTCATATCATCACATCCGAAACAAGCAATACTGTCTACCAATAAAAGTGCTGGATGATTAAAGCTCTGTTTTAAATTGTTTATTTCATTGATACTGAGAAGCATCGACGAAGCCGTATCGGTTTGAACAACCAAAATACCTTTGATCTTTTTATCTTTGTCTTCAGCAAGAACTTTTTCGAGATCATCCATCTCAAAAGTTCTATCCATTCCATATTCTAAATGAACCACGTCTATTCCAAGCTTCGAAGCAATATTACCCCAGTGCTTTCCAAATACTCCATTTGAAATAGCTATGATTTTATCATTTTCATTAAACAAGTTCGCTAAAGCGGCCTCCCAAACGCCGTGACCATTGGATATGTATAGAGCCACTCTGCCTTTGGTATCAGCCAATTTAGCAATATCTGATAATATGCTCATTGTAATCTCTTCAAGTTCGCCTCCATAAATATTCGGGGCTGGCCTTTGCATAGCTTGAAGTACTTTCTCAGGTATAATTGACGGTCCTGGAAGAGCTCTATGTATACGTCCGTTTGAAAAATTCATTATAACTTCACCGATTTGCTTAACTAATGTAATCTATAAACAAAAGTTAAAGCAAGTTGCAATCAAAAAGTCTTGCTGGTTTGGTAGTGATGTAATACTACTCTCGGAAAAGGAGGGACATCTTGTTTAACTTAAAGCAAAAGTTTGAAAAGTTTGATGAAAATTGGAGAGCTGATTTAGCAAAATCTTTTTCCTCTTCTAACAAAAAATCTGCTGAAAAACATGCTTTCTGGATCGATCATGAATTTCTTAGGGTCCTGTATCATAACAATTTTCAAATAGCCCCAGGAGTGTTTAGATCTAATCAGCCTTCTGAGAAGCGCATTTTGGAATGGCGGAAAGAAAAAGGGATTCAATCTATAATTAATTTTAGAGGTGAGTCCAATCAAGGAGCCTTTTTAATTGAGGAAAATATGTGTAAAGAAATTGGAGTTAAACTGATCAATATAAAATTGTACTCATCAAAATTGCCAGAAAAGGAAAAAATTTTTGAAATAAATGAGGTTTTTAAGAGCATAAAAAAACCTTTTTTAATGCACTGTAAGTCAGGGTCAGATCGAGCAGGTTTAGGTTCAGCTCTGTACTTCTTGTTGGTTTTAAATGCACCTATCGAGGTTGCTCAAAGGCAACTATCCTTTAAGTTTTTACACTTGGGTGGCTGGACTGCAGGAATTTTAGATTTCATGCTAATGGAATATCGTCATGCCTTCGAAAAACAAAGGATAAAATTTTTAGAGTGGGTGGAAAAAAGCTACCATAGAGAAGAGATGACACAAAGATACATTGATTTTCGAAGAAACTCGCATTGGTTCAAAATTCCAAGATAAATAAAATATGAATATTCAAGATGACAAAAAGCCTCTTTTTAAATGGTTCTGGAATTCATATGTTAGGGCGCATGTTGGGGTACTCTTTATAGCATTAATTTTCATGTCAATAGAGGGCTCGATGCTGGGTGTCCTTTCTTACTCTATAAAGTTCTTGTTTGATAATGTCTTAGTTTCTAATGATACATCCAGTATACTCTTTGTCGCGGTATTGATTTTCTCTATTTTCTCAATGAGGGCAATAGCAGGTTTTATTCATAGGCTTATGACAGTAAATGTTTGCCAAAAAATCATAAAAATACTTCAGGACAGAATGGTGGGACATCTCTTAAATATGGATGTAGGGTTCCATCAAAAAAACTCACCAGGTAGCCTAATGGATAGAGTAAGAGCTGATAGTAAAGCCTTATCGGAATCAGTTAGTGAAGTATTTATGACTGTTGGAAGGGACGGGTTTTCATTAATTTCTTTGATTGCTGTTGTTTTTTTTATTGATTGGAAATGGTCGTTGATAGCCTTCCTAGGAATTCCATTTTTAGTAATGCCAATTTTACTTCTCCAAGGCCTAGTAAGATCCAGGGCTGGAGAAAACAGAGACTTTGAGTCAAAAGCTAATGTTCGTTTAGATGAAATATTCCATGGAATAACAGACATCAAACTCAACAAAGCTGAAAAAAGTGAGCGCAACAAATTTTTTGATATCCTTCAAGTTACCCATAAGGTCAGACTTCGACTTGAGGCTGGAATGGCCGGTATCCCTGCAATGATCGACATAATAGCAGCGATTGGTTTTTTGGCTGTGATGATTTTTGGTGCTATCGATATCACATCAGGATCTAAGACCATTGGAGAATTTATGAGTTTTTTTACGGCCATGGCGTTAATATTTGAGCCTTTGAGAAGATTAAGTAATGTCTCAGGAAATATTCAAGTTGCGATGGCGAGCTTAGAACGAGTATTTAAGATTTTTGAGGAAAAGCCATCGATAGTTTTTTCAAATTTGTCCAGAAACGAAAACGAGTTCGATAAGGTGGGGCTAGAGTTTGAGAGTGTTTATTTTTCCTATGCAGAAAAAAAAATTGTAGAAAATATCAATTTTGAAATTGAAGAGGGAACGTCAAATGCAATTGTTGGCTACTCGGGAAGTGGAAAAACGACCTTATTCAATCTGATTACAAGGCTGATTGACCCCATTACCGGACACATAAGAATTAATGGAGTGGATCTTACAGATATTAGCTTGAAAGAACTGCGTTCTCTCATTTCAGTTGTGCGCCAAGATGGGATGATGTTCGATGAAACAATACTTGAAAATATTAGATTTGGGAAACCAATGGCCTCTGATTTAGAAATCAGAAAGGCAGCCAAGATGGCTTATGTTGACGAATTTAGTAATGAATTAAACGATGGTCTTAACACTGTTGTTGGTCCAAGGGGCTCTACCCTTTCAGGAGGGCAACGTCAACGAATATCTATAGCTCGCGCATTCCTAAGGAATAGTCCACTTTTACTTTTGGATGAACCAACCTCAGCATTAGACAGTCAGTCGGAGAAATTGATACAGAAATCGTTAAGCGAACTTTCCAAGAAGTCCACTACAATAACAATTGCGCATAGATTGTCTACGATAGTGGATAGCGACAAGGTATTGGTTCTAGATAATGGAAAAATAGTTGGACAGGGTAAGCACGACAGCTTAGTGAAAGAGAGCAAGCTTTATTCTAATTTGTTTAAATCACAAGTAGAGAAGAAAAATGATGAGTGACACTATTGAGTCTAATTTTTGTTTTGTTGACAAAAATAGAGCTATTTTAATCTTAGAAGGAAAGGATAAACTTGAGTTTCTTCAGGCACTGACAACCAACAATATCGAGAACATACCAAAAGAGGATATGGTCTACACCGCTATTTTATCCCCTCAAGGTAAATATTTATATGATTTCTTTGTTTTTTCTTTGAGCGATAATGAAATTTTTATCGATATTCATAAATCAAGAGCTAGTGCTATCAAAAAATTCTTGGAGTTTTATAAATTAAACTCTGACGTATTTATCACTGATAGAAGATGCCAGATTGTAATAAGTTCTAAAAAAGAAAAAATGTATTCTTTTGCTGACCCAAGAGCAAAGACTATGGGTTGGCGCTGCTATAATTTTAAAAAGGAATTGAAAATACCGGATCAAGGTTTTGATGACTTTCAGATCAATCGCCTAAAAAACGTGGTGCCAGAAACAGGAGTAGAGTTGATACCTGAAAAATCATATATTTTGGAGCTGAACTTCGAAAAATTACAAGGGGTAGATTTTAAAAAAGGGTGCTACATAGGCCAAGAAGTTACAGCACGAATGAAGCACAAGGCAACTTTAAAAAACAGACTATACTGTGGATACATACAAAGAAGTCCTAAAAATGCGGATGATAGAAAGGTTTATTCCAACGACAAAGCCGTTGGAGATGTACATAGTATTTTCAATAATTACTGTTTAATAAAAATAAAGGAAGACTTTAAAGATGCCGAATTAACTGTGTTTGGAGAACCAGTAACTTTACTGAACTGATGACCTAATGATTTTGGAAAACTTCTTAAAAACTTCTTCCTGATTGTTTGAACAGATAACATTACCCGTTTTTATTGGATTTAGATTTTCTTCTATGCTTTCTAAAATCCCTCCTGCTTCTTTTACGATTAATATCCCTGAAGCGATATCCCAAGGAGCTAAATTTTGTTCCCAAAAGCCATCAAAACGGCCAGCCGCAACATAAGCCAAATCTAGTGAGGCTGCACCATTTCTTCTTATCCCTGCACAACTAGGCACAAGATTACCAATTGATGTAAGAGAATTTTCTAAGTAATCACTTTCACCGAAAGGAATTCCTGTGGCAAATAACATTTCCTGGAAGGAAGTTCTATTAGATACTCTTAATCTTTGTTCATTCAACCAAGAGCCACCACCTTTCTGAGCGGAAAACAACTCATCTTTGATAGGATCGTAAATTATTCCTGCTACAATTTCTTGTTTGTGCTCGAGAGCAATAGAAATCGCCCAATGAGGAATTCCGTGTAAAAAATTGGTTGTTCCATCCAATGGATCTACTAACCATCTTCTCGTGGGGTCCTCTCCTTGTATTTCATCACTCTCTTCTGCACACCAGCCGTAACTTGGTCGTGCCGACATTAATTCCTCTTTGATGATTTTTTCCGCCCTTAAATCGGCCTTGGATACGAAATCACCTGCCTTCTTCGATACAACCTGAAGTTTTTCTATTTCGTTAAAATCTCTGATAAGTGATCTAGATGCTTTCCTAGCAGCTTTGATCATAATGTTTAAGTTAGCGGTATTGTTATGCATAAGAAACCTTTAGGTGTACCTAAGATCTCTCAAGATATTCACATGTTTCCGTAGAAACAATTATTACTTCTCCTTGAGCAATAAATTGTGGAACCATAATACGTAGACCGTTGTCTAAGATTGCCGGTTTAGAGCTATTCGCGGCAGTTTGTCCTTTTATCGTAGGTTCTGTTTCCTTTACCACACAAGATAATTTTTCAGGCAGTGAAACATTTAAAGCTTCATTTTCAAAAAACTCAATTTGTACCGATATCCCTTCAGTGAGAAAATTAGTGATAATATTTAGAAACTCTTCTTTTATGGTGAGTTGTTCAAAGGTAACATTATCCATAAAGATATAGTCTTCGTCGCTTTTATATAGAAACTGATGGTCTTTTTGCTCGAGTCTTACTCTTTCCACTTTATCAGCTGACCTGAAGCGCTCATTTAGTTTTGAGTTTGTTCTAATGTTTTTTAGTTCTACTTGAGCAAAAGCCCCACCTTTCCCAGGCTTTACGTGAGAGGTTTTTACAGCAATCCACAGCCCATTCTTGTGCTCAATAACATTCCCTTTTCTAATTTCATTTCCGTTTATCTTTACCATGCGCTGTTCTTTTATTTTCGAGGTTGGTACCGATGGTTGGATTCGAACCAACGACCCCTAGATCCACAATCTAGTGCTCTAACCAACTGAGCTACATCGGCTTACAAAAGTGTCCGTATCTTGTAAGTTAAAAAAGAAAAAATTAATAGCTTTTTTTACAGACAAAATTTTATTTGTGGAGTGATATAGCGCTTGTATAGCTCAATTGAACTTTTGCCAGGTCATAAGCTAATGAACTGAATTTGACTACGTATTTAAATAGTTGTTTAAATTTCACACAGATTATATATGGTCGTCACGGTGAGTTCTGGCTTTCTAGTAAAAGTTTTATCCTAGTGGCCTTAAAATCTCGAAAGGGAGTTGGCTCTGTCATGGGTCGTGGCCTTTGATATCCGATGCCCACCTGTTAAATCAGGCTCTCGAGGATCAAACAAATACGGTTTCGCTGGTTCTCACTTTGTTTTAATAGAGGTAGCTTCTTGTCAGAAACAGATAAAGTACAATGCAGAAAAATTGCTCTCGGCAAAAGAAGAGAACTCCACACTAACATAACTCATAATGAATATGGTCCAAACATCAGGCGCTTTTTTCGCAAATGGATTTTAAGAGAAAAAGCTGTTTCAGTTATTGGTTTATATTACCCTGTAAATAGCGAAATGAATCCTTTGAGCTTGATAGATATTCTTGAAACTCATGGTAAAACTATTTGTTTGCCAATAGTTATTGGCAAAAATCGCCCGCTTACATTCAAATCTTGGAGTCCTGGAAAGGATTTAGCAGAGGGTCATTATGGAATACCAGTGCCTGATAATGATCAAATTATAACTCCCGACCTGGTTATATGCCCTCTTCTTGCGTATGACGCCAAGGGGATGCGGCTAGGTTATGGAGGAGGGTTCTACGATCGAACAATAAGACATTTGCGTAAAAATAAACAAACGCGATATATGGGCCTTGCCTTTTCAGAACAAAAAAGTTATCACGATTTACCATCAGAGACGCATGATGTTCCTTTGGACGCGGTTTTAACTGAAGCAGGAATAAGAAATTTTTGAATATTGAAATGAAGAAACCTAAAGTATGAAAATAGCTTTTTTCGGAGATATTGTTGGGAAAACGGGAAGAAAAAAATTAGAGACCAGCCTTCAACAATATGTTTCAGACGAAAAAATTGATTTTGTCGTAGCTAATGCAGAAAATGCCACGGCTGGAGCAGGGCTATCGGCAACTCATGCAGCAGATTTGCTTAAGATGTCCGTCGATTGTATTACGTTGGGAGATCATGCTTATGATAACAAAGAACTTATCCCCTTTTTAGGGCATACAGAACGAGTAGTTAGACCAATTAATTATTCAGATGACTGCCCTGGACAGGGATTGCAGATATTTTCGGTTCATAACAAGAAAATTTTAGTGGTTCAGGTCCTTGGCCGAGTATTTATGAAAAAGAAATTCTTGGATCCATTTCCATTCTTAGAAAATATATTTTTTGAATATAAACTGGGGCTAAATATAGACTGTATAATTGTAGATGTACACGCTGAAGCAACCTCGGAAAAAATGGCCATAGGCCATTTTTGTGACGGCAAAGCGAGTCTAGTGATCGGCACCCATACGCACGTGCCAACGGGAGATGCCAGAATTTTAGACAAAGGGACGGCATATCAATCCGATGCTGGAATGTCTGGTGATTATAACAGTATCATTGGGATGGATAAAGCCGAACCAATGCGTCGATTTTTAACAAATCAAATTAGTGGAAGATTCACACCAGCTGAGGGTGAGGCCACACTTTGCGGGGTTAGCGTGGAATTGAATAATAATGGTACAGCAAACAAAATAAAAGTAATTAGAATTGGTGGAGTGTTGGGGTGTCTAGAGTAATTATGATTAACAGTTTTTTTTGTTGTTTTATAAAAAAAATTTATGGTAGAAACACACATGGCTGGTCATAGCAAATGGGCAAATATTCAGCATAGAAAAGGTCGGCAGGATGCGGCAAGATCTAAGTTGTTTTCTAAATTGTCTAAAGAAATAACTGTTGCAGCAAAGATGGGTGATCCTGACCCAGACAAGAACCCCAGATTACGGTTGGCTGTAAGAGAGGCAAAATCTAACTCGGTACCCAAAGATGTTATCGATAGAGCAATTAAAAAGTCGCAAAGCGCAGATTTTGAAAATATGGACGAAATTCGTTATGAGGGATATGCCTCCGGTGGCATTGCCGTAATAGTCGAGGCATTAACAGACAACAGAAATAGAACAGCTTCTAACGTACGGTCGTTATTCACCAAATATGGAGGAAACCTTGGTGAAAGCGGAGCTGTTGGGTTCCTATTTGATCAGTGTGGCTTAATAGCATTTGATTTAAAAGAACGAAGCGAAGATGAGGTTTTTGAAAAAGCAATTGAGGCAGGAGCAGATGATGTCGAGTTTTTCGATCAAAGAGCATTTGTTTATTGTCCCACGGAAGAATTAAACACCATTGCAAACTTTATGGAGACAAGTGGTTTCGAAGATATAAGTAGTAAAATAATTTGGAAAGCAAAAGAACCTCTTAAAATAGGGTTCGAGCAATTGCAAAAAGTAGCAAAACTAATCGAGGCGTTAGAAGACGATGAAGACGTAAGATCGGTCACTAGTAACTTTGAAGCATCTGATGAAGATCTTGAAGCTCTTTCAGGTTAGAAAATATATAACGTAACTTTATTCAGATAGGAACTATTTTGGAAAACATTTTACAACAGCTTGAGAAACGCCGAAAAGATGCGCAGCTTGGCGGAGGCGAAAACCGAGTTGAAGCACAGCATCAAAAAGGAAAGCTCACGGCAAGGGAACGAGTAGAAGTTCTGCTTGATAGGAATTCGTTTGAAGAGTTTGATATGTTTGTTACTCATAACTGTACTGATTTTGGTATGGAAACCCAAAAAATACCAGGTGATGGTGTTATAACTGGATGGGGTACCATTAACGGTAGATTGGTATATGTTTTTAGCCAAGATTTCACTGTCTTAGGTGGGTCTTTGTCGGAAAGCCATGCAAAAAAGATTTGTAAGATTATGGATATGGCAGTTCAAAATAGGGCGCCAGTTATAGGATTGAATGATAGTGGTGGTGCCAGGATACAAGAAGGGGTTGCTTCCCTCGCAGGGTATGCGGAGGTATTCAAGAGAAATACTCTCGCATCGGGAGTTATCCCGCAAATTAGTGTCATTATGGGCCCGTGTGCTGGGGGAGCAGTTTACTCACCAGCCATGACGGATTTTATTTTTATGGTAAAAAACACAAGCTATATGTTCGTGACAGGTCCAGATGTAGTGAAAGCTGTTACAAATGAGGTGGTAACCGCAGAGGAACTTGGTGGAGCAAAAACACACACCAGTAAATCAAGTGTTGCTGACGCCGCCTATGACAATGACATTATCGTACTCAAACAAGTGCGACGGTTTTTTGATTTCATTCCACTTAATAATACTGATAAGTGCCCTGCAATAAAAGTGTATGACTCGATATATCGCTCGGAAAATTCTCTCGATACGTTGGTCCCTCAAAATCCTAATACACCATATGATATGAAGGAGTTGATCCTGAAAATAGCTGACGAGAATGACTTCTTTGAAATTCAGAAGGAATTTGCTTCAAATATTCTTGTTGGTTTTATAAGGATAAACGGATCAACGGTTGGAGTTGTCGCAAATCAGCCAATGGTGTTAGCAGGATGCCTTGATATAGATAGTTCCCGTAAAGCTGCACGATTTGTTCGCTTTTGCGATGCGTTTGAGATACCGATATTAACATTTGTGGATGTTCCTGGGTTTCTTCCGGGTACATCACAGGAATATGGAGGTGTTATAAAGCATGGTGCGAAACTTTTGTTTGCTTACGCAGAAGCTACAGTGCCGAAAGTGACGGTTATTACTAGAAAAGCATATGGTGGTGCATATGATGTTATGTCTTCTAAGCACCTCAGAGGCGATTTCAATTATGCATGGCCAACCGCTGAGATTGCGGTCATGGGTGCAAAGGGAGCTGTGGAGATAATACATAGAGCTGATCTTAGCGATGTAAACAAACTTGAAAATCATAGAAGGGTATATGAAGAGAGATTCGCTAACCCGTTTGTTGCAGCTGAGAAAGGGTTTATAGATGAAGTTATCATGCCAAGAAATACAAGAAGGAGAATTTCAAAGGCCTTTGCCAGCTTGAGGAATAAAAAATTATCTAATCCTCTGAAAAAACATGACAATATTCCACTATAGAGGGGCACGATATTTATAAGCACAGAGGATTTCCATCAGGAATAAAGCAGACTAAGGTGCATTTTACTATAAGGCGCGAAAACAAGGTTGAACCCGCTAAGATTTTCAGAAGAGAAAGGTATGCAGATCGACGAAAAAATGACATAATTGCTGACACGGTTTTTCTTTCTCACCTTATTGATTTCTTCGGGGACAAACCATTTGCTAGAGGAAACCTTGATGCAGGGAGAATTAGCTGGTTGTTCGATAGGGAGATTAAAAGTGCAGAAAAAAGCTTCAACCCAAAATCGTATGAGGCTCTTTTAATATTGGATTTTAAAGAAATAGAAAAAAATTTTCCGAATATAATAAAATAATGGATGAAAATGTTTAATAAAATACTTGTTGCAAACAGAGGTGAGATCGCTTGTCGTGTAATAAAGTCGGCTCAAGATATGGGCATAAAAGCAGTAGCTGTTTATTCGGATGCGGATAGATATTCTCCTCATACTCTCATCGCGGATGAAGCTATCCATATCGGAGAAAGTCCTGCTCAAAGTTCATACCTCGATAAAGAAAAAATTATTTCAGCAATGAAACAAACAGGTGCAGAAGCGGTTCATCCAGGATATGGATTTCTTTCAGAAAATTCAGATTTTGCCAGAGAGGTAGAGAAGAATAATTTTATTTTTATTGGACCTCCGAGCTCAGCGATAGACTCGATGGGTGATAAAATATCATCAAAAAAAATTGCTGAAGAAGCAGGTGTATCTATTGTACCTGGGTTTCTAGGTGAAATTTCTGACGAAAAACAAGGTGCTAAAATCGCATCGGATATTGGATTTCCCATATTAATTAAAGCATCTGCAGGAGGCGGTGGAAAGGGTATGAGAGTTGTTGGTTCCGAGAGCGATTTAAAACAAAGCCTTATTTCCTCCCAAAATGAGGCGGAGAAATCCTTTGGTGACAAAAGAGTTTTTATAGAGAAATATATAACCAATCCCAGGCATATTGAGATCCAAGTTATAGCTGATAAGTTTGGAAATTGTTTGTATCTTGGAGAGAGGGAATGTTCGATCCAAAGAAGAAATCAGAAGGTAATTGAAGAGGCGCCGAGTCCTTTCCTCGATAGTCAGTTAAGAAAAAAAATGGGAGAGCAGGCAGTTAGCTTGGCAAAAGCTGTAAATTATTGTTCTGCTGGAACGGTAGAGTTTATAGTTGATGAAGAAAAGAATTTTTATTTTTTAGAAATGAATACCCGGTTACAAGTAGAGCACCCGGTTACAGAACTCGTAACAGGTCTAGATCTTGTGGAGTTAATGATTAAGGTTGCTTTTGGCGAGCAATTAAAGTTATCGCAAGAGGAAATTACATTAAAGGGCTGGGCTTTGGAAAGCAGAATATATGCTGAAGATCCTTACCGAAATTTTCTGCCGTCCACAGGTAGATTGACAAAGTTTAAACCTCCACAAGAGTCAAGTTGCGGTGATAAAGTAATCAGAAATGATTGTGGAGTAAATGAGGGTGGAGAAATTAGTATTTATTATGATCCTATGATATCCAAATTATGTTCTTGGGGAAAAACTAGAGAAGAGGCTATTTCTTTTATGCAGGCGGCTTTGGATGAATATCAAATAGAAGGCATTGGACAAAATATACCGTTTTTGCATAGTGTTTATAGAAACCAAGATTTCTGCGCAGGAAATATTTCCACTGCATTTATTGAAAACAACTATCCAGAAGGTTTTAAAGGCGAGGCTCTTACTGAAGAGGAGCGCAGCAAACTTGCTGCTTTAGTGACTTTTGCATACCATACGAAAGATTTAAGAGATCAAGCAATTTCAGGAAGACTTGACCCCTTTCAAGAAAATGCAGATGAGGAATACGCAATAAAATTTGAAGATCAATGGTTATCTACTAAAGTCCAGAAACACGATGATGAACAGATCGTAAATGTAAATGATTTAGAGTTAAGATTTGTAACGAGCTGGAAGCCAGGGGATACACTGATAAAGGCTGAATTTAACAAAAATACTATAGTTGCAAGATTAAGGTTTCAAGACCAAGGAATTGCGGTAGAGTATCGGGGCTCTTTGAATACCGTGGTTGTTTGTAACGAATATGAGAAGGAGCTATTTAAATTCATTAAGGAACCGGAAGTTATTGATACATCAAAATTTCTTTTATGCCCTATGCCAGGGCTCTTGGTATCGATGGGTGTAAACGAGGGCGATGCTATTGAAGAAGGTCAAATTTTATGTTCCGTTGAAGCAATGAAGATGGAGAATGTGTTCAGAGCAGAAAAAAAAGGTATAGTTAAAAAAGTCAACGCGGCAGCCGGCGATAGTTTGGCAGTAGATGATATTATTATAGAGTTTGAGTAGGGTGTAGCATGGAGGACAAAAAACTTTCTGACTGGAAGGATTTAGCTGAAAAAGAACTTAGAGGTAAAAAGTTAGACACCCTTAATGTGAAAACAGCAGAGGGTATAGAGATAAAACCTCTTTATACAGCAAGTGATATTCAAGGGCTTGACTATTTAAATAGCGTTCCTGGTAAGGAGCCCTTTGTGAGGGGACCAAGAGCAACCATGTATACGGGAAGACCGTGGACGATAAGACAGTATGCTGGCTTTTCCACGGCTGCGGAGAGTAATGAGTTTTATAGAAAAAACCTCGCAGCAGGACAAAAAGGGGTATCGGTAGCGTTCGACCTAGCCACTCACCGTGGATACGACAGTGATCATCCAAGAGTTGAAGGAGATGTAGGGAAAGCTGGTGTTGCAATTGACTCAGTTGAGGATATGAAGATCTTGTTTGACGGCATTCCATTGGATAAAATGTCTGTTTCTATGACAATGAATGGAGCTGTTATACCTATAATGGCAAATTTTATTGTTGCCGGAGAAGAACAAGGAGTGCCAAGAGAAAAGTTAACAGGTACTATCCAGAATGATATATTAAAGGAGTTTATGGTTAGAAATACCTATATCTATCCTCCCGAACCGTCTATGAAGTTGATAGCTGATATAATAGAATATACCAGTAAAGAGATGCCAAAATTCAATTCTATTTCAATATCTGGTTATCATATGCAAGAAGCTGGGGCTAATTTGGTCCAGGAATTAGCATTTACATTGGCTGATGGAAAAGAATACATTCGAGCAGCCTTGTCCAAGGGTTTAAACATTGATGATTTTGCAGGAAGGCTGTCGTTCTTTTTTGCAATTGGCATGAATTTCTTTATGGAAGTTGCGAAACTTAGAGCTGCTAGAATATTATGGGCGAGGATTGTAAAGGAATTTAATCCGAAACAGTCCAGCTCACTGATGCTAAGAACACATTGCCAAACTTCTGGGGTAAGCTTGCAGGAACAGGACCCTTATAACAATGTTGTAAGAACAGCATATGAGGCATTAGCAGCTGTGCTAGGCGGAACCCAAAGCCTTCACACTAATGCTCTAGATGAAGCCATTGCTTTGCCTACCGAATTCTCAGCAAAAATTGCCAGAAACACACAATTAATTCTTCAGGAAGAGCTTGGGATTACCAATGTCGTAGATCCTCTTGCTGGTAGTTATTATGTCGAAACTCTGACTAATGAACTTTGTGAAAAGGCATGGGCACAGATCGACGAAATTGAAAAATTGGGAGGTATGACTAAGGCGGTTGAACTTGGCTTGCCAAAGAGAAGAATTGAAGAATCTGCGGCAGTGCGACAGGCTAAGGTAGATAGTGGTGAAGAAGTCATCGTCGGAGTGAATAAATACGTTGGAGATGAGGATCAAAACATCGAAGTAAGAGATGTGGACAACTTTAAAGTTCGCCTTGAGCAGATTGAAAGACTAAAGGAAATAAGAAATAGTAGAGATGAAGAGAAATGCAACGCTGCACTAAATAAGATAAAGGTTGCAGCGAGAGACGGTACGGGAAATATACTGGCATTGGCAATAGATGCTGCAAGAGCACGTGCCACCGTAGGAGAAATTTCATATGCTTTAGAAGAAGTGTATACGAGGTACTCAACCATAAGTGAGGTTGGAAAAGGACAATATGTCAAGTCATTTAAAAATAAAGAAGAGATTGAACAGACAATAGACCTTGTAGACAGTTTTACTAAAATGGAGGGTAGGAGCCCTAGAATGTTAGTTGTAAAAATGGGACAAGATGGACATGACCGAGGAGCTAAAGTTATCGCTTCAGCTTTTATCGATTTCGGATTTGATGTAAAAGTTGGCCCTCTATTTCAAACGCCATCTGAAGCAGCAGAGGACGCCATGAAAGGGGGCTTCGATATCATTGGTATCTCAACACAGGCAGCAGGTCATAAAACACTTGCCCCACAATTAATTCAAGAGCTGGAAAAGAGAAATGGACAAAATATACTAGTGATATGTGGGGGTGTTATCCCACAAAAAGATCACAAATTCTTGGAAGAATCAGGAGTAAGTGCAATATTTGGACCTGGTACTAATGTTCCTAAAGCAGCAGAAGAGATAATTCAGTTGTTGTTTAATAAAAAAGGTCGCAACCACTAACTTAAAGAGGAAAAATTGGCAAGAAACTCGAAAGAAAATAGTTCTAAAAAGGCCGCGCTTGACTATCATGAATTTCCACAACCCGGTAAGCTAGAAATTAGAGCGACAAAGCCTTTGGCTAATCAAAGAGACCTTTCAAGGGCATATTCTCCTGGAGTTGCCGACGCTTGTTTGGAAATAAAGGAAGATGAAAACACTGCTTCTAAGTATACTGCGAAAGGAAATCTAGTTGCAGTAATTTCAAACGGAACGGCCGTTTTAGGTTTAGGTAATATTGGACCCAGTGCTTCAAAGCCTGTGATGGAGGGGAAGGCCGTCCTATTTAAGAAGTTTGCAAATATTGACTGTTTTGATATTGAAGTAAAGGAAGATAACCCACAGAAACTAGCCGAGATAGTAGCATCTTTAGAGCCAACTTTTGGTGCAATAAATTTAGAGGATATTAAAGCACCAGACTGTTTTGAAGTTGAGAGACTTTGTAAAGAAAAGATGAAAATACCTGTTTTCCATGACGATCAACATGGAACAGCTATTGTGGTAGGGGCAGCAGCGGTCAACGCAATCGAGCTCTCACAGAGGAAAATTGAATGCACTAAAATCGTTGCAGTAGGGGCGGGCGCGTCAGGAATAGCATGCTTGGAAATGTTGGTTAAACTTGGTGTAAAAAGAGAAAATATATGGCTATGCGATAGTAAGGGCCTAATTACTAAAAATAGAAGTGAAATAAACGAAGAGAAAAAAAGATTTGCTCAAGATAGTCAATTTTCTAAATTAGATGATGTTATTGAAAACTGTGACCTGTTTCTAGGACTTTCAGGGCCGGGAGTGTTAACAAGTGAAATGGTTCTCAAAATGAGCGAGCAACCAATAATATTTGCTCTTGCAAACCCTGATCCAGAAATCAATCCAGCTGATGCGCTAAAGGTGGCACCTAATGCGCTAATAGCAACTGGTAGGTCTGATTATCCAAATCAAGTAAATAACGTTTTATGTTTTCCTTTTATTTTTAGAGGAGCTCTTGATGTTGGAGCGACACAAATAAATGATGAGATGAAATTAGCGTGTATACACGCCATTGCAAATCTGGCGAGACAGACTTCAACAGCTGAAACTGTGGAAGCATACCAAGGAGAGATTTTAAAATTTGGTAAAGAGTATCTTATTCCTAAACCCTTTGACCCAAGATTATTACCAAATGTTGCAGCAGCCGTAGCAGAGGCTGCAATGAAAAGTGGGGTTGCTTCTCGGCCTTTGAAAGATCTAGAGGCTTACAAACTCAAGTTGGAAGGGTCAGTTTACAAATCGACTATCTTAATGAAGCCTGTGTTTGAAGCTGCAAAAACATCGTCGCGCAAGATAGTGTTTGCTGAAGGCGAAGATGAGAGAACTCTCAGGACTGCCTTAGCCTTGTTGGAAGAAACCAATGATAAACCTATACTTATTGGTCGTCCGGAAGTAGTCGAAAATAGAATTGAGAGATATGGATTGCCGCTAGTACACGGCAAGGATTTTGAACTAGTAAATCCTCAGAATGATCCTAGATTTAGAGAATATTGGGAAGCATATCTAGAAATAATGGAAAGAAAAGGCGTGACCCCTGCTTTAGCTAGAGCAATTATGAGAACAAATACGACAGCTATAGGAGCCATTATGGTTAAGCGAGGCGAAGCCGATAGCTTGATTTGTGGTACGTTTGGACAGTATTTATGGCACCTAAAATATATAGAGGAAATCTTAGCCGGTGGTGACTTGAAGCCTGTCGGCGCTTTGTCAATGATGATATTGGAGTCAGATGTTTTATTTGTAGCTGATTGCAATATCCATCCAAATCCTACCGCAGGTGAAATAGCGGAGATTGTTATTGGAGCAGCACGTCACACAAAACGTTTTGGTGTAGTACCCAAAATAGCTCTTTGTTCACACTCTCAATTTGGTAGTTTAGATACCGACTCAGGTAGAAAAATGAGAGAGGCTCTTGACATTCTTGGTAGCAAAAAATTGGATTTTTTATATGAAGGTGAAATGCATTCTGACTCAGCACTCGATGAGGATTTAAGACAAAGAATTTTTACAGGTAGTAGATTTTCTGGTGCAGCGAACGTATTGGTATTTAGCAATATAGATGCAGCGAGTGGTGTACGTAATATTTTAAAAATGAGATCTAACGGTATTGAGGTTGGGCCTATTCTCATGGGGATGGGTAATAAGGCACATATTGTGAGCCCCTCTATAACTACAAGAGGGCTTTTAAATATATCAGCCCTAGCAGGGACGCCTGTGCAAATTTATGGCTAGCTAGGAGGGTTAATTGAGTTACAAGAGCGTTTATGAAGCGTGGAAAAAAAATCCTACTAAATTTTGGAAAAACCAATCAAAAGAAATTAGCTGGTATGAACCAGCCGATAAAATTTTGGATGATAGTCGAAAGCCTTTTTATAATTGGTTTACAGGGGGATCAATAAATGCTTGTTATAATTGTGTTGATAGACATATTGAAAATGGAAGAGGGGAAGATATCGCTATCATTTATGATAGCGCCATGTGTGAAAAAGTAAGGAAAATTTCCTATTCAGAACTAAGGAAAGATGTTGCAAAGTTAGCCGGAGCACTCAAAGAGAAGGGCATTAAAAAAGGTGATAGAGTAATAATATATATGCCCATGATTCCAGAAGCTGTAATAGCCATGCTAGCGTGCGCTAGGCTTGGAGCTATTCATTCAGTGGTTTTTGGAGGCTTTGCGGCAAGTGAGTTGGCTGTAAGGATTGATGATTGTAACGCAAAGGCAATAGTTGCTGGATCTTGCGGTTTAGAGCCTGGTAAAGTCGTGCCTTACAAGCCCTTACTCGATGAGGCAATTTCTTTATCTGAGCATAAACCTGATTTTTGTGTTGTTTATCAGAGAGATGAATTGAGAGCAAAATTGACTGAGGGTCGTGATTTTGATTGGCTTGAGTTGGTTTCAAAAGCTGAGCAAGCTGATTGTGTTCCCGTTAAAGGAGAGGATCCTTTATACATTCTATATACATCAGGCACAACTGGACAGCCCAAAGGCGTTATTAGGCCTGTAGGTGGGCATCTGGTAAGCCTGAATTGGACCATGAAAAACTTTTATGATGTTTATCCAGGTGAAGTTTTTTGGGCGGCGTCGGATGTTGGTTGGGTGGTAGGTCACTCTTACATCGTGTATGCTCCACTGGTAAGCGGTACTACTAGTGTTCTTTTTGAAGGGAAACCTATCGGAACACCAGATGCAGGTACTTTCTGGAGAGTAATCAGCGATCATAATGTTGTATCGCTTTTTACTGCTCCAACAGCATTTAGAGCGATAAAGAGGGCTGATCCAAAAGGCGATTTTCTCAAAAACTATAATCTTTCCAACTTAAGAACGCTCTTTTTGGCTGGAGAAAGAGCAGACCCAGATACCATTAACTGGGCAAAGGATTTACTTAAAATTCCCGTAATTGATCATTGGTGGCAAACTGAAAGTGGACATGTGATGATAGGAAATCCATGGGGTATAGAGCAGATGGATATTAAAGTTGGATCACCCTCCGTACCGATCCCTGGTTTTGAGATAGATGTTCTGGATGACAAGGGTAATATATTACCTCCAAATCAGTTGGGTTCAATTGCTATAAAGTTACCTCTTGCTCCTGGAGCTTTACCTTCACTCTGGAAAGCTGATGAGAGGTATCTTTCGGCGTACTTGTCAAAATTCCCTGGATACTACGAAACAGGTGACGCCGGGTTGAAGGATGAAGATGGTTATATGTACATAATGGCAAGGACGGATGATGTAATTAATGTTGCAGGGCATCGATTATCTACGGGTGCGATGGAAGAAATTTTAGCTGATCACAAGGATGTTGCTGAGTGTGCCGTTGTAGGAATAAGTGACGAATTAAAAGGCCAAGTTCCTCTTGGCTTAGTTTGCTTAACTGATGGAGTAAATAGACCTGAAAGTGAAGTTAAAGAAGAGTTGGTTCAGATGGTTAGAGACAGACTTGGGCCCGTTGCATTTTTCAAGCAAGCACTGATTATTAACAGATTGCCCAAAACGCGATCTGGAAAAATTCTGCGCTCAACTGTATGTAAAATCGCAGACGGTGAGAAATTCAAAATGCCAGCAACGATAGATGATCCTTTGATTTTAGATGAAATTAAAGAAGCGCTGGCAATCATAGGGTATCCAAAAAATTAGAAATAAAAATGGAACAAAATAAAGCATTACTTTTTTCTAATGCGAAAAGTGTTTTTTCTAACGCCTACGCACCTTATTCAAAGTTTAATGTTTCAGTTAGCTTACTTGGAAAAAATACATCTATTTACACTGGAGTTAATGTTGAAAACAGTGCTTTCCCCCAAGGAATGTGTGCTGAGGCTGCGGCAATAGGAAAAATGGTTACTGACGGCTGTACTGAAATCTACGAAATATTAGTGATGGCAGATACAAAGAAACCTACAACTCCCTGTGGAGGATGTAGGCAAAGACTAATGGAATTTTCAAAACCTAACACGCCAGTTTATCTATGCAATCTTGAGGGTTTTCTGGAAGAAACAACCATGGGTTTATTGCTACCAGGCGCTTTCGATTTGAATACTATCTGATTGAGTATCACTCCCCATATGGTATCCAAATATTCTTTACCTGACTCGATTTTCTTAATAGCAATTTATTGAAGCTCGCATGATAATTAATCCAGTTTAAGTTGTCTCCAGTCATAGACCATATTTGTTTTAAATTGGAGATCGAAGCTTTATCAATAGCAGACACGTATTTTGGATCTCCAAAATTCCATATGCCGTCCACAGAATTATGCTCGCATAGTGTATCAATAAGTTCCCCATGTTTTCCAGTTACAACATTTACTGCTGCTTCAGGAACATCTGACGTCTCAAATATCTGGTACATATCTACTGCGGGCAAAGGAAAATTTTCTGAAGGAATGACTACCAACCGATTTCCTTGACAAAGTGCTGCTGCAATTAGAGTAATAAATGAAGCCAAGGGTGCAATATCAGGGCATATAATCCCCATTACTCCGACTGGCTCATTGAGTGCTATGGTATTCGCTCTTATTGGCGCTTGGTGAACAGCACCGTCAAATTTATCCGCCCACGAAGCAAACGTAAATAATCTTTTTAATGCGGTATCAAATTCTTGTATGGGATCTAGACACAAAGTTGTCAAAGATAGCAACTTAATAAAATAGTCTCTTCTTTGAGAAAGGTTTTCTGCGATATAAAACAAAATTTGTGCTCTTGCATGACAGCTAAGCGCGGTCCAATTAACTTTTTTGTTGGCAGCTTCTACGGCATTTCTTATATCCTTCCGATTGCCTCGTCCTACGGTCGCGACTTCCTTTTTTTGTTTATCAAATATCTCGATAGCATGTCCGCTATCTCCTCTCTTCTGACTGCCTGAAATAAACATTTTTCTAGTTTGGTCTATATGAGCTAAAGATTGTCTTGACGGTGAAATATTTGCTTTAAATAGTCTAGTGCCTTTTTTAATATTGTAGGTATCTGAGTTAAGTTCCAGGTATTCATACATGCCTTCTTTACCGCCCTCTCTACCATAACCACTCTCTCTATAACCTCCAAACCCAACCGCCGCATCAAAGATGTTTGTAGAGTTGATCCACACAACACCTACTTTTAATTTTGGTGAAATATCTAGTGCAAGATTTATATTTTCACTCCAAATGCTAGCTGACAGTCCATATCGAGAATTATTTGCGAGAGCAACGGCTTCTTCAGGTGTTCTAAATGTGGTTGATGAAAGAACGGGTCCAAATATTTCTTGTTGAAAAATATCCATCGAGGGAGAAACATTTTTTAGAAGGGTGGGTGGATAAAAATATCCTTTTAAAATAGATGGCATATCACACTGATAGATATCACTCCCACCTTCTACTCCGCTTTCAACTAATCTTTTAACTCTATTTAGTTGCTCAAGGCTTACTAAAGGTCCCATGTCTATACTTTTATCTAACGGATTCCCGAATCTTAATTTTTTCATTCTTGAAATGATTTTCTTTTCTACTTTTGTGCTAATTGTTTCTTGTAGTAAAAGCCTAGATCCAGCACAGCAGACCTGTCCTTGATTAAACCAAATAGCATCAACTATACCTTCAACGGCACTGTCTAGGTCTGCATCATCAAATATAATAAATGGAGATTTCCCTCCTAATTCTAAAGTTAGCTTTTTCCTACTTCCTGCTGTAATTTTCTTAATTTGTTTACCGACTTCAGTTGAACCTGTGAAAGCAATTTTTGATATCTCCTTTTGGTTCACCATATGTGATCCAGTTATTCCATCACCAGTGACTACGTTTACTACACCTGCTGGCAAACCAATTCTTTTACATATTTCTGCAAAATAAAGTGCTGTCAGAGAAGTTTGCTCTGCGGGTTTAAGGATTACAGAATTGCCTGCCGCAATTGCTGGGGCTACTTTCCATGCTAACATTAGTAGGGGAAAATTCCATGGGATTATTTGTCCACATATTCCAACTGGAGAATAGTTTTCAAATTCTTCATCAAGTAATTGAGCCCATCCAGCATGATGATAAAAGTGTCTCGCTGCAAGAGGTATGTCAATGTCCCTACTTTCGCGGATTGATTTGCCATTTTCTATGGACTCCAAAACAGAGATAGTTCTAGACTCCTTTTGAATATATCTAGCTATAGCATATAAATATTTTGACCTTTGAAAGGGACTGAGTGCTTGCCACTTTTTTAAGCCCGATCTTGCAGCATCTACTGAATTTTCAATATCGGTTAGCGTTCCTTGAGAAATCTTCGCAATTTCTTTTCTATTAAAAGGGTTGATGGTTTTGAATAAATTTTTTGGCTTAGTAAATTTGCCCCCAATGAAATGTCCGAATTGGCCTTTATGATTAGTTATCCACTCCAATGTCTCTCTCTCACCCTCGAGAGCTGTCTCATAGTCCATTTTTTTAAAAGCTTCTTTAACCTTTTTCATTTGTCTATGCCATACCATGTCTATTAAATGACGAGTATTGGCCAGTAGAAAAATGTTCAATCTGTCTCTCGATATCAGACAGCAAAGATGAGGCACCTACTCGGAATAGACAAGGGTTTAGCCATCTTGAACTAAGTTCTTCCTTTATAAGCATCATATGAGACAAGCAATCTTTTGCTGACGAAATCCCACCTGCTGGTTTATATCCTACCTCAAACCCTGTACGCTCAAAGTATTCTCTTATTGCTCTAGACATAACCAGGGTAACGGGCAACGTCGCATTTATATTCTCTTTCCCTGTTGAGGTTTTTATAAAGTCAGCCCCAGCCATCATACAAATCAAAGAGGCTTTTAGTACATTTTTTAAAGTTCCTAGTTCTCCAGTAGCTAAAATAGTTTTAAGGCAAGCTATACCTGCAGCTTCCTTATATTCTATTATCTCATCATAAAGCTTTTCCCAGCTCCCAGACAAAACGTGTCGTCTTGATATTACAATATCAATTTCTTGAGCACCATTTCTGACCGATTCCTTGATTTCTAAAATTTTTGTTTTTTTAGGAGTATGTCCTGCTGGGAAGCCTGTAGACACTGCAACTACTGGAATAGTAGATCCTTTAAGAACATTTGATGCAGTTTTTATGAATTGATGATATACACAGACCCCGCCTACTTTGATATTTAAATCTTCTATTCCTAGAGATTTCAAAAGGTCTTGTCTTAAAGGCGTTTTGGCTTTATTACAAAGTTGAATAACTCTGCGTTCGGTATCATCACCAGATAGAGTAGTAAGATCCATACACGTTATAGCCTTAAGTAGCCATGCAGCCTGATTATGTCTTTTTACTGTACGACGGTTTGTCAAAGAAGCGCACCTTCTTTCCACTGCACTTTTATTCACTCTTACTTCATTAATAACGTCAAGCTGAAGGGGTACACCACTATTCTTAACAATGTCTTTATTTGTTTCTGCTTTAATATAATTTTTGTCTAAAGGCATTATTATTTAGTTTTAAATCTGTATTTTTGAAAAGCAAGTATAGGTGCGCCGAAACTTTATTTTAGAATAATTTATTAATCATATACAATAGAGAAATTGAGGACTATTAATCTGTATTGATAAATAAATTTTGCGAGTGTAGCCGGTGATATGATGCTTATTCAAGATTTGATTAGAAAAAAGAGAGATAAAAAGCGATTAACTTCTGATGAAATAAAATGGTTTGTACAAGAATTGTGCAAAAATGAGGTTGAACCTGCTCAAACTGGTGCTTTTTTGATGGCAGCATGGATTAATGGTTTGAGCGAACTTGAAAAAATAAATTTTACAAATGCGATGAAGAATAGTGGTACAGTTTTAAAGTGGAAACTGAATGGACCAATAGTTGATAAACATTCCACGGGCGGAGTGGGGGATACGGTTTCCTTAATTCTGGCCCCATTAATGGCAAGTTTGGGGTGCTTTGTTCCTATGATTTCTGGAAAAGGTTTGGGGCACACTGGTGGCACTTTGGATAAACTTTCCTCAATACCGGGATACAAGGTAGAACAAAGTGAAACTTCATTTCAAAAAATTGTATCTCGAGTAGGGTGCGCTATAGTAGGCCAGACCTCCAAGTTAGTGCCTGCGGATAAAATTCTTTATGCTATAAGAGATGTAACGAGTACTGTTGATTCAGTTGATTTAATTACAGCATCCATAATCTCTAAAAAATTGGCGTCTGGAATAAATAACTTGATTCTGGATGTTAAAGTTGGGAGGGGGGCATTAATGACCAATGTTACACGAGCAAAAAAGTTAGCTAAAAGTCTGGTATCTGTCGCAAATGCTTCGAACTGTAAAACTAGAGCACTTATAACAAACATGGATGACCCTCTCAGCTCAGCTATTGGTAACGCTTTAGAAGTAGAAACGGTAGTTGATGTTCTATTAGGTAAAAATAAAAATGAAAAGGCATTACTCGACACAACAATTGCTTTATCCATCGAGTTGTATTCCATGGTTTATCCTGCAAAAAGTAAAACAGAAATACAAAAGAAAGTACACTCATTATTAGATTCCGGCCATGTAGCAGAGCGTTTTGAAAATATGGTATCGGCGTTAGGTGGACCTAAAGATTTTTTATCAACTTATAAGAAAGTACTTCCAAAAACTAAATATGTAATCCCAATTAGAGCAAAAAAAGATGGTTATATTACTCAAATTGATACGAAAGCATTGGGTAATATTCTACTAAAAATAGGGGGAGGAAGGCAGAAAGCTTCAGATAACCTTAACTTATCTGTTGGATTTACAAAGGTAGTAAAATCAAACAAGAGGGTTGATGCAAACGAAGCTCTTTTGATGTTGCATTATCCAGATAAATGTTTGTCATCGTCTTTGGAAGAAGAAATAAATAATTGCTTTACCATTTCTGGAAGAGATCCGGCGCAGCCCATAAACCCAATTTTGCAAAAAATTGATTAATGGCTAAGGCTATTTTAATTGTTTTGGACTCCCTAGGTATTGGAGGCGCTCCTGATGCAAGCCTTTATAATGATGAGGGATCTAATACATTCGGTTCTATTGCTTTAGCTTGTTTAAACGGCAATGCAGACATTGGAAGGGAAGGGGCATTAAGTGTTCCTAACCTTGAGTCGTTGGGTATTTATAGCGCTGTTAGACTATCAACTGGTTTAACTTTTCCTAATACTAATTTTGCTATCGGATCCTATGCAGTAGCGCGAGAGCGCTCTAAAGGGAAAGATACTCCAACCGGTCATCATGAAATTGCTGGTTTTACAAATCCAATTGGTTGGTATACCTTTCCTGAGGTTGTACCAGTCTTTCCTGAAAAACAAATAAACAAGCTCCTGCAGAAAGCAAACTTAGTTGGTGTTTTGGGAAACAAGCATGCATCTGGAGAAGAAATAATCAAAGATTATGGAGAAGATCACCTTACAAGTGGATGCCCGATACTGTACACTTCAGCTGATAGTGTTTTACAAATCTCAGCTCATGAGGAAGTTTTTGGATTAGATCATTTATACAAAACTTGTAAAATCGCTGCAGAAATTTTTAGTGATTTGAGGGTTCAAAGGATAATTGCACGGCCTTTTCTTGGTGAAAACAAAGGTGAATTTTTCCGAACAAAAAATAGAAAGGACTTTATATTACCTCCTCCTGTAGACACATTATGTGACAAAGTTATGAAATCTGGAAAAAAATGTTTTGGTGTAGGTAAAATTTCAGATATTTTCGGACATCGCGGAATATCCGATTCAGTATCTGGGATGTCGGATGATAAATTATTTGATGAGATGCTTAATATAATCTCCAAGGCAAATGATGGTGATCTTATTTTCGCTAACTTCGTTGAGTTCGATACTTTATATGGTCATAGGAGAGATGTGTCTGGTTATGCAAGGGCATTAGAAAATTTCGACAAAAAATTACCAAAACTTTTTTCAGTTTTAAATAAAGAAGATTTTTTGGTTATAACAGCAGACCACGGAAATGATCCCACCTTTGCAGGAACAGACCACACGAGAGAACAAGTTCCTGTATTGATAAAAAACCATAATTTGATCAATAAATGTTACGGAGTATTAAATTTTTCTGATATAGGATCTCTAGTAGAAAGCTTCCTTGGAATAAAAACATCCGAATAAGTCTGAAATTATGAAATCATTTGAGTTAAGTGAAAAAGTTGAACTACATCTTCACCTGGAAGGAGCAGCGTCACCATCGTTTGTTAAAGAGATTTGTCAAAGTAGCGGCAAACAGATACCAGAAATTTTCGATAAAAGTGGGAATTATAATTGGCAGAATTTTGATCAGTTTCTTGGTATATATGAAGTAGTGACAAATTTATTTTTAAAAGAAGAAAATTTTGAAGCTCTGATACGACACGTGCTCGATAAGCAGGTGGGGGAAAATGTTATATATACTGAGATTTTTTTAGGACCTCATTTATGGAGTGAAAGACCTACTGAGCGATGGGAACGTTTTTTGAATATTGCAAAAAATGTTGCCGACGAGTACGAAAAAAATCATGGGATTTACACCTATTTTATTATCGTTTGTATAAGACATCTTGGTCCAGAAAAGGCTTTAGAAGCTGCACAGTTTGCTTCCAAGGTAAAAGCTAAAAATGTAGTTGGTTTTGGTATGGCGGGGGATGAAAAACAATTCAAAGCATCTGATTTCACAGAAAGCTTTAACTATGCTAGAGAGGCGGGGCTCGGAATAACTGTCCATGCTGGAGAAATATGCGGGGCAGAATCTGTAGATGAAGCGATACAATTAGGAGTAACAAGAATAGGACATGGTGTTAAATCAAGTGATAGCGAGGAAACGATTATTAATTTATTAGAAAAGAATATTTTATTAGAAGTATGTCCAGGCTCAAATGTAGCACTTGGTTTGTATCCCTCGCTAGAAGAACATCCAGTTAATTTTTTATTAAATAAACAACTGCCAATCTCTATTTCGACAGATGACCCTCCGTTTTTTGCTACAACTTTATCAAAAGAATATGAAGACCTTCACAATGTTTTTGGATGGAAAGAGGAGACATTCTATAAAATTAATCAGCAATCTTTAAAGTTTGCGTTCTGTGAAATAAGCCTTAAAGAAAAATTAATTCAACAACTTCAGAGAGAAAAAAATGGAAAATTTGACGGTTATTGATCATCCACTCATTCAGCATAAATTAACTGAAATGCGAAAGAAGAATACTTCTTCTAATCATTTTCGAACTCTTTTGAAAGAGATAAGCTTATTGCTTGCATATGAAATAACAAGAAATCTCCCAATGGAAACAATATCAATAGAAACACCTCTAGAGAAATATGATGCTCCTACCTTGGCAGGGAAAAAGTTGGCTTTGATCTCTATCTTAAGAGCAGGTAATGGTCTGCTAGATGGCGTTTTGGATTTAATTCCTTCCGCACGCGTTGGATTTCTTGGGCTATATAGAAATGAAAAGACATTACAACCGGTAGAGTATTACTCTAAAGTTCCAAGCGACTTGCATAACCGTGTCTGTATAGTTGTTGATCCAATGCTAGCAACCGGTGGATCCGTCTCATTTGCAGTTGATTATCTAAAGAAAAAAGGAGCAAAAGATATAAGATTTTTATGTCTCTTAGCAGCACCTGAGGGAGTTGAGGTCATGAAAAATAACCATCCAGATGTTAAGGTTTTTACGGCCTCTCTGGATAAATCTCTAAATGAAATCGGATACATATTGCCTGGACTTGGGGATGCTGGTGACAGACTATATGGCACAAAGTAGGTAACTTTACCCTGGAATTCTTAGGGTTTCTTGTCTGCTTCCATTGGTAACATGAATTTTATCGAGGTCGATACTGATAACCCTCCAGCCATCTCCAAATTGTTGTCCTGCTTTCACTTTTACAGTATTTCCGGAGGACAATCTAATTAGAGCAATGCGACCCGTTCTTTTGCCAAAAACTCCTATCAAATTTGTTCTATTTAGCTCAATTAAATTCTTTTGTGTCGAATTCCCAACTATTGATGATCGTTTAGGGATGCTTGGAGGATTATTTCTGACATTTAAATTTTTAATCGAGCTGGCATATACTTTTCTTAGTTTAGTAACTGCTAAAGGTATTTCAGGTGGGAGACCAACAAAAGTTACTGCTCCCGTGGATCTAGTAGGATCGTCTAAAACTTTAATTGAGTCTATGATTTTCGGCTTTATAACAGGGTGCTTTCCATTCCATAAACCTAATTTATTGGTATTATTATCTTGGATGCTGTTTAATAACTTGATTTTTAAACCCTGCTCTTTAAGTTTTTGATTGAATTGTCGGTTCAGCGCCAGCCTTTTTGATTCAATTGGCACAAGGTCTCTAATAGACTGTTGATTTCGTTTGATGTGTTTGGCCGTTATAAAGTCGGTATCTGTAATACTTACGTAGTTAACTCCTATTAACTTATTGGGAATGGTAATATCTGGCCTTTTTATATCAAAGTATAAGAGAGGTAGGGTGCTCGCTCTTTTTTTTGTTGTAGTAATTAAGATTTTTGTCAAGGAAATGTCAGAAAAAACCTCTTCAATAAGTACTTTTTTATACTTGTGATTTGCAACTCTTTCCCTCATCGGAAATGCAAGAACTTTTTTAGGCTCAAGGCTATTTGAGACTAGCATTGATTTTTTGGATAATAATTTTGTAGGATTGCTATCAATTGAGAAGTTCACGTCCATCTTTGGAAGCGTTCCGGGAGATTCTTTTGGTCCGTTATCAAAAAGGCTTACAAGGGCTTGTTTAAGGGAGTTAGACACGTCTTTTAAGTCATCAAATTGGCTTGGGATGACAGGGTTTGAAGTTGGCGAAACAGGTTCTACCAAACCCAATTCGTCTATTGTTGCAGCCCTAAGGCTTACTTTCAATTGTTCTTTATCAGAGAAGTGATTTTGCAAACTCAACTTAGGTTGTTTATTTTGCAGTCTCGGGGGCATATAAGTAAAATTTGAATGCTTCTGCTGAAAATTTGAAGTGTATAATTGTTGAGGGGGTATTTTTTTTACTTCTCTCAGCAACAATAGTTTAGTTTTCGGTTTATTTTCCTTTTCAAGAAAATTTTTAGAGCTTGCTAAATAATTGTGGGGAGAGTTATTTGACTTATATTCCAAATAAACAGTCGCTAGAGATGCCAGAAAGCCAACAAATAAAAAAATGCTCGCAAACGTGAGAACTTTAGTGAAGGGTTCATTTCCAAGATCAAAGAGCTTTTTTGAAGTGCTATCATTGAAAAAAACTGGACTCTTTTTGAACCCAGATATTTTACTCGAAGCTATATACTTTGAAGGACGAAAGCCCGCTTTTTTTACAAAATTTCGAGATTCATTAATTGAGTTTGTTGAAATTGCTGCAACTGGGACTGTGCTTCTTGTAGAAGAGTCACCAATCGCAATTAAGATATCATTTTCGTTAAGTCCACACCTTTTGGCAGTTACTTTTTTACAGTATTCAACTGAAGAGTCGTCTTCAATAACTATGGTTTGAGAGAGAACTAATTCTCGAGGAAGAAGCACATCAACTGTTGGCTTTTTTGATGACAGCGCTGCAGCTTGATTTCTCAATCTTGCGAGGTCTTTTTCGAGGGTTTCTAAAGAAGGATCAGCCGAGCCAAGTACATACCAACTTTTCTTGCTACCTTTTCTCAAAAGTTGGATAGATGTTTTTGATAAATTTAAAGCGAGCTCATTTTTTTTCATATCACATTATATCAATACTCGTTAAAATTCCTTATTCAAAGAATTAGCATACCATACTCTATACAACTCACAAAATTATCAGTGAAATAAATTGTTTACGCTCTTTTAATGCTATTTGACTGCATGTTGAAAAGCGTTATTCCAACGGCCGTAGATACATTCAAGGATGAAAAATCATGGTTGCCGTCTATCGACGCTAATTGGTCACAGTGTTCTCTCGTCAATCTCCTAATACCCTTTCCCTCAGCTCCAAAAACGACAGCGATATCAACTTTTCCTTTTTTAATTGAGGATATTTTATCTGTAGACTTCTCATCAAGTCCTATAACGAAATAGCCAATCTCTTTTAATTTTACAATCGTTTGTACAATATTCGTTACTTGTATATAACATATTTTCTCAAATGCCCCAGAAGCAGCTTTAATAAGGCTTCCATTTTCACTTGAACCACCGTTTATTGAGTTAATGATCGCATTGCAATTGAAGAAAAGGCTAGATCTAATTATGGCTCCAACATTTTGTGGGTCACTTACCTTATCTAAGATAACAACTAGTTTGGGCTGTTTTGTTTTGCTAATTTCATGAATATCGGACGGTTGTTTCAAAGGACTTACTTTTAAAATAGCTCCTTGGTGTACAGTGTTTTCCGAAATAGGTAAATTTTTTGATTTATCGAGATTAAAAATAGGTATAGAGGGCATTTTTAAACTACTGAAAATCTTGGTTCTTGCATTTTGACTAATCCATAGTTCGTGCTTTTTTCGTTTAGGATTTTCAATCGCAGCCTTTACAGCGTGTAATCCAAACATATAGTAATCACTTTTTTCTTTAATATGTTTAGATATCTTTTTATGTATTGCCATATTTTTTCAAAATATTTAACGTTTAAGTCGTATCTTTCTGTTTACACTTAGCTATATCGGTTGTAAAACCCTTTTATATTTTTGGTTCTAGGAGGGGTGGCAGAGCGGTCAAATGCAACGGACTGTAACTCCGTCGGGGAAACCCTACATAGGTTCGAATCCTATCCCCTCCACCACAAAATAGTGTATTAAATACAGGTACTTACACGATTTTCACCCTCGCAAAAAAACCCTCAAAAAACAGCACTATTGAGTTACACACTAAACTAAAAGTAAATCCGTCGGGGAAAGTGTGTAACTAATGAATCAAAGTTCAGTAAATCAAATAACTGATAAGAAACCTATTAGGACGGGTTTATCCCTGTATAAAACTGGTCGGTCACCATATTGGTTCGCACAGATCTGGGTAGGTGCAGAGAAGAAATATTACAGAAAATCGACAAAAGAAACATCAAGGATAGACGCAGCAAAAGTTGCAGAAGAGATTTTTGAGAGTCTTAAAAATCAAAAAGTAAGTTTTGCATCGGTCGTTACTAAACAACTTTGCAATACTTACATAGATGAACTTATCAATCTCCAAAGGATGGAGTCTGGTAAGGATAAAAGTAGTCGATATGCAAGAGATGATGAAAACCTAATAAACAGATCAGAGGAGGGGATAAGAGCATATTTCGGTAGAAGAGATATTAGTAAAATAACTACCAAAGATATTAGAACCTATTTTCTATTTTTAGACTCTCGAAGAGATGTTCCCCTGGCACCATCAACAAGAAACAAATACCGATCCGTTTTATCAAAACTTTTTAGACTTGCGTATGAAGAGGGTGCGATCAACAAACCAATCATAATGCCGAAGTTCGAGGAGAAACGAGATAATCCCAGACCATCATTTACTGATGATGAATATAAACACCTACTCGATACAATAAGGAAGATGGTAGACTCGAAAAATCGAATAGAGGGAATTCATATAGATAATGAGTTTTATTATTTCGTTGTCTTTCTTACTGCATCATTTATGCGACCAGTAAAGAGTGAAGTATTCAATATTAGATACAGAGATATTGAGGTTCATACTAACCCCGATTATTTGGAAATAAGAGTAACGGGTAAGACAGGTTACAGGTCTGTGAGAACGATGCCGAATGCAGTAGATTATTTTACAAAGTTGCGAGATATGAGAAGACCCAAAATCAAAGAGAAAGATTTTTTATTCTTCAATCATTTCCCAAATAGAAATACTGCAAGAGATAATGCAATGAGATGTTTTGATCTTATTTTGAGAGAAGCAAACTTGAAGAAAACGAAAGACGGACAAAATCGTTCTTTATATTCTTTGCGTCATTATTCACTCCAAACAAGGTTGATAAAGAGTAAAGGGAAAGTGAATATCTTTGTTTTGGCAAAGAATGCCGGAACAAGTGTCAATCAACTTGAAAGGTTTTACTTGAGACACCTTGATCCTAATGACGATATTGTTAAAAACCTACAAACGTTTGGAAACTAATTAATTTTTGAAACTTGTTAAATTCATAAGACATTATTTTCAGAATAAATCTTATACTCAAAGACAAATTGATAAACTTTTTCGGATAGAGAGAGAGGTAATCAAGAATTTATCCGACTCTATAGATACAGATTTAGATTATATTGATTTTCAATCGGAAGATACATCTGACAATCCGAAGAAGATATAATTTCAATATGTCTAAATAAGAGAGGATAAAGAAACTCCTTTTAAACATCGTTCTGTTCTCTTCTTTATCTGCAAACTATGGTTATTTTTTATGCGATATAACATTTGTGATATGGGATACTTTTGGAGTTCTGTTCTCCTTTACAGGACTCCAATTTTTTTTGATGCAAAACCTCTAAAACCCCTTATTTTATAGACGATTATGGATATTAGGTATTGACAAACAATACGAATCTATGCTATATTAGTAGTTGAGTTAGAGAGAGTTTCCGCCCCAAATGGGTAGGTGTAAAAATTAATTTTACATAGGAGATTTTCATTATGAAAATATCAAACAAAAAAAACATTGAAACCATTTATATTGATATAACTGGTTTATACGAAGTAAACGACGATGATGGGGATGCAGATGCGACCTATGAAAGATTTGACGAACAGATTCACGTTCATAAAGATGATTTTAGATACAAAAGAACTTGGAATAAATTTCTAAACATTTGTCTCAAATTACAAAAATTATGTAATAAACATACAAGAAACTCCTTATGCCTTCTTACGCATAAACACAGTATTGAGATTGACCTTCTAAATTTTATGGATGCTAATACGGATGCCATTACATTCTGTGCCGGAGAAGTTCATAACAACGATACATTATTTGATGCCCAAGTTGACAATGTGGTTTTGATTTAGATATTCCAAAAAACTAAAAAAAATGAGGTGCTCTCATTTTAGAGAGCCTCATTTGTATAAATAATATCATTATGAAACATACTACAAAAACTGATAATAAACTTTGGTTGAATGGGTTTGCTATTACCAGACCCATTTATCTAACTCTGGGTTTCAACGATTATGTAAAGTTTGGTGATGGAATAAAAACAAAAGAGAGGATGAGAAAAAACCACAGACATTTTTTCAATGAACTTCACCGACAGGTTTATACAAAATCCAAGAAAAAAATAACCAGATATATTGTGATTGAACGAGGTGGAAAAACTGGTGGGTTTCACTCTCATAGTCTCATAGAAACACCAGAACATCTATCAACTGCGAGGTATGAAAAAATACTGGAACAAAGTTGGTTGAAAACAAAAGATGGAGTTTCGTTAGATACTGACTCAAACGTCTATGACAGGAAAGGGTTGGACGGATATAACACGAAACAACTATTTCCTAAAAATACAAATGCAGTAGTAGATTTTATGAACTGTCATAGGACTCTCTAAAATCAAACTTCAAGGTTGTGGAGATACTCTCCCAGACAATACTGACTGCTGTAGTAGAAACAATACAGATGGAGTGGGGAAACCTACTCCAAATAGTATTCCTATGGAAAAAAGAGAGATAAGAATGAATAGAGTATAAAGAATACCTAAATAATAACATTAGACACTAGATAAGGACTGCTAACTCACTATGAGATATAAAACTGATATAACAGATACTGAAAAACAAACCCCTGCTGAAGACGATATTAGAGGTGCTGATGTTTGTTATGAATATGGTGATTGTCTAAAAGAAACTCTAACTTGGGATAAGGTTTGCAAACAACTGAATAAACCAAGATTTAGAGATACTGGATTACGGAAAACAAGATTCAGTTTGATTGGAGAGTCTTTATCAAAGAACAGAAGGAATAAGAGATAATGAAAACACATAACTACCCTTTGAGAATCCAAGATGAAGTTTGGGAAGACCTAAAAAGAATCCAAGAACTTGATAAACGATCTGCCAATAGTCTTATCAACGAGGGAGTAAGAATGGTTATTGCAGACAAACTCCAAAAGATTTCTCAACAACGAAAATACAGGAACTCATTAGAGGGAATGACTGCATAATAAGATACAAAACCAATCCAGAAATTTAGAAACATCTGTTAATGTAGAATAAGTAATTAATTTATTAAATTTTTTAGACTCTACGGAGTGATAGGGTAAGTGTTTCTGTCGGGGTGCGTTTCTGATATTCATATGTGCATTAGTTTAATTAAAGAAAAGAACTTTGCTCAGGAATAAAATCGTAATTTGTAAATGTGAGTTGTATCTGTAGGCATAAAAAGAAAATAATTGACGAATCCAAATTTGGGCAACAATCTTTTTATATGCAGGTTTTCTTAAATTTTTTGTCTCTTTTTCTAAGCACCTTCATTTTTATTTCTGATGTCATTGCGTTCGAATATCAAGCAAAAGATGTTCAAAGTAATTTACCAAGTTGTAAAAATCAAAGTTACAAAGATAACTGTGTGGGAGTTCGTATTTATAATAATGGGGATAAGTACGAGGGTGAATGGATTGATAATAAAAAAGAAGGGAAAGGAATTGGTATCTACCATTCTGGACATGTTTTTATAGGTATTTTCAAGAACGATTTAGTTCACATAGGGACTATGGATTTTCCAAAATTTGGAAAATATACTGGTGAATGGAAAAATAGCAAAAGAGATGGTCTAGGCATTTTTGTTTCAAACGATGGAAGAACAATAGAGGGTGTCTGGAAAAATGATGAGTTTAAATATGCGAAGAAAACCAAATTTTTTAAAGCAAGAACAAATCCATCATTGTTGCAAACAGAATTTAATAAATTAGGAAAAGATAAACGGAAACTGATACAAAGTAATCTCAGGGAGTTGGGTTATTACAAATCGTCTATCGATGGTTTATATGGAAAAAGTACTTTTGCTGCTCTTAATTCCTTCAATAAACAAAATTTTAGTGGAGCAAACCTTAAAAATAATGCAAACGTGAACCAACTTTTAAGTAGAATCCTTAAACTCAAAGAACAAAAAAAACAAAGTCCCTCTAATGTTTCCGATATGACCTACAAGGTCGCATCAGGGACTGGGTTTTATGTTTCCAGAGACGGACATCTTATTACGAACCAACATGTTATTGATGGTTGCAAAAGTATCAGGGTACATTCTGGAGGGAAGATGTTGGATACAATAAAGATTGCCGATGATAAAACTAATGACCTCGCACTCTTAAAAACCTCAGAAACTCCACAGTCTGTTTTTAGTTTAAGTAATGAAAGTCCATATCCGACCCAAGAGATATTGGTAGCAGGGTTTCCCTTTGGGGATAGATTAAGTTCAACTTTGAAGTTTACTCAAGGAATAGTGAGTTCGGTAGCAGGTCTGGCAAATAATTATTCACAAATCCAGATAGACGCTGCATTGCAACCTGGAAACTCGGGTGGTCCAATAGTTGATGAACTGGGTAACGTTGTCGGTGTAGCAGTTGCAAAAATAAGCATGAAGAAAATTCTAAAAGATTATGGTGTTATTCCAGAAAACACTAATTTTGGTGTTAAAGTATCTGCAGTCAAAAATCTGCTTGAGGGAAACGAAGTCCAGACTGATGCACCTAACAATAAGAAACTTTCCAGAAAAGAATTAAGTAAAAAAATGACTGAAGGAACATTATTCCTATCGTGTTGGATGACAATGGTGCAAATTGAAAAATTTAAAACGCGTAAGGTTCTATTTTCGGAGTTTGAGTTAAATTAATTATCATCAAACATATTAACCAAAGTTTTATCAACTACCTATAGACTAAAATCAGACCATACCTCCGGATACTCTCTTTCTAACTTCCCATCTTTCAATCTTTTCTTCTTCTCGATTGAATGAATATGATTACCTTTAAACTTCTTTCCACGAACAGATAGATAACCTTTCTTGTTTAACCAATCTGCGATTTGATCAAAGGTCTTTCCTTTCTCTCTATGCGCAGTGATTGTTTCATAAAGAAAGACTTGTTATTCTAAATTTATGGGACACTTCATATTTGACCCTATAATTGCAGGAATCATCTGTTGCCTTGCTATGGACATATGGCAAAGAATTCTATTTTTGGCATTTAATGTTCCCCCTACTGACTGGTCAACTGCAGGCAGATGGTTTGTAATGTTTCTTAAGAACCGAATAGTATTTAATAAGAATTTAGATAATGAAAATCCAGTAAAATATGAATTGGGGATTGGATGGGCGTTCCACTACTGTGTTGCTATAGGTTACGGGTTTGCTTATTATTTTCTTATGGTAGATTTTGATATTTTATCTACTTCAATTTTATCTGGATTCACTTTTGGATTAATATCTGTAAGCGTTCCTTGGTTTTTTTATCTACCTGTAACTGGAAAAGGTTTTATGGGAAATAAAACGCCAAATCCGACTCTGACTAAAGTACTGTCTACGTCTAGTCATGTAGTTGTAGGTATATTTTTAGCGATTGGGTTCTCTCTTTTAGGTTACTGATGGAATATGGACAACCTACAAATCAGATGGAACTAAAGAAAGTGAAGAACTTTTTAAAGAGGGTGAAGCAATCAATTAGAATATAAATTTAAGCGTATTTAAATATTGGAGAAACGAAATGAGCATTTTTAGAAACGTAGTTTTAAATCTGCAAACTGAAGAGGAATGTGAAAGAGCAATTAATCTATACAAGGAACAATTGTCATCTCTTACCAACAGTGGAATTTTAGATGCCTACATTTGTAGATTATCAAAAGAGTCAATTCTATTCTTTGCAACTATTGATACAGAGGATAATGCTAAAAAAATATTTGAAGGTTTGATTAAATGGAGAGAGGAACAAAAATTTGACCTTATAGATTCTCTTGTCTTTGACGGTCCAATTGAATGGCATAAAAACTTTTTGAATTCTTAATTGTGAACTCAATGACAAAATTGCTTGCAACAAAATATGGAACATTGTCTCGATTTGATATGACATTAAAACTCTTTGAAACTAGAGATATGCAACTAATAAAAAATCATTGGCACGATGACTATATGCATCTCAGTGATACTCAGTTAGATACCAGAGACAACTTTGAAGAATTTTTGAAAGGTTTGTGGGATAAAGGTTGGTCACTCCTTGACCCAAAATCTAAACCAGAGGTTATTCATGAAGATGAAGATGTTTTAGTTGTTAGACATTGGTGGACCGACCCAGATGGAACTAAATGGAGAATGACTAACTGTAGTTTTTGGAGAGACAACAAATGTTGGAGAGAAATGGTAAATGAAGTGAAAATAGATTAACGTTTCAATTTATGACTAAAACTTTCACTCTTATCTTTTTGTTTGCATGGGCATCAATGATTGTTGGATACCTTTTAGGTATGTTGGAAATTCCGCCAACTATGTTTCTCATTAATTTACTATTTGGATAAAAAAAGGGAGAACTCTTGCAGACTTTAAAGTTCTCCCAGTTTAAAAGGAAAAAATATGAAATAAATTCATATTTACTCAATCAATTAAAACGACAGAAAATAAAAAAGGGTTAGAAATGTCACAAACCTAACCCTCATTTCATACTCGTAGATGTTTTATTATTTGTAGTTCCTACAGAGATCAACCAACGATGATCTTCCTTTCTTACTATGTACAAACAATCCCATTCTAGAAGAAAGTTGCCATCTAGATCGAAATTAGTAAGTCTCGTTTTCACTAAGTCAATATTCTCCTGAATGGAAGAAACATCAAACGAGTTTCTGTCATATCCAATTTTGTTGGAAATATTTTGTGGTTTCCATGTTTCGATGATGTCTGAATAGGTTTTAATAATATCTTCTCTACTGGTGATATTAACAACTCCATAAAGTGAAATTAACTTTGAGGGAATATCAAAACATTCACATATGGTTTGCAAGTCAGCATTTGAAATAGCATCATAATATTTAACCAAAGTTTCTGTTGAATTGCTCATCTCATTTTTCCTACAAGTTATGCTTTAATTCTTTCCAGTCGTTTTTATCGAGACTTTCAAAATGCTTACCAGCATCAGCAAATCTACTCATTCATTTATTTTCTTTGGGGTATTTACATATAAAGCATTTAAGGCGTGTCTTCCTGTTTGGAAAGAAGTTGATGCAATGGAAAGTGAAGACATGGTCATTAAGACTTTCACTAATAGAGGTATAGTTC